>Ga0187868_1002787_pt1 | contig 11220 bp, 16 predicted proteins | sample June2016WEW_13_4_FD_133014 | JGI IMG/M metagenome (GOLD analysis project Ga0187868, IMG submission 133014) | Peatland microbial communities from SPRUCE experiment site at the Marcell Experimental Forest, Minnesota, USA - June2016WEW_13_40 | ecosystem: Environmental > Terrestrial > Soil >... | reverse complement strand
CGGGAGAATCGTGGCCAATCGCTTGGCCAGCATGGATTTGCCCGCGCCCGGGGGGCCGATAAGAAGCAGATTGTGGCCGCCGGCGGCGGCAATCTCCATCGCCCGCTTGACGCTTTCCTGGCCCTTGACCTCGGCGAAGTCCATTTCCTCATCGTCCCTGTGCTGGAAAATCGCGGCGATGTCCACCGTGGTTGGGGTGATTGTAATTTGCCCTTCGAGGAAGCTGGTGGCCTCGCGCAGATTGTGAATCGGGATGACCTGCAAGCCGGCGACCACGGCCGCCTTGGCAGCGTTCTCCGGCGGCACCAGGACCCCGACCTTGCCTTCCGCCCGGGCGCGCAAGGCGATGGGCAGCACTCCTTTGACCGGACGGACTCCGCCTGTTGCCTTCTTGCCACCGCACGATTCACATTCGCCGCACATCAAATTCGCTGCATTTCCGAAAGTTCCGCCGCTACCCAGCCGCACCCAAAACCCTGGGCGACCACATCCGCAAGAAACGCATTGACCTCCAGATGTCCATGACTCAACTCGCTCTACTGCTTGGACTTGGAATCACGGACTCAGCGGTCGAGAAATGGGAAAAGGACCAGAACCGCCCCACCGAGGAGCATCACAAGCGCATCGTGGAGTTCATCGGGTTCGACCCGACGCTCGCCAACCCGACGGGCGTGTCTTGAGGATTCGCCTGTTGGGAATTTGCCACGCTGTTTATTCCCCTCAAATTCAGGACGATACGGCCTCTCTTGAGCGCGTTTCAGGCGGATTTCACGCCAGTTGCCTCTCCCGAGCAGCCAGGAATAGGATGTTGGCCGCCGTCGATTGGAGAACGAAGGCAGCGGTTTCCTCCGTTATCTGGATGGGCTGACTGTCTTGGCCATGCCCACTCAGCTTGTTCCGCATCGTGGCGACGTTCTGAAGGACGGACCGAAGCCCGGCCAAGCATGTCTCCATGTAGCTGGGGAACAAGCCGTTCTGTTTGCAAGTGTCGAGGAGCGGGCTCGCGGTGGCGTTCGGGTTATAGCTCCACCCCCGCTTGTCGCATATCGCCTTCATCGTGCTCTCGAACGCCTTCAGGTACTCGTTAATACACTCCCCAATGCCGGGCATGGCGATACCATCATCGTAATAATTGTGTCGATTTCGCCTGGTCACCCGGCATTCGCCAAGCCTTGCCTCAGCCTCTGCTTGACGCGCTCCTTCAGTTGGCGCGGGGCCAGCACCTTGACGTTCGGCATCCAGGAGAGAATCCACCGCGTCAACTCCTTGCGCCCGGAAGTTTCCAGCCGGATTTCCAAGCGCCCGTCCCGCCGCTCGCGCAGTTGCTGGCTCGAATGCCACACCCGTTCCCGGATGTAGGTGGCCACCTCTTTGGCAAAGAGCAGGCGCACCTTCCAGGGCTTCTCCGCCTGGCTGATGCCGAACGCGTCCTTGAAGAAACTCCGGGCATCGAAGTCAGCCGGCCGCGCGAAGTGCTGCCCGGTCCCCTCGATTGAGCGGGAGCGGGACAGGGCAAAACTCTCAATCCGCGCAGCCACCGTGTTCAAACCCAGCAGGTACCAGTTCCCGTGCTAGGCCACCAGGTGGTACGGCTCCAGCACGTACCGCCCGGTAACACCATCGAACCGTTGGTACTCCAGGCGCAGCCGTTCCCGCTGGTTTATCGCGCGCCCGGCCGCCTGCCAGACCTCGGAGTTCACGCACGCATGGTCCTCAGACAGGACGCTGAATTGCTCGGTCAGGGACTCCACGTCGGGCCGGACGGCGCCCTCCAAGCTGCCCGCGATCTTGGCCAGAACCGAGCGCATATACCTACGAACCCTGTGACGACGTGGACCCCACCCCGGATTACGAAAATGTGCTGACGGATTGAGCGCCGCCAGCTTTAGGCCCCGGAGACCCAAGAACCTTGACCGGCGACAGTCCTTGGACGGCCCGGCCGGGGGTAGCCAAGCCCATTCTTGCGCAGGTTCCTGCCCTGGCTGCCGCTTCCGACCCCGTCGACGCCAGAACCACCCAAGAACCGGCAGAATTTGCCGGTTGACGGGCGCGTGGCGCTCTGGCATCATCCCCCCATGGTGATTGCGGCCAGAAACCAATTCTCCCTCACCCGCGAAGCGTCAATAACCGGCGGGGCGGCAAAAAAGCAATCGCTTATCAGTTTCTATTTCACAGTCAAGTTGAGACTAGATATCCAAGGCCAAGCGGCCAGACTCCGAACTCGCTGAGCATCTGCTGCCATCTCCCCCAACACCTGCTTCAGCATGGCGATGACCTGCTCCATATCTGCGCTCACCCGATTGGGGAACCCTTTCTCGCGCAGGTCGTCCCAGACGTGTTCCTGCGGGTTGAGTTCGGGCGAGTACGGGGGCAAAGCGATTAAGCGCACGTTCTCCGGGACCACCAAGTCCTTGCTCTTGTGCGAACTGGCCCCGTCCACATTCATCAGGATGAACTCCTCTGGATGGGCGGCACTGACTTGCTGTAGGAACCCCTGCATTTCAGCGGTGTTCATCTTGGAACTCAGGCACCAGTCCAGCTGGCCCTCCAGCGGGCTAACCGAGCCATAAACGTAGGTGAACTGGCGTTCGTAACCGTTACAGACCTTGGGGCGCAACGGGCTGGGAGCCCAGCACCGGCGAAAGCGCACCATCCGCCCGAAGCGCGCCTCGTTCTGAAAACACAAGCGCACCTTTCGCTGCCGCACCTGCTCTGGTTTCAACTCGGCCGCCAGCTTTTCCGGTAGCGTTTTTTTTTCCATTCCTCCTGCTGGACGGGATCGCTCTTGGGATGCCGGGTGTCCGGCGCCACTTTCCGCCACCGATGCCGATGCATCAGCCGATAGAAAACTTCTGGCGCCACCTCCCGGCCCAACTGCTTCTCCAGATCCACTCGCATCGCCGACAAGACGACCAACTCGCCAGCTTCCGCCTTGGCCAACCACTTGGCAACAAATGCTTCCTCCTCGGCTACCGAGAGCAAGGCGTGGCGTCGGCCACCCCACACCTTGCGGGGCGCCGGCTCGGCTGAAACCTCCGCGCCAAAGTGAGCTTGTAGCCGTGGGACTGTCGCCCGGCCAACGCCCAGTAGCGCACCGGTGGTTTCCAGGCTGGTCCCTAACAATGCTGGCAGGAGTATGGCCTGTGCGGCCCGAAGTTGATGCACGTCTGTCGCAGCAGCCACGACCTTTTGGGCCTGGGCCACCAACGCTTGGTCGATCCGACGAGGTCTTGCCATGCCCGCAATCTAGCATAATTAGTCTCATCTTGAAAGTGAAACCGAATGAATTTGCTTTTTTCTTTGACGCGGAGCTATGCGGGGGTCTATAAGGCGTTTTTGGCGGGACTGCGTGGTTGTGCCACTCAGAGGATTTTCAACGAGGATGTTGACAACCTCCGCCACAGGCGATACGATTCGCTTTGAGACTATGCGAAAGGGACTGAAGTATTCAGATCCGATTGGGTTCACTCTGATCGAACTGCTCGTCGTCATTGCCATCATTGCGATCCTGGCGAGTATGTTGTTGCCGGCGCTGAGCACGAGCAAAGCAAAAGCCAAGCAGACTCAGTGCTCCAACAACCTCAAGCAGGTCGGGCTGGCGACTCTCATGTATGCCGGGGACCAACGGGAACACGTTCAGATTGCGTCGCCATTGGACACTAAGTTCTCCTGGGGCGCGCTCCTGTATTCCAACCAAAACGTCAGCGCCCCGTTGGTGTTCCGCTGCCCTGCCTACCCGCCGTACACTGTTTATACCAATTTCTACACCTTTTGGTTCTGCACCTACGGGGTTTGGTCAGATCCACCGGATACCGTCACTTCAGGCAACCTCAAGCAGGACATCGTCCTTTCCGCCATTCAACGTTCAGTCGACTATCTTCATCTGGCCGATACCACCAGCCGCGGCCGCCAAGGCTGGGGGGCCGTTCAATTCTACACCTTTCGCACCAACGCCCAAATGGAAGTGCATGCTCGCCATCGCGGCGCCGCAGAGGGGTGGTTCATCGACGGACATGTGGAGGGGGCGAACCGTGCGCGCCTGGAACAGCTCGGCATCCAGGCCCTCTTCGGTCCGGATACTATCCCGGGCTACTATCCTCCTCCATGAGCGCAAAGAGGATCATCGTCCTCGCCTGCGGTCTGGCGGTCATGGTGACAGGGGCGATTGCGCTGCTGGCCCGGACTTCGAGCCCGAAGAGTGCGGGTCTGGCCGAAAGAGAACGCGCCATGGAGGCGCTAGGGGCTTGCATTGCCAGGCTCAGGCCGCATTGCCAGGTGCTGGTACTCTGCAATCCGTTTGCCAAGACCGCCGGGTATCTCGATGCGAAGACCCAGTTTGAGCGGGCGGCCCTTGCCGGCTTGCGCAAGGGCCTGGGGCGGCGCGTCCCCGTCACGGCGGTCTTCCCGGAGATCCGGGCCGAATATTACACCGATCGCCAGTCCCTCTTCCTCCCGCCCGAGTGCCGCACACCGCTCAGTTTTGCGATCCGGCCCGCATCGGTGAACCAACTCGCGGAAGCGCATCCCCAGTGTCAGGTCATTGTGAGTCTGATCGGCTTGCCGTCCGGAGTGGAGCAACTGGACATCTGGAGCGACAAGGACCCGCGGTGCTTCGCGCTGCTCCTGCCCGACTTGCGCGTGCTGGGCCCCCCGAAGAAGGCCGTGGGAGCCTTTCAGGCTGGCAAGCTCCTGGCGGCGGTGGACCGCGACGCCGCATCCGGCGATCCGCTGATTGTCACTCGCGACAACGTCGAAGCCGTTCTCCAACGCCAACCCCAAGCCTTGGGTTACTGATTCAACACTTTATGCGTCGCCCCATGCGTTCATTATCAATGTCGTTCCTTATCTGCGCCGCGCTGCCTTCGAGTGCGGCCTTTGGTCAATCGCTTTCCATCATCAAAAGCGGCGAAAGCAACTATTGGATCGAGGCCAGCGCGCCCGCGAACAATCCCCAAACCCTCCAAGCCAGTGCGAATCTGCATCTCTGGGCGGACATCCATGACCCGGTGCAGGGGCAGTACTCAAGCCCACTGGGCGGGATGACGGTCGCGCAGCGTTATTTTCGGCTGGTGCATTCGGCGCCGCCGGCGCCGCCCATAGTGGTCATGCTGCTCGGGGATTCGCTGACCGCCGACTATACCGGTTGGGGAGGAGGCATTTATGGTTACTTCAAGCCGAATGCGACCGTTGTCAACTACGCCATGCCCGACGACAGCACCAGTGAGTTCCTGCAGCAGTCGGACGAGCTGGACAAGATGCTGTTGGTGGAGCCCAATTACGTCCTCATCGCGTTCGGCCTAGTTGATGCCTCCTCTATGGACCCCAGTCGATTCACCACCCTGGAAGAATTCCAGACCAATTTGGTGACCATTTGCCAGATAGTGATCGGCTTCCAGGGAGTCCCCATCCTCGTCACAGTGCTTGCCGCCAGGAATTTTGATGAGGACGGTATGGTGAGTCCTTTGTTCCCGGATCGAACTGCCGTTATCAAGGAGGTGGCTGCCGAGCTCCAGACGCCCCTGATCGACCTGAGCCAACTCTCTGTGGACCTGTTCAACCAACTGGGCCCGAGTGGTACGCAGTTTATGAATTATTCGTCTACCGATAACACGCACTTGTCGCCGGCGGGCGCGGTGGTCGCTGCCCGACTGGTCGTCAACGCTCTTCCCGACGCTCTCGGTCCCTACCTGACCGGAATCTTCGATCCCCCACCCATACCGTAGGCGCAGAATGTGGAAGTACCCAGTGGAACAAAGCAGCGATTCTCATTTTGCCAACCGCAGTGAGCCTTTGTCGTGAACTTTGTCGCGAACTTTGGATGACATATCGGAGTTCCAAACACGCTGGGCGTTCCCCTCTCCTCCTCGGCAGGAGCGGGGGACCGATTCGGCACGCTTGGTGTACCACAGCGTCATCCAAAGTTGGGTGCAGTGGGGCCGTGCTGGCGTCTGCGCTGTGGCTCGCGCTGTTCTCACCGGTCCTGGCCGCTGGGGCTGGCGGCGACGGAGTCTGGCTCGAGGGAGAGACGATGTCCTCCAATACGTTCCAATTTTCGTTTGCAGCCAACGCCGGCCAAACCTATCCCATCGCGGTTTCGGTTGACCTGGTTCATTGGAGTTTGCTTACGAATGTAGTTGGGCAGGGAGGCCCGCTCTGGTTCGCCGACCAGGAAGCCCCGAGCGTTCCGCAGCGCTTTTACCAGATTCCGGTTCCGATAACGCCGGTGACGAACCTGGTTTACATTCAACCAGGCACTTTCACCATGGGCAGCCCTGAGTCCGAAGCGGGCCGCTCCACAAACGAAGGACCGCAGACGGAGGTGACAATTTCGCGGGGGTTCTGGATCGGCAAGTATGAGGTGACCGAGGAGGAGTGCGTGGCGGTGATGGGAACGAACGTCTCGTTCTTTCAGTGGTCTCCGCAGCTGCCGTGCGAGTGGATGAGCTGGGAGATGGCGACTAATTACTGCTATGAGCTGACTGAACGGGAACGTGCTGGCGGACGCTTGCCGGTCGGTTACGCTTACCGCTTGCCAACTGAAGCGGAGTGGGAGTATGCGTGCCGAGCGGGTACGGCTACCCCTTTCGGCCTTGGTGATGGCACGAGCCTGAGTTCTTACCAAGCCAATTTCGACGGGACCTTTCCCTACGGCGGAGCGCCCCTAGGCCCCTACTTCGACGGGACGACCATCGTCGGAAGCTACGGTCCGAACGCCTGGGGACTTTATGACATGCACGGAAACGTCTGGGAATGGTGTCAAGACTGGTATGGCCCCTACCCCGGCGGCAAGGTAACCGATCCGAAGGGTCCCGCCAGCGGCTCGGCTCACGTGCTCCGCGGAGGCGGCTGGACCAGCCCGGGCAAGGCCTGCCGGTCCGCCGAGCGCGACAGCGACTCGCCAACCTTCCAGAATTACAACAACGGTTTCCGCGTGGTCCTGTCTTCAACTGCCTGGTGAGACGACCGCCGGCACCGCCACCCGCTGCCAACCTTCGACGCCCAGCCCGATATCTCTTTCGACGAATTCCCAAAGCACGACTTTCTTGCTCTTGAGGAACACCGGACGGGCGTGGAGCTCCTGTCGCACCAGGGTCGCACCGCCGCCGTCGTTGACCAATGCCATCATCGGTTGCTGGAGCTCTTTGGCCAGGTGCGCGATGAAACCCGCGGATTCTGGTTCGTCTTGTTGGTAAATTCGCATGAAGCTGTCGCCGAGCACGAGAATTTCGGCTTCCGCCTCATCTTTGTACGGCTGGCCATTGTCGCGACGGACTACCTGGGCACACGAGACGGTTTCGGGAGCCACCCGGCGTTCGAGGGGCGGCACTTGCAGCATCCGCAGGAGATCTCCCAACCGCCGCACCGGCATGGCTCGCTCCGTGTACAAGACCCGGCCGGGCCTGGCCCAGCCCAATTCCAGCAACCGTCGCGCCGCCGCCTTCGCCGCCAGATCCACACCGGCTGGCGACCAGTGGGTATCCTGCGCCAGGTAGAGAGGAACCGGGGGAACCGAACCGCTCTGCTGGCGTGCGTGCTCAAACTCTTTGAACAGGTCGAGCACCTCCACCTTGGCCGTCCGAAGCCTTTCCAGTAACTCTCGCGTCCCAGGCGCCAGCACCCCGTGCCCGGGCCTCACCCGGCGCGACAGCCGGTCCGGATAGACGCTTTCCTTGTTCGGGACCGGCATGACCAACAGTCGGATGCCCTGCGCGGCGAGTTGATCCCGAAAATCCACAATCGCCGTCACCGGGTCGTTGGTGGCGTTGGACGGCTTGGCCCTCTCAGGGCGGGCCAGCATGGAATTCAGCCCGGGTTTGTAGAAGTACCATCCCTCTGGTCCGATGACCACCTTCTCCCCGCCCTCCTTCAGCCAGGAGAAATGAGCAAACTGAAGTAATGGCCGGCTCAGCCGCGCTGCCCAGTTAGCTGCCTCTAAATCTCGCTCGTAAGCGCGCAAGTTAGCGGCAGTGGGCATCTGGCTGAACAGCTCAAACGCTCGGATTCCGCTGTCTCCGCGCGTTTCGATGAGGGCTTGGACTAGCGGCACGCCGGCGATGATCCCGAGGAACATCAGGATCAAAACCCATTGGGGATCACGAAGACGCTTCATGGCCGGTCAAAATTGGAAATAGAGGAAGGGGTTGAAAGCCTGCGAGAACATCGCGACCAGTGAAAACACAAACAGCGGAACCAACGCCGCGGCCCGTCCCCAGGTCACCGGCGACTGCGCCCAATCGTGGGCCTGTAAAGGCTGGAAGACCAGGCCGGCGCAGATGCCGAGAACCAGCAGGTGGTAAGGAGTGTAAATCGTCGCTGCCAGCAATGGGGCGATGGTTCCGATGGAGCCCAGGCCGAACATCGCCATGAAATAATCTCTGGCCGCGGTCAGGTTATCGGCACGAAACAAAACCCACGACAGCAGCACCAGCAGAAACGTGAGGCCGATGCGTCCTGGCCGCGGCAGCATCTGGTAAAGGCTGCGTTTTCCACGCCACCTTTCCAAGGCCAGGAGCAGCCCATGGAACGCGCCCCAGACCACAAAGTTCCACTTCGCTCCGTGCCATAAGCCCCCCAACACCATCACCACCGCAAGATTGAAATAGGTTCGCCCTTCTCCCTTCCGATTGCCCCCGAGCGTATAGTATAAATAATCCCGCAACACGCTGGATAGGGAGATGTGCCAGCGCCGCCAAAGTTCCGTGATGCTCTCGGAACGGTAGGGCGCGTCGAAGTTCTTCAGGAACTCAAACCCCAGCATGCGTCCCAGACCCACGGCCATGTCCGAGTACCCGCAGAAATCGAAGTAGATTTGGAACGCGTACGCGATTACCCCCACCCAGGCATCGAGCGCATAGGGGCTGGCCGCATTGAACACCGCGTCGGCCACCTGCCCGCAAGGGTTGGCCAGCAAAACCTTCTTGGCAAAGCCAACCACGAAAATGGAAACACCCGAAGCAAACCGTGCCACCGTGTGTTGGCGTTCCTGCAATTGTTCGGCGAGGGTCTTGTAGCGGATAATCGGGCCGGCCACCAGGTCCGGAAACAGGGCAACAAAGGCCGAAAAGTTCGAGAACGACCTCGCCGGGATCGCGTCCCCGCGATATAAATCCAGGATGTAAGTCAGGGAGTGAAACGTGTAGAACGAAATGCCAATCGGCAGGACAACCTGCAGGACGTGGAACGGCTTCGCGCCGACCGCCGCCAGCAGTTGGTTCAGGCTCTCGGCGCCGAACATGTAATACTTGAAGAATCCCAGGAAGCTGAGATTCGTGATGACACATGCCAACACCGCGAGCTTTCTCTGCCACGGCGTGGCGCCAGGGCGGGTAATGACTTTGCCCCAGGTGAAGTCCATAACCGTGGTGAAAAACATCAGCCCTACAAACCAAGGCTTCCACCAGCCGTAAAACACATAGCTGGCTAACGTGATCCAGAGATTCCGCCAGCGGTACGGGAGGTTGAAATAGACCAGCAGAAACAGCGGCAGAAAGTAAAAAACGAAGATCTGAGTCGTGAATACCATTTTTTTGTCGCAGGTGAGCCTGCTCACGGCCAACCGCAGGGTCAAGTCAATTCACCGGACAGACGTAACCGACCAGTCATGGCGGGCGGAGCGCCGGTCTCCGACCCGGCGTGTCCCTCATATTCGAGGAACTCGCCGCGGGAAAGGGTTCAGCCATTAGGGCAGGGTGCAAGTAAAAAAAAGCGTTGTCCGGCCGGTTTTTTTCTAAACCGTTTTTGCCAGAGCTCTTAAAGGGGTCGCCCATTAGGGCGGGTGTCAATGAGATTGTCATGTAGGTAGCATAGTCCGCCCGGCTGGACTGTTGCGGGGTCGGTTCCGCATTTTCGCATGTTCCAACCGCCGCCGGCGACCACAAATCAGGCATCAGCGGGTTCGCGACAGACGGGCGCGCTCTCCGCGCTTCCGGGCCAATTTGAACTCCTGGTAGGCCACAGCGGTAACCTCGATCAAGGCGCGGGGCGAGAGGTCCTTTTTGCCTGCTTTGGTCAAGGCTGCCAGGATGAGGGCGTCGAGGCGGGCCCGGCATTCGGCCTTTTGGCCAGGCTCGCACGTTTCCAGGTCGTAACGAGCCTGCAGGATCGCTTCCAATTCAGGATTCCGGGCCATCGAAGAGCTGCCTGAAGATGGCGGCGCGGCGCTCTGGTCTAAGGCTGCCATGCCACTCGGCGTGAGTGTCATAGAGTTCCTCGACCGTTGCCTCGAGGTCCGAGAGCTTGATGCCGGCGGTATTGCGCTGGAGACCTCCGCTCCGGCGGACCTCGGTTACCAGTCGCTCGCCTTCCGCGATGAGCGCGGCCAGCCAGGTCTTATGGTAGCGTTTGTCCACCGGCGCCGGTTTGCGCTCGATCATACGCTCCAACTCCGCCTGCCGAAAGAGGTCAATTGCCTTGAACCAACTGACTGTTTCCGGGAGGAGTCCGTAACGCCTGGCCTGCAAATCACGCGCATTCTGTTCCAGCACCAGGCCCACCGCTTGCCAACGAGGCGATTCCATCTCGGCCGCTATCATGCCCCAATCTTACGGTCTTGGCCCAGACACGTCAAACGGCAAACGGGCAGCGAGCCTCACGTCCACAACTGCCGGTCGAGCGAGCGGTACTGGATGGCCTCGGAGAGGTGGTCGATGAGGATGTTCTCGGCGCGAGCCAAGTCGGCGATGGTGCGGCCGAAAGTGAAGTTCAAGCCGGAATTGACGAGGGCGGTCATCACCCGGTCGCGGGATTCCTTCACGGCGGCATCGGGAAGCCCGAAAATGACAATGTTATATTATATTCTCCCTATACGCGAATAGTATATGTAAGTCGCTCCATTGCAATGTATTATGACGCACGATGTCGTTTTCCCGGGCTTGTTCTGGCACAGGCAAAGCCCAAGAACCTGCCAGCTCCCCCTGATTTTGCAGGGCGATTTGGTCTCCGGCACATGGTCGGAAGCATGTTGATTTCTGGCTCTTGCCGTGCTTCACGAAAGATCTGTAACAGCGGTCCTCACCAGAAAAAAGTGCATTCCGAACACGTGCCGAATTCTCCAATGCACTGCCCATTTCCACGATAAGCTAGGCGTTTGGGCCCTGTGACGTTGGCGCTTAGATAAATTGACCCACCTCCGCTGAGATAAACTGATCCACCTGACGGATGGCTTTTCCTTTCCAAGTAGTACACCTCAAGATGACCATTCTGCACGAATATGGGGGCAAT
>Ga0187868_1002784_pt1 | contig 11226 bp, 13 predicted proteins | sample June2016WEW_13_4_FD_133014 | JGI IMG/M metagenome (GOLD analysis project Ga0187868, IMG submission 133014) | Peatland microbial communities from SPRUCE experiment site at the Marcell Experimental Forest, Minnesota, USA - June2016WEW_13_40 | ecosystem: Environmental > Terrestrial > Soil >... | reverse complement strand
TTCCAAGTAATGACGTAATTTTTTATTTTTTTTCCAAGTAATGACGTAATTTTTATTATTTCCTACGGTTGAGCAAATTAAAAATGACGTGGCAGTCAAAAATGAAAAATGTATAAAATTTGAAAAGTTTATTATAAATTTTGCATTTCAGATAACACATTTTCATTGCTTGTTGCTTGTATGAGTTTAGCGGTTCGAGAGTGCATTTGAATTGGTTGGTGGTCTTTCTTTTTAAAAAATGAAAAGATTGAGATTATGCGATCCTTTAATTCATGAAGTTTTAATCTAACTCTGTAAATGATCATTGATATCATGTACATAACTATACTTCCATTCACGACAACAAGAAATATGAATATTATGATTGAATTAGTTGACCCATTTTCCGAATAAATATGATGGTTTGCAAAATAAAGACTGTGGAATGCTAGTAGTAAAGTGATGAGTTGCCCCGAAAGTGAAGCGAATTCGATTATGTTTAGATCAATGATTGTTTGTATTGCTGGGTAGTACGGGCTGTTTCGCTCAGTGAATAAAAGGGAGATGAAGAGCATGAACGTCACCCAAACCAATCCAATCGAAGGTGTGAGTAGAGCACCGAAGGCAACAATCAAAATCTTCCTCACCATCACCACCATTTCCCACGCAGCGTTAGAAGGTTTGAATGTGGTGGTGTACCCTTGAATAAAATACAAGTATATAGCATTCCAATCACGTCCGTTCCTGTTTCCGCCTGTTTGTTGTAATTGTCGCAAATCAGAATGCCTGCTCATTATATTCCTGCCCAATAACACACAACCGCCTATGATGTACGACAGGAAGTACAGGATTGCGACAACACGGTAAATTTTGTACGCAGTCGTTCCACAATCGATTCGCATATCTGTCGAAACAAATGTGCTATTCGTCCCGTGCACGTACCTACAAGAGAGCGATTGCAATATCTCCAGTGCGATGGAAGGATGAACTAAGTACAGCGCAATTAGCAATATCGACACAGATTCGACGTTTGTGAAGCATCTATCACGTCTCTTCATCCCAAATATGATAACAAAATTACAAAGTCCCAGCACAAGCACAATTAAAACACAAACAAAGACTGGCTCGAGCATCACTAGCATCATTTGCATATAGAAATTGACAGGTAGCGCACAACGGAAGGAAATGAAAGACGAAGAAATAGATATCGGCACAAAAAACACGAAGAATCCCTTCGACAGCGTTGACCAACCAGCCTCAATCTGTCCAATGTAATAAAGACTTTGAAGATAACTGAACATTATACGAAGCACTGGGCTGATTGTAGTTGGCGATTCTATTGGCTTATCCGTCACTTTTTGTTCGGTTGATGAAAAATGGAACATACCAAATATCACAGTGACGCTCACCCCGACTATTATTGTTACTATCACAATATTCACTGCTTGACCTCCACAGGAATAGCATTGATTGTTGAAATTTCCGTACCCGACATCGCAGGAAGAACAGAGGGGGGATATATACCCTTCTCTGCACAATTCATTTCCCGCGCCAAATCCTCCTTTGCACCAATCAATTCCACCGGGACAAGGCAAGGCGTACATATCCTGACTCTTGGCTCTCCAATATCCTCCTACCACGCCGACCTTATTTCCGCCAAGTGAGCAATCCATCCCTTCAGTGCAAGAGTAACAGACTGACGCTGACGTTTGAGATGGATAGTACCCAATTTTACACACACATGCTTGGATCGAAGTACTGCCTATCTTTCCCGAAGTATCCATTGATGAATCACAGGGAATACATGCACTTTGATCTAACGAATCTTGGTACATCCCATCACCACAGGGGATACATGCACTTCCGTCAACATCGTAATAACCTTGGGGACAGACGCATGAATCGCCGACGGGAATAGAGTTGAGTTTTATCGTCGAACATGAGCCAATCACCGTCACGAACAGCACATTGCTAGCAAACGTCGCTCCACCATCATTCGATATTCTAATGGGGTAATCTGCTGTGCGGTTCACATCTGTGTACACATAACAATGAACCACATTACTGTCGAGATAACTGACGGGGACACTCTCGTCGCCGAAGAAGCATCGTAACATGATGGGGGAGAAGCCAGAACCTTGAACAACCACGGTGCTGTTAATCTTAGCAAGCATCAACGATGGACACAATGAGTATATTTGCGGGTCGGGAACAATCACAACGTTGAATCCAGTATCTTGTACGAAACTAACCTCACCGACATCGTCGTCATCTATCAAATATGTTGCGTTGATGAATACTTTCAAAGATTGGACGTCGATGATGAAGAAGTACTGCGACAAACTTGGGGGGTCGATCACGAAATCTCCATACATTGGCGTCGCCATCGTCACCACCAGCGGCATCGCACATGACACAGACGAACAAATTTTCGCTAGCGACGGGTACTGCATCACATACGTTGTGGCTAGCGGGAAAGTGTTGTACGTCGCTGGCGAGATAAACGGCGACGTCATATTACAAATCAACGAAGTGTTACACTCATTTCCACGCGCATCGGCACAGGTGTTATTATCTTTGCAATAATGACTTTCCACCGTGTTCACATCGATTCCGCATGCAAACGAAACCAAGTCAATGTCGTTAATTGAAAAGCATGACGGTGTTGGAGAAATAAGGCGCATTTCCAATCTCAAATAACTGCACATTGAAGAATCAGTGAGAGGGTAACAAGGCAAGGAAGTATCATCACCGTCAGTGCAAGATTCGTTCACGTCACTCTCACACAATTCGTTTGTTGCGTAGTAAGAACCAGCGATTTGTTGGGCTAGCACAGTCGCGAACGTTCGATTGTGTTGTATTCGACAGGGTTCAGTCACAACAGAGGAGGGAAGCACTGAACAAGAAACGTTGACGTCGGGTGGGAACAACAGGGAAGAATTCGATTCGATTGATGAAATGTTATTAATGAAAGGACCGTACACTTCTATTGTGCTTATCGTATTCGTCAACAGCACATTTACTGGTTTTGATGCATGTCCACCGATTGAAAATACCAGAAATAACCACAGCAAGTTAAGTAATTTGGTCATATTCTTGTTTATTTGTTATCTTTTTCTTATTCTTTTTTGTGAAATAACTGTAATGACGATAATGGATTTTTTTTTTAAAAAAAAAATTAAAATAAAATATATATTTTCGACACCCCAAGTTGTAAGTTTTTTTTTATTTTTTTTTGCATTCAATCAAAATGATTTTTTTTTAAATTTCCTTTTTTAGAAATTGAACGACTGTTAAATAACCAAAAAAGGAAATTGAATTTTTTTGAATTTTTTTGAATTAAAGTTTACAGTAAAAAAAATAAAAAAAAAGTTTTGCGAAACTTTAGTTGTGAAAAAAAAAAATTAGAACTTAATTAGAAAAAAATTGATCCACTTTTTTTGCATCAAATTTTTTTTCATTTTTTCACGTGAAATTTTTGAAATTTTTTTGATGCAAAAAAAGTGGATCAATTTTTTTCTAATTAAGTTCTAATTTTTTTTTTTCACAACTAAAGTTTCGCTAAACTTTTTTTTAAATTTTTTTACTGTAAACTTTAATTCAAAAAAATTCAATTTCCTTTTTTGGTTATTTAATAGTCGTTCAATTTCCTTTTTTAGTATTTTCATTTTGATTGAATGCAAAAAAAAACTTACAACTTGGGGGGTCGATAATATATTTTTATTTTTCAAATTAGTCATATCGATACGGTAATTGGCATGTGAATTCCTAATCAATACGGAAGTTGCTACGAGAATTTAATATTGATACGGCATTTGACACGAGAATTTCATATTGATACGGCATTTGACACGGGAATTTCATATCGATAAGGTAGTTGCTACGAGAATTTCATATTGATACGGTAGTTGCTACGAGAATTTCATATTTAAAACAAAATGCAAATTTATTAATTAACTTTAATGATTGTATTATCTAATTTTTTTAAATCAAGTTTCTGTCATTTATTAAATCATATTTTTTTTCGGAATCATTAATATTTATTTAAAGGGAAACAAATAGATATATCATATGTCACTTTAAAAATAAAATATTTATCATCGTCGTCAGATGTTTCGATAATACATTCACATCCTCCGAATCTTATCGTAAGAACTGTTACCATTTCACAAAAATTGCTTCTGGAATATTCAATTAAAAAGGTATAAGCGTCAGTTGTAAATCCTAGATATGTATATAACTTATCCGTCACCCAGCAGTTATTTTGTTGTAGAAGAAATATTTTATTTTGATCAAAAATCTCTTCTGTTAAAATACGCTTCAACATTTTAATGGTAGTCGGTCTTGCTTTTTTATATGTTGTTCGATTTTCCAATATTTGAAATAATTTACTTTTAAACCATTCTTCGTTTTTAAAAATAATATTTGTAATTGTTCGAATGCTGAATTTAGCAACCGATTCTTCATCTAATACATTGTATTCTTTTATGGAAGTGTAGACTCCTAAATTCATTTTTTTATCTTTTTTAAATTAATACTGTTGTTAGAATTTATAATACCAAAATGTAAATTTATTAATTAACTTTTATTATTTTTTTTTATTAATTTTTTTTTTTAAAAATCAAGTGGTTTTTAAAAGTATTGTTTAGAAAAAGTTATTTTTCTTCTGCCTTCAACAGTGAAGGTAGCGGAAAATTCATTTTTTCCATTATTTTCAAAACAAACTTTTATTTCTTGAACATTTATATCTGGCGTATGTTTGAATACTATCACACAATAAAAAAGTTTTGTGCCGTAAAAATTTGGTCGTAAAACAAAAAATGTATTGTTGTCGAAAATATCATATGTTAATGCTTTTATCATTGTTTTCTCATGAACTTTATTTAATTTGTGTTGTTTTATATATAAGTGCATTGTTTAAGCCATGTTTCATTTTTAAATATAACATTTGTCACTAAATCTTCACAATGAGATTCGTAATAACAATAATTAGACAGATGATCAAATGATTTTATACTTAAATATCTTCCTGCATTCATTTTCGCCCCCCCCCTCCTCCTGTTTCTATCGTTTGAAATCAAATTTCTGAAAAAAAAGTAATTTTTGATTCAATAACTGCTAACCCAATACATATTTTTACGACCACGTTCTAAAACAAAATCAACGCGTAATTGACAATGGCCGTGAGAAATAAAAACAAATTTTACTTTTGATTCATTTTCGTTGTGTTTAAATGATATATAAAATTCTTTATTTATTTCACATCTGTAACACTGACGACGGACATCAGAGTATTTTATTAAAAATATTGTGTTTGGTTCAAATATATGTTTGGTTATCGCCTGTAACATTAACTGATTGTGCGCAGTATAATTACTATGCAATTTAATGAACGATTTTACTTTTTCTAGCAAGTCTTCTTTTAACCATTTTTCATTTTTAAATTTAACATCACTGACGTAAATATAATTACCGATCGTGTTATCGTTAAAATGATCATATAAATAATTAAAAGAGGTTAAAGTTAAATATTTTCCACAATCCATTCTCTTTTTTTATTTTTTATAAAACTTAAATTCAAATTGCAAATTTATTAATTAACTTTTCTGATTTTATTATTTTAATTAATTAATTTTTTTTTCATACTAAATTTCGATAACTGCAAATTTTTAAATAACAAATTAATTTTTTTATTTCATCTAAAGTTAATAATTTAGCATTCACCATCAATACGTAAAGTTCCACTTTTAGCATTTTTGATTTCGAATGTAAATTTTTCAGGATCGTTGTCACATATCATAATAACCCCTTTAAAATTGTAAAATTTTACCGTGATACATGTATCCTTGCTGCCATCATCATTCGCAGGTAAATGTTCAACTAAAAAAGTATAATCGCTTGAACTGAGGTCGATACAAGTATAATTGAAATGTGGTTGCCTATAGGCATGTACTACATTAAATATTGCATTTGTCAAAATAAATTTAAACTTTTTAATCATTGGTCTATGTTCCTCTTCGTAATGATAATTGGGATGACTTTCCATTTTTTTAAATAATATAGACTTGAGCCATTCTTTATTTTTAAAAACAACATTTGTGATCGTTTGAACATATTCCCAGTTATATTTATAATCACTCAAAAGCGTATATTCTTGTACTAATGTATTTATTCTTGAGTCCATTTATTTTTTATTTTACTTTCTTTTTATAAATCAAATTGCAAATTTACTAATTAACTTTTGATTTTATTTTTTTATTAAATTTTATATCGTTTGTTTTAAAAAAATTTTATAAACTTTTATTTTTTGTCATGTTTTTTATTGTAGATGTGTCAATCTTCATTACTCTTTTGAAAACAATACATGTCCGTATTTATTGTATATTGTAATTTTATGATTCTCATTTCCTATTTGTATATCCATTTTGTTGCATATGTCATTGAAAAATTCCATTCAGGCTGGTATATTTTTGTCTGTTTATGTTCAATATTTCCTACAATTTCTGTATTGACGTCAATCTCGAATAATATATTTTGGTCAAAAATTTCTTCCTTGAAAAAATTTATCACCGTTTTTTTATCGTTTTCTTTTAATAATCTAAATCTATCATGGCTTTTCATATTATCACATAATTCAGTTTTAAACCAATCGGGTCTTTCAAATTGTACATCAGTTATAATATTTTTTTCAGTTGTGAAAGTTGGCAAAGTGAAATACAAGAAATCTTTTATTGAACAATAATCTCCTAAATCAATTTTTCTATTCATTCTCCTTTATCAAAAAAAAAAACAACACATCAAAATCAATTTTTTTCAAGTTTGCAAATTTATTAATTAACTTTCCATTTTTGGTTATTTAAAATTTTTAATATGATTATTGTCACATGTGACATTTATATAAAAAAATAAATTTATGTCAAATAAAAAGAATCAAATGAATGAAAATGCCAAAAAAAAACAAAAAAAATAAATCAAGATTCGCCATTGACTCCATTGCATCTAATTACGAATTGACCAGCAACGAAGCCTATTTTAAACATATCTAATCTTCCCAACCGAACACATAAAGAAACGTCGCCAAAAGTATTTTCATATATACTAAATTTTATTTCTATTGTTATGTTTTGTGCGAAGTTTAAAATTAAAATCGATCCACCGTACGTTACTGAAAACCCAAAAGAGTTATTTATATCAAGAAGATCAAAAAAACAAATATCTTTTATTGCATTATAAGTGTTTGCTGGGATGACGTTGACTTTGGATTTTACATAACTTCTGAATTCTTTCATCAGATTTTTGATTACTGCTTCATTGTTTTCAGAAAAATTTACATCTGTTATAATATCAATATCCCCCATAAATGACGGGACTTGTGATAACAATTGATAACTGATTACGCCTGATTCTAATTTAACTCTCATGATTTTTTTTTATTACAATTATTTCGGTTAATTAAAACGTTTAATATAATTTGATGAAAGCCAAAACCGATTTTTTTGACAGGAAGAATGATACTCTGCTTCAAATACATTCGTGTACTCGACATAAAATGCCATAGAGATGTCTTTAACCTCTCCCCAAGACTTTGGCCAATGTTGTCTGTCACCAAAAGATATAAATACGCGTCTATGCACTGTGCTGTCGTGTCGTAAAGCAAGATTGCATTGTTTATATTCAACGTTAAAAGAAAAAATAGTATTACTATCTGTTATATCCCATTTCAACATCTCTTTTAACTTATCACCATAATAATTGACTAAATTTTTTGAATTTAATTCTTGCACGCCATCCGCCATTAACTTTTTAATCTTTGTTTGGATATCACCTTGAAAAATAACATTGGTTATCGTCACCGAATCTGTAATCCTCAAACAATTATCAGTCATTAAATACTCAAAACTTTCTATTGCATTTTCTCCTTCTTCTTCCATTTCAAAAAATTAATTTATACCCCCCCCCAAAATGCAAATTTATTAATTAACTTTTTTTATTTTTTTTTAATTATTTTTTTTATTGAATCCAATTATTTTGCTTTATCAATTAATCTACTGTACCTTTGATTTATTGATGGCATAAATGGCGAAGCATAAAAAACATAATGGTTTCGATTATTATCATTGTAACAAGTAAAACTAATATTATCACTAAAAAATTTTAATATTACCCTAACGTCATTCTTCTCAATGTACAAATCTATGATTGTCTTACGACTTTGTGATATGATTAATATTAACGTCATTAACTTTGGTTCTTCGCCAAAAAATCTAAATAAATTATTCGAATCTAACAAGTCACAGCCCAACAGAATTTCTTTGTACGTTTCAAATTGATTCCTTTCCTTTATATCGCATTGTACATGTTTTAAAGTTTCTGATATCGTCTTTTTAATCGATTCAACAGCAGCCTGTTTAAAAATGACGTTCGTCACTACTTTTTGATAACCTAATATCCATCTTTCTTCACAGACAAAATCGTAACTTATTATACCACCTAATTTCACCATAATTGTTTGTAATTTTTATTAAAATATAAATATACATATATATATTATATTATGTCACAAGCACGATGCTTCCAATAGAAATATTCTGTTGCGCTTAATCCATAATATGCATAATGTAATTTTCCTTTTCCGTCACAGAAGACATTTAAAATTATTTTGCACTCGTAAATGAAATCGATGATTGTGCGACCGTCGGCGTTACTGTGTATTTTGATTAATCTTTTATCTCCTAAAAACAAACGCAAGACAATTACATCTCCCATCAAATACTCGGCGTCTTCCTCTTCTAATCCGTGTTCTTCCATATGAACTTTCATTAGGAATACATTATTTTCGTCAAACACATCATATTTTACCATTTCTTTTAACATTTGCATTGCGGTTGTCTTTTCTGTTTGCACCTTTATGTATTTTCTTATAGCATTTAACATTCTTTCACATTTCTTTTTTGCATCTTCTTTAAATTTCACATCGGTTATTAACATATCATGATGATAATTAATCAATCTGGGATGACATAAATAATCATAACTATCTAACAACTCTCCCATACTTTTATTATTTATTTTTTTTTATTTTTTTATTTGTTTTTTGTGGTTGAATATAAATATATAATTTTTTTTCTCGTTAACTTTAATCGGCAAAAAAACTGTGCAAGATTCTAATAAATTCATTTTTTGCCTTTCCTTTCTTTCCTTTTTTATATTTTTTTTATACTTAACTTTACCTTTTTTTATATTTAACTTTTGATTTTTGATATTAAATTTGCATTTTTATTTTTTCCTTATCCTATTTTAAGAAATTATACAATTAGAATTTGATTTGGATGTATTGGGATTTTCTAATTCTTTAACGTCGTCGATAGTATAGTGAAGATTCGACATAATAAAATCATTTACTGCACTGTCATTTACTGCACATACTGACATATCCACTATTTGTTTGTGATGGAAGATGTCTATTTTTTCATCACACGCCTCGATTACATATAAACGCTTGCTTAAATTTCCTAACGCTATAATAAATTCGGTTTTATGTTTTGGACACCAAGGGGTGATACGAATTTCAATATATGATTTTAACGGAAATTCAAACCAATATAATTCTTGTGAGTAAAAAGAAATTTTTTTAAATCTAATTATGTTATTTTCATCTAATAAATCATACTGCAACATTTGTTTTAATAAGTCCAAATATGTTTTTTGAAGAGGAATATGCTGTAAATTTTCTAATCCAACATTCAATAATCTTCTTATTATTTTTTCATGTTTATCATTAAATTTAATTGATGTTATTAAACAATTTGATATAATATTTAATGGATTATAATTGCCAACATCACCAATATAATCAAAACTAACATCTCCCCTTTCCTCCATTTGTTTATCTTTATATTGCAAATTTATGTTTTTTTAAATTACATTCAGGATTATTTTTTTTAATTATATTCGGGTTTATTTTTTTCATTGTATACTCATTTATCATCGCCTATCACAAGCAATAAAACGAATGGGTGGCGGTGAAAGTAAATCAAAGGAAGAAACGCCAATCAAGACAACCGAAAATGAAATGGAAGTTTATCTCAGCGAAGGTGCGTGGGGTAAAACGTATAGAAAGGGAAAACATGTGATTAAGAGATTAAAATACGATGAAAACGACGAAGATATTAAAAGGGAAATTGCTTTTTTAAAATGGGTCGAAACTTTAAAGTCTAATGAACAAATATATTTCTCAAGGATGATCAAACATGAAATTTACGAAGATACTACTTTTATTCATTTGTCAAAAGAGTTTGAAATGTACAGTCCAGAAATAAAAGCGAAAATGTTAGAAAGAAATAAACGCAATAAGACACTTGATATTGTGATAGAGTACAAAGGCAGAAAGATAGAACCGTCCAAATTTTCAGGGCTTTCCACAAGGGATAAATACAAAATGCTGCTTCAATTATTGAATATTATCAGAATTATGCGCAAATCTAATGTATATCATGAAGACATTCACGAGGGAAATATATTAATTGATGACGAGACTGGAAATATTGCCTTAATCGATTATGGAACTACTTTCTTCAAAGGCCAACGTTCATCTGAAATAGAAGGACGGAATGAGATGATGGTTCAAGTGACGAGCGTGATGTCAAATTTTGGATCATTTTTGTCTGTGCTTGATAGAGATAGAAAGATTAATCCACATAAGCCATCATTAAATCCAGATACTGATTTTTACCCTTTTCTTGAAAAACATAAAGAAACTGTGCATGATTTGATCTCATATGTGAAAGAATTTGCTAGAAAAAATTATTATACAATGACGATAACCAACACCGAAAAGAATATAATTGAAATTCATCCAACTATCTTTGCCGTATCTGATAATTTATTAAGAATATCACATCCAAATCTTTACTTACAATTGTACGACTTGCAAAGTAATGTTCCTCCTCCATATTTCGGGTTAGATGATTTGAAGATTGTTTATGATAATTGGAATGATATCGATAAGATTATTTTGTTATTTGAATCAAAAGCAAGAGAATAAAACTGAAATGCAAATTTATTACTTAACTTTTTGATTTTTTTATGTTGTAAAATTATCATTTTTTTTGTGGTCTAAAAAAAAGTAAACTTGTAACTTGGGGGGTCGGGCGAGTTAAAAATCGATGTCCAACAAAAAACGGTAAACTTATGACGTCAGAGAAAAAAAAAGTATAGATTTTAAAAAAAGTAAACTAGTAACTTGGG
>Ga0187868_1002780_pt1 | contig 11238 bp, 9 predicted proteins | sample June2016WEW_13_4_FD_133014 | JGI IMG/M metagenome (GOLD analysis project Ga0187868, IMG submission 133014) | Peatland microbial communities from SPRUCE experiment site at the Marcell Experimental Forest, Minnesota, USA - June2016WEW_13_40 | ecosystem: Environmental > Terrestrial > Soil > Wetlands... | reverse complement strand
TACCGGGCGGCCGCGGGCCACTGCCGCCGGCGGCGTCAGCCGGGGTCGAGGCGCGCCACGACGGCGGTGACGTTGTCGGTCGAGCCCGCCGCCAGCGCGGCGTCCACCAGCTGCTGCGAGGCCGCCCCCGGCGTCGCCGGAGCGCTCGCCAGCCCGGCGATCTCCCGGTCGGCGAGGGGTTCCCAGAGTCCGTCGCTGCAGAGCACCACCACGTCGTCGGGGTCGAGCGCCAGCTCCGCGAAGTCCGGCTCCACCGGGTCGCCGAGCAGGGCCCTGGTCACGTAGTTCCGCCGCGGGTCGTGCCGCGCCGCCTCCGGGGCCAGGGTGCCGGCGCGCACCTGCTCACCGGTCAGGCTGTGATCCGCGGTGAGCTGGGTGGCCTCGCCCCTCCGGAGCAGGTAGGCACGGCTGTCGCCGACATGGGCCAGGGAGAGCCGGCCGCCGGCGACGACGGCGGCGATCATGGTCGTCCCCGGGTTGCCGCCGAGCAGCCGGCGCACGCCGGCGACCGCATCGTTGGCCAGGGAGACGGCCTCACGCAGCCGGTCACCGCCACCGTCCGGCTCGGCGAGCCGCTCGGCAGCGGCCGCGACCGCCGCCTGGGCGGCCTCCCCTCCCCCGCTGTGGCCGCCCATCCCGTCGGCGAGGATCAGGCCGATGCCCACCCCCTCCATGGGGACGATGCGGAAGGCGTCCTGATTCTCCCGCCGGACCGGGCCGCAGGCCGTGGCCCCGGCCCCCAGGACATGCCACCGTCCGGCGGCGACGGTGGCCTCGGCCGCGCCGGGAGTGCCGGTCACGACGGGGGGGACGCGGCGTCGACTGCCGGAGATGTCACGACCTCATTGTGGCCTGAATGCCCCACCACCGCAGCCGGGCGGGCTGAGGCACAATGCGTCAGGTGCCAATTGAACGAACCGGGGCTCGAGGCCCGGCGACCACGGGAGCCGGGCTGACGGGCGCCGGCGGGGGGAAACCAACCCAACCCACCCTGGACGTCGTCCTCGGCGGCCCCGCCGGCGCGCCCTCCGGCTCCCCCGCTCCTGAGCAGGCCACCACCCTGCGCGCAACGCCCGACGTGACGGTCCGGCCAGCACCCCGGGCGACATCCGGCCCGGCATCCGAAGCGGCAGCCGCGGTGGCTCCGCTGACGGCGGCCCCCATGCAGCGGGACCCGGCGACGGCCGTGGAGGCCGGCACCGCGACCTCCGTCGACATCGCCGGGACGCGCGCCGCCGAGGCGGCCGGCGCACCGACCTCCCGCCGGGCCGCGACCCGCGCGGGTGAGCGTGTCGCCAAGCCCACCACCGAGCCGGTCCTGATCAACCGCGAGCTCTCCTGGCTCGACTTCAACGGCCGGGTGCTCGCCCAGGTCGAGGATGAGAGCCTCCCCCTCCTGGAGCGGGCGCGCTTCCTCGCCATCGGCAGCCGCGCTCTGGACGAGTTCTTCCAGGTCAGGGTCGGGGGCCTCAAGCAGCTCGCCGCCGGGCTCGAGGGGGCGGCCTCCGATCCCCACGGGCCGCAGGCCCAGGTCCGGGCGATCCGGACCAAGGTGGTCGACATCTATGCGCGCCAGGCCCGCGCCTTCCTCGGCGGGCTGGTGCCCCAGCTCGACCAGCGCGGGATCCGGTTCAGCGACTGGTCGAGCCTGGACGAGGAGGACCGTGCCCACCTGGACAGGGTCTTCGAGGAGCGCATCTTCCCGGTGCTCACCCCGCTCGCGGTGGATCCCGCCCATCCCTTCCCCTACATCTCCAGCCTCTCCCTCAACCTGATGGTGGTGGTGATGGACCCGGCCAGCCGCGAGGAGCGGATCGCCCGGATCAAGGTGCCACCGCTGCTCAGCCGGTTCGTCGTCCTCCCCGACGGGGAGCGGTTCGTGCCCATCGAGCAGGTCATCGCGGCGCACCTGCACCCCCTCTTCGAGGGGATGAAGGTGGTCGCCCATCACGTCTTCCGGCTCACGCGCAACGCCGACTACCAGCTCGACGGCGACGAGGCCGAGGACTTGGTGGAGGCGGTCCTGGCCGTCCTCAAGGAGCGCCGCCGCTCCCCGCTGGTGGTTCGCCTCGAGGTCGGCTCCGACATGCCCGAGGAGATGATCGACCTGCTGGCGCGCGAGCTCGAGATCGATGCCGATGACGTGTACAGGATCGCCGCCCCGCTCGACCTGGGCGGCCTCTTCGACGTCTGCAAGCTGGACCGTCCCGACCTGAAGTTCCGCCCCTGGACGCCGATCACCCCACCCCGGATCGCCCACGACCTGGCGAGCTCGGAGGGCGACCTCTTCCGCGACCTCCGCGAGGACCAGGTGCTCGTCCACCACCCCTACGACAGTTTCGAGCACACCGTGGAGGCGTTCATCGGCCTGGCCGCGGAGGACCCCCAGGTGCTGGCCATCAAGCAGACCCTCTACCGGACCTCGGGACCGGTGAGCCCCATCATCCGCTCGCTCACCCGCGCGGCCGAGGCGGGCAAGCAGGTGGTCGCCCTGGTCGAGCTGACCGCCCGCTTCGACGAGCAGAACAACATCAACTGGGCCGAGGTGCTGGAGGACGCCGGCGTCCACGTCGTCTACGGCGCGGTCGGGCTCAAGACCCACGCCAAGGTCACCCTGGTGGTCCGGGAGGAGCCGGGCGGGATCCGCCGCTACTGCCACGTCGGCACCGGCAACTACAACCGCGACACCGCGCGCGTCTACGAGGACCTGGGACTGCTCTCCGCCGACGCCGCCCTCGGCGCCGACGTCGGCGAGCTCTTCAACAGCCTGACCGGGTACAGCCACCAGGCCAAGTACCGCAAGCTGCTGGTCGCGCCGGGCACGATGCGACCGGCGCTGCTCAAGCTGATCCGCCGCGAGGCCGAGCGCGGCGAGGCGGGTCGGATCGTCATCAAGGTCAACAACCTGGTCGACCCCGAGATGATCGGGGCGCTCTGCGCCGCCTCCCAGGCGGGGGTCGAGATCGACCTCATCGTGCGCAGCATCTGCTGCCTGCGGCCGGGGGTGCCGGGCGTCAGCGAGCGCATCCGGGTGCGCTCCCTGGTCGCCCGCTACCTCGAGCACTCGCGGATCCTCCGCTTCGGCCGCGCCCCCCACGACGCCGAGTACTACATCAGCTCAGCGGACCTGATGCCGCGCAACCTCGACCGCCGTGTCGAAGCGGCGGTTCCGATCCGGTCTCCCGACCTGCGTGCCCGCCTCGACGAGATCCTCGAGATCAACCTCAGGGACGACACGCTCGCCTGGGAGCTGGGCTCCGACGGCGAGTGGCGGCGGGTGGGGGGCAGCGCTCACATCGACACCCAGGTCAAGCTCCAGGAGGTGGCGCTGCGCCGGGGCGAGGGGAAGAGCTGAGCCCGGCCTCGCCGGTCGAGCGGTGCCAGGTCGATCTCCCGGTGGGCACCGCGTTCCGGCTCCGCCAGCTGCGGTGGGGACGGACGGCCACGACCCGGATCGAGCGTTTCGAGACCATCCACTGGGACACCTCCGACTTCCGGCTGGCGGCCTGGGATGCCGGGCTCCGGTATCGGCGCGGCCGGGGCTGGCGGGTGACCCTCGCCGGCTGGCCCGAGGCCGGCTGCTTCCGCAGCATCAGTGTCGACCTCGACGGAGGGCCGGCCGCTCCGCCCCGGGAGGCGCTCCGGCTGCTGAGCGGGTACCTCGGTGACGCCCGGCCGGAGCCGGCGGCCCGGCTCCGCCACCTGGAGAGCCGGCGCGCTGTCGAGGAGCTGGGCTGCGTGCACCAGGTGGTGAGCCTGCTGGTCGACCGCCGCGCCGTCGCCCACGCGCGCCGGGTCAGCCTGCGCGGCGGGGAGGAGCTGACCGGCACCCGGCGCGCGCTCGCCGCTCTGCGCCGGCTCGGAGTGGTCGAGACCACCACCCAGCCGCTGCTCACCGAGCTGGTCGGTCCGGCGGCGGCGCCGCAGTGGCGGGAGCTCCAGCTCGACCCCACCAGCACCGTCGCCGCCACGGTGACGGCGGCGCTGCGGGACTACTCCGCCCGGCTGGTCCGCAACCAGGCCCTGCTCCTGGAGGGCAGCGACCCGGAGGGGATCCACCAGGCCCGGGTGGCCTGCCGCCGGTTTCGCTCGGCCCTGCAGACCTTCGGGCCCGTCCTCGACCACGCCTGGGCGGAGGCGCTGCGCGCTGAGCTGGGCAGCCTCGCCGCCGACCTCGGCGCGGTCCGCGACGCCGAGGTCCTGCTGATGCGGCTGCGCGCGAGCGCGGCCGACCGGGGCCTGGAGCCCGAAGCGACCGAGCGGCTGCTGGGCCGCCTGGAGGAGGACCGGGCCCGGGCCCGGGAGGGGCTGCTGCGGCGGACCGGCACCCCGGAGCACCGCGAGCAATTGGAGCGCACCCTGGAGGCCGCCGCCCACCCGGGGCTGCTGCCGGAGGCGGCGGACCAGCCGGCCGTCGAGGTGCTGATGCCGCTGGTCGCGGGGAGCTGGCGCAAGCTGCGCCGCCGCGCCACCGGGCTCGGCGATCACCCCGCCGACGACGAGCTCCACCGGCTCCGCATCCTCACCAAGCGATGCCGCTATGCGGTGCTCGCCCTGGTCCCCGTGCTCGGCGAGGGCCCAGCCCGCACCGGGGCGCTGCTGGGCGCGCTCCAGGACGCCCTCGGCGACCAGCACGACGCGGTGGTGGCGGGCGACTGGCTGCGTCAGTTCGCCGCCGGGGAGACCGCCTTCGCGGCCGGCATCCTCTACGGCGTGGAGCGGGAGCGCGCCGAAGCCGGCAGGGAGGCGTGGCGCGTGCCCTGGGCCAAGCTCCGGCGCCGGAAGCAGTGGGGCTGGGCGTGACCGGGTCGGGTCAGGCACCCAGGGCCCCGGAGATCGCGCACCACCCCGAAAGCCGCACCCGCGTGGGACGCGTGCTGCTCATCCGCCATGGCGAGGCGGGCGAGCGGAAGCTCTGGACGGGCCCGGATCGCGAGCGCCCGCTCACCGAGCCCGGGCGCGCTCAGGCGGTGCAGCTCGCCGCCCTCCTCGACGGACGCCCGATCGATCGCCTGCGCTCGAGCGGCTACGTGCGGTGCGTCCAGACGCTGGCGCCGCTGGCGGCCCGGCGCGGGCTGGCGACCGAGACGGTGAGATGGCTCGAAGAGGGGGCAAACCCCGCCGAGGCGCTCGCCGCACTGCTCGCCGGAGGATCGGTGGTGGCGTGCAGCCACGGCGACGTGGTCAGCGGCGTCCTCTTCGAGCTGGCCGATCGCGGCGTCGCCATCGGCTCCACCCCGCGGATGCAGAAGGGCTCCACCTGGGTGCTCGAGGTCCGCGAGGGCCAGGTGGCATCGGCCCGGTACCTGCCCCCGCCCGCCTGACCTCAGCGGCGGGTGACGGCGGCGCGGGCGCGGAGCCCCACCTGGTGGCGGAGCGCCCAGGCCAACCTCAGGGGAGTTGCACCTGGTACCACTGGGCCCCGGCGTCGACGGTGCGCCAGAGGCCGTTCGGCGTCCCCGAGTCGCTCGCGCCACTCGGATAGCTGAAGGCAAAACCGGCCTCCGAGGTGGTGAATCCCACGAGGCTCCAGCCGTCCCCGTTGTCGAGCACGACCTGGAAGGTCTGCCCTCCGTCGTCGCTGATCAGCAGCCGCGTCCCGGCGAGCGCCAGGTGGGTCGCGGAGGTGGCCGCGATGGTTCCCCAGTTCGGCTCCTGGTACGTGGTCCCCTGCTGAACGGGCGTGAACACCGCGCCCCCATTGTCAGAGCTCCAGACGCCCACGAGATTCCCCGTCGCGCACGTGGCGACCACGTCCTCCGAGCTCACCGCGTAGAGGCTGACGATGCCCTCGGTCTCCGGGCAGATCGAGGCCTCGCTGAACTGCTCCGCAGCGTCGCTGGAGATCAGCACCCGGCTCGGATTCCCCGCCTCCGACGCCGCGCTCGCGCGGAAGGCCAGGGCGACGTAACCGCCATGGACGTTCAGGCTCTTGGGCACGTAGCGGGACGTCTCGACGTCACCCGGGAGGTGGATCGACTGCCAGCCGTCGCTCGCGATCGGGCTGCGCTCCAGCGAGCAGGCGGACTGCGCGGACCCCGAGGCGCAGACGACGGCGTAGACGTAGCTCCCGGAGGTCTCGAGATCCTCGATGGTCATGCCCTGGAAGGTCTGGGCGCTCCACTGCGCACCCCCGTCGTGGGTGGCCCACACCGTCCCTGAGCTGTAGGCCCAGCCGTCCTCGGGATCTCGGAAGCGCAGCCCGGTGACGGCGGCCGGCGGGATGGGGATGGAGACGAAGGTCTGGCCCCCGTCGGCGGTGGCCAGGATGCGGGTGCAGTTGGCACCCGTGCACCCCGCGCTGTCCTGGCCGAGCACCCACCACTGGCCCGCGCTCACCGCGGTGACGTCCTCGGGAAGGAAGCCGTCCGCCGCCGTGACCGGCGGGCCGGCCCCCAGGGTGGACGGCGCCGACGCCGTCGGATGGGTGGTGGGGCCGGCGGGGCCGCTGGGCGACCCCGCCGGTTTGGGGAGACTGCGGAGGTGGAGCACGGTGCCCACGGTCAGCGCGGAGGCGACCGCCACCACCACGGCCAGCAGCGCGCCGGCGCGCACCGGGGTGGGGGCGGTCCCCAGGCCGAGGTCGAGCCGCCGCCAGCGACGGCGGCGCGCCGGGGCCGCTCCGAGGTCGAATCCGCGCCCGCTGATCTCGGGCTCGCCGATGGCGGCGTGAATGCGGGCCCGGAGCGCGTCGGGAGTCAGCTTCTCCATCAGGCGTCGTCCTCCGAGGCGAGATCGAGGCGGAGCCGGCGCAGCGCCCGCGAGGCCCTCGCCCGGACCGCGGTCTCGGTCTGACCGGTGACGGCGGCGACGTCCTCGTGAGAGAGGTCGAGGTAGTAGCGGAGCACGATCACCAGCCGGTCGCGGTGCCCCAGCCGGCGGAGAGCGTCGCGCAGGTCGTAGACGGCCTCGCGATTCTCGTTCCGGTCCGGAGACACCGGCTCGGTGAGCTCGACCGCCGCCTGCCCGCCGCCCAGCCGCCACCAGGAGCTGCGCCGGACGTCCCGGCAGCAGTTGGCCACGATGGCGAGGAACCAGGGCCGGAGCTCGCTGCCCTCGCGCACGTTGCGCCGGGCCCGCCAGGCGCGGAGCGCCGCCTCCTGGGCCGCGTCCTCGGCCAGGGAGCTGTTGTGGAGCATGCCGTAAGCCAGCCGGATCGCCTCCGAGTAGAGCGGTTGGAGCCGGGCCTCGAACTCGGCCGCGTCCTGGACGGACTCGTCCGCCGTCCCCCCGAGCGCCGCCGCGAAGACCATCTCGTACTGATACGACGCGCGGGCCGAAAAGGTGACAGGGTCAGCCGCACGGAGGCGACGGGCAGGGTCGCTTAGCCGGGCGAGGCCGGGGAGGGTCGCTCAGCCGGGCCGGACCGGAGGGCGGCCGAGCCGGGCGCGGCCGGGGCGGGTCGCTCAGCCCGGCGGGGTCGTGGGAACGGACCCGGCGGCCAGGCCCATCCGGAGCGCTGCGCCGTCGAGGACCGCCTGGAGCCCGCGCTCGAACCGGGCCTCGATCGACTCCGGGTCCATCGGCGGTCCCACCGACGCGCCGGCTCCGGGGTCGCCTCCGGTCGCCAGCGCCTCGATCTGCGGGAAGGCGCCACTCCTCATCTGGGCGATGCCGAACTCGACCGCCCGCCGGACCGCGTCGGGCTCCGCCCGCGCCAGCGCCGCCCGCCGGAGCGATTCCACCCCGTGCAGCGCGCTGCCGAAGACGTAGTCGTCGATGAGCGCGAGCAGCTCGAGGCGAGCCCGCGGCTCCAGGCCCGTGCCCGCCACCGCCGCCAGCGACTGCTCGAAATGGCGCATCGCGTTGGGGCCAAACTGGGACGCCTGGAAGGCGCCGATTGCCCAGGGGTGGCGGAGGAGCATGGCCCGGGTCCGGCGGGCGACCTGGGTCAGCGCCGCGCGCCAGTCCCCCGCCAGCTCGGCCGCGGGAACCAGGGCCTCGGTCATCAGGGCGTCGTCCATCAGGGCGATGAGGTCGGCCTTGGTCCGGACGTAGTGGTAGAGGCTCATGGTGCCAGCGTCCAGCTCGGCGGCCACCCGCCGCATCGACACGGCCTCGAACCCCTCGCGATCGGCGATCTCGAGCGCCACCGCCGCGATCCCAGCGCGGGTGAAGCGCGGGTGGCGCGATCCCGGCTCCGGCCGGGCCCAGATCGGTACCCCGTCCTCGGTGGTTGCCATGCGTACAGTGTACTGCTAAAATGATCGTACGCCGTACGCCGACCGCCCAGGAGGCCTCGCCGTGAACCCGATCACAGCCCTTGCCGAAACCCTTCACCGGGCGATGCACCGCCTGCCCGGCATGCCCGACCACGCCGAGGCAGCCGCCCGCCACGCGCGCGCCGCCGCCCGCGCCTCCGCGGGGTCCGCGTCCATGAATCGCCCCCGCCGGCACCAGTTCCGGGCTCATTCGTAGGCGGCTCGCCCGCCGGTCCTCCCTGCGGGGAACCCGGGCCGACCCGCTTATCGCATCAGCGGAAGGCCGTCCGTCGCGCTCGGCTGAAGACTTCCTTTACCCGCGGGCGGCCAGGGGCCATGATTGGGGGCAGAGAGCCCGACCTGTATGCCCAGGGGGATTACGCATGCAAGCACGAGTCGCAGGCGAGTTTATTGGCGCGTCCGCGCGCCGCAAAGGAGGAGGGTCATGAGAATTGTCAGATCGTGGGCGGCGGTGGCAACGGTGAGCCTGGGGGTCTCCGCCCTGGCCATCGGTACCAGCGCGACCGCCCTTGCATCCGGATCATCCAACCGCGCCGACCTGGCGGGCTCGCTGTCCCCGGCGCTGCAGCACTCGACCGCTGAGGGGGCCGTCCCCGCGTCGAACCAGGCCAGCTTCGACCTCGTCCTGTCGCTGCAGAACGCGGCGGGGGCGCAGGCGCTGGAGGCGGCGGTCTCCACGCCGGGATCGGCCGCGTTTCACCAGTATTTGACCGACGCCCAGTGGGAGGCCCAGTACTCACCGAGCGCCTCCTCTGTCGCAGCGGCCGAGTCCTGGCTGACCAGCGAGGGCTTCAAAGTAGGAGCCGTCCCCGCCGACCACCTCTTCGTCCCGGCTTCGGGCAGCGTCGCCCAGGTGGAGAGCGCCTTCGGCACCACCCTCGGCTACTACGAGGTCAACGGGCAGCAGGTGCAGCTCGCCAACAGCACGCTCTCCATCCCCTCGTCCCTGAGCGGCGTGGTGTCCGGCGTCGAGGGCGTCAACCAGTCGATCGCGACCGCGGACCAGGAGCCGACACCCCCGGCGGGTTACCGCAACCCCCAGCCGTGCTCCGCGTACTTCGGTCAGAAGACCGACACAGCTGACAGTGGGTCGCTCTACGCGCCCTACACCAGCCCGCTGCCCTACGACATCTGCGGCTACACGCCGTCGCAGCTGCGCAGCGCCTACGGGCTCTCGGCGGGCAACACGGGAGCCGGGGTCACCGTCGCCATCGTCGACGCCTACGACTCCCCGACCCTCTTCAAGGACACCCACCACTACTTCGCGCTCAACGACCCGAGCATTCCGCTGTCCAGCTCGCAGTTCATCAACGATGAGCCCGCGACGGTCGACGACCAGACCGAGTGCAGTGGCAGCGGCTGGTACCCCGAGCAGGCGCTGGACATCGAGTCGGTGCACAGCATGGCACCCAAGGCCGACATCGTCTTCGTCGGAGCCCAGGACTGCTTCGACAACAGCCTGCTCAGCGCGGTCAACACCGCCATCACCAGCGGGGCATCCGTCGTTACCGACTCGTGGGGCGATACCCTCGGCGACCTGCTGGACGACGCGGCGACCAAGACCGCCTACGACGACACCTTCCTGCTCGCGGGTGGGACCGGGGTCAGCATCCTCTTCTCCTCCGGTGACGACGGCGACAACTTCGCCATCAGCGGCCTGACGGCGCCGGACTACCCGGCATCCAGCCCGTTCGTCACCGGCGTGGGTGGCACCTCGCTGGAGATCGGCAGCAGCGGCCAGCGGCTGGCCGAGTACGGCTGGTCCACCGGCAAGCAGGTCCTCTGCGAGCCCCTCACCACCACGAACTGCGGCTCCGCCACCACCCCGTTGGGCAGCCTCGCCTACCAGGTGGGCGGCGGCGGCGGGACGAGCTACTACTACACGGAGCCCTCGTACCAGGCCCCGGTGGTGCCCTCCGCGCTCGCACTGCGCAATGAGAACATCTTCGGACCGGTGCCGCTGCGCGTGGTGCCGGACATTTCGATGGACGCCGACGCGTCGACCGGGATGCTGATCGGGCTCACCCAGACCTTCCCCAACGGCACCTACTACGCTCAGTTCAAGGAGGGGGGCACCAGCCTCGCCTCCCCGCTGCTCGCCGGCGTCGTCGCCGACGCCGACCAGAAGGCGCACGTGTCGCTGGGCTTCCTCAACCCGGTGCTGTACAAGGCGTACACCGAGTACCCGACGGCCTTCAACGACATCGTCGCCCCGTCCAGCCCGGACTCGACCGCGGTCATCCGGGTGGACTACGCCGACAGCGTCGACAGCACTGACGGCTACGTCGTCAGCCTCCGCGTCATCACCTATGAAGGCGTCGAGACCTACTGCGACGGCACCGACAACTGCGCCTCCCGGGACGTCACCCTCACGACGGCTCCCGGCTACGACAGCATGACCGGCCTCGGCTCGGTCGGCAGCACCTTCATCGCCAGCCTCTCGAAGTTCTAGACCGGCTGGTCAGCGAGCCTTCCCACGGGTGGCGGGGCGCCGGGAGACCGGCGCTCCGCCGCCCCTTTCGCCTCGGCGCCGGGTCGAACGGACCGGACAGCGAGGCGCCCATTGGCACGGTGGGTTGACCTGGGCTACTCCGTTTCCCTAAGGTGAACGGATGGCGCCGACCACCACACCTCACATTGCACCCATCGCCGGTGGAGTCGAGCTCTTCCGAAGCTGCCTGGTGTCCACCCAGTACCCCGGGGTCGAGGCGGCCACCCGGTGGCTCTTCGACCAGCTCGATGTCGAGTACGTGGTCAACCCCGACCAGACCTGCTGCACCGGGCTCGGGTACTACACCGACGTGGTCTCCTTCCCGACCACGGTGGCGGTCGCGGCCCGGAACGCGTGCGTGGCGGTGGAGGCCGGGCACCCTGTCCAGGCCTACCTCTGCTCCACCTGCTACGCGGTCAACAAGAAGGCGCGCGAGGCGCTGGAGGACCCGGAGCAGCGCCGCCGGACCAACCAGGTCCTCGGCAGGGTCAGCCGCCGCTACGACGACGCCGTCGCCAGGACCGT
>Ga0187868_1002778_pt1 | contig 11242 bp, 11 predicted proteins | sample June2016WEW_13_4_FD_133014 | JGI IMG/M metagenome (GOLD analysis project Ga0187868, IMG submission 133014) | Peatland microbial communities from SPRUCE experiment site at the Marcell Experimental Forest, Minnesota, USA - June2016WEW_13_40 | ecosystem: Environmental > Terrestrial > Soil >... | reverse complement strand
GTCAATCTTGTGCCGCTGGTAAAGTTGAAGGTATTTCTTCGGAAAATCCTCGCCGACGACGCCAATCAGTTTTACGGGGCTGAAAAAGCTCGCGGCCACGGCGGCATGACTGGCCGAGCCGCCGAGCAGCCGCGGGTTTTCCGCGTTCGGAGTTTTGATGGAATCCAGCGCCGTCGAACCGACAATAAGAACGCTCATGTGTTTAGGGTCTGGGATTTGGGGTCTTGGGTCTGGGAATATTCAGTAACTGCCCTTGCCCTTTTGGATCAATTCGATTTCATAACCTTCCGGCGCATCAATGAAGGCAAAGACCGTGCCGGTGGAGGTGGGCGTCGGGCCGTCGGAGTATTTCAGGCCGTGCTTTGCAAGGTGCCGGCCAAACTCCTCAAGGCTGTCCACCTCGAAGGCAAGGTGGGTGAGGTCGGGCTGCACCTGTACCGGGCCGCTGCCGGGAAAATATGTGATTTCGATCTGCTCGTCGCTGCCGGGGGCTTTGAGAAAAACCAGTTCCGAACCGCGCGGCGATTTGTGCCGCTTGATTTCTTCGAGGCCGAGCACGTCGCGATAAAACTTTATCGTGCGTTCCAAATCGTTCACGCGATAGCGCGTGTGCAGCAGTTTTGTGACTTTGCTCATGCGTGCAGCATAACGCGGACGGGTGTGTTGGTGCAAATCCGCAAATCATCGCTGGTTTGATGACACAGCGTTCGGTGTCCCGCCTTCAGGCGGCTATCGGCGGCAAACGGCCCGGACCGCCTGAAGGCGGGACACCAAACAGATTTGCGCACCTTTCAGTTTTTCATTTCCCCACCTGTGTTTCTGCGGCATGATGGATTTGAATTATGGGCAAGCGCCGCGAAGCGCGCGAACGCGCCGTGCAATTTTTGTTTCAGTACGATTTGAACCCGCCGGAAAACCTGGACCGGGAGCTCAATGAATTCTGGGACACGCAGCGCGCGGCGGCCATCGCCGGGGAAAAAGGCCCGGCGACATGGGGCCAGCCGGTGGAACTGCCACCACCTACCGCCGGGGAGGTCGAGATGCGTCTGTTCGCCGATCCGCTGATTCGCGGCGCCCTGGAGCATCGCGACGCGATTGACGAGCACATCAAAAAACACGCGAAGAACTGGGAGTTCCATCGCATCGCCGCGGTGGATCGCAACATCATGCGGCTGGCGATTTACGAGATGCTCTTCCGCGAGGACATCCCGCCCATCGTCAGCATCAATGAGGCGGTGGACATCGCCAAAAAATTTTCCACACAGGACAGCGGCAAATTCGTCAACGGCATTCTCGACAAGGTGCGCAGCGAGTTGTTGCGGCCGGCGAGGATCGTTAAGTAGTCCAAAGTCAACTGATGAAATTCGCGGATTTACATCTGCACACGCATTTTTCCGACGGCACCTTTTCGCCGGAGGAATTGGCCGGGCACGGCCAGCGGCTCGGCTTCGCGGCGATGGCCCTGACGGATCATGATTCGGTCGAGGGTTGCGCGCGCATGGCGGCGGCTTGCGGCGCGGCGGGCATCGAATTCATCACCGGCACGGAACTCACCGCCGAGCACGACGACATCGAGGTTCATCTCCTCGGCTATCTCGTGGATGCGCAGAACAAAAAACTGCTTGTGGAAATCGCCCGGTTTCAGACCGTCCGCCAGGACCGCATCCGCGAAATGGTGGCGCGGCTCAATCAATTGAACGTGCCGCTCGAAGCCGAGACCGTTTTTACGCTGGCCAATTGCAAATCGCCCGGCCGCCCGCACGTCGCGCGCGCGCTGGTGAAGGCCGGACTTTGCAAAACGTCCGACGAGGCGTTCGAGCGTTTTCTCAAAAAAAATCGTCCGGCGTGGGTGCCGAAAGCCAAGATGTCCGCGCTGGAAGGCGTCGAATTGATTCACCAGGCCGGCGGCCTCGCCGTCATGGCGCATCCCGGTTTGAACCGCACGGATGAAATCATTCCCGCGCTCGTGGACGCCGGGTTGGACGGCATTGAATGTTTTCATACCAAGCACTCGACCAAGACTGCCGAGCGCTATTTGGAAATTGCCGACCAATTTCACCTGCTCGTGACGGGTGGCTCCGATTGCCACGGTTTCAGCAAGGGCAAACCGCTCATCGGCACCGTCAAACTGCCCTATGAACACGTCGAAAGGCTCAAGTCGAAGGCCGAGAGTCGAGGGTTGGGAGCCGCCAATCCGCAATCTGCAATCCGCACTCCGCATTAACTCATGAGACTGTTCCAGAAATTCCGCGCCGGCCTGCAAAAAACGCACAGCCAGCTGGCGCACGAAATCAAACGCATCGTCACGCGTTCGCCCAAGCTCGATACGGCGTCGCTCGAAGAACTTGAAGCTGCGCTCATCGCCGCCGACCTCGGCGTGGCCGTGACTGCGCATATCGTCGCCGCCGTGAAACATGCTTACGAAACGCAGGGCGGCGCGGGCCTGGACGTGTTCGCCATCGCCCGTGCCGAAGTGGAGAAGAGTCTTGGCTCGAATAAAACTGATTTGGTCAAGGTCCCACATGGCCCGACGGTCGTTTCCGTGGTCGGCGTCAACGGCACGGGCAAAACCACCACGACCGCCAAGCTCGCGCATCTGGTTCAAGCGCAGAAAAAAACCGCGTTGCTGGCCGCGTGCGACACCTTCCGCGCCGCCGCCATCGAACAAATCAAACTGTGGGGGCAGCGGTTGAAGGTTGAAGTCATCGCCGGCGCTTACGGCGCGGATGCGGCTTCCGTGGCGCACGACGCCGTCACCGCCGCGCAAGCGCGCAAGGCGGATTACCTGTTTATTGACACCGCCGGGCGGCAGCACACGAAACATAATTTGATGCAGGAATTGCAGAAGCTGCACCGCGTCATCGGCAAGCAACTGCCCGGTGCGCCGCACGAAGTGTTGCTCGTGCTGGACGCCACGACCGGCATGAACGCGCTGAATCAGGCACGCGAGTTCAACAAAGCCGTTCCACTGACCGGCCTGGTGGTGACCAAGCTTGACGGCACGAGCAAAGGCGGCATGGTGGTGGCCATCCAGAAGGAACTCGGTCTGCCGATCAAATTCATCGGCCTCGGCGAGCAGCCGGACGATTTGCAGCCGTTCGACGCGAAGCAATTCGCGCAGGCGTTGTTTGAGGAATGAAGAACCAATACTTCGGCGACATCAATGATTACCGCAAATATGGGTTGCTACGGTCTCTAGCCGATGGCGGTTCGCTGAAAATCGGCATTTGCTGGATGCTGACACCGGACGATGGTCGGAGTCACGGATCAGATACGAACTACCTCGATAGCCCTAACGGAATCGACGACTGCGACAGTCAACTCTTCCGAAAGCTTCGCCAGATCGTAAAAAATTCGCGTTCGGTCTTTGAAGCAGAGAACAACAGCCTGATTCCCTCAGCCGTATATCACTGTGACAAAGTTCCTGAATTGGCCAGCGAACGAGAGGCTTGGCTTCGGCGTGTGCTCCGAATCTTCCGCGAGACAGATTTGGTATTTTTTGATCCTGACAATGGCATCGAAGTAAAATCTAAACCGTGGCGAACCACAACATCACCCAAACACTTATATTGGCGTGAAGTCGAAAAGGCGTGGCAGTGCGGTCATTCCTTGCTGATCTATCAGCACTTCCCGCGCGTCGAACGCGACTCTTATGTGAATACGCGCATCCAAGATTTGAAAAAGCAGACAAGTAAGGCCAACGTCTTCTCGTTCCGCACGTCACACGTTGTTTTTCTACTCGTGGCGCAGCCGCGCCACTTGTGTCCGCTTCACCAACGAACCACGGTTGTCCGGGAAGTTTGGGGTGACGAGTTCAAAGTCGCATGCGTCTGAGACCGAAGCAGAACTCCGCCAACATTCATTTCTTGCACCTTGCCTGGCGGCTACGGCACGACTTCACCGAATCCAATTGCGGCGTAGCGGCGTGTCGGCAGACCGCCGCACTTCTTTTCTCCGTTTTTTTCAGATGGCGGCCCTCTGCCGAGCAGCCGCTACGTTCCCCGGCCCAGGGTTTTTGAAGCTTGTCTCAGGCAGGCATGACGTGTAGAGGGTAAGCCGCATGGATCAATTCACGCGCCGGCTTTTGTTTCTCCTCTTCTTTCTGTCCGGCTTTTGCAGCCTGGTTTATCAAGTGGTCTGGACCCGAATGGCGTTTGCTTCTTTTGGGATCATCACGCCGGTACTTTCCGTGGTGTTGTCGGTATTCATGCTGGGACTGGCCGTTGGAGCCTGGGCGGGCGGGCGATTCATTGCTTCACTGGTTGAGAAAACCGGGCTTTCGGCAGTCGCCTTTTACGCCAGCGCGGAATTGTTGATCGGGCTGGGAGCTTTTGCCGTGCCGAAGTTATTCGCGGCGGGCGAGTATTTTTTGCTGGCAGCGGGTCAAACCAATTCCATCGGCTACCTTTCCTTATCGGCACTGGTTCTGGCGTTTTCCATTCTGCCTTGGTGCCTGTTCATGGGTGCGACCTTTCCCTTGATGATGGCTTACATCCGGGAGCAGGATCCTTACAACACGCAGAGTTTCAGCTTTCTCTACCTGGCAAACGTGCTGGGCGCGATGAGCGGCACTCTTTTGACCGCCGTTGTTCTGGTGGAACTGTTGGGGTTTCGCCACACGCTTTGGGTGGCTGCCGCAGGCAATTTCACCATCGCCGTCATCGGCGGTTATCTGGGCTGGAAGCAACGAGGTTTCGTGGCCGTTGCTTTGACGGAAGTGGAACGTTCAGCCGGGCCAGGCAACTTATCCGCACGCAGCAATGCCCGCCGACGGCTCATAAAATGGATTTTATTTTCAACCGGTTTTGCGGCCATGGCGATGGAGGTGGTCTGGACTCGCGCGTTCTCGCCGGTTTTGAAAACGGAGGTATATTCCTTTGCCTTGGTCGTTTTTACCTATCTGGGCGCCACCTTTCTCGGCTCATGGTGGTATCGCCACCATCTCAAAAAAAATTCACTGTGGCCGACGGCCAAATTGATGAGTCTTCTGGTGGTCGCAGTTTTCCTGCCCATTTTGGCCAACGATCCCCGGTTTGTGAAGACGGGCTGGACGTATTACCTCGATACTGTCAGCGCGATTATTGTGCTGGCCAGCCTTTGTCCGCTTTGCGCCATTTTGGGATATTTGACTCCAAGTTTGATTGACGAATACGCCGCCGGCGAGCCGGCTGTTGCCGGGAGGGCTTATGCGGTCAATGTCCTCGGTTGCATTCTGGGACCGATCTTCGCCTCTTATGTTCTGTTGCCCTGGATCAGTGAGCGACACGCATTAATCCTCCTCAGCCTGCCGTTTTTCGTGTTTTATCTCCTCGGCTGGAAATCCCTGTCCCTGTGGCAACGCCTGGGATCGGGGCTGACTGCCAGTGCGGTCCTGGTCTGTTCACTGTTTTTTTCCGGAGATTTTCAGGGGCTGATATCAAACTATTCTAAAAGCACAGAGGTGCGGCGGGACTACGCCGCTTCCGTCATTTCCACCGGTGAAGGTTCGCACAAAATGCTTTTGGTCAATGGTATCGGCATGACCTCGCTGACACCGATCACCAAATTCATGGTTCATCTGCCGCTGGCATTTCACCAGGGCCGGCCTGAATCCGCGCTGATTGTTTGTTTTGGCATGGGTACAACCTACCGTTCGGCCTTGAGTTGGAACATTGAGACGACGGCGGTGGAGTTGGTGCCCAGTGTGACAAAAACGTTTGGTTTTTATCACGCGGATGCGGCGCGTGTCCTGAATAATCCCAAGGGCCATCTCATCATTGACGATGGGCGGCGTTATCTCAAGCGCACCCACGAAAAATTTGATGTCATCGTGATAGATCCCCCGCCACCGGTGGAAGCGGCCGGTTCCAGTCTGCTCTATTCCGGGGAATTTTACGAGCTGGCCAAGCAGCACTTGAAACTCCATGGAATTCTTCAGGCTTGGTTCCCGGGTGGAGGATTCCTGACCGCTCAAGCGATCGTCCGGTCCCTCCATGAATCGTTCCCCCATGTGTATTGTTTTGACTCGGTGGAAGGGTGGGGAACGCATATGTTGGCCTCCATGGAACCCATTGAAACGCGAACCGTTGAAGAACTGGCGGCGCGCATGCCCCCCGATGCGAAGAAAGATTTGTTGGAATGGAGTCCTTCTCAAGATCTGCCTGGCTATCTGGGGCGGGTTGTGTCGCAAGAAACTCCTGTCCAGAGCGTCCTCAACCCCAACCTGGAAATCCGAATCACCGATGACCGGCCATACAACGAATATTTCCTGCTGCGGGAATGGGGTCTGTCCTGGCGTTGATTCGCGCTTACAATGGACACGCGACGAAAATTCTTTTCCAAAAATTGTTTGAATTACATGCGACAAGCCATCGGTCTGGCGCGGCATGGCTGCGGCACAACTTCGCCCAATCCGATGGTCGGCGCGGTCTTGGTGAAAGCTGGAAAAATCATCGGACGCGGCTGGCACCGGCGCGCGGGTGAACCGCACGCGGAAATCGAGGCGCTTCGCGACGCGCAAAAGCGCGGACACAATCCCAAGGGCGCGGCGCTTTATGTGACGCTCGAACCGTGCTGCACGCAAGGACGCACACCGCCTTGCACCGAAACCATCAAAGTCGCCGGAATCAGGCGCGTCATTATTGGCGCGACGGATCCGAATCCGAAACATTCCGGGCGCGCTTTCAAAATTCTGCGCCGGGCCGGGATTGAAGTCACGGCGTTTGGCAAAGGTAGGGCGCGTCACTCCGTGCGCGCCGTTCCGGGTCTTGCCAGGCAACGGCGCGCAGAGGACTGCGCGCCCTACCAATCATTGGCCGATGAATGCGTGCGGCTGAACGAGGCGTTCAACCACTGGATTGTCCATCATCGGCCGTTCGTCACTGTCAAAGCGGCAATGACGCTGGACGGCAAAATCGCCACCGCAACGGGTGAATCGAAATGGATCACCGCCGAAGTAGCGCGGGCGCACAGCATGAAATTGCGGCAGGGGGCGGATGCGATTCTGGTCGGGATCAATACGATTCTGGCGGACAACCCCAGCCTGACGATGAGGGTGGGAGCGCCGAACTCCGATTCGGCGCGTGCCGATTTGGAAATCGGCGCTCCGAGCTTGCGGCGCATCGTTCTGGATTCGATGGCGCGGACACCATTGGCGGCGAAAGTTGTGAGCGACGAATTCGCGGCGTTGACAACGATTGTCGTGAGCAAATACGCGCCGAAAAACCGCGTCGCTGCTTTGGCCAAGCGGGTGAATGTCATCGTTGCGCCCGCCACCAAACGGCGCGCACGGAGTGACGCGCCCTACCAACAAATTGATCTTCGTTGGCTCATGCGAAAGCTGGGCGCGGAAAACGTCACGAGCCTGCTGGTCGAAGGCGGCGGGGAAGTGAACGCGTCGTTTTTGCTCGGCGGTTTGGCGCAGCGCGTGTCGTTTTTTTACGCGCCGAAAATCCTGGGCGGGCGCGATTCGCGCAAGGCTGTCGCGGGAGAGGGCGCCAGGAGTCTGGCGGAGGTGATTCAGCTTCGCGACGTTGAATGGAAACGGCTCGGGCCAGATTTGCTGCTGACGGCGCGAGTGGAGTAGGATAGGCATCTTGCCTGTCTCTGACTGTTGAACTTTCTGGCGTGCGGAGGAAAAATTTCCCACAATCTGGAGTCAGGCGGGACGCCTGACCTACTTTATGTTCACAGGCATTGTTGAAGAAACCGGGACCGTCGAGCGCATCCAGCCGGCGGCGAAAGCCATTGAACTGACCGTGCGCGCCGGCGTGACCGGGCGCGGCTTGAAGCTGGGCGGCAGCCTGGCGGTGAATGGCTGTTGTCTGACGGCGGTAAAAGTGGCCACGCGCGGAAAATTCAAGCTCGCCCGATTCGATCTGCTCCAAGAAACGTGGCGGCGCACCAACCTGCAATTCGCCCAACCCGGCTCGCTGGTGAACCTGGAGCGGCCGTTACGCGCGGACGGCGAGTTCGGCGGACATTTCGTGACCGGCCACATTGACGGCGTCGGCAAAATCATCCGCTGGGAACGCACGGGGCAGGACCACGTGCTCGACATCGCCGCGCCGCCGGAAGTGATGCGTTACATCGTCTTCAAAGGCTCGGTCGCAGTGGACGGCATCAGCCTCACGGTTGCCGGCGTGCAGAAAAAGAGTTTCCGCATCTGGATCATTCCGCACACCTACGAAATCACGGCATTGCGCGAACGAAAAGTGGGTGACGCGGTGAACCTGGAGGCCGATCTACTGGGCAAATACGCGGAAAAGTTCGTCGCGGCGCGCGGCAGGCGTTGACCTGGGCGGGTTGAAGACTGCCGTGCAGGTTGTTCGTGGCGTAAGAAAGTGCGATGTTGATCGGACGGCCTCCCCAGCAAATTGAAGATGCGCGAGCGTGAGACAGTGAAAGCAGCAAAAACAGATCCGGCTTCAAAGCCCCTGTCGCCCATGGTCCAGCGCCCGAAAAAGGGCGGTACGCTGGCTGACCTGCTGGACCGCCACACGAGCGTGGGCGTGCTCTGGAAACCGGAGGATGGCCGGGTCCGGTGCGTGGCGTGCGGTCACCGGTGTCTGATCGCGCCGGGCCGGCGCGGGATTTGCAAGGTGCGCTTCAACGACGGCGGCCAGTTGCGCGTGCCGTTCGGCTATACCGCCGGCGTGGCCTGCGATCCGGTGGAGAAAAAGCCGTTCTTCCATGTGCATCCCGGCAGCGACGCGCTCACCTTCGGCATGTTGGGCTGCGATTTTCATTGCGCGTATTGTCAGAACTGGGTGACGAGCCAGATGCTGCGCGACAATGCGGCGTCCGCGCCTTTCCAGCCGGCCACTCCGGAAGAACTGGTTCACGCGGCCCAACGGCACGGCGCGCGACTGGTGGTGTCGAGTTACAACGAGCCGCTCATCACCGCCGAATGGGCGGTGGCCGTCTTCCAACCGGCCAAGGCACAGGGCCTGATGTGCGCTTTGGTTTCCAATGGCAACGCGACGCCGGAAGCGCTCGATTTTCTCCAGCCTTGGATCGTCGCTTGCAAAATTGACTTGAAAAGTTTCGATGACCACCGCTACCGGATGCTCGGCGGCACGCTCGATCACGTGACTGAAACCATCAAAATGGTCCACCAACGCGGCATTTGGCTGGAAGTGGTGACGCTTGTCGTGCCGGGCTTCAACGACGACCCGAAGGAACTCCGGGACATTGCCCGGTTCCTCGTCTCGGTGAGCTGCGACATTCCGTGGCACGTCACCGCATTCCATCCGGACTACAAAATGACCGGCCCGCGGCCGACGCAACCGGATGATTTGATGCGAGCGGCAGAGATCGGAACCGAGGCCGGGTTGCGTTTCATCTATGCCGGCAATGTGCCCGGCCGGGTGGGCAAATGGGAAAACACGCGCTGCCCCGGCTGCGGCGAAACCCTGATTGCCCGCAGCGGTTACTCGATTCAGGAATATAAAATTACTCACGCCGGCACGTGTCCGCGCTGCGACGGAGTGATTCCCGGCCTCTGGCCAACGGACGGCCCGGCCGCCGGCCAACGCCGCCTGCCGCGCCGGGTGAACTTGAAATGAAAATGCGCGCCCGATTCAAGTCCGCAGCGGGAACCACGGCGGTGCGTCTGCCGGCGGTGGCGGGACAATTTTATCCGGAGAACCCGGAAGAACTGCGGACGATGGTGGACGGTTTTCTGGCGGCCGCGAAAATAGTCTCTGACACAATTCCGAAAGCCATCATCGCGCCGCATGCCGGCTACCAATATTCCGGGCCCATCGCCGGTTCGGCCTACGCCTGCCTGGCGCGCGGACGTGGCCTGTTCAAACGCGTGGTGCTGCTGGGGCCGTCGCACTTCGTGGCGTTTCCCGGATTGGCAGTCAGCAGCGCGACGTTTTTCCAATCACCGCTGGGCCCCATCCCCGTGGATGAGGAGGCGCTGGCCCGGGTCCGCGCGTTGCCGCTGGTAACGACGCTGGATGCCGCGCACCAGCGCGAACACAGCCTGGAAGTGCAACTGCCGTTTCTGCAAATCGCGCTGGGCGAATTCAAACTGGTCCCGCTGGTCGTGGGCGACGCCGCGCCGGATGAAGTCGGAGCGGTGTTGAACGAACTCTGGGGCGGCCGGGAAACCTGCATCGTCGTCAGCTCAGACTTGAGTCACTACCACGATTATCAGACGGCGCAACAAATTGACCGCGAGACGGCCCGTGCCATCGAGTCGTTGAACGGGGAGAAACTCGACGCCGACCAGGCGTGCGGTTGCCACCCGATTCGTGGACTCCTGCGGGTGGCTAAGGAGCGCGGCCTGCGGTGCCGCACCGTGGATTTGCGGAATTTCGGCGACACTTCGGGCGGGCGCGGCCGCGTGGTGGGCTACGGCGCCTTCGTCTTCACGGAAAACTAAATCTCACTCGCCGGAGACCGTCACGACAATGGTGCGGCGACGGGGTTTGATGTCGCATTCCAGATGGAAGATTTGCTGCCAGGTGCCCAGCACCGGTTTCCGGTCCGCCACTGGGACGGTCAGGGACGGTCCCAGCAGTGTGGCCTGCAAATGCGAATGGCCGTTGCCATCATGCCACGCCTGTTCGTGTCCGTAATCGCGGCCCGGCGGGATGAGTTTGTCCAGAAGGTCGGGCAGGTCCTCCAGCAGGCCCGGCTCGTATTCAATGGCGCCCAGCGCGCCGGTGCTGCCGACGTTGAACACGTGCGCCGTCCCCGTGCGCACGCCGGAGTCATGGACGATCCGCTCCACGTCCGCCGTCAGGTCGTGCAGGTGCCGGTGGCCCCGGGTTTCCAGCAGGATTTGTTTTTGATAAACCATGCCCTTCCTCTTGCGCGCAACGGCGGCGGAACGCAATGCCATTTTCAGCCTCCCTTTTCCTAACTCGTCCGAACTGCCGCCGGGTTTTGGACTGCGCTGGCAGAGCGCAGCGGCGACAGCGCTTTTGTGTGGACAAACATGACGGTTGGCCTGATCCAAAGCGGCGGCGCGCTCCGCTCTGCCGCCGCAGTCCGAAACGCTGCCGCGCCGGCTTCTTCATTCCCCGACCGATGACAAATCCAGGAGCCGCGCCTGCGGGAGGTGATCGGCGATGATCAACCGGGCGAGGTTTACCCACCGTTGGCAACGGTCGAGCACGATGCCGTCGGACGTGGCGATGATCTCGCCGGTATGCGACAGGACGTGGTCGGGGCTGAAGGTCAATTCCACTTCCATGTTCCAGCCGGCGGCGGCAGCGGTTTCAAGGATGAGGGTCTTGAGGCGTCCGCT
>Ga0187868_1002769_pt1 | contig 11261 bp, 7 predicted proteins | sample June2016WEW_13_4_FD_133014 | JGI IMG/M metagenome (GOLD analysis project Ga0187868, IMG submission 133014) | Peatland microbial communities from SPRUCE experiment site at the Marcell Experimental Forest, Minnesota, USA - June2016WEW_13_40 | ecosystem: Environmental > Terrestrial > Soil > Wetlands... | reverse complement strand
TCCGATGTGGTCGGGCCGATTTGCGAATCCAGTGACTTTTTTTGCAAAGACCGCCCGTTGCCAAAAGTCGGCGAGGGCGATTATCTCGCGCTCTTGAGCGCGGGTGCGTACGGTTTTGCCCAGACATCGAATTACAACACCCGCCCGCTGGCCGCCGAGGTCCTGGTGAACGGCCGCCGCGCCGCCGTCGCGCGCGCGCGCCAGCCGGTGAAAGAAATTTGGTCGGGAGAGAAAGTTGTGGCATGGTTGAAGTAGAACCGTGAACAACGAATTTTCCATTGCGGCGCACTGGCCGGGCGGCTTCGATGAAGCCGGCCTGCGGCGGTGGGCGGAGAATTTGCGCGCCCAACTCCTTGCCCCGCAGGTTTCACTCGGCCTCGTTTTCATGTCGCCGAAATTTTTCCCGTTCGCCAGGCAGGCGCTGGAAATTTTGCGCGTTCACGCCCGGATTCCGTTGCTCGCGGGCTGTTCGAGCACCGGACTGATTGCCGGCACACAGGAAATTGAAGATGCAACCGGGTTTGTGCTCGCGCTCTACTCGCTGCCCGGCGCGGAGTTGACGGGTTTTCGTTTCACGCAGGAACAGGTCGAGGAGGCCAACGGCCCCGCCTACTGGCACCTGGAGACCGGCGTCGAACCGGCGCGCACGAACGGCTGGCTCGTTTTCATTGACCCGTTCCATCTCGACGCGGAAAGCTGGATTCGTTCGTGGAACGAGGCCTATGCGCCGCTGCCAGCGCTCGGCGGTCTGGCCAGCGGCATTTTCAACCAGCAAACGACACAGATTTATTTGAACGGCGGCGTGTTTGAGGACGGCGGCGTGGCGATTTCCGTCGGCGGCGACGTGCAACTGACCAGCGTCATTTCACAGGGTTGCACCCCCATCGGCGAAACGTGGACGCTCACGCGCGTGGAAAAAAATTTGATTCATCACATCGGCAACCGGCCCGCCTACGCGGTGCTCGCCGAAACCTTTCAAAAACTTCCGCCCGAGGAACAGCGCAAGGCACAGGACAACCTGTTCATCGGCTTTGTCGTCAACGAATACCTCGAAGATTTCCATCGCGGCGATTTTCTGGTGCGCAACCTCATCGGTGGTGACCCGCAGTCCGGTGTGCTGGCTGTCGGCACGTTGCCGCGCGCGGGGCAAACCATGCAGTTCCAGCGGCGCGACGCCGACGCGGCGACCGAGGACATGAACGAACTGCTCGCGCGCGCGAAAAAACAAATTGGGGGCGCGCCGATTTACGGCGGCTGCCTCTGCTGTTGCAACGGACGCGGGAAGCATTTGTTTGGCCGCGCGAACCACGATGTCGAACTCGTGCAGGAACGGCTCGGCCCGCTTGGACTTTCGGGATTTTTCTGCAATGGCGAAATCGGGCCCGTCGGCGAAAAGAACTTTCTCCACGGCTACACCGCGTCGCTCGCGCTGTTTGTGAAAAAATCCTGACCGGGAAAGGCCGGTGAAATCCCTACGGCGGAGGCATGATGTGCTCGCGAAAAGGACGACCCGACTGAAGGAACTCCAGTAAATTTTCCGCCCGATTGACGGCGGCTTCATTTCCAGCCGTCCGGGCCAGGGAAACCGCCTCTTGCGCAGTGTTGATGGCCTCGGGAAATCTTCCGGCTTCGGCATACGCCGCCGCCAAAGTGTCGAGCAACACCGGATTCCCGCGGTTGGCCACGGCACAGGCATGTTCAGCGAGTTGCAACGCTTCCGGGCCGTTGCGCAGTGCGGCATCGGGACCGGTGGCCAGCAGCCATGCCAGTTCGTTGAGCGCCAGCGGCGAATCGGGTGCCAACCGCATCGCTTCCCGAAGATGCCTCAAGCCGTCCGGCGTGTTTCCCAGACGAAGGAGGGTTTTCCCGAAGTTCAGGTGCACATCCGCCTCATCAGGCTTGAGCAACAGTGCATACGCAAACTGGTTGCTGGCAGTTATAAAATCTCCTTTTTGCGTCAGTGCCAGACCCAGATCATAATGTAAACTTGCGTCGTAGGGAGACACGGCCAGACCGTTCCGGGCAACTTGGATGGCCTCATCATCGCGCCCCAATCCGATCAAAAGTTCCGACAAGGATTGATAGGCAGACAAATCCTCCGGCCCCAATTCCACCGCGCGTCGGGCTTCAGCAATCGCACGCTCCCGTTGACCCTGCCGGGCCAGAATCGTACTCAACACACGGGGGCAGGCGCCGTTCGTTGGCCCCAATTCCACGGCCTGTTCGCCTTGCTGCAACGTCACATCCGTTTGACCGGAATCGTTCAAAGCCGATGCCAGGAATCGCCTCGCCTGTGCATTGGAAGGATCAAAATTGACTGCCTTGGAAAATTCTGACGCGGCGGCATCCGTCTTACCGCCTAAATCGAGCAGGACCCCGAGATACACGTGCGTCGGCGCTGAGTTGCTGCGAATCCATACCGCCGCGAAGCTGTTCATGGCCCATACCAGCAGGACCATGCCGAGCACAAATTGCAGCGGCTTCCGTCCGCGCGTCAGCACATCCCAACCAACCGCACCGAAAGCACATAGCGGTACGAGTGCACATAATCCGAAGAACGCTTTCACCACCGAATAATAAGGCGCCTTCAGGCTCATGAAAATCAGTGCGGTCACCACCGCTCCGGAAAGACCGAGCAGCACGAACCACTCCGCCGAAGGCTTGCGAAAGAAACGCCCGAGCGAGACGGCGGCGCCAGCCAGGATGATCAGTGTTGGCACCAGGGCCAGCAGATAACCCGCAACCACCAACTTGTAATGCCACGGCGGATGGCTGCCCGCCATGCCACCACACAGACCGTCACCCCAAAACGTGGAGTAAATCCCATCAGCAAACCCCGCAAAGACGCTGAACTCCGGGCTGACAAGCGACCGGCCAAAACGCACAAAATCAGCCGCCGTGTGGTAACCGGGGTCCTGCCACCAGCGAAACCCGGAAACTGCGTCCCAGTTGCCGACGAACGGTTTGCCAAAGTGGAACCAGATCCAGAGATAATACCAGCCACAGACCGTGAAACAAACCGCGAGCGTCACGGCCAGGTTGCGCAGCCAGATGGCAGGGGATGATTTTGGCCCCGCCAGCTTGCTTGCCACTGCGACGACGATGAACGGAACGAGCAGAACACTCGTCGCCTTGGTTAGCACGGCCGCGCCCAGGCAGAATCCAAGCCCCACGTACCCGGCTAGGGACGCCTGCTCCGCCCGCAGCAAACGCAAGCAGAGAAATATGGCCGCGCCGGCAAAAGTTGCGGCCAGCGTCTCGTTGGTCACGTATTGCGACAGGTAGAGTTGCATGGGCAAAAAAGCAGCCAGCAGCAGCCCCACCAATTGCCGGCCGATTAGGCCAGGCAAGAGCAATCGCAGGCTCAGAAAAACCAGCGCGATATGCGCCAGGCCAAAAAGCATCGTGAGCGAACGCAGCACCGTACCCGCTGCTTCATCGGTCACCGAGAGGCCGAACGTCGAAAGGGCGGCCGCGGAAATGCCGTAGTAGAGAGGAGGCTGAAACATCTCCCAGCCTTCGTTTGGCAAAGGCAATGCCCGATGTTTCTGGATGTACCCGAGGTAGTCAAGATGACCGCGTACATCGAAGCCAATGTTGGGTGGCAGTAACCTCGTGTTGTTGCAGAACAGCGCCACCCAAAGCGTGGCAATGATAATCAGCAGGACCGTTGCCTCCTGATGAAACAACCGGCTGGCCGCAACGGAGTTCTGCCTTCGAATGCGATCGAACCACCATCGTCCCACTGTCCAGATGGCAATCGAAAATCCCCCAAAAACCATCCAGATTGGCCAGACCATGGCCAAGGCCGCAAATGTTTCCTCTCCTCCCGCCAGGGGATTGCCCCGGCCCGGCATTCTTGGGATCGAGGCGGGCATGGCATGGCGCCGCGCAGAACCTGCAATTGATGTTTCCCAGGTTTGGTCGCTCCGCAAGGCAAGCTTGTCCGTCGCCAATACCAGCCAAAGTGCCGGCGGAGCGTTGTCATTGAAGATTCTGGCCTCGATCGTGTTTGTGCCGGCACGCAGACAGGCGAGCACATCGGCATTTGAAAGATCCTTCCAGTTGCGGCTTGAGCCGATGTCCACCGGGCGGCCGTTGATCTTCAACTGGACGCGTTTGGCTGCGCGCATGCTCAACCGCGCTGCTCGCGGTTGTTCATCCAGTATGAACTCACGCTGAAAAACAGCATCCACATTGGCGATTGGATGGGCTGCGGCATGGGGGGCGGACGGGAAGAGAATCCATTCCGCCCGTCCATCACCGGGCAGGAAAGTGATTTTTGGATCACGACCGCACAGCCACGCCAGCAACACAACAATCGCGCCGGTCAGGGTGATTGCCAAGGCTGCTTTATCCGGGGTTTTTAATTGAAACAACACACCCGTTCAATATTTGATTGCTCGCCTGAGGTTTCAGGCTTGATTCGCCAATTTCGCGCGCGACTTTAGTTGGACATTTTCACCCGTCCAAAGCAAGCCTTGAGAAATCTCATGCCGGAAACCCCTCAAAGGCAGTCACTTTGCCGTCGCCTTTTTCCAAGACACCGATCCTGCCAAATCAACTCCGGTGGCGGAAAAAATTTCTCCACAGCAGCACAGCTTCGTTGGCTTTGTTCGTGAAAAAATTCGGCCCTGGCTGAAACCAATCTTTGCGGGCTTTGCGTTTTTGCTGAAACGCTGTTTTTACAAAGAAAACCTTTGCTTTTGTCCGGTGGCTCGTCATTTTCAGTCTCATCATGTGTCCACCAGAAGAACAGCAGCCGGAATCAAATCAGCCCGCGCCACCAAAAAGTTCAGGCGGCGGACGCCGACGCGGACATCGCGGCGGACACGGACGCCGCCGTCCCGCACCCGCCGGCCCTGTCGCCGGGCAACCGGCGCAAGCTGAATCACTAACACCGCACGTCGCACAACCCGCCGGGATGCCCGAACCCCCGGCACGCTCCGCTCCACCGAGGCAAAAATTTCCACCCGCGGTTCCCGCGCCGCGCGCCGCCCATCCGGACGGCTCCGCCATCAGCCAGGCCGTGAACGAAGTGATGCAAATTGTCGAATCCTTGAGACAGGCGCTCAAGCAAATGGAGGATGTTTTGGAACTGGTCGAACACGCCGAGCGGCAAAAGCTCGGCGACGAACGTGAGATTGAATCATTGCGCCGCGCTTTGCGCCAGTTGCAACCGCCACGCAGCGGCAGAGGTGAGCGACGCGAACATAATGTTTGAAATGATTTTTCAGTGCAGAGACAATTCATTGGGCTGTCTCCCGGGAGCAGGGTGGCAGCAAGTTTGAATTGATCCTGCCACTTCTTCCCGGCTCCAAACGCGAACGGTTATGCTTGATTTCATTGCGGGGACAAAGATAATTTCCCAACCGTCATGAATTTTATCCATCATTCCGCCAAATTGTTTCTCATCCTCCCGGTCGCCTGCATTTTAATCGGATTCAGCGTGACGCCATTAAATGCCGCCGAGAACGGTCTTTCACTCGAACAGCGCGTGGCCCGGATCGAAGCGCTCCAGCAGCCTGCGGCACTGCCCATCAACACGGGCGACAATGCGTGGGTGCTGGTGAGTTCCGCGCTGGTGCTGATGATGACGGCGCCGGGGTTGATTTTGTTTTACGGCGGGCTGGTGCGCAGCAAGAATGTCCTTGCCACGATGATGCACAGCCTGATTCTCATGGCGCTGGTATCGACGCTCTGGATGGTGTTCGGCTACAGCATGGCGTTCGCGCCGGGCAATGGATTTGTCGGAAATCCGCTCACGTATTTTATGTTGCGTGGCGTGGGCGGCGCGCCGAATCCGGATTACGCGGGCACGGTGCCGCAGCAATCATTCATGTTGTTTCAAATGATGTTTGCCATCATTACGCCCGCGCTCATCAGCGGCGCGATGGCGGAACGAATCAAGTTCAAGGCTTACGTGCTGTTCGTGCTGCTCTGGATCACGGTTGTGTATTTTCCGCTGTGCCACATGGTTTGGGGCAAGGGCGGCTATTTCAACTGGGCGCTGGGCGGCCGGGTGCCGGTGCTGGACTTCGCCGGCGGCACGGTGGTGCATATCAGTTCCGGCGTGTCGGCACTCGTGTGTGCGCTTGTGCTGGGCAAACGCACAGGTTATCCGATGGAGCCGATGCTGCCCCACAACGTGGTGCTGAGTCTCATCGGGGCGGGATTGTTGTGGGTCGGCTGGTTCGGTTTCAACGCCGGCAGCGCGCTCAACGCCGGCACGCTCGCCACCAGCGCGTTCGCCGCGACACATTTTTCGGCGGCGGCGGCGGCGTTAAGCTGGGCGGCGGTGGAATGGTTTCACAAAGGCCGGCCGAGCGTGCTGGGTGCGGCATCGGGCATGGTCGCCGGTCTGGCCACCATCACGCCGGCGTCGGGATTCGTCACGGTGCCGGCGGCGTTTTGCATCGGACTGGTGGCGGGAGTGGTTTGCTATCTGGCCGTGACGAAATTGAAAGCGAAGTTCAGTTATGACGATTCACTGGACGTTTTTGGCGTTCATGCCGTGGGCAGCATCACCGGCATGTTGATGCTCGGCTTTCTGGCCAACACGCTGGTGAACCCGGCGATTGCGTCCACGTTCCAGGCCAACGGCGTCACCGTGTCGCTGGCGGGTGGCGCCGGCCAGTTCGCCAATCAACTCAAGGCCGTGCTGTTCACGGTGGCCTTTGCGGGTATCGCGTCGTTCATCCTGCTCCAGATCGTCAACCGGCTGGTCGGTCTGCGCGTGGATGTCGAAGACGAAGATGCCGGCCTGGACCTTACGCAACACGGCGAACGCGCTTATACTGAATAACCGGGAGAAAATTTCTTATGAAAAAGATCGAAGCCATCATCAAGCCGTTCAAGTTGAACGAAGTCAAAGCGGCCCTGAACGAAATCGGCATCCAGGGCATGACCGTCTCCGAAGTGAAGGGCTTCGGGCGCCAGAAAGGCCACACGGAAATTTATCGCGGCAGCGAATACACCGTGGACTTCCTGCCCAAGATTAAAATCGAAACGGTGCTCCCGGACGCGCTGGTGCAACCGGCCGTTCAAGCCATCATCACGGCGGCCAAGACCGGCAAGATCGGCGACGGCAAAGTGTTTGTTTCGACCATTGACGACGCCTACCGCATCCGCACCGATGAACGGGGAGACACAGCGGTGTAGGCGGGTCGGGCTGATTTACTTCAACATCTTTCTCACCTTCGCCGCATCTTGCGTCGGCGGTTGGCAGGAATTTCCAGTGCAAAGATAAACCACCGGGCCGTTCCTGGCGGGGAGCGTCCGGGCGAATTCTTCAACCGCGCCCGCGTTGCCGAGCACGACCTTGTTCGGCTGATAAACCAAATGCACGGCACGCAACAATTCGTGAAAATTCGTGGCATTCGGACTTGCCGCGCCGAAGCGAAGCGAAGGCGGGTCGCCGGCGATGACGACGCGGCGGGGTTCTTCGAGCTGGAAATCCAGCGCGTGCAGCATGAACGGCATGGCCTGCGGAAAATTATGCAGGCGATGGGCGAACAACCGCAGCGTGGCCTCGGCGGGCTGCTTGAAATCCTCGCGCCCGGTGATCGCGGCCAGCTTCACGAGCGCGAGCGTGGCGACGGAATTGCCCGACGGCTCCGCGCCATCGTAGTCATCCTTCACGCGCAAAATCAAATCTTTCGCGCCGCCGGCGCTTTGCCAGAAACCGCCGTTCTCCGTGTCGTAAAATTTTGCAATCATCGCTTCCGCAAGCGCGATGGCGAAGTCGAGATGCTGCGGTTCAAGTGTGGCCTCGTATAAATCAATCACGCCCGAAAGCAGGAACGCGTAGGCCTCGAGCAATTGGACATTGTCGCGTTCGCCATCGCGCCAGCGGTGGTAGAGCGTGCCGGTAGGGCGCGTCACTCCGTGCGCGCCGTCGTTTTTTCCACGCGTTCCATCGGCGGGCAGCCGCCGTCGCGCCGTAGCGGCGCTTTGGCGCGCCGCGAAGGCGGAAGGACTGCCCGCCCTGCCTTGCGGCGCTTCCCAGAGTTTCGCCTGAATGAACGCCAGATTTTTTTCCGCTGCCGCGCGATACTTTTCATCGCCGAGGACGGCATACGCACGAGCCATCGCGCCCAGCATCAGGCCGTTCCACGACGCGAGGATTTTGTCGTCGAGATGCGGTCGGACGCGCTGGCTCCGCGCGTCGAACAATTTCCTTTTCGCCGACGCGAGGAGCGCGGAATCGTCTATTGTCGTAGCGGCGTCTCGGAAGAGCGCCGCTGATCCTTTGCTCGAAAATTGGCGGCGCTCTTCCGAGACGTCGCTACGTCCGTGGGCGGGTGGAAACGGATTGACCACACTCAAAACGTTTTGTTCTTTCAGCGGCTGTGGATGGCTGTGGTCAACGAAGTTTCCTTCCTTTGTGATGCCGAAGTAGCGCACGGCTGCTTTGAATTCATCCGGTGCCAGCAATTTCTCCAATTCCGCGCGCGTCCAGCAGTAGAACCTGCCCTCGTGACCTTCGCTGTCGGCGTCCTCGGCGGAATAAAAACCGCCGGCGGAATGCGTCATGTCGCGCAGGACGTAATTGAGAATGTCGCGGGCAATGGCGGCGTAATCCGTTTCCTTCGGAGGGGCGAGCTCTGGGAGTCCCAAACTTTTTCCGCTTGAAGAGTCAGGGGCTCGTATAACTCGCCCCTCTGAAACCAGGTGGGCGTCAAGGTAAAGTTGCACGAGTTGTGCCTGGTCATAGAGCATTTTCTCGAAATGCGGCACAAGCCATTCGGCGTCCACCGAGTAACGCGCGAACCCGCCGCCCAACTGGTCGTGAATGCCGCCGGCCGCCATGCGATCGCAGGTATGCAAGACCATCCGCGCCGCTTCGTCGTCGTAAAAACGCTTCGCGCAACGCAGCAGCAGCGATGGTAGGCTGGGCTGCGGAAATTTCGGCGCGCCGCCGAAGCCGCCGTGGCGCGGGTCGAACATCCGCTTGAAAGAATCGCCCGCGTTTTTGAGCGCTTCATGGGTCGGAAGCAAATCCCCCGCGTTCACATTCGTGGAGGCGGCTTCAAGGCGCGCATGGATTTCGTCCGCCGAACCCGCAATTTCACCCCGGCGGGTTTGCCAGACCTGGTGAATTTGCCGGAGTAATTGCAAAAAGCCCGGACGATCGGGGTGATTGTCCGGCGGGAAATAGGTTCCGCCAAAAAACGGTTTCAGTTCCGGCGTGAGAAAGACATTCAGCGGCCAGCCGCCGGAGCCGGTCGTGGCCTGCACGAAGGTCATGTAAATCTTGTCCACGTCGGGCCGCTCCTCGCGATCCACCTTGATGCTGACGAAGTGTGGGTTCAAAAACGCCGCGACCTTTTCGTCCTCGAACGATTCGCGTTCCATGACGTGGCACCAGTGGCAGGTCGAATAGCCGATGCTGAGAAAAATCGGCCGGTTTTCAACCTGCGCCTTTTCAAACGCCTCATCACCCCAGGTGAACCAATCCACGGGATTGTGCGCGTGCTGGAGCAGGTAAGGCGATTTTTCGCGCGCGAGGCGGTTGGTGTGTTTGTGAGCGGCGGATTTCATGCAACTCATCAAGATAATAAGCGGGTATAACCCGGGTAAAAGGATAAACATTGAACCGCCAACGCCGTACTTCCAATGTCGCCCGTTCGATGTTGGATGTTGAGTGTTGAATGTTGGATGTTGGCCCGTCCTCCGTAGCAACACTGCGGAGGAGGAATGTTCGATGTTCTCCGCTCTTCAAATTTGCATCGTCTCTGCCACAGCGCCGCGATAAACTTTCCGCATGTTATCCGCCAAACCCTGGCGAGGCGAAGCCGTGCTCCAGTTTTGCGGGGCGCAGCTTCTCTGCTTTTGTCTCGGCCTGACGATTGCCGGCTTGTTGCAAAAGGCCGGGATCGCCGCGTTCCAGCCACCGGACGGTTTTGGCGCGGTGCTGCTAGCCACGCTGGGTTTTCAAGGGGTGGCATGGCTGCTCATTTTATTTTTTTTGCGGCAACATCAAATTGGCTGGCGCGAGGCATTTGGCGTTCGCGGGCCGCAATTGCCCCGCGCGCTGCTCATGGCCATGTTGCTTGCCATTGCCATTCTGCCGGTGGCGTGGGGTTTGCAAATCATTTCGATGGATGCGCTGACGCGGGCCGGCTGGCCGCCCGAAGAGCAGCTCGCCGTAACGCTGCTGGCAAACACGAAATCGTGGTGGATGCGGGTTTATCTCGGCGCGTTCGCCGTCGTGCTCGCGCCGGTGGCCGAGGAATTTATTTTTCGGGGCATGTTGTATCCGTTCGTCAAACAACTCGGCTCGCCGCGACTGGCGTGGGTCGGCGTCAGTTTTGCGTTTGCGTTGATCCATGACGATGCCGCGACGTTCGTGCCGCTGTTTGTGCTGGCACTCGCGCTGACGTGGCTTTACGAAAAGACGGACAACCTGCTCGCGCCCATCACCGCACACGCGCTGTTCAACGCAACGAATCTCATCGTGCTTTGCCTTGCGGAAGGGTTCAGCCGGCAACTTCCAGCACCGCCATGAACGAATTTGAACTCATCGCGCGCCTGACGAAATCGCCGCCGACGAACCAAAATGTCGTGATCGGCGCGGGCGATGATTGCGCCGTGCTCGATTTCGGGCTGCCGGACAAATGGTTGCTGTTTAAAACGGATGCAATCGTCGAAGGCGTTCATTTTACCAAAGACATGCCGCCGGAAAAAATCGGCCACAAAGCTTTGGCCCGCGCCCTCAGTGACATCGCCGCGATGGCCGGCACACCAACCGCCGCGCTGGTGACCATTGCGTTGCCAAACAAGTTCGATGTGAAATTTATCGAAGCCGTTTACGACGGCATGAGTGTGTTGGCCCAAAAACTCGGCGTGGCCATCGTGGGCGGCGAGACGACAGCGAACCCGGAGCGCATTTTGATTTCCATTGCGCTGCTCGGTTTTGCGCCGCGCGGAAAAGCCGTGCTGCGTTCCGGCGCAAAAACCGGCGATGCAATTTTTGTGACGGGTGAACTCGGAGGCTCGCTGGCGGGCAAACATCTGGAATTTGAGCCGCGCCTGGCCGAGGCGCGCTGGCTCGCGGAAAACTTTTTCATTCACGCCATGATTGATTTGAGCGACGGACTGGCGGGCGATTTGCGGCACATTTTGAAAGCGAGCCGCGTCGGCGCGGAATTGTTGAAAGACGCAATTCCGGTTTCCCGCGCGGCGAAGGAAAGGGCGCGTAGCCGCGCTTGTCAAAGCGCGGACAATCCGCCGATTGACATCGGCGGCTACAAACCAGC
>Ga0187868_1002755_pt1 | contig 11292 bp, 13 predicted proteins | sample June2016WEW_13_4_FD_133014 | JGI IMG/M metagenome (GOLD analysis project Ga0187868, IMG submission 133014) | Peatland microbial communities from SPRUCE experiment site at the Marcell Experimental Forest, Minnesota, USA - June2016WEW_13_40 | ecosystem: Environmental > Terrestrial > Soil >... | reverse complement strand
TGGACCCGCGCTTGCGCATTCCCTACATTTTTCAATACAGCTTCGGGATCGAGCGCCAGGTGACGGCCAAGAGTACTTTTAGCGCCACCTACGTGGGAAACCGCGGCATCGACCTGTTCCGCTTGATCGATGCCAACGCGCCTCTGCCCCCCAACTATGCCGCGAGGCCGAATTCAACCGTTGGCCAGGTCCGCACGATGCAATCCGAGGGCTACCAGAAGAGTAATAGCTTAGAGCTCGTTTTTCGAGGGAAGCCAACAAAATGGTTCGCCGGGCAGGCGCAGTACACACTGTCCAAGACGTACAACAACACTTCGGGGATCACGTATTTTCCGGGGAATAGCAATTTCCCATGGCTTGATTGGGGGCGTTCGTCAAATGATCGGCGGCATAAGTTTGATCTGCTTGGCCATTTCGAGCCGACGGATCTCTTCTCGCTAGGCATTGCGTTGCAGGCGTATGCAGGCAAACCCGTCAACGTAATTACTGGCGCGGACGCGAACGGCGACGGGATCTTCAACGACCGGCCGAATAACGGTCTTGCGCCGAGGAACTCGATGCACGGGCCGGGGCTGCTCAACATGGATGTGAACCTGGAACACGATTTTCGATTCCGTAAGGAAAAGAAAGATGGACCCAAGCTGACGGCGGCGCTCAACGTGTTCAATGTGCTGAATCGCCCAAATTTCACGACGTATAGCGGCGTGATCGGGCCAGATCCGACACATCCCATTCCGAGCTTTGGCACGCCTTCGTCGGCCCAACCCGCGCGCCGGTTTCAACTCAATCTCGAATTCAAATTCTAGTTCTAAAAATAACGGGCTAAGAGGAAGTTGTGCTCCCCGGACGGACTCTCAACGACGCTGGCCCGAAGGCCTCTTCTGGGAAGTTCCTGACTTTTGTCGGGTGACAGTGTGCTCGTAAACAATTCCATCTGGGCGTAAAGCGCGGGTCTCCCGAAAAACAGCTCTCGGTAAGTTAGTCGGTCCAACGACGTTCGGTGCCTTTGGGTTGTGAACCCAATGGTCACGAACCGGCCCGGATCTTCCAAGCCTGGCACACTCCAAGCACGCGAACATGTGCAAACCCGCAGAAATTCTGCGTGCTTTTGGTTGACCGACAGTCAGCCGTCCGTTCAACTGAATCTGGCATTGGAATATCGGACGAATGGACGAATCCACAATCGACGGTCGAGTCCTTCTGGCCTGTCCTCACGCGTTAAAGGGCTAAAGCTGTGAAGTCCATGATTGGAATTCGGGAACATCAAGAAGAGAAGATTTAGAATACAGTCTTTCCCAGATTACTGAGGCGACAAATGTACAGCGGATTCTTGGAAGACTACCTGGAACATGGTTTCAGGAAGATCTTGGTGCTCGACCACGACCATAGTGAAACCGCATCAGGCCATGAAGAATGGACTCACGAAACTGCCGTCGCGAAGAAGGGCCATAAGTTTGTGAGAGTTAGCCTCCGCGAACACCTCCGATTCCTCGGCGGTCCAGGCGCAGGCATCTCGATTGACGGCAAAGAAATCACTGAGCGCGAATACAAAGCACTCGCCGCCGGCAATGAAATTATCGATTCTCCCGAAGCGCTGGCGGAACTGACTGAACGAAAAGAAAGGGCAGCGTATAACGATAAGCTACACCGTCGTTTCATGGAAACGGCCCCGGCTTGTCCCAAATGCGGCACGAAGATGGTGAACCGGAAAGGACCGCGCGGCGAATTTTGGGGATGCAGCAACTTCCCGAAGTGCAGAGGTAGCGTAAACTTTTCGTTTGAATCTCGAAAGCGATATCAAGCTTACATAAAGGACCTGATGAGCGATCCTCTCTGAAGCTGTATCTGGTGCCGGGAGTAGGTCGACCCTACTCAGAACGAACCGATACGCGCCGCCTAGACGTTTTTTAAGGTCATCAAGCGACGAACGCGCCAGAAGCATCCCGGTCCCTCACCATGGACCCCGGCATCATCACAAAAAGTGAAGCAATAAACGAATCTGCGTATTCACAAGGTCGCGAACGTACGTTGCGAGCCAAGAGCCAGCCTCATTCGCGAAATGAGATTGGCTGAACTGGTTTCTCGACTTGTCCACCGCGTAGGCCGCCTGGGTTATTCCGTTTAAAACCTCGTCAGGATACTCCTTGATTGCACCCTTCAAATAACCCTTAACCTCTTTCGAGAGCGTGATGATCTCATGCGAATACATCGCCTGCTTGTATTTCGCCCGAACGAACGCTCCGTAAAATCCCTCCAGGCATGTGTAAGAGAGCGTCACGGCATGTTCATATTCTCCGGACGCAATTTCAGCATCGATCTTGCTCAAGTATTCGTTCAGCCGGTCGGCATTCCACGCTTCCGCCGGGATCACAGCACTTGGAGCAAGCGTTCCGCCGCCGAGCATTTTCCTGATCTCCGAAACCGGAACCGCATTGCCCTCCACCGTTTCCAGCGTATCCAAAAGCCTAGAGACCGCCCGGACGCGCGTCCCTTCATCGAGGTCCGTCAGAATGTCCTTGTAATACACCCGGCGGGTCGTACTCTTTCCGGCTCTCGATCTCTCCTCGATGTATTCTGTGTAGTTCGGCAGATCCTCGTTAAACTCCTGAAGCGCCTTGATGAACCGACTACCGCTGAAATAACCCCCGCCCTGCTGATCCATCAAATCCATCAACCTCTTGAATACCGCGTTCCACTTAATCATCACGCCCACGCTTTTCGTATGGGAGTATAGACCATCACCACGACATCCTACCCGGCTGGTCTTGTGTCTGAACAATGGTTTGCTGATCGTAGATTTCCCGCCAGCAGTGCCCGTTTGTCGTTTCGATTTGAAGAAGTCCTGCAGTGCGTAGCTCTGGCCTGCACGGGTTTCTGCCAGGAAGGTCAGGTTAGATTTCAACAAAATAGCGAGTGCTGATCAGGGTGCTTCTCGCGGTATGCAGGGCCATCCGCGTCCAGGTGGATGTTACGGTGCTGCCCGCTCAGCTGATTGTTATCCGCCGGACGCGGTGGGTGCGTCAGAGGTTTTCGTTAACGATTTTGGTTTTCGCTTTCCGCGGCGGTTCTTTTCCAGCCACTCATAAAATGATTCAATACCGAGATACATCTGCTGTGTCAGATCGCAAATTTCGCGCAGGTCGCCGCGCATAAACGCTCCCTCACCCATCTTGGCGAATTTGTCGGGATAGTCGTCAGAAAAACGCCCCAGCTTGAATTGGCCAAACAATTCGTTTTTCGTTAGGATGAGCACGGGATTCATCTCCTGGCCAGTTTTGAATGCCTTGCGGCCTCGCCTTGCGAGTCTTGCGATCTGTGTTTTTTCAGAATTCGTTAGTTCACCTCTGAACGTGCAGAAACACAGCACCGCACCGGGGGCGAGGCTTGCAAGAGTCTCCATGCGTAAATAATCTCGCGACTCAAACTCGCCGAAGCTCTTGCACTCTCCGAACACTAATATCGGTTCAGTGAGGTTCGAAAAGGGTCCCGGTTTAAGGAAAACGCCGAAATCGGCTTCAGCGTCCGCCAGACTGGCAGCCTTTTTGATCAGTCTGAAACTGGGGATCCACGTGCACTTTTTCGTGCCGATTTGTTCGGAAAGAAAGTGGATGGCAGTAGCCACGCAATAGCTACCTGCCGCATAGTCCTCCACCGCAAATGGCCCCTGGACGCGGTACGACCAGATTTGCTGGTGGGGTTTTGTGAGGGGAAAATCGAATTCCTTCAGGCACCGGCTGCACTTAAGTCTTGTATTTAGCTCGTCAAGGGCATACCAGGTGCTGCTGGAGCATTCCGTGCATTTTGTTTCATACCCCAGCGCTATGACTTTGCTCTTAAGAAGAGCTGAAAGGTAGTTGTCGGTGATCTGCGGCATGTCCGGAAGAGCATTCCGTAACACCTGCTGAAGCTGAAAAAGCGGAATTGCCGATTTCCTCAGACGCCGCTTTACATCTCCAGCCTCGGCGGGATCACTCTCGATCGGAACTTCCAAAACGCCATTAGCCATGCGGTCGAGAACCTTGATTAGCTCTTCATTTCCGATGATGCTGACGCCATGGAGTCCGCCCAGTGAATTGATAAGCTGAGTAGCGATGCGGCCTGCGGGAGATGTCTCTATTTCTAACCCACACTTGTTCGCCCAAGCCGAAAATACATTGAAGTCGTCCGGAAGTCGCAGGTGCCGGTTCGCTCGATATTTGCCGGCCGTAGTGCAAATGCCCTCCCTTCCGACCCACGTGTTTTCACCGTGGAGCTGACCCGTCAGAAATTTTGCGTCAACGTTTTGCCACGGAATGATGGGCGCTCCGCCTGGCAGTGCCTCCATGACGTTCGTACAGGCATGCTCGGCTGCCGCCTGGCGATGCTCCAGAAACTCCGCCACGAGGGTGGACACAGCAATGCTGTGACCTATTGCAAAAACATCCGTCGATTGGGTTCTGTGCTCGACCATTTGAGGCTGTGCATGGTCTGCGCTGCGACCCCACTCTTCCCACAGACGCGGGACCCTGTGGTCAACGGAAACGTGGTGTGTCGATGGCCACTTTAGCGTTGATACAAAAGCGCGCATTTCCTCAAAGGAACAGGAGCGCGAGCACAAAAAGGTTGCGTCCTCGCTTGCGTTGGATGGCGGCGGATAGGGCCTGTGCGCATCCTCGATAAATTTTTGGCAGAATTCCCTAAGTTTCGGAGCGAGCGAATGTGGGAGAGGCTTGATCCTCCAGCCAAGGGCTCGAAGATTCCAGAATTCAATTATGTCGAAGCTCTTGCTCTCGTCCATGTAGAAGAGTTGTGGACCTGAACTCCACCCGCGGCGATATGTCGTGAGCTCATACATGCCAATCCGCAAGGGGTAAAGGTCATTTCTGCCGGACAACGTGTGCAATAGCACGGGCTCTATAACCTTCTCTTTTGCATCGAGAAGATCGATAAAGTGTTGTCGGCATTCGCTCAGATCACCGGAGGCAGGAAACCTGCCGAACACGGCGGCGAAGAGAAGTTCAAACCTCTTCTCGGTGGGAGCCGGCAGCATGACATTCGGGGCATGCCGTTGCACAAAGCGGAACGCATTGTGGTACAAGTCGGCGCAGACGCTGCGGAGGTCAATTCCATATCGGCGTTGCCCTTCTCGATCCAGTTCGTTGAACTGATCGAGACTGAGCACACGGGAGCTTTCAAACGGAATGTTGCTTGCAAGACCGGGAGCGGTCTCGATCAATAAATCTGGCTGAAACGCCTCCACCAATCCTCGTATCAGGTCTTGCGCCCGTGGCGCTCGAAAGTACTGCTCGTTGTATCGCGCAGGCGTCTTCCTGAAGACAGGAATCAGAAAATTGGACAAGCCGCCCCACAGCGATGCATTGATCTCAAGCGCATCGCGCAATCTGGTAGGGTTCTTCGGATCGACTAGAAATCCCAGCCTTAGCGGTCGGATGCGTATGTTTGCGGACGACTCTGGCATGACAGGAGGAGTATACCCATATCTCAAGCCTCTCATGCTGATGGCAAAGTAGCTGGCGCTCGCTTTGTTGGTGAAGCACACTGCGTCAGGTGAACGCCCCCATTTTCATCGTTCAAGGCAGGGGTGATCCACTGATCGGGTGTTAGTCCGCACTAGGGGTATGGGAGGCTCCAGTTTAAACCCGGCACACTGGTGCCACGCACCGAAACCGATTTATTCGTCTTTGTCGTTCTCCCCCGTTAACAAATATTCGTCCGACTCAGGAACTGCGTGCCTTGCCATGGACAAGTCTGCGGAATAGATTTAACGAAAGAGTGTACGGGATAACCCAACTCGTCCCCGAGGGGATTGATGCGCTTGCAGACTTGCACCAAGAGAAATTCCCGGCGCTAGATGATGAGACAGGTTGGGATGGGGGCGCGGTGTTCCATCTGATTGATTCCTTGGGACAAGGAACGGAGATGAACAAGCTCATGCGCGGTTTTGACATATTGGTTTGCGACGACGCGGGAGACAATGAAGTGGCAGACTTCATCGCAGCAGACAGCGCAACGCGACGAGCAGTACTGATTCATGCAAAAGCTGCGCGGGAGACAACCCTTCTTTCGGCTTCAGCGTTTGCGGAGGTGTGCAGTCAAGCTGTGAAGAATCTCGATATCCTTACGCCGTTTTCCTTGGTCGAGCCCCCAAACCTCTCTTTATGGGGAGGCAAATGGCGAGCAAGCTGGAAAAAGGTTCCACAGCTAGTGAGTCGCAGAATCCGTTTGGGAGTGGGGACGGCCAACGAGTTGTGGAAGAAGATCCAAGCCATCATTCGTGACCCCACGACTACCCGGGAAGTGTGGATTGTTGTTGGCAGCACTTTCTCCAAGAACGAATTTCGCGAAGCTGCAAACAAGGCCAAACAACCTCCAGAGATCATTCAAATCCTATACTCACTGCAGTCGACTTGGGGTTCAGTGGCGTCGATCGGTGCACGGTTGCGCGTGTTTTACTCGCCGTGACATGGAAGGTGACTTGGATTAACGTGAGGCAAACGCATGGATTTGCGTGCTCAGCTTGCGGATGCCGCCGAAAAGGATACATTCTCCGGATACGATGCTGTCGGTGGACTCTTCTCGGCGATGTTCCTCGCGGGGAACGTAACTTTGCTCGAGAACTGGCTCGAAGGCAAAGCCGGAGTCGAGCCATACCAGGGCGGGTTTCTGCTCCACTACCTGGACAAGTTGGTCTATCCCGATATTTCCGCAACTGTCCTGACGGTTGCGGGCGTGGTCGTCTGTGTTCTGAATCTTTTGCTCTATGCACGGCAGATGTGGATCGCCCGCCACCGCTGATTCCGTATGCCCCGCTCTGCTTATCCTGCCCGGCGAAATGAGACCAACTCCCACGTTCCGTCTGGCCTCGATGTCCGTTGTCGAAGAATATAGAGATTTCCGTCATCGGCTCGAACCTTGTAGGAGATGCTCTCTGGGTCGTACCACTGATCGAGCACGGTTTCGACCTGATATTGCCTTCCGCCCAGCCAGAACCGAACGGGTCGTTCATCGGCCTTTCGGCCCGAGTAACATTCCACACTCAACCGCATCGGTTTCATTGGCGTGAGTCCCCAATCACGGTCACAACAATGGTGCGCTGGCGCCCGCGCACATCGCATTCCAAGTGAAAGATTTGCTGCCAAGTACCAAGTACGAGTTTGCCCTCCGCGATGGGCACGGTCAGCGATGGCCCGAGCAGTGTTGCCTGCAGGTGCGAGTGGCCGTTGCCGTCATGCCAGGCCTGCTCGTGGCCGTAGGATCGGCTGGACGGGATCAGCTTGTCCAAAATGGCTGGCAGATCATGTTGCAGTCCCCGTTCGAACTCGATGGTGCCGACTCCAGCCGTGCTGCCGACATTGAAGATGTTGACCGTTCCAGTTTGAATTCCCGAGGAAGTCACAATCGTCACCACCTGCTCGGTGAGATCGTGCATGTCTCCATGCCCTTTTGTGCTGATCACGACCTGCTGCTGATAGCTCACGATTCCGTCCTTATCTCTTCCATTCGTATTGCGTTTCCCTAGTTGCCAACATCCACACGACTCCGACGTGATCGCTCACGCCTAGCCTTCTTCAAACGCTCGTGCGATCTCATCACGAAGGGCAGGGGGGAGCGGCTCGACATTCCCATTCGTCACGATCGCGATGCCCTCGGTCGATGGGCGTACCTCACCAATCGCCGCAGCCGGAGCACCAGTGGCCTCAATAGCCCTAACCACCAAGTCCGCTCCGTCTGGCGCGACCGCGATCAGCAATGCGCCCGAGGCAAGCAGTTTCAGGGGATCGAGTGAGAGCGCACGGCAAATGCTGTTCGTTTCCGGAAACACCGGGATGCGCTCGCGAATTACCTGAAGCCCGAGACCGGCGGGCGCCACCAGCTCGAACAGCCCCGTCGCGAGCCCACCTTCGGTTGGATCATGCATTGCGTGCACGGCCTCGCCCACATTGGCAGCGGCGAGAGCCGCACTCACGACACTGATACCGGGCTCAATCAGGAAACGAGCGGCCCGAGCCAGAACATCTGCATCAATCCGATCCCGCAGCCGTTCGGGCTTCTCTCGTGCGAGGATCGCGGTGCCCTCAATAGCCACACCTTGTGTCAGCAGGATCTGATCCCCTTTGGCAATACGGGTCTTCCGCACAAGGCGAGTCGGGGCGACTTCCCCGAGCATCTGGCCGACCAGAATCGGGCGATCGATGCCTTGGGTGATTTCCGTGTGCCCGCCTCCGAGCGCGATGCCCAATTCCTCACACGTGGTCCGTACATCACCCATGATCGCCTCGGCCAACTGGGGCGTCGTGCGATTCTCGGGAAGAAGCATGACAACGAAAAACCAGAGCGGGCGCGCGCCTAGGACGGCAACATCGTTTGCATTGATGTGAACCGCGTAACGCCCGATTTGATCAGTGGCGAAGGTGACGGGATCCGTCGCGACGACGAGATAGCGGTCGCCAGCGTCGATGACGGCCGCGTCCTCGCCGATCTGAGGTCCAATGAGCAGGCGCGGATCATGCTTCGACGGATGCCTCAGCAACGATCGCAAATGCTCAAGCGGAAGTTTGCCGACTGGCAACGGCTTCGATTGGCCGCATTCCATGTGCACACGATCATCGATGACCGCGCGTAGCAGGTCAAGGACAGGCGTACTTCAGTGCGGCCCACCCTACCCAAGTGGCATTGAGTCGGAGTCAAGCCGTACCGGCCCCGCTGCATGAAACGAATCGAGGGCTTGCCGGAACTCGCTCTGTGTGATGCAGCGGTTGATCTCTGGATACTCGGTTTCGCTGACTCGGCAGGCAGGGTGGTACTGGGCCATCAGGTTGACATAGGTGTCAGATCCCAGTTCGCGGGCGATCCACTGCATGATCTCGGGTGTCCCTGCCACCCCGCCCGGCATGACGAGGTGGCGCAGAAGTACGCCGCGCACGGCTACGCCATGTTCATCCGTGACCAGCGGGCCTACCTGGCGGTGCATCTCCCTGATCGCCCGTCGAGCAGTTTCGGGATAGTCGGGAGCTTTCGCGTAGCGCCGCGCTTGGCCGGGGTCCCAGAACTTGAAGTCGGGCATGTAGATGTCGACAATTCCGTCCATGAGCGCGAGCGAATCCGCGGAGTCGTAGGCGCTCGTGTTGTAAACCATAGGAAGGCGGAGGCCGCGCTCAACCGCCGCCAAGAGGGCCTCCAGAATCTGCGGAACAACATGTGCTGGAGTCACGAGATTGATGTTGTGACAACCCCTGTCTTGCAAACGTAGCATCATGTCGGCGAGTTCATCTGGCTTGATGGCACGGCCTTCGCTCAACCAGCTGATCTCGAAGTTTTGGCAGAAGACGCAACGCAGATTGCAGGAACTGAAGAAAATGGTTCCTGAACCGCGAATGCCGCTCAGGCAACGTTCCTCGCCGAAGTGTGCAAAACAACTGCTCACAATGGCGTAACGGCCGGTCTTACATACCTTGGTCTCATCTGCAAGACGGTTAACGTGGCAATTGCGCGGGCAGAGGGCACAGTCGGCCATCTTCTTTAGGCCGAGTTCCACACGCCGTGACAATTCCCCCGACTCCCACAATTTGAGATAGGCGGGCCGGAAGCTCACACGCTCAACCGTGACTGGGCAGGACACTCCCATAATGACAAGCGCTTCTTCTCGCGACCCCAGGTTGCGACCGAGCGCAGTGACGATTCCGCAATCTCGTCTGCCAGAGAGCATGTGGTGACCATGCCTCAGCACGTCACATGCAGGATTGCGTTGATGTCTTCGGTATCCCGGCTCAACCTTTCGATAGCCTCGATAGTTGGCAGAACCAGCAATTCGACATTGCGGCGTCGCGCCTCGCGTCTGACTTCGTCCATCACGGGCAGCCTACCATTCGCCCCGGTACCGATAACAAGCTGCCTGCACTGCCATGGTATGTCCTCTTCCACAGACAGCGGCGTGTGCCCAAAGTCGTCTCGAAACCGCTTCGAAGGCTTCTTCTTGCGTTTCAGGATCTCTCCCCGGTCGATAATCACGTCGTGCTCGTACTTCGTATCATCAATCTGTATGGAGCCGAAAGAGAAATGGCCGAACTTCATCTCAACCTCGCAGGGACGGAAGCAGACGCCCTTCACGCACACTTCTGGGATGTAAAAAGCGAGAAGGCCGACCACAGTTGTTCGACGTCATGGCTGCCACAGTGCGGGCATGTGATCTCTCCTTCTCCCCAGTCGACCAGAGCTAATATTCTTGAAAAGGTTTTCTTGCAAGTGCGGCAGACGAACTCGTAGTGAGGCATAGGCGCCTCCCAACCCTAATAGACCCTGATCAAATATTAAGCCTCAACAGACGGGCGGTTCAAATTGTGGCCGACCAACCCTGCATGATGACAGGGTTCTGGCCTCTTCGACCATCGCTCGGCGCCACACCGAAATCAGTCTCTCTTCTAAGCTCGCGGCCATCGTTTATCATCCGCTGAATTGGCGAAAGTTCCGTCGATTCGTTTCATGATCCGCACTTGCCCGTGATCCGAAGCATTTGGGAGCAGAGATCGGGTTTCTTGGCGTGCTCCATACCTGGGCCAGAACCTTCAGCATTATCCCCACGTACATTGCATCGTTCCCGCTGGCGGCCTTGCTCCCGATGGCTCCAGATGGATCGCTTCTTCCAACCGATTCTTCCTGCCTGTCGGAGCACTCTGCCAACTTTGCGAGCCATAGAAATTTTGTCCTTAGCTCGCAAAAGAGGCACACCTCTAGCACACTGCCAGGATCACAAGGCTGGGACTCACAAATTGATTAAAGGAAAGACGGCTCATCGGCCGTCAGTCGGACACGGGTGGCTTTCCCCGCGTCAGCTAGATTGCGCTCGATTGTTGTTGGATAGACGCAGCGTTCGTATTTGGGTTCGGAACCCAAAGATGGTAAAACGGGCAAGAGCGCCGTTCACCTCATTGCTTCAACTTCCGAGTAGCCGACGACACACCCAGAATCACCGAATCGTAGTCCCCAGCGGGACTACCGGATGTGTGACCCGAGGAATTTGGCTACCTCGATTACGGAGTCATGCAACGAAATCCAAAACTCCGACAAGACCCTCTCGGGATACACCCCCGCAGCAGGGCGGGAAGGTTATGCCTAGCGGCACGTCCTCCGCTTGCTTGCCGCGAGCGGACCCGACGGTTCGGGTACGCCAGTACTCCATGTGTGTTCGATGTGTTCGTTTTCGAAAGTCTGAAGCCTCGCCTCGTGAGCTTTTTCGCGATTTTTTGTAGGCCCGACCGGAAGAACAACGCAAATGCATAGAGCTATTGCGCTGTT
>Ga0187868_1002753_pt1 | contig 11295 bp, 8 predicted proteins | sample June2016WEW_13_4_FD_133014 | JGI IMG/M metagenome (GOLD analysis project Ga0187868, IMG submission 133014) | Peatland microbial communities from SPRUCE experiment site at the Marcell Experimental Forest, Minnesota, USA - June2016WEW_13_40 | ecosystem: Environmental > Terrestrial > Soil > Wetlands... | reverse complement strand
GATGATTTGCATCACCTTGAGAAGGGATTTCTGCGCCAGGAAGAGATGGGCATAGACTCCCGCCGCCACCTGGCGAACGTAACCGGCCCGCAACAGCAAACGATGACTGGGAACCTCCGCTTCGGCAGGGTCCTCGCGCAAAGTAGGAATGAATGTTTGACTCCAACGCATTGATGTGACCTTTCAACTTTAGCTTACACCAATCAGCCTTCAGCTTTCAGCCCTCAGCTATCAGCCCGTGCCTTGCTGACTGCTGATAGCTGAACCCTGACAGCTAGGCGAGAATCCGCCATTGTTGAGGATTTGCGCGCAGGATGTCAAGGAGCAGGATTCAGGATTCAGGATTCGGGATTCAGGAAACGGCCCTTGTATCTCTGAAATCTGAAATCTGCTATCTCGAATTAGGTTCAGGATCCAGGATTCAGGATTCAGGAAAAGGCGCTTGTATCTCTGAAATCTGGAATCTGGAATCTGGAATCTGCCATCTCGAATTATTGTTTTGTATCTCTGAAATCTCAAATCTGCCATCTCGAATTGCCGCCAGGCGGCGCGTAGCAGGAGCGCCCGCGTCGGTCCCGCGGTATTGGATGCCGCAGACACGCTGAACCGCGGCGTGCAGGCACGACCCGTGTGGTTCATCCGGTATTGAGCGACGCGATCTCGCGGACGGGGCCCTGCCCGTCGGCTGACGGACAAGGCCCTATTCCGCGAAGTCAACTGCTATTGCTTGATCACCTGTATGGTGGTGTAAGTGTAGCCTGGGATGTTGATGCCTACGGCCTTCGTACTGGAAATGATGATGCCCGTGATGACCCCAGGATGGTCCGAGATGCTGAAGGTCCCATTGGAATTCACCGTGATCGTGCCGGTGGCGCCCGTTTCCGTCTTATCGGCATCCTGCCCGTAGGTTGCCGTGTAGTCGCTCGTGATGGTGTAACCGCCGCCCGCGGTCGCCGTTGTCACCGCTACCCCCACCTGTTCAGCGCTTGCTACGCCAAAGCTGACCACCTCAAGATCGCCCATATAAAAAGTGCCCGCGAAAGAGGCGGTGGTGAAGCCGCCGCTCGGGACCGCCTCTACATCAAATTGACCCACTACCGGGTAGTTTCCTAGATGTGTGTTGGTGGGTCAAAACCATCCCTTGGCCCCCAGCGCCCACCCCCTGCCAGGTAACCCTGGCGCCCGACACCTGACGCCCGCACTTTGCGCTTGACACCCGGCCTGAATTATGGTAGCCTATGCGAGTGGTCCAGTGGGGAAACAGGCCGGGGAGTAGGGGAAGGGGTTCAGACAGGGGCAGGACGCCAGAGAAAATGCGCAGGAAACCGAAAAAAGATACTAAATCGTGGGAACGAACCTAAGAATGTATTTAAAGCAAAGGAGTTAGCGTTCTTAGGAGCCAAAAACGAACTGGTTTTTCAATGCCAAAAAAGCCAATCAAAGCGAAAAATAGGTGCAAATAAGTACGATTCGGAGACTGGAAACTGGAAAATAGAAGCTGGCACCACACATTTAGGACGCTACCCACTACCGACTGCCTTGAAGCTCGAAACTTTAATGGCGGTCTAATATCAGCCGATATATGTGACGATGAAGTCCATTTGGGAGGGATGTACTTCCATGCCTGGATGCCCTGAATGTCGCGCGGTCTTACCTGAGGAGGTGCGGTTCAGCCCTCAGTGTGGTAGGCGCGTTTCCGCCAACCAGCGGCCGGCAAAGATCGCAAGGAGGGATCAACCCTCATCAGGGAACTTCCCATGAGTCGGCCACTAGCATCAATCTTGCAGAAGTCAGGTCTGTTGACCGAAGAAGAGGCAACAAGCCTGCTCGCCCGGGCGGAACGAACCCAGCGGTCGTTCTGGGACATCATCCTCAATGAAAAGAAAATCCCCGAAGATAAGATTTCCAAGGCCCTTGCGCGCACCCTACATCTCCCCCAACTGAAGCTGGCGGCGGCGACCATCGAGGCTGAGGCGCTGCACCTTGTTCCCGAGGAGATGGCGCGCAAGTTCGTCTGCCTTCCGATCAGCAAAGAGTCCGTAGAACAATCCGTGGACGCAAAGGGCGTAAAGCGCCGTCCGGTTCTGGTGCTCGCCATGGCTGACCCAACTGACCTCCTGGCTCTGCAAGACGTGGAGTTCAACACGGGGTGCGTCGTCAAGCCTGTTGTGGCTAGCTACACGGAAGTCCTCGATGCCATCAAGACCTACTATGAGCCCGAAAAGTGGCTGGAAGAGTTTTTGCAGAATATCGAACAAGAAGTGGACTTCCAGGTCCTGGGGCCGCAACAGGACGAAGAACTCAGCACGGAGGCGACTGAAAAAGGGATCAAGCCAGGCCCCGCGGTCCGGCTAGTGAACCTCATCCTTCAAGCCGCCGTCAAGCAAGGCGCCAGCGACGTTCACATCGAGCCTACTCTGAATAATCTCCAGGTGCGCACGCGCGTGGATGGAATGCTGCGCGAACTCATGCAGGTTCCCAAGTGGCTGCGCGAGTCTCTGGTATCGCGTCTGAAGATTCTCGCCGTTATGGACATCACCGAGCGGCGCGTTCCACAGGATGGGCGAATCAAGGCGAGTTACGAGGGTCATGAGATCGACTTGCGCGTCTCGACCTTGCCCACGCACTACGGTGAGAAGGTGGTACTGCGCATCCTCGGCTCCGGCCGGGAGACCCTGCCCACTTCCTCGCTGGGGCTCAATAGCGCGAACCTGCAATTCCTGAAACGTGCCGTGGACCAGCCCCAGGGCATCATCCTGGTGACGGGGCCGACGGGCAGTGGCAAGACGACGACCCTCTATTCCCTTCTGAACGAAAAGAAGAACCCCTCCATTAATATCATCACGATCGAGGATCCCATCGAGATCCAACTCGAAGGGATCAACCAAGTGCAAGTCAACCTCAAGGCGGGCCTGACCTTCGCCTCCTGCCTGCGATCGATTCTTCGCCAGGATCCTGACGTGGTCTTGGTGGGCGAGATTCGAGATCCCGAGACGGCGGAAATTACCTTCCATGCGGCCATGACGGGCCATCTTGTTTTTTCCACGGTACACACCAACAGCACCGTCGCCACGATCGGGCGCTTGCGTGATCTGGGAGTGGACCCGAGTTTGATCCAGTCTTCAGTCAACCTCATCCTGGCGCAGCGCTTGGTGCGCAGGATTTGCGAGCGCTGCAAAGAGGAGGCTCTGCCAGAAAAGACGCTGCTGGAGAAGCTACACCTGGAAGCTGCGGATTTCCCCTTCTTTCACGGGGCAGGATGCCCCCGTTGTGGAATGACGGGCTATGCGGGAAGGATTGGCGTGTTCGAACTGCTGCGCATGACCCCCGATCTGAAAACAAAAATTGGACAGCGCGCCTCAGAAACAGAGCTGAGTAAAGCTGCGGCGGCCAGCGGAACTGTCTTCCTGTACGACGACGCTCTGGATAAAGTTCGGCAGGGACTGACCACGGTCGAGGAAATCCTGCGTGTCATCCAACTTCAGGAGGAGGAGACTTTACGCTGCCCGAATTGCAGGAGCCTCATCAACCTCGAATTTGCCTCTTGTCCTTACTGCCTCTTTCCGCTCAAAGCCATCTGTGAATCCTGTCGGCAGGAACTGAAGCTGGAATGGAAGATCTGTCCCTACTGCAGTGCTCAGTCGGGAAACGTCGCTGCCACCCTAGCCGAAAGCCCTTATCTAGAGGCCGAGGCAGGAGGCGCCGAGATTCCAGCCGCTCGCCCACGTCCGAAACCTGCAATGACGGCTCTTCTCCCTGCCCCTACGGAAGGGTCAGCCAAGTGTCCGCGCATCCTGGTGGTGGACGACGATATCGTGGTGCGCACCCTCGTGGTTGGAGGTCTGAAACCACTGCCTTTCCATCCGGAAATGATTCAGGCCGCTAATGGCCTGGAGGGTCTTGAGGCGGCAGAGAATCTGAAACCCGACTTGGTGATTCTCGACCTGAACATGCCGGGAATGAACGGCCTCGAGGTTTGCCGCAAGCTGCGCGCGAATATCCAGACCGCCTTTATCCCCATACTGATGCTGAGCGCAAACACCGATGAGCAGAGTCGTTCTCAGGGCTTTCTGGTGGGTACCGACGATTACATGGGGAAGCCGGTCTCCATTCCGGAGCTCCACACGCGCGTGACGCGGCTGCTGCGCCGCACTTATGGCCTGTAGTGCCAGTTCCAAACCTATTCGTTTCTTGCAAAGAATTTCTGCCATCATCGCTTGGCCGAGGATGGCTGGAATTGCCGATTTTCGATTGATCCCGCTCGGCGGGACTGATTGACAGGGGAGGAAGTTGCCACGCCACTTCTTCAATCGACCCGCCACGGCGGGACAATGAAAACCTGGTCTTTGGTTGCGGCCGTGCCGCGCTGTGCTCCCTGCTCAACTCACTCGTAGGGGTTCTGTCAACTCTGATCCTGTCCTCTCCGTCCTGCACTTAAAAGATGTACCCCCGGCTTACGTGCCGCGACCCGCCTGGGCTTGCTATTGCGAACTTCGCGGATGCCCCGCCCGCCCATAAGAATGGCGGGGTCAGCATGACAGGAGGCCAGGGGTGCGCCATGGCTGTCATCATCACAGCAAAGCACCACTGCAATGTCGCGACGCCAGCGCAGGCAGCCTTCGCCTGAAATGATCGAATTGCTAATAAGGCTGAGACGATTCCGAGTTAAGTTCTGCGGTGATCTCTTCGGTGAGTACGCGGATGAGTTCCCTAACAAGTTCCGGAGGTAGCACGGGAGGAGCCATCTTCATAACGACCTTTTGAACAATCCCGTAAACCCACTCCTGGTTGGTCACGTAAGGCGGGTGCTCCGGAGCCTCGCCCGGCTGTACAACCCTAGCTTCGGGCGAGGGCGCCGACTCCGCTTCAGGCGGGGCGATATAAACCTGGCCCTCCGCGGCTTCGGCGAGGGAAAAACTATCCAAGCTGGTTGCTGCCATGGGTTTGGGCTGTTGTCCTTCGACGCAAGGAGGCGGTTCGGGTGCAGGGGGAGCGGGAGCCAGCTCATCAATCAGCATCGGCCCCGCAGTCTCGGCAGCTACGCCGAATGCCAGGGTTCTATCGGCCGCCGGCTTGACGATTTCAGGCGACGGGCGCAGCGGAGGAAGCGGCTCCACCTGTTGTTCCGCCAAGGCGGGTTCGGCTGGAAGAAAAGGCTCTTCAGCAGGCACAGCCGGGGGCGCCTCGGGCGCAGCCTGCGCAGGCGGATGAACTGTTTCGGTTACCGGCACCGGCGCGCAGGGCACGCCTGATTCTGCAACGGGTAGTTCTGACACGACGGATGCCAGCTCGGACGTATCCTCCAGAGCGGTCGCAGAGATTGATTCAGGACTGACCAGAACCGACTCAGGTGCGGCCTCAGGGATGGGCTCTGGGGTTGGTTCAGGAGCGACCTGCGTTGGCTCAGGCGCAGCCTCCACGCCGGTCCCAGAAATTGATTCGGGAACGGTTGGGGTTGGTTCCGTTGCAACCTCCCATCTGGGCTCCGGGGTTGGCTCAGGCGTCCCCCCGAGTGCCCACCCTGGGAACGGTTCGGTCGGTACAAGTAACGGCTCCGAGGAACGTCCCAGCAGGTCCTCGGGCGGAGCCGCAAGCAGTGGTTCGGGTAAAGACTGTGCCCAGACTGGCACCGGGGGCTGAAGCGAAGGCTGGAGGGAAATATCGGACAAAGGTTCAGGCGGCGTCGCCGGCATCTCAGGCGGTTCCGCAAAGGCCATACCAGCCGAAGGCGGGGAAAAATCCGGCTCGTGTCTTCCGTTGGCACCTTCCGGTTCGTAACCCATTGGGGAGACTTCAGGCGGGGCCACAGGGGACGAAGTAACAAGCGTTTCAGGAAGCGCGGGTGGGGATGCTAGAGCTTCGCCGAGGGCGGCAAATTTCGCCACCATAGCGATCAAGTCGTGGGGGGCAAAGGGTTTCTTGATAATCCCGTCTGCCCCGACCTGCGCACCCCGCAGCTCATCGTACGGCTCCAGATCGCTGGCCACCAGCAGCACGGGCACGTGGTGAAGATCCGCTGAGGTCTTTACATAATCACAGACCTCGTAGCCATCTTTGCCTGGCATGGACACGTCGGCTAGCACGAGGACAGGCTGCATTTTGGGCAGTTTCTTGATCGCTGCGACACCGTTGGAGACGGTTTCGACCTCAAAGCCCTCACCCTCCAAAATCGTTTGGGCCCTCCTCTGAATAGTAGGGCTATCGTCTGCCAGAAGGATCAACCGAGCCACACGGCCTCCCTTCAACCTTGTGTCGCGAAATCACTTGCCAAACGAATACCATGTCAATGAGAGAAAGTCAAGGCGCGCAAGGGATGTGAGTCTTCAGAGGGCGTACAAGGTCCAAAAAAATGTCCCAACAAAATCGGCTGGCGTGACCGTTTGCGAACACAGCCCCACCCTAGAGAGCCGAAGAAAGGCAAATCAGAAGGGCTTGACAATCTTCTTCAGGAGGTGGAATCGCCCCTTTTTCTTCGGAGGCGTGACTGTCGCAGATTGGTCTTGAGGAGCAGGGTTTGCTTTGCTCTCCCCTGCCTTCGAGCTACTGTCATTGCTGGAAGAGTTCACCTTGTCCTCCGGAGGCTTCGAGCTGCCCTCACTGCCCGGAGAGTTTGCATTGTTGCCCTGAGTGTTTGCGCTGGCGCCTTTGTTGGAGTTGTCGACGGCAGGCTTGGAATCAACCGCCTTTCCGGAATTCAAGCCAGCATCGCCTACTGGCTCAGCAACAATCACAGCATTGGGGAAAGACGCAGGCGCAGGTGCACGCTTCGCCACTTCGACACCACTCGCCTCCGCCGCCCGCAGGTTAACCGGGCCGCGCAAGGTGGCGCTTGTATCGGGCGTACTGGCCATCGCCGTAGTCAATTTTCCAAACAGGCTCTGGCTGCGCAATCGGGCTGCATCCGCCTGCGCTCGCACCAACGTCGCTTTGGTGGGCTTTGGAACCGGTTCGTGCATGGCCACGAGCCGATCTTTGGCCTCTGCCGCCCGCGGGCTGAGAGGAAAATCACGAACCACACGCGAGTAGTACGGAACCGCTTCCTTGGGGGTTCTCAGGTGCTCCAAGGTTTGGCCCAATCCATACAGCGCCTGATCCCCGCCGCTGAAGTTGGGGTACTTCTCGACAATCTCTCGGAAGCGTCCCCGTGCAGCGCGATACGCCCCCCTCATCTGGTAGAAACTCGCGGTCTCGAACTCCCCCTGAGCCAGGACTTCCTGTGCTTCTCGAAGGCGCGCCTTGACGCGGACCGTCAAGGGGTTGTCGGGGTATTTCACCAGAAACTCCTTCAGCTCGACTTCCGCAAGGCGAGCCTCAGCCTGGTCCCGGTCGGCCTTGGCCATCATGCGGAAATGCGCCATGCCAACGCGGTACTGCGCCTGAGGCGCCTCGGGCGCCGTAGGGAAGAAGGTAATGAAGTCTTTGTATTCAGCCTCGCATTGGGTCAGGCCCGAAACCCCTCCCTCGTTATAGTAGGAATCCGCGATGGCAAGTTTTGCTTTTGCCAGATACTCGCTATCCGGGTACGTATTGATGAGGGTTTGAAGCGTGAGACGTCCTACGTCGTAGCGACCGTGTGTAATTTCGTTGGTGGCCCTTTCGTAAAGGATCTTGTCCGGCTGATCGCCGGCATTAACCATCGTGGCTAAATCCGTGCGCCGATGGCGATGAAAAAGACATCCGGGCAGGAACACACCACCCAGTACAGCCACCCACAAGAAGAACGGCAGACGCTTCGATCCGGTCTTGCTGATTCGCTTGGCCAGTGTATTCACTCCTGATTCGCGCCCATCATACTCTGGACATCCGCCGCGATGCGGAAACCAGGCGCAGCATTTCGTTCAGGCGTGCCTTTGGGTCATCGCTATAGAAGATGGCTGAACCGGCCACCAGGATGTCTGCGCCTGCCCGAGTAAGTTGCTCCAGATGCTCAAAGCGGATTCCACCTTCGACTTGAATGGCAAAATCCGCGCGACGCTCATCACGCAGAAATGCCGCCGCTCGCACTTTCTCCACCGATCTGGGGACGAAGGTTCGCTCGCTCAATCCTGGATCAGAGGACAAAACTGAGAGAAAATCGAACTCCCCCACCACGTCCGCAATTGTCGCGACGGGCGTCGCCGGATTCAAGGCAACTCCTGCTTTGGCACCCTGCTCCCGGATCTGGTCCAGAACTCGGTGCAGGCGGGTCGTGGCCTCCACATGAACTGAGATACGATCCGCACCCGCCTCAATGAAGTCAGCAATGTAGCGTTCCGGACGTTCGATGAGCAGGTGTAAGTCTATAACCAGGTTCGTGGCTTTGCGCAGACTTCGGACGACCGGTTGCCCGACGCTAATTTCCTCCACAAAATGGCCGTCCATCACTTCCAGGTGGAGCATCGGTACGCCCGCAGCCTTTATAATGTGGAGCGCCTCTCCGAGTCGAGCGAAATCTGCCGCCAGCAGCGAGGGAGCAATCAGGGCCATAAATGAGGTCCCACAGGGAAGGCCCTTGTCGTGGGACGCACTGGGTAGATTAGCATAACTTCCCGATTCGTGCCCAGCGCTCTGGGCCCTCTTCTTTTTGAAATCTTGGGCCTGAAATCCACATTCTCAGCACAACGGGAACTCGATTCCAGCCCTCTGTTTCCAATTTCAAACCTTTGCCATTGAACGCCCAGGCGTACTTGGACCTATGGCACGACGCGAAGGGGTGCGCTGACAGAACGGTCACTTGATGTCAAGCAGTTCGACGACAAAAGTGAGTGTGGAATTAGGAGGAATCACTCCCGGGTAGCCACCCGGCCCGTAGGCCAAATCGGGAGGGATTACCAGCTTGCGCTTTCCACCCACGTGCATGGTGGCCACACCTTCGTCCCAACCTTTAATGACTTGGCCACGCCCAAGCGCGAACTCGAATGGCGCTTTGCCCACGGAGGTGTCGAAAACCTTGCCGTCTGCAAATGTTCCCGTGTAATTCACTACCACGGTGTGGCCCTCCTTGGGCAGAGGTCCCTTGCCAACCACCAAGTCCAGATACTGAAGTCCCGAAGGCGTGGTGGTCATTTTCACCGCGGGCTTCGGATGTGTCTTCGCCGCCTTCGGGGCCGGCGCCGGTGTGGTGGTTTGTTCCTGCGCAGCCCATACGTTGGCTGATAGGAAAGCGAGGAATGTAAGGAGTATGACAGCGTTTTTCATCTTGTTTTCCCCTCCAAGCTCGAGCATGTAGATTTCTTGCGGGCGACTCTGCCCCGCCCGTTAACGGTATCAGGAGTGGACGGCGGTTTCAACTGGCAGATTGAGGCGAAGTCGCCGGAGAGAACCGGGACCACAGACCGCCGCGTTTTGCCGGCGGCCGGCGTGCCGTCCCAAGCGTCGACGCGCTAGAGGATGTTCCTCTCGCGCAGAATCTGGAGGTACTCGTCTTTAGATAGAGGACATTTGCTGAGGTCTCTGCATTCCTTTTGGGTAATGTGAAGTTCACCTGGCAGATGGCCGTGCCCCTTTTCTTTCGATGCCCGACGAACGCCGAACCTGGTGATTAGCTTGTCGTCCACAAAAAGCTCATACCGCTTGTGACTCCGCCCTTCATAGGGTGTGCAACCTAGCTTGTCCGCGATAGCCTCTGCGTCGTCCTGCGTGAGCAAAAATCACCCCTTCTCGACTTTGCGAATCCACTTGTTCAGAAGGCTCTTTTGCCGGAATGGACCCTTGCCCAACCTGGTATCCGGCAGTTCGTTAAGCCGATCAAAAGTATCGAGCAGCGTTTCCTTCAGGTTGGCAATCGCTTCCTCCTCCGTATCACCGGACGCAAAGATGCCCAGGTCGAAGATAGCCGCCTCAAATTCGCCTTCCGCCTCCATCACAACGACAGTGAAGGGTCTCAAGATCTCATAGGGTTCGGGCTCCAGAGTTTCAATCGGGGCCAGGAAACTTCGTCGCAGTGCGCCCAGCTCTCCGAGTCTCTTCAGCACCTGCTCAACCTTCGATTCCAGTCCCGCAACCCGCTCGCAGAGTTCATCGAGTGTCTTTGTGTGACCGAAAACGGCGCGCAATTGCTCCTCGACCGATGTAGCCATACCAACCCGCTCCGAGGGGTAGAACAGTTATTCTAGCATACGCTTGCGGCGTTGTCGTTCTCCGTAATGCGTCGTCGAATGAGACATAAGTGTCTCCAGGAGGAACACCTCTCGAAAGGGCAAGTGTGCCTGAGCCTTGGTCACTCTCTCAATGGCGCCGTTCCATTCGGAATCGAGGATAAGGGTGTTCGGGACGCAATTGATGACCAGCACCGTCGCCGGCGAATATTTCTTGCCGCTCTTAGCCTTGAGCCGTTCGAGTATCTGGCCGGCCAAGTCTGTTTCGAGTTCATCGCCAGAATGGACGTGGGGCTTCGAAACGATGTTACCTGTTTTCTTGTCCCGGAAAATGCCCTTCACACCGAACGATCCGCCTCGCTCATGCAGCAGCCGGCGCGCGAGGTACTCCTTTTGATGGACGGACGTCGTGACCTCAACGAAGAGCTTTCTCGGCGCCGCGCGATGCTTGACCAGCGCCCCAGACGACCAAAGGATCGCGTCGTAGGGTTGCGACCCGCTGAACCAACGCACTTTGATTCGACGGCCTTCGCGGTAGCGTGCCTGCACGTAACGAGCGATCGGGATTAGTTCTTCGATTAGCCGCTTCTCGACCTTCATGGGGCGCAGGCGAAGCTTTGCGATGCCGTTGGGCCCGCCCCTCACCTGGTCGAACAGATCATAAACGTGTCGACAAAAAACGAGCCCGTCCAGGAGTTGCCCGTCGAATGTCGAAAGGTCCAATTGCTTTTGTCCTCTTGCCATGGCTAGTTGACACTCACCTTGGGATCAACGCGGATCATGCCTTCCGAGAGCGGGGCGACACATTTCCAGGACTGGCACAGCTCACCTTCCAACCGACACCGGAGTGAGCCACAAACGGCGCACGCCGTCAGCCTGTCCACCTCGTCGTAGGTAAGGTCGAGCATCTCCCGCCAACAGAGGAAATCCGGGCGCTTGTGAATCAGTTCTCGACCTGCACCAAGCCGTTGCCGTTCTGCTTCGCGGCCTTCGGGTCGAAGGGCACGGAAAATTGCCGTTCAATTTTCTCGCGCATGCAGGGTCCGGAGTTGTAAATGCAGAAGGGATAGACCAGCCCATCGGGGGCAGCGTAGTGGATCACGCAACGCTTGACGCGGGCGAAATCGTAATTGTAGGAGTCCATGAAATGCATGCCCGCCACGAGCAACGTCTTGTACGTGAATGTGCCGTCGCCCCTGCCCCGCCCGTAGTCGTGGTC
>Ga0187868_1002751_pt1 | contig 11300 bp, 8 predicted proteins | sample June2016WEW_13_4_FD_133014 | JGI IMG/M metagenome (GOLD analysis project Ga0187868, IMG submission 133014) | Peatland microbial communities from SPRUCE experiment site at the Marcell Experimental Forest, Minnesota, USA - June2016WEW_13_40 | ecosystem: Environmental > Terrestrial > Soil > Wetlands... | reverse complement strand
GAATACGACTCCGGTGGACAGGATGTTTGCCCAGAGCGGACTGACCAGGTCGCCCATAATTTCTTTATCGTTCACCAGCATGAACAGAAAGACCAGTGCCGGGGGCATGGCGAGAACCGCGACTACGTTTACGAGCAGAACTACATAGACCAACGGCAGGCCTGGGACTAGAACGATGGCCGCGGCAGCCATGGCGCATAGAGTGAGCACGGCGTAGAACGACTTGCCTTCTCCCATGGGGACATTGAGGCTGTGTGGTTTGTGGGTGACCTCTCCGTAGGCGTACGCCGAAGATGTGGAGATGGTGATGGCGGCGACGATGCCGGCTTCGACCATGCCGAGGGCGAAGAGGGACGCGCCGAAGCGGCCGATCAGCGGTTGAAGAGCCTGCGCGAATTCGGCTGCCTGGAAATTGTCGGCGGTCATTTGATGAGCGAACAACGGGGCGGTCGCCAGAATGGTTGCGATAGCAGCGGCGGTTGCCAATGTAGCTCCGATCACGGTGTCGGCACGGCCGAAGCGGATGTCTTTGGTGGTCATGCCCTTGTCGACGGTGGCGCTCTGCTGGAAGAAAAGCATCCAGGGAGTAACGGTGGCGCCGATATTGGCGAGGAGGATCAGGAGAGTGTCTTTGTTGAAACCGGGGAGCGGTTGCCAGGTAATGAATGCGCGGCCCACCGAGTGCCAACTGGGGTGAGTCATGAGCGCGACGGGAATGAAGACCAGGTTGAAGGCAGCGGCGGCGAGAGTGATGCGTTCCCAGGTCCAATAGCGGTGACTCATCAGGGCGGCGTAGAGGATGACTAGGGCGATGAGGATTGCGATCCAAGGGCGGACGCCGAAGAAACCGAGGCCGGCGCGGATAGCGATGAACTCCGTGATGAGGGTGAGGAAGTTGCCGACGCCCAGGTCGATCATGGAGAACCATCCCCAGAAGGGGCCGAAGCGATCGAAGATGAGTTCGGCGTGGCCGCGATGGGTAGCGGCACCAAGGCGAACGGTCATCTCCTGGACGACGATGGCCATGCAGAAGGTCAGGACGACGAAGGGAATAAAGAATCCGATACCGAACTTGGCACCGGTAGCGGCGTAGGCGAGCATGCTGGGTCCGTCATTCTCTCCGAGCATGACGAGTACGCCGGGGCCGACGAGTAACCACAGAAGACGGGCCTTGGAAGAAAAGCCGCGCTGGGCGCGGGCAGCGGAGACGCGGACACGATCATGGGCGCGGTCGATATCCTCGTGAGTAATTACGACGACTTCGTCTCCGTTTTGGGTGGCGACCGGCTTCATCGGTTGGAACTTGCAGTGTGCAGTTAATCTCCTCCGATGTGGTTCGGCGGGTAGCCCCCAGCAGAGATTAGCGCAAGTATACACGAAGAAATAAACTATAGTTAAGGAGTTTTGCGATGGGACATCGACCTCAGGGGCTAAAGCCCGCAATCCTTATGCGAATCTGACGCGGCCCTAACTAAAGGGCCGCTCTTCCACGGTTGCGCAGGCGTCTTGGGCGGAGTTGGGCCGGATACGTGAAGCCGTGGGCTGCTCGTGCCCTGGATGTGTGGTGCTGAAAATCCCGTCCACGCAGATAGCACCGCTGGGGTAGGGATCCTTCGACTTCGCAGATGGGTAGCTCCGCGTCCCATCTGCTTCGCTCAGGATGACAGGGATTATTTGGCGCTGCGGGCGTCCGACTGGGAGAGCCAGACGCGTTCGGCTGCCGCACGGCCGAGGGACACGCTGCCGGAGGTGGTGGAGAGAGTGAGGGTCTGGTCATAGTTGCGTTCGAGGATGCGCAGCTTTGCGGCGGGACGGATGCCGCGGGCTTCGAGGAACTCGAGCAGGCGGCGGTCGCGCTCATAAATTCCGCTGACGGTATAGGCGGCTCCAGGTTGAGCATCGGCGAGCAGGAGCAGTCCGCGGTGACGGCGACTGGCGGGGCTTTCCATCTCGCTCATATTGCCATGAGGGCAGACGCCTCCCTTGCCGAGTTTGGCGAGGAGCTTGGCTTCGAAGTCGGGGGAGACGGCGTGCTCAAGGCGCTCGGCTTCGTCGTGTACCTTCCACCATTCCATGCCAAAAAGCTCGGCCAGCATGCGTTCGATGAGGTGATGACGGAGTGTCAGTTTCCGCGCGATCTTGCGGCCAGCGGCGGTGAGGCCGACGTGGCCGTCGCTCTGGACGCGAACGAGGGCGTCTTTCTTCAAGCGGCGCACCGCCATGGTGACAGCGGGGGCTGAAACCTTCAGCCAGTCGGCGAGGCGGGCGGAGATGACGGATTCTCCTTCGCTTTCGGCCTCGAGGATGGCTTTGAGATAGTCTTCCTTAGAGACGGTGATCATTGGGGAGATTATACGACGAGGTTAAGCGCGGTTAACGGCATGATGGGAGTTCTTCTCTGTGTCTCCATGGTGACATGAGGTGCGTTTGACAGCATTCCTGGTCTACCCTAACCTTGACTTTCTCCGGCTATGAGAATTCTGGTTCTGGGTAACGGTGGACGCGAGCACGCGCTGGTATGGAAGCTGCGGCAGTCACCGCGCGTTTCGAAGATGTACTGCGCACCGGGTAATGGAGGGATTGTGGACGAGGCAGAGTGCCTGCCGGTCGACTTGAAGAGTCTCGATTCGATCTTGACTTTGGGGCAGCAAGTGCGGCCCGATCTTACGGTGGTTGGTCCTGAGTTGCCGCTTATGTTGGGCGTGGTAGACGAATTCACGCGACGAGGGTGGCCGGTGTTCGGGCCGACGAAGGCGGCGGCGCAGCTGGAATCGAGCAAGAGCTTCGCGAAAGAATTCCTGCAGCGGCATCGGATACCGACAGCTGCGTATGCGATCTGCGATTCGGTGGATGAGGTTCGCGAAGCATTATCCCATTTTCACTTGCCGGTGGTGGTGAAGGCTGATGGATTGGCGGCGGGCAAGGGTGTGGTGATCGCGGCGAGCAAAGAGGAAGCTGCAAGCGTTGCGGCCGAGATGTTCAGTGGCAAGATGGTGGGCGACGCTGGCGCGCGGGTGGTGCTGGAAGAATGTTTGAAAGGCGACGAACTTTCTTTTCTGGTGTTGAGCGATGGGGAGCGGGTTGCGCCGCTGGTGGCAGCGCAGGATCACAAGCGCGTAGGCGACGGCGACACCGGGCCGAATACGGGCGGCATGGGCGCTTATTCGACTGCCGATATTGTCGATGACACGATGCGAGATTGGCTGGTGCATCACATTGCGAAGCCGGTGGTGGAGGGCATGAAGGCGGAGGGCGCGGAATATAAGGGCGTTCTTTATTGCGGGCTGATGATGACGGCGCGCGGTCCGATGGTGCTGGAGTTTAATTGCAGATTTGGGGATCCGGAGACGCAACCGATTCTGATGCGGCTGGAGAGCGATCTGGTGGACGCGCTGGAGGCGTCGATTGAGGGGCGCGTGAGCGAAGGCGACTTCAAGTGGTCAACGGATGCGTCGGTGTGCGTGGTGATGGCTTCGGGAGGATATCCGGGGACGTTTGAGATGGGGAAGAAAATTTCGGGACTTGACGAGGCTGCGGCGGTTGATGGAGTGAAGGTGTTTCACGCGGGGACGTCGAAGCGAGACGGGGAATTTTATACCGCTGGCGGGCGAGTGCTCGGGGTGTCGGCGCGGGCGACGGAGTTGGAGACGGCGCTGCAGCGGGTGTACCAGGCCTGTGGGAAGATCGGGTTCGACGGGGCGCATTATCGCAGGGACATTGCGGGTAGGGCGATGAAGAGGTAGTGTTTGCGGGAGTGCGGGATATTGCATCTGAGGGATCGCGGTAAAAAATTCCTATCAGGGCCGTAGCTTCCGTTGAGCGAATAGGGATCCTGCGACTGCGGTTATGCTTCGTTTCACGAAGCACAACCTCCGCTCAGGATGACAAGTGACACGGAAATTGTCTCTAAGGGGGTACATGAGTAAGGTGCAGGTTTCCATCGTGATGGGGAGTGATTCTGATCTCGAGATCATGCGCGAGGCCGGGAAAGCGCTGGATGAATTTGGGATTGCTTATGAGATCGACGTTACTTCGGCGCACCGGTCGCCGGAGCGTACAGCAGATTTCGCGCGGAAGGCTGCGGGGCGCGGGATTCGGGTGATCATTGCGGGAGCTGGAGGGGCGGCGCATCTGGCGGGCGCGATTGCGGCGCACACTACGCTGCCGGTGATCGGAGTGCCGATTCCTTCGACGTCGTTGCAGGGGATGGATTCGTTGCTGGCAACGGTGCAGATGCCGGCGGGTATTCCGGTGGCGACGGTGGCCATCGGAAAGCCCGGGGCGATCAATGCCGGCATTCTGGCGACGCAGATTATTGCGTTGGGTGATGCGGCGATCGCGAAGAAGTTGGAGGTTCACAAGGAAAAGCTGGCACGGGGTGTGGAGGAGAAGTCGAAGAAGTTGAGGACTTCAGTGGGTGGCTAGGTTTTTATTTGGGGCGAACGGACCGACCGCATGGGTTTTCTCGCGAAAGGTGAGAGATTTTCAAGGAATCGCCGAATCTGATCACGGTCCGGCTCAGAAATCTCGAGGAAGTGCAATCCGATTCCCATGCCCGGCGTTTGATGTGCAACCTGGGCAGTGGCCCAAGCCTTGGTTTGTCCGAGCCAGATGCCAACCTTTAGCTTCGTTCCTGGTTCCAGAGGGATCGGCATCTCAACGTAGCAGCCGGTAAGGCTGAGATCCGCTACGGTACCCCAAAAAGAGGCACCCCCGTTCACATGGACCTCGATCGAATTTTGGCAACGGAAGCGGGGACTCTTGCGGAGTTCGATACTTGCCAGCTGGTAGTCATCGACGGCGTCCGGGGGCAGAGGGAAGTCCCAGAGTGATTTTTCCGGGGCGATGTTGAGCAAGCCTACGTGGCGGGCTTTTGGAGTTCCGGGTCGACCGATCCACTTCACCCGGAAGTGCACTCGATTCTTGCCGTAAGTGAGACCGATAATCTCGTCGAGGGGAAGTTCGGGGCGAACGTCGGCCAAGTCTGTCCCGTTCCGGCTGATGTTGGCAGTGAGGACCTTCTCTGAAAAGACCTGACCGCGGTTGTCGGTGCCGAAAATACGTACCGGGACTGCGATTTGCTTTCGGGGCTGGCTACGCCTGCCCATCAGTACCAGCAACCTCCGTTATGTTCATGGTAAGAGGAGGTTTGAGGATCAACCGGTTGAATACAGAATAGCGAGTGTTGGAAAACTTCTCAACAATCCAAAGTTTGCGTGCATAAGGTACGCAAGGGTGCTAAAGAGGCGCGGCCATTTAAAGCTGGAGTCCCTTTAGATACTCGCGAAATGGTTCCCCTAAATCTTCCCGCTTGAGGGCGAACTCTACCGTGGCTTTCAGGAAGCCCAGTTTGTCTCCGGTGTCGTGGCGGCGGCCTTCGTAGACGTAGGCGTACATTTTTTCTTTCTGCAGGAGCAGGCGCATGCCGTCGGTGAGTTGGAGTTCTCCGCCCGTGCCGGTGGGGGTGTTGGCGAGGCAGTCGAAAATTCCCGGAGTGAGGATGTAGCGGCCGATGATGGCTAGATTTGAGGGCGCCTCTTCGGGCTTGGGCTTCTCCACCATGTTCTTGATTTCGAACAGGCGATCGCCGAAGCGGCTGTCGACGGGCTTCACGTCGAGGACGCCGTAGGAAGAAATCATTTTGCCTTCGATGATCTGAGTCGCGAGTACCGAGCACTGGGTCTGATCGAAGACTTCGACCATCTGCTTGAGGCATGGGACCTTGGCGTCGATGACGTCATCGGCGAGGAGCACGGCGAAGGGTTCGTTGCCGACGAGTTCGCGGGCCATCAGGACGGCGTGGCCGAGGCCGAGAGCTTCCTTCTGGCGGACATAGGCAACGTGAATCATGTCGGAGATGGAACGCACGATCTTGAGCAGGTCAGTTTTCTTGCGCTGCTCGAGCATTGTCTCCAACTCGTAGCTGACGTCGAAATGGTCTTCGATCGCCTGCTTGCCGCGGCCGGTGATGATGAGAATCTGGTCGCAGCCGGAGGCCATGGCTTCTTCGACTCCGTACTGGATGATGGGCTTATCGACCAGAGGGAGCATCTCTTTGGGCTGGGCTTTGGTTGCGGGCAGGAAGCGAGTGCCGAGGCCAGCGGCGGGGAATACGGCTTTGCGGACTTTCATGGTCATAGAGGCGGTCGTGCGCTGTCAGTTGTTCTGTAACGAACTGCTGATTCTATCTTACGGTTCGGAGATCGACATAGGTGGAACTTGAACCTAGGCTGAAGCCCACATTAGTTCTGTGCGCGTTACGCGGCGCTGAAGCGCCGCTCTTCCACGTTACTGCCGGCATTCCCGAGTTTTGCAACAGCCAGTAAAGGCATGACTTCGTTTGCAAATGAATCACTTAATCGGATCGTACTTCTGATGCGGTTTCGGTGCTCGCCAATTCCTCTAATACTGACCGAAGTGTGCGCAGTACTTCTTCCGCGGCCGCGGCTTTCAAGACAAATTTCAGCATGCCGTCTGGGGTGAACTGTGTGCCGCGCTGGGCGGAGACGAAGCGGGCCAACTGCTCCGGGTCCACAGCGGCGTTTTGCTGGAATTTTAGCGTGATGAAGTCACGTTTGCGCTCGATGGCATTGACACCGATCTTCATGCACAAAAGTTTGAGGGAAGCGTAGTCGAGCAGGTTGCGTACTGCGGCCGGCGGCGGGCCGTAACGGTCTTGCAACTCGGCGGCTACTTCGGTTAACTGCGATTCAGTTTCGACACGGGCGACGCGTTTATACATCTGCAGGCGCTGGTTTTCTTCGGGAACATAGTCTGCGGGAATGCGAATGTTGAGGCCGAGATTGAGTTGGGTTTCGGCTTCTTCGGGCGCGGCTTCGCCTTTCATCTCACGGACAGCACGCTCGAGCATCTGAGTGTAGAGTTCGAAGCCGACGGCTTCGATGTGTCCGCTTTGCTCGCCGCCCAGCATGTTGCCTGCGCCGCGGAGTTCGAGGTCGAGGGCAGCGATTTTGAATCCGGCGCCGAGGTCGGAAAATTCCTTGAGGGCGGCGAGACGGCGGCGCGCGATGGGCGTGAGTTCGATTTCTGGCGGGAGCATGAGATAGGCGTAGGCACGACGGCTGGATCGTCCTACGCGACCGCGTAGTTGATAAAGCTCTGAAAGGCCAAGGCGGTCGGCGCGGTTGATGAGAATCGTGTTGCAGAGCGGGATGTCGAGACCGTTTTCGATGATTGTGGTGGAAACCAGAATGTCGGCTTCGTGATGCATAAACTTCAGCATCACTTTTTCGAGTTCACCTTCCGACATTTGACCGTGGCCGACTGTGATTCGTGCCGTAGGAACGAGCGCCTGAATTTTGGCGGCGATTTCCCAGATTGTGTCGACGCGGTTATGGACGAAATAGACTTGGCCCCCGCGCTCGAGTTCCTGCTCAATGGCGGACTGGATCAGCTTCTCGTCCCAACTGGCTACGACGGTTTGGATCGCCAAACGATCTTTCGGGGGCGTTTCGATCACGCTCATGTCGCGCAGGCCGACGAGCGACATGTGCAGAGTGCGCGGGATGGGCGTGGCCGACATAGTGAGAACGTCCACTTGCTTGCGCATTTGCTTGATGCGCTCTTTGTGGCGGACGCCGAAGCGCTGCTCCTCGTCGACGATGAGCAGGCCGAGATCGGAGAATTTGATGTCTTTGGAAAGGATACGGTGCGTTCCGATGAGGACGTCGATCTTGCCGGCTTCGGTTTTCTGCAGGATTTCTTTCTGCTGCTTTGAGGTGCGGAAGCGGCTGATCATTTCGATGGTGATGGGGAACGGGGCGAAGCGCTGTTTGAAAGTTTCGAAGTGCTGGAAGGCGAGCACGGTGGTCGGCGCCAGAACGGCTACTTGTTTGTTATCGGCGATGGCTTTGAAGGCGGCGCGCATGGCGACTTCGGTTTTTCCATAGCCGACATCGCCGCAGAGCAGGCGATCCATGGGCTGAGAGGATTCCATGTCGCGAATGACGTCTTTGATGGCTTGGGCCTGGTCTTCAGTTTCGTTGAACTCGAAGGCGTCTTCGAACTCGCGGAACCATTCGTTGCCCGACGGGAAGGCGTGTCCAACGGCAGTTTTGCGCTCGGCGTAGAGTTTGAGGAGTTCGTCGGCCATGTCTTTCATGGCTTTGCGCACGCGGGCTTTTGCCTTCGTCCAGGCTGCGGTGCCGAGATGGCTCAACACCGGCTTGGCGCCTTCCGAGGAGCGGTACTTCTGCACCAGATCGAGGCGGGTCAGCGGGACGTAGAGGCGAGCGCCTTCGGCGAATTCGAGCAGCATGAATTCGGCGGGTCCATCGCCGTGGTTGATTTCTTTCAAGCCTTGATACTGGCCGATGCCATGTTCGACGTGGACGACGTAATCTCCGACTTGGAGGTCGCGGAAGTCGGAGAGGAAGGCGGAAACTTTTGACTTGGACCGCTGAGGACGCGAGGTTACTGTGTCGGATTCGTCGAAGAGATCGCGCGAGCCGAAGACGGCGAGATTCGCTTCAGGCAGCAGGACTCCATCGGGGACGTAAGCCGTGGCGAGCGTGGTGGTGAGGACTTCGCCGGCGAAGTAGCTGGTCTCGTCGGCGTAGCTCTCGCCGCCACGGGTGCGGCTTCCCAGGCGAAATGAGACGTTGTACTCGGTGAAGACATCGGCAAGGCGCTCGACTTCGCCAGTATTGGGGACGGCGAAGAGGACGCGCTTGCCTTCGGCGTTGAGCTTCTGCACTTCTTCCAGCATGGCGGGAACTGCGCCATGGAAGCGAGGCGAGGGCTGAGTGAGGAATGAAATTTCGGAAGCATCTTCTTCAGGCAAGCCGCGACTGATGCCGAGGTGTTCGATGTCGGCGCCGGGAAGCGACGATGTTTTCTGCCACCAAGCATCGGGCTGCAGGTAGAGATCCTCGGGGCGGACAAGATTGCCGACGCCGCTGCGCTCGTGGACTTCGGCGACGCGGGTCCAGAAGCGGTCGAATTCCTGCTTGAGTTGATCGGTTTCGTCGAGGAGAACCGCGGCTTGCGGGATGAGATCGAAGATGCTGCTGTTGGCTCCGGCGACGGGAGTGTAGAACTCCCAGCCGGGGAAGACGTTGAGGCCACCGGCGCGAACAGCAGCTTCGACGATCTCTTCGGAACCGGAAATGCGCTTGCCGCTGAGGCGCGTATGAATTGCGGCGAGAAGATGTTCGTTGACTGGTGTTTCGGTGAGCGGAAGCAGCAGCGCCTCGTCGACGGGATTCGAAGAACGTTGCGAGGCGGGATCGAACTTGCGAATGGAGTCGGCTTCATCGCCGAAGAACTCGATGCGCAGGGGGCGGTCGGCCTCGGGCGAGTAAACGTCGAGAATGCCGCCGCGGACAGCATATTGGCCGGGCATTTCGACCACGTCGGTGGAGGTATAGCCGACGGTGTTGAGGTGCGCGAGAAGGGAATCAAGATCGAAGGATTCGCCTTTCCGGATGGTGCGGGCCAGATCGGCGTAATAATCGCTGGAGCGCAGGCGGATGGCGGTGGCCGCGACCGGGGAAACCACAATCGACACCGCGCCGGTGGCGATCTTCCACAAAGCGGTGGCGCGTTCTTCCTGGAGTTCAGGATGCGGAGACAGATTCTGGAAGGGAAGGACGTCGCGTGCCGGGAGGGAGATGATCGACTCCGGATCGCAGGCGGAAGTGAGTTCACAGAAACCGCGGAGGACAGGAAGAAAGTCTTCGACAGTGCGGTTATCGTTGACGACAAAGATGAGCGGGCGTCCGGCGGCGCGTTGAAACAGCACGAGCAGCAAGGCTTTTGCGGTGGGGGCGAGGCCGGAGACACGAATGCGCCCCGTGCCCTCCTTGAGGTGGGAGGCTACACGCGCGAAGGCGGGAAGCTTTTCTACGTCCACGAAGAGTTCGCGGACGAAGGGAAGAAGCATGCATGGTTATTTTAGCAGGAGCGGTAAGAACGGCGGGCCACGAGGCCGGAGGGAAGACGGGCGAGCTTCGCTCTGCCGGGACAGCCGAGGTGGCTGTCTCCATATGAGACGTGCTGATTACTGACGCAGCAGAGGGCGGGTGAGGCAGGTGGGGCCGCCGCTGCCGTTGATGCAGAGTTCGCTGCCGGGGAAGGTGCGGACGTCGAATCCGGCTTGGCGCAGGCGGGCGTTCGTGTTGCGATTGTCTTCGATCGCCAGCAGGCGATTACTTCCTAGCGCGAGGACGTTGCAGGCGAGCGTGTCGCGCTCGGAGGGGTCGATTTCGATGAACTGGAATCCGCGAGACTGGAGCAGTTCGACGGTCTCGACCGCGAGCCAGGGCAGATCGACCAATGCCGTGTGGTCGTCGAGCAGGCTGATCAGAGACATCAGATGCAGACAAGCGGACGGGCCTGGGCCGTAGGGCAGAGGAGCGGAAAGAACCTCTACGCCTTTGGCTGCGACCAGGGCGCGGATCTGCTGAATGCCTGCGGCGTTGGTGCGGTAGCCGTGGCCGATGAGGAGGGTTTTTGTGTCAAGCCAGACGATGTCTCCGGCTTCGGTGGTGCCGGGAGGGGTGATGGTGCCGAGCGTGGGGATATCGAGAGTTTTGCAGAACGAGCGGTGGTGAGGGCCTTCGGTCACGCGGTTCGGCTTGCCGGGACGCATAACGATTAAACCGTGGTCGGTGGGAAGAGAGGCGTCGTGGGCGTAGACGGCGTCGAGGGATAGATCGGGCGCGGGGAGCATTTCGACGACCTCGGCTCCCGCTTCATGCAACTCGCGGCAGATAGCTTCATGTTGGGATTGGGCTTTGGCGAAATCGGGTGCGTGGTGAAAGCCTAGCTCTTGCCAGCGAGTTGCACGGTCGGGCTGGTTCCAGCCTCCGGTGTGCGGGGAACAGACCATGACGCGCTTCAGGGTGCTGACCATCGAGTGTCCGTTGAAGTGCGCTTTCGTTATCGCCTCTAGCATCTGTCCCTCATAACGTTCTGAAGCGCTTGTGGCAGTTAGGAATCTATATGGGCATTATGGCAAAAGCAATGTGGGAAGGCGTGGTGCTGGCCGAAAGCGGTGCGACAGTCGAGGTGGAGGGGAATCAGTATTTTCCGCCGGATGCGATTCGCAAGGAATATTTCAATCCGAGTGACGCGCGCACGGTGTGTCCGTGGAAGGGGACGGCGAGTTATTACGATGTTGAAGTGAACGGCAAACGCAATGCGGGAGCGGCGTGGTATTACCCCGAGCCGAAAGATGCGGCGAAGCAAATTAAGGGGTACGTGGCGTTCTGGAAGGGAGTGAAGGTGGAGAAGTAGGCGGAGCGATCCAGTTGGATAAGCCCTGTTCATTGGGGCTG
>Ga0187868_1002749_pt1 | contig 11308 bp, 7 predicted proteins | sample June2016WEW_13_4_FD_133014 | JGI IMG/M metagenome (GOLD analysis project Ga0187868, IMG submission 133014) | Peatland microbial communities from SPRUCE experiment site at the Marcell Experimental Forest, Minnesota, USA - June2016WEW_13_40 | ecosystem: Environmental > Terrestrial > Soil > Wetlands... | reverse complement strand
TTATTTTCGGCCTCATCAAGATAATGTCCACCGAACAGCAAAACCGGACAGTTATTTTTTAATCCTTTGTTTTTTCGACCACGAGCATTTCAATCATCGCGATATGGGACGCTGGTGTGATTACATACCGCCTTCAAAATACCAGCGATGGTCTGGATTGTCGCAGCGGATGGGCAAATGCCATTTTCTGATTGTGCCGTCTTTCAACCGCATTTCGTAAGGCACAAACACGCTCGGAGCTGCAAAATCACCATTAAGTGACCTGCCTTTGAGTTGGTTGCGAAGCTCGGGCTGCAATTCAATGAGCTTGGCTATGCGTATCCTGGCTTTGAACGGCTTGCCGATGCTGATGATTTCCAAGCCACCGTAATGTTGTTTGAAACCATCCGGGATGGAAGCATCAGAATTTTTTTTACGCGGATCGGACCACCAATACTTGGCGGCCTCCGTCCAATCTTCTTGCGAACACGCTTCAAAAAATGTCCTGGCCACCTGTTCCGGAGTTGTGCCTGTTAGCGTTTCATAATTCGCGTTGTCGCTGTCGGACAATTCCTTCGTCCAGGAGAAAATCGAAGTGTTCGCCCGATAATGATGAACGACGATGGGGGTTGTCGTTCCTGCGGCCAAAACCACAGCCACCCCGACCACGATTGCCGTTTTCGCTTTTGTCCATGCCATAATTTTCAATGCTCCTTTGATGAGGGTTAAGGTTGAACCGCTGGCCACCGCGCCTTTGGCAATCGCCACGGCAGTCACAGATTCCGCCAACGCCACGGGTGCAGCTTGAACGGAATTGGCGGAAATCGCCCCGGCAATGATGGCCGTTGTTGAATCAATGCCGCGTTTGAGGAAAAAACGGCGCAACTTTTCCAAGGCGCGCGCCGCGCGTTTGTGCGCAGCCCATTCCTGAATACCGAGCAGGGCGGCGGTTTCCGCGCCGCTTTTATTTTCAAAAAAACGCAACGCCAGCAACGTGCGTTCTTTTTCGCCAAGCCGCGTCATCGCTTCTTCCAAAAGTGGCGCGAGTTGCCGCCAGATGCCGTCGGTATCTGAATCGTTCAAGGTGGATTGCATATAGGCCTCCTGTTCGCGGGCTTGTTGTCTGGCCTTGGTCCGCAAAAGCCGGGCACTGGTGAAGCGCATGGTTTCATACAACCAGCCGGTGAGAGTGGGCCTTTGGCGCAGATTCGCGGTTTTTTGGGCAAGAATAGTGAAGACCGCCTGGGTCACGTCCTGCGCGTCTTGGGAATTGCCAACGTATCGCAGGGCAACGGAATAGACGAGATTGATGTGCCGATGAACCAATTCGGTAAAAGCCGACTCCGAATCGCGGTCGGCGTATTCCCGTATTAAGTCCATGTCGTTCACATCGGGCATTTATTGATTATTCCCCGCCCGGAGTGAAAATTGGACATTTATTTTTAACCCCTTATCGCCAATGCCTCGCACGCGGGTTCGCGTGTCGTTCGCGTCCGGCGGCGTATTGCGCGTGGCGTATTCCCGCAACAGCGCCATGTCGTCCATCTCGTGCATTTACCTATTAAATGCCCGTTCCGGCCAAAACCGGACAACTTTTTTTGAAAAGCATCGTGTAGCCGCGGACGTTAGTCCGCGCATTATCATCCGCCGGAACCCAAATCAGCGCCGACTCACGTCGGCGGCTACACGAACAGAGAATTTTTCTGCTCGCGGAACCACCGCACTTCGGATAATTGAAAGAACATTAGGGATTAAGCCCCATGATTGTTTTCCTCAACGGTCAATTTGTGCCCGAAGCCCAGGCGGTCGTTCCCGTCAACGACCGCGGTTTTTTGTATGGCGACGGGCTTTTCGAAACGATACGCGTGTGCGGCGGGCGGCCGTTTCGCATGGCGCAGCATCTGGAACGGATGACGCGCGGCGCGGATTTCCTGAAAATCAAATGTCCGTTCACGCCGAAGGAATTGCAAGATTTTGCCGGGCAACTTATCAAAAAAAATAAAATGCCCGAGGCGGTCCTGCGCGTGACGTTGACGCGCGGGCCGGGCGAACGCGGGTACACGCCGCAGATTGACAGCCAGCCAACGGTCGTGATGACGTTGCACGCCGCGCCGCCGATGGATGCGGGAAATCCGGTTCAGTGGAGGCTCATTACGTCATCCTATCGCATTCCGGCAGCCGACCCGCTGTCGTCATTCAAGACGGCGAACAAGCTGGTTCACGTCATGGCGCGCCTGGAAGCCGTGGAAAAGGGCGCGGACGAAGCGTTGCTCGTTAATACGAACGGCGAAGTGGCGGAAACGGCCAGCGGCAATTTGTTCTGGGTTTATCAGGACAACATTTGCACCGTGCCGACGGGCCGTGGCGTGCTGCCCGGCATCACGCGCTCGGTGGTGCTGGAAATCTGCCGGACGCTTGGCCTGCCGACGAACAAATACGTCATCAAACCCAGGGCGCTGCGGAATTCCGAGGGCATTTTTATCACCCAAAGCGTGCTCGGCATCGTGCCGGTGGCGACGCTGGATGGCGAACCGGTCGCGCCGTCGCCGCTGCTGGACTCGGTTTTGCGCGCCTATCACGAAATGCTTGCCAAGCCGTAAACCCGGCACTAATGGTTAATCATCCGGATTAGTTGTCATCAAATCGTTTTTGGCCCCGTTGAAATCGGTCGGGCCGGCGCTATTTTGAGGTGGAAACCGCGATGACGCATGTGGCGCCCGCCACCGGTTTGAAAATGAAAGGCTGTTATGATCGCCAATGCCAGCGCTGAACAATGTTTGTCTTTCATCCATAGCCAGCTCCAGACCCCGGATGAACACGGGGAATTCGCGAAAAAAAGTGTCCGCCGGGCGGTGACGATTTCACGGCAAACGGGTTCCGGGGCATTCGTCGTCGCCGAAAAGCTCGCTCATTATCTGCAGCATCATTCATCCGGGGATGCCTGTCCGTGGACGGTGTTCGACCGCAACCTGATGGACAAGGTGCTGGAAGATCACAATCTGCCGACCCACCTCGCCAAATTCCTGCCCGAAGACCGGGTGTCGCAAATTGAGGACATCTTGGCCGATGTGTTTGAGGTGCATCCGCCGGCGCAAACCGTCATCGAGCAAACCATCGAGACCATTCTCAAACTGGCCGGGTTGGGCAACGTGATCCTCATCGGCCGCGGCAGCCCGGTGATCACGGCCAAGCTGCCGTACGTGCTCCGCGTCCGCCTGACCGCCCCGCTGGAAGAGCGCGTCGAACATGTCTGCCAGTTCTACCACCTGACCGGAACCGAAGCGCACAAATTCTGCCTGAGCCAGGACCGGGGCCGGGAACGTTATCTCAAAAAGTATTTCAACGCCGATATCAACGACCCGTTGCTTTACCACCTTATCATCAACACCGGCCTGGTCAATTTCGATGACGCCGCGAAGCTGATCGGCGACGCGGTCCTGAACTTGCACTGAGGCCGACTTCGGTCTTGGGTCGCCGTCCGGCCTGTGGCTTAATCTCCGCGTGCGCCGCAATTCCAAGTCTTCGTCGTTCCGCCCGCATCGCAAAAGGCGCGGCGGCTGGCGCTGGCTGTTGGTGCTGGCTGTGGTCGCGGTTGCGGCGTGGTTTTGGTGGCGGCACGAGCATCCAATTAAAGTCGTCCGCCCGCCGGCGAAGGCCGTGGCACCACGCCTAAGACCGTTTATCGTTGCCCCCGAATCGCCGGCCAATTTTCCGCGTCCGGTGCGCGACGTGTTTGAAGCGCAGGTGGCGCTGGCGCGCCGGGTGATTTCATCGGGGTCCATTGACGCCGCGCTCGGCTCGCAAACGCGCCGGGCAATTTCCGTTTTTCAGGAAACCCAACATTTGCCGGTGACCGGCGCGCTCAACGCGGACACGCGCGCCCGGCTTACGCTCGCTGCGCCGCTGGTCACGACTTATGTGGTCACGACCGACGACCTTGCGCGGCTGCAGCCGCTGGGCAAAACGTGGCTCGCCAAGTCGCAGCAAACGGTGCTGGAATACGAAACGGAACTGGAGCTCGTCGCGGAAAAAAGCCATTCGCATCCCGAATTGATCCGGCGGCTGAACCTGAACGTCAACTGGACGAACATCACGACGGGGACGGTTTTGCAGGTTCCCGACGTGGATTACCCTGCGGTGTCGAACAAAGCGGCGTTTGCCGTCATCCATCTGGCGGACAAGTTTTTGGAGGCCTTCGACCCGGAAACGAACCTGCTCGCGCATTTTCCCTGCAGCATCGCGGCGAACGTCGAGAAACGGCCGGTCGGCGAATTGCATGTCGCGGTCGTTGCGCCCAACCCGAATTACACCTTCGACCCGGACTTGTTTCCCGAATCGCCGGAGGCGCGGCAGTTGAAAATGAAACTGATTTTGCCACCCGGCCCGAACAATCCGGTGGGTGTGGCATGGATTGGTCTGGACAAGACTGGCTACGGCATTCACGGCACACCGGTTCCGGAGCAGGTTGGGCGCACAGAATCGCACGGTTGCTTCCGACTGGCGAATTGGGACGCGGAATACCTGTCGAAACTGGTGTGGGTGGGGATGCCGGTGCTGGTCGAGCCGTGAAAATGGACAGAATGGATGCCGGCCGACGAACAGTCGGAGCGGCAAACCATTCAAAACAGGGCAAAGCCCATTATGTTTTATCTTTCGCCGGGAACTCCAATCGCCCGCGGCTTATGGTATCACTGCCCGATAAAATCGCGAGTTGGAATTTGTTGCCGCCGGGTCGCGGAAATTAAGCGTCGTGTTGGTGCCGACAAAATTGGTCAAGGTTACCCAGTTAAACAGGTTCGTCGAAACCTGAATGTGACCATCCAGATTGGATGAAATTTGCAAAGTAAAGTTCAACCCGGTGCTGGTCAGCGGCTGGCTCAGGGCAAAATTGAGCTGCAGCTTGAATGTGTTGCTCGATAGCACGCTCACGCTGCTCGTGGTGGAATAGTTTCCGCCCAGATCCACCGCATACGCCTTCACCGTGTTGGTGCCGGCGGCCAAGGTTACGATGGTTGTCCAGTTGGTATAGTTGTTGGTGGTGGTGGCCAGGCTCCACTTCCCGCCGGTCAAAATCCTGTTGGTCAACTGATACCAAACCGCACTGACTTTCCAGTTGTCGCTGGCCGTGCCAACGACAGTCGCCAGGGCATTGGTCATGTGCTGGCCGGCTGTCGGCGCGGTGATGGCCAGGGTTGGCTTGGTCACATCCGCAAAGGTCACTTGCAACGTCAGGTTCGAAGCCATCATGAACATCAGGTTCGTCTTGCTCGTTGTCGTCCCACCACTCCAATTCGTCGAAATCACCCATTTGGTGAATACAAATCCGCTGGCCGGTGCAGAGGTGATGCTGTAATTCTGGCCAATATTCAGCCAGGCATTGCTGTAGTTGGGTGAGATGGTTCCCAGACCAATGGCATGGATTTGCAGTTGGTTGGTCACCACAAATTGGACGCTCACACTGTTGGTCGTGGAAACATTGCCGCTGGTGTCCACTGCGAATGCCTGAACGATGTTCGTTCCCGGCGTCAGCGTCACTCCCGCCGTCCAGTTCGTCCAATTGTTAAGGTTCGTCGCCGAGTTCCAACCACCACCATTGATTTGGCAAACCACGTTGCCCACCTGCCAGTTGTCACTCGCCGTCCCTTTGACGGTGAACACGGCATTGCTCACCCGCTGGCCCGCTGTGAGATTGGTGATGCTCAACGTCGGCTTGCTCGTGTCCACAAAGTTCGCCTGCAACATCAAATTCGATACCATTAAAAACTGCACCGTTGTACCGTTGGTAATAATGGTGAGCGGCAGATTGGTTCCACTCGTCCAGTTGGCGAAGGTGAAGCCCGTTCCCGCCGTCGCAGTGATGGAATAGCTCTTCCCGATTTGCAAGAGTGCGCCATTGTAATTCGGGTTCAAAGAGCCCAGACCGTTGGTGCTGACCGTCAGGATTGCGCTGGGCACATAATCAAAAATCACCGTGTTGGTCGTGGAAATGTTCCCGCTCGTGTCCACCGCGTAGGCGCGGATGGTGTTGGTGCCCGGCGTCAGCGTCACATTTGTGCTCCAGTTCGCCCAATTGTTCGCCGTCGCGGCCAGCGCGAAACCGGTCTTGATGACGGCGTTGCTCAACGAATAATACACAGCGGCCACCGCCACGTTGTCCGTCGCCGTCCCCATCACCGTGAACGACGCGTTGCTCACCAGCATTCCGCCCGTGATGTTGGTGATCGCCAGCACCGGCGGAATCTTGTCCACGTAGATGATCGTCAACGCCAACGCCTGCGCCGCCGTCGAGGAGTATGCGTCGGTCACTTGCGCGGTGAAGTTGAATATGCCGTTGGTTGTCGGCGTCCCGGAAATCAGTCCGTTGGTCGCCAGGGTCAAACCCGCAGGCAACGCGCCCGAAATCTTCGTCCAACTGTAAGGCGTCTGGCCGCCGGAAGCCGCCAGCGTCTGGCTGTAGGCCGCGTTATTGGTGCCGTTCGGCAGCGACGTTGTTGTCACTTGCAACGGCATGAGGATGTTCAACGACAACGCTTTCGTCGCCTCGTTGTTGTTCTGGTCGGTCACCTGCACGGTGAAGCTGAACAGCCCGCTGGCCGTCGGCGTTCCCTGAATCGTGCCTCCTGAATCCATGCTCAAGCCCGGCGGTAATGAACCGGAATACACGGACCAACTGTAGGGTGAACCGGTATAGCCGCCATCTGCGGTTAATTGCTGGTCGTAGGCCGTGCCAATGGCTCCGTTGGGCAACGCGGCCGTCGTCACCTGGAGCGATCCGCCAACGTTGATGTTGGTCTGGGCCGTGAAATTCGCTATGCCATTGTTGTTGGCAATCACCACTGTTTGATCCGCAGGAGGAAGATAGTTGCCGGACAAACTGCCATCGCCTCCATAGCTGTTGACATAAACATCCCAGGTCCCGTTGCCCACATTCAGCGAATAAGTGCCGTTGACGCTGGTTTCCACATAGTTATGATAATATATGTCATTGATGACACCATCGGCGGACACGCCGACGCCGGCAATGGGGTTGCCATAGTTATCCTTGAGCCAACCAGTGATGTAATTGGTGGCGAGAATGCCGGTGAAATTCTGGAGCACAGCCTGTCCGGCATTGATATTGCCGGCTATGGTTTCTTCTGAAAAAATATAATTGGTGAGCTGACTGTCGCCGTTGGCCTCCATCCACCAGGAATCGTCGGCACCCAAGTCAAACACGCCCAGGACGTAGTTCCCGTTCGCATCCGTGTAAACGTCTGTTTCATAGAGGTTGTTGTTGTTTTCGTCGGCATAAACGTCAATCCCCGCGAAAGGATTTCCAAGATTGTCCGTGACCGTGCCATAAATCAGCGCCGTGGCCTTGGGAACGGCCAGGGTTACCCCTGTCGTGCCGGCGGTGACTGTGGTTCCGTTCGCCACCAGATAACCGTGAACAAGCAGCGACTCGGCGCTCGCTTTGATTCCCCAGGCGCCGGCGGTGACCGGCACCTTGAAATTACCATTGGTATCGGTAAAAGTGACCGCAGTCAGGCCGTTGGCGGATTGCGCAAAAACCATCACCCCGGGCAATCGGATGCTGGAATTGTTGGCATCAACATTCGTGCCGGAGATGCTGGCTGTGGCGTGGGTCACCGTTAGATTGGTGGTGAGAGTCTGACCGCCATTCAAAGTGAGAACCGGCGGCGTTCCCATGTTGGCAACATAATTACTGCTGAAAGCCACCAGGCTGTAAGTTCCCGGCGGGGCCAACATGGTGTAACTGCCCGCATTATTCGCCACCACTCCTTCCCACGGCCCCCCATTAAAGGGTTGAGGCTGACAAAGCAGGACCAGGGCATTGGGCATCGTGATGCTGGTGCCGTTGCTGACCACGTTGCCGGTAAATTTTTGCGCGTAGGGGAAATTGGTGACCACAAACTGGTTGGTGATGGGTGTAAAGAGCCCAACGGGACTGGACAGCTTATACAAATATTTGCCGCTGATGTTCTGCATGATATCCCCATTCTGAAAATTCAACGGCGCGGTGATCTGCCCCGGAACCGAATCCACGTCGCCGGGAACATTGAAGTTTGTCACGCCGCCAATCACCATGCCTGCCTGGCCGTCGGTCAAACTAAACTGCTGCACCAGCCAGTCGTTGCCGTCAATGACGCCGTTGGTGTTGAGATCGAGAAATTTCTGGACGATCACTGTCTCGTTGCTGTTCAACCCGGCCACTTGTAATGTGATCATTCCTGTGTAGGTGTTGCTGACGGCGGAAGGCGTGATGTTGAAAGTGACGTCGGTGTCCAGCGCGTCTATCGTCAGCGCGACCGTTGCGTTCGTCCCTCCGACGGCGTTGTTGATCGCAACCGAGTAGGTTCCCGCGCTGCTATATTGAAGATTGCTGACCACCAGGGTGTTGTTGGTGGCATTGGGGATGGCGATTCCGTTGAAATACCACTGGTAACACATCGGCGGGCTGCCGGTTGTAACGAGGGAGAGCGTCACGTTGGTTCCCAGCAGGGCATTCAAGGCCAATGGCAAACTGGTGGTGATGGCGGGTGGCACGTCGAACGGCACGAAGGTCGAGCGGCTCAGGGTAAATGTTCCACTGCCATTTGAATTACTGACTTTTCCCCCAATTTTGAGCGTCGCATTGGTGAGCGTGCCGGAAACCGTGGACCCGCTGGCGGTGTCCGTAGTGGTGAATTGGTTGTTAGAACCAAACAGACCCAACCCTCCATCGTTCTGTGCCCCACCGTGGAAAACGCAGAAGACTATGTAGCCGTTGGCATCTAAACCGGCCAAAAGCGTTCCGCTCTGCGCCTGGCCATTAAAGGTGCCAGACCAGGTTCCGCTGTAACCGCCCGCCGCATTTTGGAAGGGACCCAAAGGCGATTGAAGCGATGGTTGGAAGCCGTCCAACTGCACGGAGTCACCGTTGGTAAAATCCAGTTCGCCATTAAACGAGCCGTCCTTGCCAATTGAACCATAACCGGAAACGCCAGCTACGCTGTTGCTGTTGAACTGCCAGTTGCCATGCGGGTCCACATTGAATTGCGCGGCTACGCCGCCCGATTGCGATCCGTCAATGTTCTGGAAACTGTCAACATCGTAGCCCACAACGGTCACCTGCCCATTCGTGCTGACCAGAACGCCAAACATGCCGGCGTCCGGGTCATTAAAGGTGAGATCATATACCAGGCCGCCATAGATTCCGGCATAAGAATGAAACATTTTTCTTAGCCCGGCCTCCGTCTCGTACGCGGGCCAATCGGGCACAATGCCGCCGAAGGTGTAATCCGGCAGGGTGTCATTCACATACGCATTGCCGTAGAATTGTGGCATCAGGCTCCGCAGCGAATGGGCCCCGGAAAAATAGGCGCCGAAGTAGGCGGTGGAGGCAATCGCGTTCGCGTTGCTCGGACTTAATTCCGTCGGAGTGTTGAGCGACAGGAGGACATTCGTCAGGAGGGCGCGGAAGGTCGCCTCCTTGGCGAGATCGTCCGGTTCAAGGTTGAACAATCGCACCGCGCCGGGCGGGCGGACGTTCCGGATGAAATCCGAGGCCTGCTGATAAAGAACAATGGCATTGGTGAAAACGCCTTTCGAGGTCGCCAGGTCGGTGGTATTCGACAGGTTGAGCAGGCTCGGATAATCGGACAGCACGCGCTGAATGGTCAATCCATTCGTTTTATCAAGGTCGTGCAAATGGCTGATCACGAAATTGAAGTTGTGCGCGTTCAAGGTGTAGCCCGCGAATTCCGTCGCGCGCTCAAGCGCCTGCAGGAGCAGGAAGTCGCCGTAATCCACCGTGACGCTTTCAATCGAGGTTTCGGCAGCGGTGAGGGACAGCGTAAAGTTTGGATCAGTTATCTGCGTAAGGTTTGTCCGCGACGCCGCAAGGGCAACCATGATGTTTGTGCGGTAAAACGCAATCGCCACGGACGTGTTGTTGGTCGGGAACACCGTGTTGCCGCTGATGTCATGGGGGAAGGTGGACGTCCAGTTGTAAACATCCCGTCCGTTGACGGAAAACCCAAAGCTGTTCAGGAGATTGCTGCCCGCCGGCTGCTGGGGCAAAACCAATATCCGGGTGACGGCAGCCAGCGCGTTGGCCGCTTCATTGGTCGGCGACATGGTCACGGCCGCGTTAAAATTTGAATAAGCACCGGTCAGATCGTGCGCGACCAGACACGCCCGGCCGGCTGACACCAGGTCATCGGCGGTTTGCGCCGCCAGACCGGACGCCAGAAGTTGCCCCGTTAATATGAACAATAACAGCTTATGGTTTTTCATTTTATGATCCTCGTTCGATTGAATTGGTTTTGCATCGGCCGGTGAATAAATCCCATTGAATGACCTGGTGGGAGCACGTCCAAACGACTTGTCCGGATTGTCCTTCCGCCCGCAGTTCGGCCTTTGACACCTTGAGCCGTTCGAGCCCGGCCTGCACGGTGACGCCTTCGAGCTGGCAGACAATGGAACTGGCATTCACCGTCGGGTGGACACGATCCGCCTGCAAGCGCGGCAATTTTTCCTGCGCGATGGACACGCTGAAATCGCGCCATTCAACGGCACTCCGGCGGACCGACGGCGCCGGGTCGAAACGGAAACCTTCCAGCCAGTTGGTTTGCGGGCTGGCCTGGGAAAACTCTAGGTGAACCCCCTCGGCAACCAACACGGGCAGCAACTTGATGTGAAAGAAACCCAGACGGCGATGGTCGGTGAAAATTCTCCCAATCTTCACCGCCGCCACCGGTTTGAAAAAATCATCTCCGTAAATCACGTTCTCCACGTTGCTGGCCTGGAGGGAACCGGGAAGTCCCGTCGCATGGACGCATACCGGGAGGAAACTGACCACCAGCACGCCCAGTACACCCGCCGGACACTTCAAAAAACGCGCGGATTCTTGGGCGCTTGATTTCATTTTATTCTGGTTATTCTGAGCGGAACACGAACTCACATTCCAACACCGCCCACACGCGCCCAGCCGATCATCCGTTGAACACTATGTGAGTCATCCATGTGGCTAACGCCCGGCGCGAAAAGTTACAAGGGTTTTCTTTGATCAACGAAGCTTTTTAGAAACCGTTCAAACCTGAATTAGCCGCGCGAACGGTGATGCGGAGCACCGATTCCAAAAAGCGGGGCAAATTATCATTGCCGGGCAGCCGGCTTTGGCCTAATTGTTTGGCAAATTCAACAAAGGATATTTATGGCCATCGGAATTGGACTGATTATTGCCGTTATTGTGCTGGTTTGCGCGCTGGGACTCATCGCTTTTGTCATCGGCGTTTACAACAAACTCGTCACGATGCGCAACCGCTACAAAAACGCCTACGCGCAG
>Ga0187868_1002734_pt1 | contig 11349 bp, 7 predicted proteins | sample June2016WEW_13_4_FD_133014 | JGI IMG/M metagenome (GOLD analysis project Ga0187868, IMG submission 133014) | Peatland microbial communities from SPRUCE experiment site at the Marcell Experimental Forest, Minnesota, USA - June2016WEW_13_40 | ecosystem: Environmental > Terrestrial > Soil > Wetlands... | reverse complement strand
TCCCCCACCCCCTTCCATCCTGGCACCCAAGCGATAAATCCTGGGGGTCTGGGGGCAAAGCCCCCGGCTCTACCCTGCCTCTCCATTGTTGCATTTTCTTTCATAAGACTTTTGACAGAACCGCGAACCCTATTCGACCAACCTTCTAATAAATAACTTCCCTATTTTCATAAACTTGTTCTTTTACATCCATTTCAAAATTTCTACCGATTATCCACTAACATCCTTTATTTTCATAAATATAGTCGCCTTGCGGCGGTTTTCGCTAACTTCCGCCTCCGAGTTTCTCCGGAATACCCCCTAACAAGCTTTCTTTTCATAAACATAATCGCTTTACCGACGGTTTCGCCAACTTCCGTCTCACAGGACTGCCGTTTGATCATGTTTTGTTCAGAGGTTCAGTTGATTGGATATCGCCCTCTGCCCCCACCTTCTACCTACGACCTACCACCTACTATTCTGGGTCCGCGTCTCGGATCGAGTTTTCACATGCGCCATCGGCGTGCGTGTTTCCGCCCAAACATGGTTTTCCATTTACTGTCCGAGCAATAACCCATCCATTAGACAGGCAGACATGGACGAAATGCCCGCCAACAGGTGGAATATTGGAGTCTTGGCGCCTGAATTTCCTACCGGCAGGAAATCCCTGCTCGAAACTTTCCGCGCGCGTCGGCCCAGCCAGGGCCAACAGACTGCGGCCTCGCGAGCCAGAAGCTCTCTCGAAACTAGATTCTGCCGTTGAAAGCGAGGGATATTTCTGAAAAGACGAATGTTAACGTGGTTCGTGACGCCGAATCGCCCATTTTCATTCCAGTTGGGAGCGCTAGCTCATGATCGCTGTGAAAAAGTCCCTGGATGCGCAGAAGCATTTCACCCAGAGGGCGAAGCAGCATCTATTTCCCCTAACCCCGTATCTGGACAGCTTGAGTGCCACGGGGGATCCGAACTTGCCGGGGTGGTGCATTCTTGAAGGAGGAAAACCAATCCTCGTGACGATGTGGCTGGCTCCAAGACATGGGATAATACGCCGTGTTGGTTAAGAAGCGAGGGTGACTACTTTGTGTGATCTAAACATTCATGAAGTGCTGGGCAAGCAGTACCGGCGGCCATCGAGATGCTTTTGCAGGCGATCGCCAAGTGCCCCGAATCTCTATGGCTCACCCCCAGCTATCCAAATAAGTTCTGGCATATTGCCTATCACGCTCTCTTTTTCACCCACCTGTACCTGCAAGCCTCCGAAGCGGAATTCCGCCCTTGGGCCAAACACCGGCCAAACTATCAGTTTCTTGGTTCTGTCCCTTGGCCGCCGTATGATCGGCCGAAGATCGAAGTCCCGTATAGCAAAGCGGAGATTCTTGAATATCATGAGGTCTGCCGTGCAGAGATCGAAGACCGCGTGCGATCTCTGAATGTCGCCTCACCCTCGGGGTTTCCTTGGCTCCGATTCAGCAGGATGGAACTGCACATGTACAACATCAGGCACCTTCAACATCATGCGGGACAACTGATTGATCGGCTAAGGACCACAGAAAACATCGGAATCGCGTGGGTCAGTACCACTTGACGCGCCTTTTCGAAACCCGCTCCGAGTGCCCTACTCGCAATTCTCTGATTTTCGCACGTATGTGGATCTTGCTTTCCCGAAGTCCCCTTCGGGGCCCCGAACCCCGTATCCGCTTGCACTCAGGTGCTTGCGGCTTTTCCGGGCCCGCAGGCAGAGCTGGCCCCTTCCGGGGTCCGTGGAAGCACCCGGCACTCCAAACCCGACTGACAATTGATTTCAGTGGCGCTCGGGTGCACACTACCGGTCGGCCAAAAACTCAATTCTGGGCGAAGAGTAAGGGCACAACACAAGGAAGTGTCCACGAAAGGGGAGGGTCTCGATGGCTAACACGATTGAAGCGATTCCTGAGAAAACGAGGTGGGAGATTGCAACGAAAGGATTGACTGGCGCATACATTGCAATTTCTCATGCCTTAAAGCAGGCTGTAGGACAGAAGAAATTTGAGGAGTTCAATGGGCCCCTGTGGTATGAAGCAGGAAAGGGAGCGAAGCAATTTGCTAACACCCTCGGACTAGCCACTGAGAGTGCCGGCGATGTCGAAGGGATCACCCATCTCTTTGCTCAAGCGTCTATGGGGCCGGAGTTTAAGTTCGAAATTGCTGAAGCTACCAAAGACAGATGTGTGGGCAAGACTACTGAGTGTCCTTGGCACAAGACGTGGAAGGAGCAAGGCCTTGCCATGGATACTTGCGGCGTAGGGCACCAAAGATGGGGTGATGGAGCGGTCGAAAGTTTAAACCCCAATTTTACGTTCAGACTTACCAAGAATATGGTCCGTGGCGATTCGCATTGCGAGTGGGTAGTAGAGCGGAAGAAGTAGAGGCAAAAAGGAACGATAACGTCTTTGTAGGTTCAAGGGCGACCTCTCGGGGTCGCCCTTTGCGTTTCGTAACTGGTTAGCGGGTCTCAGCGTCGGTCCAAGTTTCTTAGTCCACGCTATCACATCGACGGCCTAGCCTTGTTTGGCCGTGTAGCCGGGTGCCCCATCAGGGCACCGTCGCGTTGTCGCCTCGCGCTCTTAGAAATGCCTCTCCGACGCACAGTGCCGCTCACTTGTCTGTGAAACGGGCAACTCAAAAGAGTAAATCCTCCCCTTTGACGCCCCCGAAGTCTTAAAGTCCGCATCTGGGAAGGTACCGGCGAATGTCTCACTTTGGACGCCGGCTAACCGGAGAAGCGAATGCAGCGCTTCCCTTTTGTCGATACGATCACTGAGCCACCACTCTCCGGGCCTGGGCCCTCATGAACTTGCCGAAAGCCAGACCTTTTGGAGCAGTGCAGGTGCCTCATAGTTGGTTTATGAACCTGAAGGGAGCACATTTTCTAAGCTGCGTCATTGTCCTATTCATCTCGCAACGTCTTTGCAGGATCGATTCTGGCAATTCGCAGTGTTGGCACCGTGGTAGAAATGAGCGTTACAGATGCGAGCATCAAGACGACAGTGAGTATCGTGGGCAGGTCGTAGACGCCTACTCCATAAAGCACGCTGCGCATCACTCGCAGGGCTCCCGCGCAAAGGGCCAGTCCCAGAAAAAGGCCTAGGACCGAGGCGCCCGCGCCGGAGCGGCCGATCTCGACCATTGCCCTGCCGACGGTCGAGCCCAGGGCCATGCGGATGCCGATCTCGCGCGTCCTCTGAGCGACCATGTTGGCAACCAGCGCGAAAATGCCGACCGCGCTCAGCAGCAGAGCCAGGGCCGCCATTGCGCCGAGCAGCGCCACTTCGACACGCTGTGTCGCGAGCGTCTTCGCAAGCAGGTCGCGCATCCCGTAGAAGCCCGAGAAGGGCAGGCTGGGATCGGCGCTCGCGAGCGCCCGTTGCATCTGTGCGGTCAATCCTTCCACCGGGCCGGCGGTGCGGACAATCCAGTCCGGCTGAACCCACACATGTATAAGCGCGAGGCCCTGCGCTTTCACTTGGGCTGCCGGAATGTACATCGCCTGCTCGGTCATCAGCGGAGCACCCTCGTACAGACCGGAGGAGACGGAAACATCGGCTACCTCGCCCACGATCTCCGTGTCTTTATTGACGTAACGGCCCACGGGGTTGGTTCCGCCGTAGAATTTTCGCGCGAAAGCTTGATTCACCACGGCCACGTGCTGCGCCGTTGGGCCGTCAGCATCGGTAAAGACGCGGCCCGCAAGCACAGGCATCTGCAATGTGTCGAAATATCCGGGCGTGACGTAGACCACATCCGTCCCATCCTCCTGGCCGGCCTCTTTGCCGTCGCTGAGGGTCACCGGGGTGTTCAGGGCGCGCTCGTAAGGTAGGCTCAATCCGACCGCAGCATTCTGCACCCCGGGAATCTGCCGCATGGCGGCCGTGCTCTCGTCCAATAACTTCCTGAAGGCCGCGGGATCGTGGAAGCGGACGTCGTCAAGCGAGGCCTTGGCGGTCATGACCCCGTTGGGATTGAACCCGGGCGGCAGCGTCTCCAGGTGGATCAAGGTGCGGATGAGCAGGCCGGAAGCGGCCAGCAGCACGACGGTAAGGGCGACCTCGCCGGCAATCAGCGCTTGGCGCGGGCGCACGCTTCCGACTCCGGCTACGGCGCGGCCGGCCATCGACGAGCGTAAATCCACTTTCCGCGTGGCGAGTGCTGGGAGCATGCCGAACAGAATGCTGGTCACGAGCGAAACAACCAGCGTGAAGGCCATCACCCGGCTGTCGAGTGGGACGCGCGCGACAGGGAGAAAGTGCTCGGGCAACAGCAGCAGAAGGCCGCGCAGGGCGAGAAAGCCCACACCCATGCCCACCCCTCCGCCCACCAGCGCCAACAGCAGGTTTTCAATCCAGAATTGCTTTTGGATCTGCCAGCGCGAGGCTCCCAGCGCCAGCCGAGTGGCTACTTCCGAGGTGCGACGCAGCATGCGGACCAGCGTCAACCCGGCCAGATTGGCGCAGGCGATGAGCAGTATGAAGCATGCGGCCAGCATCAGAGCCAGCACCTGCGGACCGAGTGTGGCGGTCTCGCCCTTCTGGAGCGGCACTAAGTAGTAGGTCACCTGCGCGCCGGGATTGTTCCCTAATTCATAGCGATTGGCGCGGAGAGACCAGGCGCGGTTGATCTCGGCATTCGCCTCCTGCCAGGTCGCGCCATTGCGCAGCCGGGCGATGCACTCAAAGTTCGTCCCCCCTCCTTCGCCCCCGCGGCTGGGCTCGAGCGCCGTATAGAGGTCGGCGTTCAGGGGAGTGGTTACGCCCTCAGGGAGCACCCCGACGACCGTGTACGTCTCGCCTTTCAATTGAACACCCTGCCCGAGAATATTGGGATTAGAACCGAAGGTATTTCGCCACAAACTGTAACTCAGAATGGCGGCTTTGGGCCCGTGGGGTCGGTCCTCGTCCTCCGAGAAATTGCGCCCCATGATGGGTTGAACCGCCAGCACGTCAAGGTAGTGGGCCGAGATGCGTCCGCCATGCACGTACTGCACACGCGAACCCGCCCGGAGATTCACGCCCGAAGTTCCTCGACTTGAAACAGCCGAGATCAGGGAGGGAACATTGTCGCGCAGCAACTCCCATTGCTCACCATTTAGACCGTGCCGCTCATCGGAGGCCCTGGGGCCGGTGACCCGTGTGTAAATCGTGCCCATTCGTTCCGGGTGCGAATAGGGCAGGCTCTTCAGCATGAGCGCATTCACCATAGAAAAAATCGCGGTGTTGGCGCCGATCGAAAGTGCCAGCGTAAGGATCACCGTCGCGGTGAAACCGGGATTGCGCCGCAACTGGCGCGCTGCAAATTTGAGGTTCTGCCCTAATGCATCCATCGACCATCCTCCTGGCGAAAAAGCAGGAATTTCCGGGGAGATCCTATCTGCCTTACTGCCATACGTTGACGTGCCGGAGGAAGTTCCGTTGCAGGCCAAGTGGTGAAAATTGGTTCAGCTAGGAGTATGTCGCATTAATAGTTTTTCAATGAAGAATCAATGACTTCCAGAGGCAAGAGTCTCGCTAGTGAGGCTACATTTAGCGAAATCTATCTCCGGGAGGCCCCGTGCGAACGTCCGCGCTAAACCGCGCGGTGCGGGATATTGTTTCCCGCCGCATCACGAGCCTTCCAGGCTTCGCCAACGTCCCCCATGACCACCAAAATGTCGCCGCTCGCCATGATCGTGTCATCGCGGGGATTGAATATCATTCCGCCGACCGGCTTGCGAATCGCCAAAGGCAAAAGCTCATAACGCCCGCGCAGGTCAATCTCCTTTAACTTTTTCCCAATCCAGGGCGAGCCCCCGCCCACGGTGATTTCCTCCACCCGGATCGTTTCGGACTGGTCGCGGAGCATCACGTCCAGAAAGCTCACCACGGAAGGCCTGATCAGTTCCGAAGCCAAGCGCATGCCGCCGATCATATTCGGAGAAATCGCCGAGTTGGCGCCGTGGCGCAGGAGCTTGTCAATCATGGGGGCCTCCACGCAGCGGGCCACGATACGGAGATTCGGATTCAAGTGCCGCGCCGTGACCGTCGTCAGCAGATTGTCCTTGTCCTCGGGCAGGACGGAAGCCAGTCCGCGAGCGGTTTGGATGCGCGCGGCCGTCAGGATTTCCTCATCCGCGCCGTCCCCCTTGAGGACCGGAACCTCGCCCAATTGGCTGATCTTCTCCAGGCGCCCCGGGTCGTGATCGATCACCACAAAGACGTTGGAGGTTTTCAAGAGCTCCTTAACGAGGTAAGTGCCGGTTTCACCTGCGCCGCAGATGATGAGGTGGTCATGCATGTCCCGGATGAGTTTCTGCATCTTGCGTCTCCGAAAAAAGTGATTGAGTTCACCTTCCACGATGAAGGCGGTCGAGGCGGAAAAAACGTAGAGCATGATACCGATGCCGATGATGATGAAGAAAATGTTGAAAAGACGCAGCGCCGGGTTGGCATGAGTATCGACGATCTCCGCGTATCCCACCGTCGTGACCGTGATTACTGCCATGTAAAAGGCATCCAGCAGTGTGACCTCCGGCCCGCCGAACCACATGTAAACCGCCACGGCCGACAACACCACGACGACAAGCAGCATTAGCGCAAGCACTAATTGTTTACGTAAAGTCATCGATCCCCCACGAGCTTGCGATGCTGCTCCAGAAGATAATGGTCAGTCATCCCGGCAATGTAATCGCAAACGACCCGGTGCAGGGGTTCCTGCTGCGCCTGGTCGAAGTAAAAAGTGGGTAGACTTCGCGGGTGTTTCAAGTAGTACGCGAAGAGGCTGCGAATGCACCCGATGAGCCGCTTCCGCTCGGAGTTCACGTTTTGATGGGAGTAAAGGCGAGCGAGGAGAAGTTCCTTCACCTTCCTATTCTCTCGCGCCATGGGCGCCCCCAACGCTACCAGGCGCGTACGGCAAGCACGAACCTGGGCGAGCGAGTGGATCCTCTTCGCCGCCAGACGCCGACGGGTGGATTCAATCAGGTCCGTCACCAGCGCGTCCATCAGCCGCTTGAGAGTCTCGTTGAACTTGAGCTTTTCCTTCACCGCTGGATACTTCTTTTCCATCGTCCGGTAGATCCGGTCAAAGAGAGGCAATACCTCGCGGATGGAGGGTAAACTGAGGAGTTTGGCTTCGTAGCCATCGTCGAGATCGGCACAGTTGTAAGCAATTTCGTCCCCGGCGTCGATGAGCTGCGCTTCCAGCGGCGGCCGCTCGTCCAACCGGTATTCGGCCAGTTCCGGGTGGGTGGCGGGAGAGTAATCGCGCGAGTGCTTGATGATGCCCTCGCGCACTTCGAAAGTCAGGTTAAGGCCGGGGAACGCAGCATATTTCTGCTCGAAGGACTCGACGATGCGCAAGGCATGCAAATTGTGGTCGAACACGTCGTGATGTTGCCGCATCAACTTGTCGAGCTCGAACTCGCCGGAATGGCCGCCCGGCGGGTGTCCGAGGTCATGGACCAACGCCAACGCCTCGACCAAGTCCGTGTTCAGACCCAGCGCGTTCGCCACCGTGCGGCAGATCTGCGCCACTTCCAGCGTGTGGGTCAAGCGATTTCGGAAGTGATCGGAATATCGCCGGGTGAAAACCTGAGTTTTGTTCTCCAAACGGCGGAAAGCGCGAGCGTGGACAATGCGATCGCGGTCGCGTTCGTAGTCGTTGCGGTAAGGGTGCGAGGGCTCAGCATGGCGCCGGCCCTGCGACTCTCCCACCCGGATGGCGTACGGTGCGAGTTGGCAGCGATTCTGGCGAAACATGGGGGCTTGCCCTCGTCCTCCCTGAAGGCGAATATAGCACACCGGAACATCAGCAGGTGAATGGGGAAGGTCGCCGCGCCGGTTCTGGCATGGGCCACCACCTGGCCATAGTAGGATGCGGTGGGTGCGTGCACTGGCTCTGATATAATGATCGGTCAACCTGCTAAGGGGCGACAGGTTCTGCAAACCTCGCAGTGGCAGACCAGCAATCCAAAACCTACCAGGGAGGTCCCCGAATCGTGGTGCGCGACACACTCGTTTGCCTGCTGGCCGGAGGTGAAGGGGAACGCCTGCACCCGCTGACGCGGGACCGGGCAAAGCCCGCCGTGCCCTTCGGCGGCATTTATCGTATCATCGACCTTACGCTTTCCAATTGCATTAATTCCGACCTGCGTCACATCTATGTTCTAACCCAGTACAAAGCCCTTTCCCTGAACCATCATATTCGCGAAGGGTGGAGCATCCTCGCGCACGAACTGGGGGAATTCATAACCGTCCTGCCGCCCATGAAGCGCGTGGGCGACCATTGGTACCAGGGAACCGCCGACGCCATCTACCAGAATCTCTACTCAATCGGCAGCGAGCCCTGCAAGTATGTCCTCATACTTGCCGGCGACCACGTTTATAAAATGAATTACCAGTTGATGCTTCGGCAGCACATCGACGCAGGCGCTGGCGTGACCGTCGGCACCATTGAATTCGACAGGTCCGAGGCCTCGCGGTTTGGCGTGTGCCAGATTGACTCCGCCGGACGCATCGTGGGTTGGCAGGAAAAGCCTGCTGATCCCATACCGGCCGCGGACAACCCAGCGAAGAGCCACGTTTCCATGGGCATCTATTGCTTCAATCGCGACCTGCTGATGGAAACCTTGCTGGCGGACGCCGATGATCCTGAGTCGCAGCATGACTTTGGCAGGAATATCATCCCCAAGCTGATCGAGAGGCAGTGCGTTTACTCCTACAATTTTATCGACGAAAACAGGAAGGAAGCCTTCTACTGGCGGGACATCGGAACGATTGAGGCCTATTACGAATCCAACATGGACCTGGTCTCGGTTTCGCCGGTGTTCAACTTATACGACTCCGTGTGGCCCATTCGCACTTACCAACGCCAGTATCCGCCCGCGAAATTCGTTTTCGCCCAACAAGGCCGGCGCATGGGAATTGCGGTGGATTCCATTGTCTCCATGGGTTCCATCATCTCCGGCGGACGCGTGACCGGCTCCGTCGTCTCACCGGACGTTCGCGTCAACAGCTACACGGAAATAGAAAACTCCATACTGTTTTCCCACGTCAACATCGGCCGCTACTCGCGTATCCGCCGCGCCATTATCGACCGCCACATGGATATCCCTGAACGCACCGAGATCGGATACAACCTGGAAGAGGACCGCAAGAATTATCATGTCACCGAAACCGGAATTGTGGTCGTGGTGCCCGAGCAGAGGTTGTTTGAAGAACCGGAGTAGAGCAGTCGGCGGTAGGCACTAAGCAGTAAGCAGTCGGCTGAGGGCAAACGGTAGGGACTCATTGCGTAGTGCTTACTGCCTACCTCTTACTGCACTTCCGGTACGCCCGGCAGAATCGTCCACACGGAATAGGTTGCCAGCGAGTTCAGTTTGGCCAGCCACACTTTCAGGGACGCAGACGGAGCGAACGCGCTTTCATTATCCGATGCGCCCAGCAGGCGATCGAGGAATGAGCGGTGCGGCGGCAATGACAACAAGCTCACTTTTTCATCGGCTGGAATTTTGGCCAATTCGCGAGCGCGGGCGATGGCCGTGTGCAATCCCCCCAGTTCATCCACCAGCCCAAGCTGCCGGGCGCGCTCGCCTGTCCACACGCGGCCCTGCGCGATTTTATCCACGTCCTCGACCTTCATGTGGCGCCCCGCCGCCACACCTATGAGAAAATCTTCGTAGGTCTCACGCATATTCCTCAGGACGATTTGCCGCTGCGTGGGGGTAAAATTTTGGAAGGGGTATTCCAAGGTGGAGTTCTCCGTCGTGGCGACAAAGTCGGTACTCAAACCAAGCTTCTCATAAAGCCCCTGAATATTGAATTTTCCCATCAGCACTCCAATGGAACCTGTGATGGCGCCGGGTTCCGCGATGATCCGGTTGGCCGACATCGCCAACCAGTACCCACCGGAGGCTGCGACATCCGACATTGAAACCACCACGGGCTTTACCGCTCTCGTCAGTTCCAACTCATGCCGCATCACTTCGGAGGAGAACGCGACACCGCCGGGCGAATCAATACGCACCACCACCGCCTTTACGAAATCGTCGGCGCGGGCGCGGCGAAACTGCTCGGCGATCGTGCTCGAGCCCATCATCTCCTCCCCCAAGGGCGAACCCGAGCTGTGCCCGGGCACAATTTCCCCCACCGCATAAATCACCGCGATTTTGTCGGCCGTGATTTTCTCCGTCCGGTCCAGGTATCGGTGCAAGCTGATGCGCCGGTCATACCCGCGGTTCTTCTGGTCAACAAAACTCTGGGCCTGGTCCCCATACCCAATGCGATCCACGAGACCCGTGGCAGGGGCAGCATCAGAATTGTACGGCCCCCCGGCAATCATCTTCTCCACTTCTTCTGGCTTCATGTTGCGCGACACGGCAACGCCCTGCACGAATTGCCGGTACCAATCATCCACCAGGCCTTTCGTCGCTTCTCGATGGGCGGCCGTGAACTTCTTCTCGGTGTAAACGTTCGTGGCGTTCTTGTAATCGCCAATATGGAGGAAATCTGGGTAGATCCCGAGCTTGTCGAAGGTGCCGCGCATGAACGTCGTCGAAGCCATCATTCCGTGAAGGTGGAACTCAGACTTGGGCAGCATGATCACCGTCTCGCAAGCCGAAGCGAGGTAATAAGATCGGTTCGTGGCAAACTCGAGGTAAGCAACGCTAAGTTTGCGGGCGCGGTTGAAAGCCTCGATGGCATCGCGGATCTCCTGAATCTTGCCCATGCCCATGGAAGTCTCGCTCACCTGGACCTCAAGCCCGGTGATGTGCGGGTCAGTCCGCGCCCGCTCGATCCCTTCGGTGATGTCCGTGACCGTTGTGGACGGACCGGTAAGCATATCCTGAAGGGAGTCGTCCGGCGTCCGCTCTGGAATCTCGTCTTCGATTCGCACCACCAGCACGGTGTTCGGCTTTATCCGCCGGGCATAGATAATCCCGAAGATGGCGAGCACCGCCAACGTCACAACGATGACCACCGCGACCAGGATTGTCTTTCCAATTCGTTTCATTCTCACCCTCCCAGGAAAACGTGAAGGAGCCCACCATCAAGCCGCAACCTTTCTCTACCCGATGCGGGCCACCGCCTCAGCTAGACGCGCTTCGGCGGCGTGGAAAGTCAAGCCCCTCTTCCGCGTTCACCACATTATGAACACATAAGGGGCATTTTCAAACTCCCACCGCGATGAATCTCGCGTCTCAAGGGGGGCTCCCCAAGCGAACAGATTGGCTCACTGCGGCACGGTAAATTTGTTCTAACTAAGGGGGAGCGGAACAGAATGGCGATTGATTTTGGGAGTTGGGAGGCTGCCCGACATGCACGAGGAGGATTTCGGGCGTCGGTTGACAGGCGGGCCTGG
>Ga0187868_1002733_pt1 | contig 11351 bp, 9 predicted proteins | sample June2016WEW_13_4_FD_133014 | JGI IMG/M metagenome (GOLD analysis project Ga0187868, IMG submission 133014) | Peatland microbial communities from SPRUCE experiment site at the Marcell Experimental Forest, Minnesota, USA - June2016WEW_13_40 | ecosystem: Environmental > Terrestrial > Soil > Wetlands... | reverse complement strand
GCCCGCGCCGGGCATATCTTCGACGCTCGCTATGCATCCAGATTGAGCGCCGACGCGGTGCCGGATCTGGTCGCCGGCCTGCCCGCCCTGAACCCGCAGGACCGCTGCACGCTGGCAACGCGCCTGCTCGAACGCTGGTCGCCCCCCGAAAACCCCGACTGGCGCTCGTGGACCCTTTCGAGTTCCCAAGCCTGGCAAGCCGTAAGCGAAAACGCCCCCGCCCTCCGCGCCGCCTGCGCTGAAACCAAGCGGTGAAATCTCCCGCCCCAGCGACGGTTTCCCACAAAGGTGGGTTAACGTGCGCCAGTTTGCCCTGGGATTGGATTGCGCGAATCTGAAGAAAAACTGCAGAGCTCAAGAACGGACGTCTGCGTTAACTTGCTGCCCCGATGGAACCTTATCGAGTACTTCCCGAACCTTTTGGGCGAGCGCAAGAGGCGTAAAGGGTTTTTGCAGGAAAGGCACGCCGGGGTTCAACACCCCGTGATGAGCAATGGCATTGTCCGTGTATCCAGACATATACAATACTTTTGTAGTTGGGCGGCCTGTACCTATCTTCTCGGCAACCTCACGCCCGCTCATCTGCGGCATCACCACGTCGGTCAGCAAGAGATGGATCGTCCCCTCGAACTTCTGACTGATCTCCAGAGCCTCATGAGGCCGTCCGGCCTCCATGACCGTGTATCCACGCGCCTGGAGAATCCCACGCACCAAGGATCGAATGCCCTCTTCGTCCTCTACGAGCAGAATGGTTTCGGAGCCCTGCGGCTGGGAAACGGGCACGGCGACCGGCTGCCTGGTCTCAGTGATCGCAACCAGGCGCGGCAGGTAGATCTTAAAAGTTGTGCCCATGCCCAGCTCGCTGTAAACCCAAACATTACCTCCGCTCTGTTTGATCACACCGTAGACCGTGGCCAAGCCCAGGCCGGTCCCCTTTCCTTTTTCCTTTGTGGTGAAGAAGGGCTCGAAAATGTGCGCGCGTGTATTGGCATCCATTCCGGTTCCCGTATCACTCACGGAAAGCATCACATAAGATCCAGGCGCGACCGCCGCGTGGCTGTCCGCGTAGCCTTGATCCAAGTCCACATTCGTGGTTTCGATAATCAGCTTTCCGCCATTGGGCATGGCGTCGCGGGCGTTTATGGACAGGTTGATGATAACTTGCTCGATTTGTGCCGGGTCGGTTCTCACCGCCCCTAAGCCGGGTGGCGTCACCATCACCACTTCAATATCCTCCCCGATCAAGCGGCGCACCATCTTCTCAGTATTTTTCACGATAGCGTTCAGGTCCACGACCTGCGGCTCCATCGATTGTCGACGAGTGAAAGCCAGGAGCCGGCGCACAAGCCCGCTGGCCCGCTCGCTTGCCTTGAGAACCTCCCCCAAATGGGAGCGAAGTGGACTTTCCGCCTCCAAAAGATCCAGTGTCAACTCAACGTAACCGGTTATAATCGTCAAGAGATTATTAAAGTCGTGAGCAACCCCGCCCGCAAGACGCCCCACGGCCTCCATTTTCTGCGCCTGACGGAATTCCTCCTCGAGTTGCTGGTGGTCCGTCACGTTGACCATCACCCCGCGAAGCTGGCGTATCTTGCCGGTGTTATCTCGCACCACGCGCACGATGTCCTGAAGCCAAATGGTCTTGCCACTCGCCTGAATGGCGCGATATTGGAAGCTGTAATCCCTGCCCTCCGCAATAGCTTTGCGGCACCGCTCAATGACGTGGGCGCGATCTTCGGGGTGCACGTGCTGGACCCAGAAATCCTTCTCACCCAACCATTTCTCGATTGGGAAACCCAGGATGGCTTCCATTTGGTCGCTCACGAAAGTGATCTTGAATGAGGGCACCTCCATTTCCCAAATACCCGCATTAAGATCCTGAACCAGATCGCGAAATCGTCGCGCCAACTCCTGTGCCGCTACCCTCAAATCCTCGCTGTGCGCCAAGTCCTCGGTGGACTGGCCAATTCTCAACTCCAGAGTCTTTTGAAAGTCCTCCAGGCCTCGGACTCGGCGCTTGAAATGTCGGACCTCCCGGGCGAGATAGGAGCACAAGACCGCCGTAACCAGGAACAACGGGATGCGCAGAAGGGCTTCATGGTCCTCGAAGAAGTTGCCGCCGTTTTGGATGTGCAGCCAGACGTAGACTGCTGATATCCCGAATCCAATGCCGACGCTTTGCGGTACGTTTTCTCCCAGGGTCGCCATGAAGATGGTCAGGTAAAAGAGCAGCCAGGAGGCGGAATTGATTCCGGATACGTAATAGAGGATGATGGTCAGCACGGCAATGTCGACGATAAACAACCCATACCCCAGCGCGGGATTTTCAAATTTGCCAGGCGGAAGAAGACGTAAGAGCAGGTTCGAGGCAAGATAGGCTGTCGCGAGCATCCACAAATGGGGAGAAATTTGCCGCGGATGATAGAACAGCAGAGCAAGAATCACAAAGGAGAGGACAGATCGAAGAAGGAAGAAATTAGAAAAACGTCGCTCAATCTCAGTCATAGCGAGAACCTTCATTCCCTAAGGGCAAGGTGGCAAGGTGTTCTCCTGGGCCTCCAGGAGATACTACCCCTAGCGACATCATTTGTCAAGTAAAGTCTTGTTCTATGAGTAAAACTCCCAAAAAGGCTCGCAAATCGAAGCGGCAGAGCCCGCTGAGAATCGTCTGCACGCCAGCACCCGCTTCAAGCGAAAAGAATCGCTTACCGCGTTGAGCCCTTGGTGCTCGAAGTTCGGTTGCGCGGCTATCCCCTGCCTTTTCATCAATATATTGGCCTAATGTTCATCTCACGAAAATAAGTTATGCCTTTTCTACGAGATCTTGGCATGGCGAGGATTTGAGGGGGTTTTCGGGGTCTCGAAGCCCTTAGTTCCAATTATCCCTATCCTTTACAAGAAGTTATCGACAAAACTATAAGCCGTTTATTTTCATGAAGATGTTGGCATACGACATTTTGTCTATTTCACACCCTTTTCTTTTCAGCAACATATTGGGAGGACTCTTCATTTTCGATATTTTTTTGTGCGCTGGCGGCCTTTTTGATATTTATCAATAAATGGGTGAGCCGCCACACCTGTCGCAGACTCGATTCCTCCGCACGATTCATTAGCGCGACTTTCTCTTGGCCGCGCGCCAAGATTTCGTCCCGATCGAATTGCGCCTGGGCGTCGCTAGGATCTTCATCGGGGTCGAGGAGGCGATTTTCGAGGGGCTCAATCTCCATCGCCAGCGCACGGGTAAGGTCCCGCCCGAGGGCTATTCGCTCCTCCCCTGCCGCCGCGGCCGGGATCTTGCCGTCCGGGTCCAGCATGTTTGCTGCGGGGCCAAGGTCTTCGGTGGCGCCGGGTTTCTTCAGGCGCAGGAGAATCTCCAGAATCTCTTTGGCCTTTTCCGCCGGCAGGTCGCCACGACATTTCTCGAACACCCTCATTTCCTCGGGACCGACACTGGGCTCCAAGTCCATGCACGTCGCGCCAAACAACTCTTTCAAGCGCTCCATTTTCTCGGTGAGCGGCATGGAGAGAATTGCCTCTTTGATCTCCTTATTTTTCCGCCCTTCCTTCAAGTTCTTTACCGCCAGGCTTTCCGCCACGCGGTGAAAGCGCTCCATTCCGCCACAGGGCGCGAGCCAATTGCATCACCAGGCCCATTTCCAGGGCATTGGCGGGCTGATAAGTTTCGATCAGCGACTCGAGGCGCCGCTTGAACTCCGCCGGGTCCTCGCCCAGGGCGGTCAAAGCCACCTCCGCCGACTTCGAGTAGAACCCGTGCCGCAGGTTTGCCGCCGCCGCCCGCGCCTTGGGGCCGTTCATCCGATTCGCAGCCAGCTTCCTCTCGGTCAGTTTGTGTTTTCTAACGAGTGACATGGAAACCTCCAAGGGCAGGGGATAGGGGGTAGTGGGCAGTGGATAGTGGACAGTGCATAGTGCTTAGTGGTCAGGTAGCAGCGTTCCGGAGTCAGGAGACAGGAGTCAGAAATCGGGATGCAGTAGACGGTAGACTCTTTCGGGCCTCCCCCGAAGGGGGACAATTTCAATAGTCCGTCAACCGACGGATGAAACCTACGGGATGGACACCCGAAAATCAGTTTCCGACCCTGAGGGGGTCGAACATTCGACCCCTCAGGGTCGAAAGAATTGTTTTCATTGCCGTCCCGATCCGTAGGTTCCATCCGTCGGTTGACGGACTAATGAAATTGTCCCCCTTCGGGGAACAAGGCTGATGGCCGTCCGTTTTGAGCCCTGACCCTGGCTAGTTTGGACGAGCCTGAGACTCTATGCGGGATACAGCTTTGCTGCGTCGGTCTCTCCGCCCAGTCTACTGTCTACCGTCAACTGTCTCCTGCCTTCTCCTGACTCCTGTCTCCTTACCACAACCCCTTTCTTTTCCGGAACATCGTTTCAAAACGAATACAACTCATTTGTTTTCATCAACATCGTTTCAAGCCCCGAAACCGACGTTTTTCCTACATTTGTTTTCAACAAGATACTGGAGCCATCGGCGGTTTTTAATATGTTTTTTTAATATGTTTTTTTCGGAGGCCACATTGCTTCTGAACAGTCTAACTGTTTTTATTTCAATAAGATAGATGTTTGCGAGGCCTTGGCTTTCCACCGATAACTCCTTTATTTTGCGACACATCGTTTCAACTCACAATTACGATTGTGGCGCTGGACTCCAGTTCAGCACGTGCCGATCGCAAGGTCGTCGCTACATTCGCGCGTGCCGACCCTTCGCTCGCTTCAGGGCGGGGTCTAGAGGTCGGCGCCACTTCGCCCCGGTCTATTGCGTAATCCCTGCATTTTCGGCCGTGAAGCCCGGTGAATTGTTGTCGATTATGCGTCAATCGGTGCAATTTCGTGTAAAGGCCGTGTTTTTCAATGGACATTTTGTCCCATTCGCTAGTGTTTTCATACATATCCCCGGTGGTTGCTTCATTTCTAACATCTCTACGGGTCAGCGCCCCGGCCCAGACCTTGAATCGCATACTCGTCAGTCGCAACAATCGGCAATCAGCCGTCCCCCAAGCCCCTCGAGCGCTATCTTCTAATCCTGACACCCGACACCTCGCCGTGCTGCGCGCGATTCCACCCCGACACAGTCCTCCGCACTATAGCCTAGCACGATGGCGTCCATTGTCGAGGGCGATTTCTGCGGATTTCCTACCGGTAGTAAGAAAATGTGAGGGAGAGACTAATTGTCCACATCAATTCCTGGAGCTGCCAATGCGTCGCGCGGGATCAGCGATTTCCGAGTGCGGCGTAGGGGCGGTTCGCGAACCGCCCGCCAGAAAACGCTGGCTGGCGCAAAGCGCAGATCTGCGCTTCAGCGCGCTATGTTAGCGCTGGTCATGCCCACCCACGAACGGCATTTTGCGCTCGGGCGGCTGCAACTCCTGAATAGTTGCAGGCTCCTTCTCAATTTGCTACCCTTTGATCGCATTATGATGGGGAGATTACTCCATGCCAGAGAATGAACTCTTAAGCTCGTTCGGCATTCGTTAGGATTTCAAGCCGCGGAGGCAAATGACGGCTTCTGCGAGCATAGCCCGGCAGGTGGTTAAAGAATCCATGCTTCTGAATTCCTGGGACACCGCCGAGGCGGAAATCACAGAGCGTATGATTGCGCTCGAAACCGCTCTGAGCCGGCAGATCGCATAGCGTGTACGCCATGGCTGCGGAATTCTCGTTATGCCCCCCGGGCAAAGGATCACCGCTTCAACCCGACACACCTCTCGAAGACCTAAGCTTGCCAGTTGGGATCAAAGGGCACCTGAAAACCCTCGGATATAAAAACCTGAAGGACTTGGCATTGGCTTCACCTGAGCGATTACATTGGCCAGGCGCGGGACAGGATGAGGTGCGCCTGATAGCCACGTTGTTGGAGGATTTCTTTCTTTCTCTCGATCGCACAGAGCTGCTGCTGTACTATTGGTATTCACTGCTGGCTTGGGAGCCTTTCCTTCCGCAATCAGAGCTCGTCCGGCAAATGGTGCTCAGCTTTTTCCTCCCCATGACCTGTATCGACCGGGTCTTTCCCAAGGGCGATCAGCCCCAACCACCCGGCTTGAGGATTCCAGTTCGGAACCTCGATGTTTCGGTTAGAGCGTCCAACTGCCTGAAGATCTCTGGAATCGCCAATGTTCACGAGTTGGCGCTCGCCTCGCCCAAATTACTGCTTCACGTTCGCAATCTTGGGTGCACGACACTGAGCGAGCTCGCAGCCGTTGTGGAGGATTACTTCAATTCACTGGAGCCCAGCGTGATGGCGATTTACGAGGAGAGTTACCAGCTCTGGAAGCCTCTCCTCGTGGGGCGGCCACCCTCCCCGGAAGGCGTCCATATTCGGTTGCCAGAACCAGACTTAAGCCCGGTTCCAGAACCAGACCTAAGCCCAACAATGGAAATGAGTCCGCCAGATCCCGCGATCTATGGCGACCCGCCCCGACCACCAGGCCTCGACGTACCCTTCTCCGATCTTCTTCTTCCGGCTAGAGCGCTCTCCTGTTTGGAGCGATGGGGGATCACGAATCTTCATGAACTGGCACTGATTCTACCTAATGAGTTTCTCAAAGCCTATAACTTCGGCCTCAAGTCGCTGGGGGAGGTGGCCAAAGTCCTGGAGGAGTACTTCAATTCATTGGGCCAACCCGGCCAATGGAAGGTCTATGATGCCAGCTTCCGGGCGTGGAAGCGTTACTTCACAAACCCCTCGGGCTACAGCGGCCCGAAACCTGAGCCCGCACCGCCGCCTTCAGTTATGGAGCTCATTTCGGGGTTCTTGTCCCAACAAAATGCAAGGGACAGGGGCATCTTCATGAAGAGGTTTGCGTTGATGCCCAGTAGCAGCCCGGAGACCCTCGGCACTATTGGGCGGAGCTTGGGCTTAACGCGGGAGCGTGTCAGGCAAATTGCCTCGAAGCTGCAAAAGACGGTCACAGCGATAGTGCGGCGAAGCCACCCAAGCCTTATGCCCCGGCTAAGAGCATACTTGGATAAGGTCACCGTAGCGACCCTGGATGAAGTGGTTAGCCTGGTTCCCCGCTCCGGTGAGAGCACGGAATTCCATTTTGGCCGTTGCATTCGACTGTTGCTCAGTTCATCTCCGGGCGTGTACTCCATCGATCCTGCGGGTCAGCTTTGGACTTCCAACGTGTCAATTGACAGAGATTTCTACTGCAAAGTTATCAATGCGGCGAAGGGGGTTCTTTTCGGCATGCCGACAGATTTGGCAAACTTGGCGCCAGAAACCGCGAGGAAGCTACGGTGCTGTGGCCAGGAGATCGACGCGGTTCGAGTAATAATCCGCAATGCCACTCCGATCTTTCATGTACAGCCTTCAAATCAAAGGGTTGGTCCGCCCGAAGTCCGAGGTGTTCAAGCCCGGCGCAGGGCCTTCGCTTATGCATATATCCGCGAGCAAGGCGTGCCGACCACCGTTTTTGAAATGTTCCATGCCATGGAAGAGATGGAACCGGTCATCGTGCCGCATTTTCCTACGCGGCATCTCGCCATCCACAGCCTGCGTTCCCTCCTTGAGCGCGACGACCGCTTCGCGTGGGCCGGCCTTAGCGCATACGGGTTGCGGGAATGGGGATATGAACCGGGTGTAACCTCGATAGGCCAAGCAACAGTCGCTCTGCTCAGGAAGGCGGGGCGTTTGACGATGCCGAAGATCCAAAAGACCTTGGGCAAGCTCTATCGGCTTAGTCCCAACTCAATCGCTATGGCCCTAGATGCTGAAAAGGGAAAAACACTTACAAGGGATTCTGATGGCCGCTGGCGAGCACTTCGTTTTTGAGCGCAACCGGTACCATGACCTTCTTCACGCTGGAGTTGAACCCAAGTATCTGCCCATGTCGCAGCATCAAGGTGAAAAAGGGACGGATGTTGCCATGGCCGTTGATGCCCTTCAGACTGGACTCGATGAGAAGATTGATGTCGCGGTCCTGGTCACCGGCGACGGGGATTTTGTTCCCCTCGTTCGGACCTTGAACAAACAGGGCATCCGTGTCTTGGCCGTCCACTTCGACTTCACGGACAAGAGCGGCTGACGCCAGAATCTAGGTCAGGCCAAGGCGCTGGCGTTCATTTGCACCTTGTTGAAGGCTTCCAGGACATCGTCGACGTCGCTCTTCTCGCCCATGAGCATGTTCTGTTCCAGTAAGAAAGCCGTGGCGCACAACTGGTCATTGCGGGGGAGGTGGATTTCCCGGCGGTACTTTTCCAGGCGTTCCGGTGAGAACACGGCTCGAAATCCCCGCGAATTGAGGCACCGCTCCAGGAAGGGTTCCTTGTTGAGCGGGTTATAACCGCCATCCGCCATGATGCCCTCTGCCTTCAGGGCCGCCACCACTTTTTCTCTCGACACATTCTTAAAATGCTCAGGGTCGTAGCGCATCCCGAAGCAGTAATGGTTTTGCCGCGTCGATTCGGGGTAATTTTCCTGCATCAGGAAGCCGGGGATTTTCTCCATCTCTGCGTGCAAATAGGCGGCGTGACTTTCCCGCTTGGCGCAAAGCTCCTCGTAGCGCTCGAGCTGTGCCACGAGCACGGCGGCGGCAAAATCGGAGATGCGATATTTGAAACCGCGAGACTCGTAATGGTGCGTCTTCGGGTCCCCGCCAAAATTTCTGAACATGTAAGCCTTGGCAATCAGGCCGTCGTCATCGCTTACCAGCGCGCCGGCCTCGCCTCCGGGAAGGACCTTGGACTCCTGAAAGCTGAAACAACCGAGGATGCCCCACGTGCCGACCTTCTTTCCCTTCCACTCCGCATGGTGCGCTTGGCAGGCGTCCTCAATCACGGGGATGTTGTGTTTCCTGCCGATGGCCAGGACTTTATCCAGGTGGGAAGGAGCTCCATAAATGTGGACGGGCATGATGGCGCGTGTGTGTTCGGTAATGCGGTGTTCGATGTCGTCGGGGTCAAGCTGGAACGTTTTGAGATCGGAATCGGCGAAGACCGGCAGCGAGTAACCCATCATGATCGCGTCGATGGTGGCGATGTAGGTGTAGGGCGAGGTAATGACTTCGTCTCCCGGGCCCACGCCCAGGATTTCCAGGGCAATTTGCAGGGCGTGGGTTCCGCAGGGCGTAATAACACAGCCGCGCGACCCGACTTTGCCCGCCCAGGCCTTTTCAAACTTGGGAATGAATTCACCGTCCGCCGTGCACCAGTGATGGTTGCGAAGCGACTTGAGGATATTCTGCTCGTCGATTTCCGTGGTTTGGGGCCAATCGGGAAAGGGAGTCGAGCGGACGGGAGTGCCTCCGTGCAAGGCCAGCGCGTTGGGACTGCCGGAAAGGGCAAAGCTTCGTGGAACCGCTCCTGCCGCTGCCAGACCTACCGATGTTTTCCCCAGGAATTCCCGCCGGCTCAAAGTTGTCTTTTTTTGCATAGGATGATTCCTCCCTCCAATCGCAAATCGCCAATCCTGCAATGACCCGATGACCCAATGAATCAATGACCCGATTCCTGTTCGTTCCATCCTTCGTGTTCCTGCCAGTCCATGATGCGGAGGTGCTTCTCTTCCCGGGGAAGTTCGGCGAGCGTTTTCTTATCGCCTTCGGCCAGGTTTCCATCCTGGGATTGATAAATCCAGGTCATTTCCTGTTTCAGCGCGGCGGCTTCCCCGCTCAGGTGGACCACGAAGCTTTCATATTTGTAAGGGGCAGGTTTGAAACCCCCCGCGCCGTAGACTTGGTCGGCCAGCACGATGGTCTGGGGATCGAGCGCCTTTTGCTTCAGCAACGCCTGGCAGGCTTTGATCGCGAACCAGTTCGCCGTGCGGTGGTCCACATGGCGCTCATCGGGGCCGGTCAGCGCGATCATCGCCGGATGAAAGGTGGTGATGATTTGCCGGATTGCCTCAACGACCGCGTCGCGCGCGTATGGCAAGTTGGGCTTGTAGATGTTCTCATACGGCGCGTGATCGCAGGCAAGATAGATGGAAAGGAAGGGATTGGAAGAATCTCTGTGCTCAAACCAGATTGCCCCCGAGCCTCCATCCGGCAAGCCCAGATCGATGAGCTTGTCGCGCGAAAGGCCCAGGTGTTCGAGCACCTCGGCGGATTCCTCCATACGTACCGTGCCAAATTCGCGAGCCTCGTTGGGGCCGCAGGGCTTGTCGAAGTAACGCTCGCACTGGCCCACATCGCCGGCCGTCAGGATCAGGAGTTGCACGGGAATCTTGGCTTCGACGGCGGCGCGGATCAGTCCGCCATAAGCTTGCTCATCGTCCTCATGCGCGCAGATCACCATAAGCGATGCGGGAAGGTCATTCACGGCGATCTCTGTGGCGGTGCGGGCCAGAAGTTTCCCCCAGCTCCCGGTCAGCATCAATTCCACGGGGTAAGTGCCGGGGGTCAGGGTGGAAGGGATTGTCCACGCGTCGGCGGCCACTTTCTGCGAAGCGCCAGTGGCAAGATTAATCCCGGAAAGGAGAGTGCCGGAGTAAACTTCCTTGCCCATCAAATCCACGATGCGTGCCCTAAGGGAGGCCCCACTCCAATCTTCGCCCCCCGGGTTTGTCAAGGTGGCAACGATGACCACGGCGTCTCCGGGACGATAGAGCGTATGTGCAGGGTCCACTCGCACGGCCGCTGAAATTTGCCCCGGCGCGTAAAATTCCCGGTATTTCCTGAAGTCGATAAAAGAATTGTAGGGATGTGTGAAGTTGCGTCTGTAAGGCTTGGGAAGGTCGCGCTCCCAGGTGCGCACGATCGCCGGCGGAGTGAATTGCATGTCGTAAAGCCGCGTGCGGTCAGCATTCCACAACGCCACAGTGTAGGTGTCGACTTCCGGGGGAGGGATTTTTTCGTTGCCCAGGGCTAAGCCGGAACCCATTACGTCTCGCTGCTTGCCGCGCAAGAAGGTCGCGGTCCCGGCGGCCATCAGGGGGATGGTCACCCCGGTTCCGGCTGGAACATCCAGATGCTCGCGCAGCACCCTGATCGCCAAGTCGGGGTTCACGTGCCCTCCCTGCGAATAGAGCGAGATCCAGGGATAATTCGCATTGGAGAACTCGATGCGCAATCCTTTCATATCGGTGTCCGACAGATTTTCGAGCCCCACCTCACATTTGATCGGCTCGCCCACGTTGTAAATGGTCTTGTCGAGGGTCACGCGCGAAATCCTCACCAGTTTCTTGTACACCACGAAGCCGCGCACTTTCTTCGTGACCTCGGGAACGTGATCGATTCGGTCGTCGACGTGAAGGGAGAGAGTGTAAAGGCCGGTGGGCGCCTGCGGGGGAATCGGCCATCCCACCTGAAATTCCTCCACGCCGGGCTTCGTTTCCGGGAGGCGGTCCATTTCCACACTGGTGGTGGAGGTCGTCCCGTAGT
>Ga0187868_1002727_pt1 | contig 11368 bp, 11 predicted proteins | sample June2016WEW_13_4_FD_133014 | JGI IMG/M metagenome (GOLD analysis project Ga0187868, IMG submission 133014) | Peatland microbial communities from SPRUCE experiment site at the Marcell Experimental Forest, Minnesota, USA - June2016WEW_13_40 | ecosystem: Environmental > Terrestrial > Soil >... | reverse complement strand
CCGATGGCTTCCAGACTCCGCATCTTTTTCGCCTGCCTGCCGGCGCCGTTTCTCTACCTGCAGTCCTGCATCGGGCGGTCGCGTTCCGGAACGGCTTCCACGTGTCCATTGCCGCCAAAATCACCGACAACACCATGTTTCTCGGTAGCCGGCACAAATCCGGGAAACCGATACGCATCGCGCAATTGCCGCCTGGCTTTCCGCATCCACTCATTGAAACAATTTTCTGAGCCCTGAAAAAGTGCTAAACCGCCCGTCAATCAAGGCTCAAACCCGCTTCCTCCATGACAAGTGACCCGCTTCTTTTGCATGAGACCGTCAGAAAGTTCCTCAGGTTCTACCGCTTTTTCGCCATTGTATTGCTGAACACGGTTGTGCTCTTGGTCGTGGCAAATATTGTTTTGTATCTGGGCCTCTGCCTCTGGCATGGCCTGGTGGGACGCCCCATCCCCGCCTTCCCGGAGCAGTTTCTGCCGGCGGTCTATCCGGATTTCACCCCACAGGAAAAGCAGGTCCTGGCCGCCGAAACGTGGTTACGTCCACAGGTGTTCGAGGATTATGTTCTCTTTAAAGAGCGGCCGTTCCACGGCAAATACGTTAATGTGAGCTCGTTCGCATTCCGCGAGGTCAGGAACCAGGGGCCCTGGCCTCCTGATGCCGGCAACCTGAACGTGTTCGCTTTCGGGGGTTCGACCATGTTTGGCTGGAGTCTCCCGGATTGGCAAACCATTCCGTCCTGTTTGCAGGAGGAGTTTTCGGCCCACTCAAAGAAACGGGTTTGCGTCTATAACTTCGGAGCATGCGGTTACTACTCTGCCCAGGAGCGAATTCTCTTGGAGCGGTTGTTAGGCAAAGGACTGAAACCGGATATAGCCATTTTTTTAGACGGACTGAATGACTTATCGCTGCCGAACGATAACGAGACTCCAGGTTTTCAAGAGTGGGTCGATACGGCCTTTGCGAGCTCCAGGAGGATGACCGTGTCCTACCTGTTGTGGATAACGCCCATGGCTCGCGTCGCTCGCGATGTCCGTGTGCGCCTCATGGGGCAAACCGACTCCACAGTTTTCGCCACGCAGGAGGAAATCAGCCTGATGATCGAGCGGTACCGCCGTAGTAAAGTGCTTGCCGAGGCCGCCTGCCATGCTTTCGGGATTTCATCGGTGTTCGTCTGGCAGCCGGTCCCTTGTTACGAGTATAGCACGGCACTCGATCCCTTCTTTCATGAGCAGACTCGGCGCGATTATCAGAATCACAGCGCAGGCTATGCCAGGATGGACCAGACTGCCAAAACGGGTGCGTTGGGCAGGAACTTCCTCTGGTGCGCTGACCTTCAAAGAGAGGAAAGGGAGTGCTTGTACGTGGATGACTCCCACTACACTGCGAAGTTCAGCAGAAAGATCGCGGCTGCCATTACTCGGATGTGCCTCGAGCGCGGCCTCATGAAGAGCGAAAGCGAGTGAGCAAACCGGAGCCATGGATCACCAGCGCAGCCCCGATAGCCGACGGTGCGCCAACCAGCCCGCAACTCATAGCCAAAAAGGCGAGAATCTCAAAGGAACCGTTATCTGATTATCATCGAAGAGGCCGCCACCGGGTATTGCCCCTACCCTCCGGATGTGCCCGGTTGTGTGGCGACCGGCCGCATGCACGAGGAGGTCAAGCGGGAGATGCATGAGGCGACTGAGTTTCATCTCGATGGTTTGCGTTTGGCCGGAGAACCGGTTCCACAGCCGCGATCGGAGGCTGCCTATTGCGAAGTGGCCGCCTAACAGGCGAAGTATCAGGCAGGCTCATAATTGATATGGCAGACCCCTATCAGCCCAGTTGCACCGTGGTGATCTGCACCCGTAACCGGCCGGCCGAGCTTGACCGCTGCCTCGAGGCCATCTCACGGCTGGATTATCAGAAGTTCGACACCTTGGTGGTGGACAACGCCCCAAGCAGCGATCTTGCCCGCCAGGTGGCCGCACGCTGGGGCGCCCAGTACCTGCTGGAACCGGTTGTCGGGCTAAGTCGCGCCCGGAATTCCGGCGCTCACGCCTGCGCCACTGAGCTCGTGGCGTACTTGGATGATGACTGTGTGCCTGAGCGTGACTGGCTGGCGGCCCTGGTGGCTGAGTTTCGTGACGCCGCGGTCGTAGCTGTCACAGGCGCCGTTCACCCGTTAGGGTTTGTTCGGAACGCCTCGGTCAGCGATGAGCTCCTGGCCGGATATGCGCCATCCGGGGAATGGAAGCGTCTGGATCGAGGAAAGCCATTCTGGTTTGAAATGGCGAGCTTTGGAGGTATGGGTGACGGAGGCAACATGGCGCTGCGGCGTGCCGTCTTCGAGGCATGGGCGGGTTTCGACGAGCGCCTGGGCCGAGGCGCCCCTATTCCTGGAGCCGAGGAACACTCGGCCTTTGCCTCCCTCATTGAGGCCGGCTACGCCATCGTTTACACTCCCGCTTCCATCGTGTACCACCCTCATCCCATGTCTTTGGAAGAGATGGCGGCCTCCGAACTCAGGGCGTATTCCGTGACCGCGGCCTATGCGACCCTCTTGCTTTTCGAGAGCCGGCATCGCTGGAGAGTCCTCAAGTATCTCATTTGGGGCCAGATCGGCAGGGACCGAGACTGGCGGGGCCCCAGCAAGCCGATGGCTTCGAGACTTCGCGTCTTTTTTGCCTGCCTGCCGGCGCCGTTCCTCTGCCTGCAGTCCTGCATCGGGCATAAGCGTTCTCGTGGCCGCGTCCACAGGCCGAAGAGGGACGGCTCAACGGTGCAGGCATCGCCAACGCTGCCCCTGTGAAGGTGCTCCTTCCTCGACACACCTGCCAGTCACGCTTGCGGCGCGGATTTGCCCGTTTTCTGCCGGCTGGCTGCGCGCATTGCCAGCTTTTGCGTGACCAAGGCAGGGGGGTAGAATCTGCCGGGCAGCACGATTTCCAGACTGCGTTCGTTGCAGGTTTGGCACGGCATCATGGTCAGCTTGCCTCGCTTGAACTCATCGCGCAATCTTTGCAGCGGGGCCCCATTCCAGATGGCTTGCAAGGTTTCCTTGGTCAGGTCGCCCAGGACCGTCTGGGCGTCATAGTCCTTGCAGCACGGGACCACCCTGCCGTCCCAGGTGACGCTCACGCTATGCCAGGGATAATAGCATGGAAGCTGCGACGCCTGTCGCCATCGCTCCGCCCTGGCCGCCTGCACCGCGTTGCCCGCCGCCGCTTGTGCTCCTACACGGTTCACCTCGGGCACGTCGCCGCCAAAACAGGAGTAGTCATCCAGGAATACCAGGTCTATTCCTTCCATGCCTTGCCAGTGTGTTTTGAAGATTTCCCATTGGTGAGCATTACGGGGCTGCTTGACCATGGCGATTTCAACGCGCGTCCTGGCGGCGCCGCGCTCAACTTTCTGGCGAACGAATTCTCGTATGTTGGCTTCTCCGCGCACATAAGAAGCGGCCGCCCCACGGATGGCCATGGACGTGCTGTCGTCCATCCCGTCCACGCGGAACAGTATCGTGTCCAGGCCAACATCCAGAGCCTCCCGCGTGCGGCGTTCGTTCCAGGCGGAGGGATTGGTGGAAATGCGAACGGACAAGCCCCGGGTGTGGCAATGGGCAATGGACTCAAAAAAGTGCTTGTACAGCGTGGGCTCGCCGAAGTGGAAGAGGTTGATTTCGGGTTGGCCCCTCACACTATTCATTTGCCACCCCGGCCGCAGTTGGTCGATGATGGCGCGAAACAGGCCCAGGTCCATATGACCGAGCCGCCGGGTCATGGCATGGGTCCTCGGGCACATGATGCAGGTGTACTGGCAGCAGTTGGTCGTTTCGATCTGGAAAATCTGCGGGCGTCCCAGGCTGCGGCGCAGCCGATGGGCATAGCTGAGCTCCTTGAGACAGTTATTCACGAGGGCTTCACGCGCCGCCGGGTGACGGGCCAAAGCACCCAGAACGCGATAGACACGGTGGAATAGGGCTTTGCCCTGCGCGAGGCAGGCGGAAACCCTGACTCGGCTGCTGCGGTCAAGCGACATACGGGCCAACATAGCGCACCATGCCTGGAACTTCAATAGCATCCCAGCCAGACGGCTCCTCATTCCACAGATTATCCCCAATGGGCTTTCGCCCGGGGTTCTGTTCATGAAACGCTTTCCAAGGCTCAGAAAAGAGATCGGCCAGCGGGTCTATCGTGCCTTAAAGGGGGTCGGATTTCTGCGCAGCGGGAAGTACTTCCTGTACGAAGCAAGGCGGAGTTTTTTGGACGGCCCGGAGCGAAATCGTGAGATGGTCGGCCTCGAATATGAACTGAATCCCGACCCCTTTGGCATCAGCACCAACCAGGAAGACTTTCAGAAACAGACTGAGATGCTCGATGCGGTTCGTGGACAATCCAGGTTCAGGCGGGCGTTCGAGATCGGGTGCGCCGAGGGAGGCTTCACCGAAATACTGGAATCGAGGTGCGAGTCGGTTCTTGCCGTGGACCTTTCACCGGTCGCCGTGGCGCGGGCGAGCAGCCGCCGCCTCTGGGACGATCGCGTGCGGTTCAGGGCCTGGGACCTTCGCCTGGATCCCCTTCCCGGCGCTTTCGACCTGATCGTGCTCTGTGGCGTCCTCGAGCTCCTCTACCGCCCCAGTGCTCTGCGTTCGGTGTGGGCAAGACTGGTGGACGCCTTGGATCCCGGCGGCTGCCTCCTCCTGCAGACAACTTACGCCAACCCGGTGGTTGAGAGGGCCTGGTGGGGCAGATACTTCCTGCGAGGCAAATGGATCGATGCCTACGCGAGGCGGCACCCGGCCCTGGAGGTAGTCGCAACACAGACCGCGAGCTACTGCATCCGCTCGCTCTTCCGAAAGCGACAATCGGCCGCGTTGTTGAGCGCGCCAGTCGTTCATCAGGCCGCGAGGGCTTTGCGGGTCATAAATGCGCGAGGTGATAGCAGCAGCAGCCCTGGCGACACCCAGGTACATTGAGGGAGCCGGCTGATGCAAGTCTCGTTCATTATCCCAACTTATAATCGGAGGGAACTGCTCAGGCACACTCTGCCAACCATCTTCAAGCAGGATTTCCCAAACCACGAATACGAGGTGGTGGTGGTGGTGGACGGGTCCACCGATGGCACCTCGGCAATGCTGCGCAATCTCCAGCCACGCTGCGGCTTTCAGGTCTTGGAGCAGTCGAATCAGGGTCCTGCCGCGGCGCGGAACAATGGCTTGGCCGCAGCGCAGGGACAGGTTGTGCTTTTTCTGGACGACGACATCCTCTGCGAGCCGCAGGTCCTGGGAGAACATCTCCTGGGACACAGCGGCTCCGAGCCTGCGGTTGTTCACGGTCCTATCTACGCCGCGCCCGAAAGCCACCAGACGCTGCCGGCGGAGATCAGGGCGGACTGGTTCAAGGCATTCTATGGACGCCTCAGTGCGACCGGTGGCCTGAACTTGCCGCAGGACGTTCACGTGGTCAGTAACAGTTCCATGCCACGGTCCCTGCTCCTGGACTGCGGGGGGTTCGACGTCAGCATGCCCTTTCCAAGAGAGGACTCTGAATTGGGCTTGCGGCTCTGGAAGAGGGGTATTCCATTCCGCTACAGGTCTAAGGCTGTCGTCCGCGAGATATACTCCAAATCCTCTCGCTACTTCGTTCGGAACGAAGCGCCGGCCATGGGCCGGGCCGAGGTGATCCTCTGCCGCAAACACCCCGATTTTCGCCCGCATTCCGACCTGTCGCCGCTTGGGAGCGGTCCATCCTGGCGGCGGTTTCTGCGCCAGTTGGCTGTCCGATCGCCGGCCTCGCCCCACCTGCTTCTCAGCCCGCCCAGGTGGATCGCGGAGCGGCTTGGCCGAATCCCTCCCATCCGGCGCCTGGCTATCCGCCTGCTCTGGCTCCAGTACAGAATTGTCCTCCTGCGGAGCGCGTTGCGCGAGGCGGGTTCGTGGAAGGCCCTCCAGGCTGATCTCGGGGCGCGCCTGCCCGTGCTGATGTATCACCACGTCGGGCAACCGCAGCCGGGCGTTCCCCGGAGTTTGACCGTCTCTCAGGAGCAGTTCGAGGGCCAGATCCGCTGGCTTGCGCGGCGCGGTTACGTCGGGATTTGCCCTGCGGATTGGCTGGCTTGGTGCCGGGAGGGCAAACCCCTCCCTCCGAGGCCGGTGCTGCTGACTTTCGATGACGGTTACGCCGATCTCCTGAAACATGCGGTTCCCGTTCTGAAGCGGTACGGATTTGGCGCGGCAGTCTTTGTCGTCTCCGGACAGATTGGCGGAACCAACATCTGGGATGGGGCGCAGCCCGTGCCATTCGGCCGGTTGCTGGCCGCCGATGAAATCCGCGAACTTGCGGCGCTCGGAATCGAGATTGGCGCCCACAGCCACAGCCACCCCGACCTCAGAGCACTCTCCGAGGAGGAATTGGGCGAGGAGGTTGCCGGCAGCGCGCGCGATCTCGGGGTGATCTGCAACCGCCAGATTCTCTCCTTCGCGTATCCCTACGGACACCACGACGGCAGGGTACGAGACCGGGTGCGGGCCACCTATGATCTGGCCTACACTACAGAGGAGGGGATGAACACCCTGCTTACCGACCACCAGGGTCTCCGGCGGACAATGGTGCAGCCTTCCGATCGGCTGATCGACTTTGCATGTCGCGTCTGGTGGGGCTGGAACCCGCTCCACTGGGTCCGCCAGCGCGTCTCCCGCGGGCCCGGCTGATTGAATGGCCGGCGCCCTCTGCGGCGGACCTGCAATAAATGACATATCAAGTGCTGCACATTCTCGGCACCGCGCGGGCGGAGGGCTCGGGGATCGCGCGAATCGTCGCGGCCCTGGCAGCCGGGCTTGATCCCTCGCGGTACGCCGTGCATGCCTGGTTCCTGGGAGGGGACGGCCCCCTGGCCGCCGAAGTGGCGGCGGCCGGCGCCACCGTGCGCGCCATAAAGTGGGAGCGCGGCGCGCGCGATCCCCTCGGCGCCCTGCGCTTCAGGCGCGCGCTCTCCGGCTGCCGCCACACGATTGTCCACCAGCATTTCGGCGGCAGGAGTCCGCGGTGGCTTCTCCGCACCGCCACGCGAGCTGGTCTGATCGTCCACCTGCACGGCTTGACCCCTGGTCCGTGCAAGCCTCGGCGCCTGAGGGCTCTCGTCGCGGGAGCTGACAAGGTTCTGGCGACGTCCCGCGCGGTCGCAGAACAGGTCGCCTTTGCGCGCCCTGAAGTGGTGTATCCAGGGGTGAGCATCCCGGACGGGGCGGGCGAGCGCGCGAGCGCCAGGCAGGAAAAAGACACTGGGATCATCGGCACAGCCTGCCGGCTCGTCCCACTCAAGGGCCTCACGCACCTGCTTCGAGCCTTCGCAGCCATACACGCCGAATTCCCGAGATGGCGCCTGGAAATCGCCGGCGAAGGGCCAGAACGGGAGCGGCTCGAAGCTCAAGCCAGATCACTTGGTCTGAGCGGCTGCGTTACGTTCCTCGGCTGGCAACACGATCTGGCGCCGGTCCAGAAGCGGTGGCAGATCTTTGTCTTGTCCTCACTCCAAGAGGGCTTCGGCATTGCGGCTCTTGAGGCTATGGCTGCGGGTCTCCCCCTGATCGCCACCGCCGTCGGCGGGTTGCCCGAGCTCGTTGAACATGGGCGGACCGGTTTGCTTGTCCCACCGGGCGATTCTACCGCGCTCGCCAAACGTCTGCGCGAACTCGCGTCGGATCCGGAGTTGGGCGCCAGGATGGGCGCTGCAGGGGCCGTTCGCGCTCGCAGCAGCTTCTCCGTGGACCGAATGGTTGCAGCGGTGTCCGGGATCTACGACGCTTTACTTCGGGCCAGAGCGACCTCTCTCGGGTTTGGCGTGGCCCGGGCAGACCCAGCGCCTCCAGGTTCAGGATGGCACTCGCCTGCTTTTCTTCGCCCCTGCTCTACCATGAAATCAGATAGGTCTTTCCTGGAATCGGCGCGCCTCATTAACCGCGGGCTTCGTTCGTCATTGAAGCGCGTGCCTTTTCTCCCGGGGCTTGTCCGCCTCAACCACGAACTGAAGGCAACGCTGTTCGATGGGTCAGGGCAAAGTCTTCGCGAGTTCGAGGACCTCTTCCAGAGGAGCCGCGATCCCTTTGATTTCGCCGGCGAGGCTGAGCAACTCCGTTTCAAAAGGGCCGAGCAGATGCTCGATGCGGTGCGCAAAGGGGAAAGGTTCCCCGATGCCATAGAGATTGGTTGTGCCGAGGGCTGCTTCACGCTGATGCTGGCGCCCCGGTGCGAGAGGTTGCTGGCCGTTGACTTCTCGCCCACGGCGCTGGGCCGGGCGCGCGCGAGCTGCCGTGACCTCCGGGAGGTCGAGTTCCGGCGCTGGGATCTTCGGAGCGAGCCTCTGCCTGGGAAGTTTGACCTCATCGTGGTGGGTTGCGTCCTGGAGTACATCCTCCGGCCGCGCGTCCTGCGCCACGTGCGGACGAAGCTGGTGGCCGCGCTTCGTCCCGCGGGCTTTCTCCTGCTTGGGAACACCCTCGTCGAACCGGTGGTGGAGGCGTCCTGGTGGGGCCGGCGCCTCATGCGTGGAAGCTGGACCAGCCGGTTCATAGTGGAGCACCCTGAGCTGACCTTGCTTGACCGGGCGCTGCACCAAATAGGCAATTACCGGGTAGAACAGGTCCTGCTGAGAAAGCGTTCTTGATCTTCTCGAGCGTTTTGAAAAGCAAACAGCCAGAGATTCGTTCGGGCGTGGTATCACCGGCCGACAAGCCGTCACGCTGCGCGCCGGGACGGCGCGCGGTCCGGGGATTTCGGACCGCGACCGGTCCCCGGTCGCAGCACGCAGAAACCTGCAAGAGCGGATTGAATGGCCGCGCGCCTGGCTCTCCGTCACGCTGCGCGCCGGGACGGCGCGCGGTCCGGGGGGATTCGGACCGCGACCGGTCCCCGGTCGCAGCACGCAGGAACCTGCAAGAGGGGATTGAATCGCCGTGCGCCTGTGGCTCTCCGTCACGCTGCGCGCCGGGACGGCGCGCGGTCCGGGGGGTTTCGGAGCTGCGACCGGTCGCCGGTCGCAGCACGCAGAACTGCGAGAGTGGACAATACGTAAATCGGACATGACTTATCATGTTTCAGACGGCGAAGGTGCCAATCAGGGACCACAGATGGCGGGACCAAGGACTGCCGGACTAGATGTTGCATGTCTGATAAGTGATCTAAGATGTCTGAAATTGCGATTGACTGGGAACGGCCGTTGTGGCAGAATCGGGTTGCAATGTTTTGGCCGTCAGCGTTTGCGTGTCCGATACGTGATCTAAGATGTCCTGAAATGGGGATTGATTTAGATCGGCCGTTGTGGCAAAATGGCGGGCAAGAATGAACTGAGCGCTCGCATCGGAGAAGAGACTTTGTGGCTGGGACCTTGAGCCAGAAAGCGCCCTGTGCGATGGTTAAAAAAAAGAAAGAGCAAGAACGATGAAGATGAAAACAGTCCAGGCAATGTTGACGGTCGCCGCCTTCGGGCTCGGGCTCCCGGTGCATGGCGCGCTGAACCTCAGCTTTACGCAGACCGGATACTATAGCGGGGCTCCATTTTCTCCAGCTAGTGGCATCAATGCCAGCGGGACGATCGATGTCAGCGGTAATCAAGCCCTGAGCGGCTCCCTCACCATTTCGGGTGGGCCTGACGCGGGGAATTACACTTTGTTCTCAGGGTCTGGAAACAACTTTAATTTCACTTGGGACAGCCTTGTGTATCCCGGCAATAACCTTCCGAACCCTAACGCTCTTAACCCTCCAGAATATTCTTTTCTTACGGGGAACGGCCTTTTGTTTTACAACAACAGCAACCCCGGCGAGGAGGTGAACCTGTTTTACAACCAGGGAAACGGGTGGGGGCCTGACAACAGCTATACTTTATTGGGTGTCCCCTCCGTAGGGTATCCCTACAACATGACGCCCTTTGGGAACGCGTCACTAGTCAGCAGCGCCGCCGTTCCCGAGCCAACGACGATCGCCTCGGCTGTGCTGCTGACGTTGCTGCCGTTAGGAGCGGGCGTAAGGCGGTTCCTCCGCAAGAAGTAGCGGGGCGTAATCGCGAAGCCGGCAGCTCAGTTCTTCGCGGAAGAGGCCGGCAGGCGCAATCGCAAGATGACGGTGGGTTTTTAGGCCGTCGGAGGGTTTGCTCGCTTTTTGTGGCCGGCTCTTTGCCTGCGGAGTGCCAGGTCCGGCAGACACCTGAAAGGGTGCTGGTCTTTTCTTGAGTGGTTGCTGCATTTGGAGCGTCCCGTTTCCTCTCATCCCGGCCCTTTCCCTCGGCGAGAGGGAGAATCCTCGTCGGTGGGTTGACGAACCCAACGATGTAGGAACCTTCGAGAGCCAGCCCCCGTTGCCCGAGAAGCCCATCCTCCTGTCCTTCGATGACGCCTACGAGGAGCTTCCCGCCCGCGCCCTGCCCATCTTGGAGAAGTATGGATTCAAGGCCACGGTCTTCGTGGTGACCTCCCAGATCAATGGCACGAACTCGTGGGACGAGGCTGCCGGCTGGGGCCGCAAGCGGTTGATGAGCGCGGAGGACATTCTGGCCTGGTCAAAGCGCGGCATCGAGTTTCAATGCCACAGCCACACCCATGCGGACCTCACGGGACTGCCGGAGTCCGGGATCATGCGCGAGCTCACCACCAGTCGCGCGCAGCTTGAGGCGCTGGTCCGGCAGCCGATGACTGCGTTTGCCTACCCTTACGGTTCCCACAACCCGCTGGCCAAGGACTGCGTCGGCCGCGTTTTTGCCCTAGGCCTGAGCTGCGAACCCGGACGAAGTGATCTCTTGAGCGATCCCCATTTGCTCCCCCGCGTGAACATGCTGCCCCAGTTCGGATGGCTCAGTCCGTTTTTCGAAGTGCATCTGGGTTACAATCCGTTGCTGCGGCTGCGCACCCAGCTGGGGCGGTGGTACCGCGCGCTGGCGCGTCGGGCGCCAGCATGCTGCGCGGGGATGGTTGCCGCCTTCGAGAGACTTGCCAGGAAACTCGGCCACGCACCCAATGGCCCGTTACCCAAAACGTAACTGTATGGAATCTGTCACGACGCAACACCAGCTTTCCCAGAGAGAGGTCTCGAGCCCGCGAACAGGGCGGAGTTCCCATGCCAAGCGGCATTTGGTCGATTGTATCACCGCCGCCGCTTTCCTTGGAGACACGGCGAGCGTTCTCTGCGGCCTGATCGCCGGCTTCTGGATCCGATTCTATTCCGGTTGGATCGCCCTCGGAGCCGGGGGCCACGCGCACGGCCTTTCCTCCTACTCCCTCTCTTTCTGCGTTGGGCTGGCTTTCTTCTATTTGACCTTCTTTTATCTGGGGTTTTACGAGCGGGGAAGAATATTCCACTTCCGGACGGCAGCCCTGGTCATCGCCAAGGGCACGCTT
>Ga0187868_1002726_pt1 | contig 11373 bp, 5 predicted proteins | sample June2016WEW_13_4_FD_133014 | JGI IMG/M metagenome (GOLD analysis project Ga0187868, IMG submission 133014) | Peatland microbial communities from SPRUCE experiment site at the Marcell Experimental Forest, Minnesota, USA - June2016WEW_13_40 | ecosystem: Environmental > Terrestrial > Soil > Wetlands... | reverse complement strand
CGCCACTGAAGGAGAGGTTGCCCGTCTTGACCTGGTAATTGGCCGGCATGTCGTGGGGCTCGGCCTCGCGGTAGTTCGTTGTCAGGTTGAGGACGCCCTGTTCACCGGGCCTGACTTCGGCTGCATCCACTTCAAGGAGAGGGTATGAGCGGCACGAAGGAGCCAATCATCGCGGCCCCCGATGCGGAGATGCTTGCATGAAAGCACGTCAGACTTGCCTGGGTTTCGGCGTACGCACCGACATCTCGCGCGGCGACATACCGGCACCCTTCACCCCGGAGTTTGCCGAGGGGATGCGCCGGCCCGGAGTCCGGGGGCCCGTCGCGCCGTGCCCCGAATGCGGGTTCGACTGCGAAATGGAGCGCGAGCGCGGCACGATCCGGTTTTGGTGGTTGCCCGATACCAATGAGACGTTCGTTGTCGACCTGACGCGGTGCTCCGTGTTTGACCGCAGTGAGGATGCCGTCGCCTTGTTTCCGGGCTGCCGCACTGCGCTGCTGTTGTCCTTGGAACACCCCGATGCGGCTCGCGCGCAAGAGGCGCTCCTGGCCGCGATCACCCGCGAAGCGATGGCGGCGTACAGGGCGAGGCGCTGTACGCCGCCATCGGCGAGATGTCCGGCGGATTCAGCTCACGACGTATCAGAGCAGCATTTTGACATGAAGTCTGCCGGCAAGTGTCGGCGACCGGCACCTGAGCCTCTGCGGATGGATTCGATGGATTCATAAATCAATCAAAGCACTTTTATCAACCGGGTCGCGATTGCGGAGTTTTCCGCCAACAGAGCTTTCAAAGTGAATCGCACCCCGGCATACTCCTTGCCTGATGAAGACCCGATTCTTGCACCTCGCTTTTCTCGAATTCAGTTTTTTCATCACGCCCCTGGCGGGGGCGGCCGAATTCTACGTGGCGCCCGATGGGTCGGATGCGAATCCTGGCACGGCGTCAATGCCTTTCGCTTCGATGCGAGCGGCGCAGAACGCGGTGCGCGGTGCGCGCGCCGCACGGCCTGGGCAAGCCGCGGCCGTGACATTCAGGGCAGGCGCTTACGCGCTCGAGGAGCCGTTGCAGTTCACCCCGGCGGATTCCGGCGCATCGGCGGAGCTGCCGGTGACTTATCGCGCGGCCCCAGGCGCGGAGGTAGTGCTCAGCGGGGGCAGGCAGGTTACCGGGTGGCAACCGGACCCGCAGCGTCCCGGGGTATGGAAGACGCGAGTGGATCAGGGTGGGGCCTCAGGCTGGCGCTTCGAGCAACTTTGGGTGAACGGCCGGCGGGCATTCCGGGCGCGCACCCCGAACTATTGGGAATTCTACCTGCCGCTGGGAATCGCGGAGGACCCGGCGCCCGGGTCCAACGGCCGAGTGAGGCACACCTTTTCTGTGAAGCCCGAGACGCTGGCCACCTTGCGCGGCCTGGATGCCGCCGCGTTGCGGCAGGCCCAGGTGGTGGTGTTCCATAAGTGGGACACGACCCGAGAGTGGGTGGACTCGGTCGATGCGGCCGCAGGGACGTTCGTCACGACGGGAGCGAAAATGCAGTCGTGGAACCCGATGTCGCTCGAGTCGCTGTTTTATTTCGAGAATTACCTGGAGGCGCTGGATGCGCCCGGGGAGTGGTTCCTGGCCCAGGATGGCTGGGTTTATTATTGGCCGCGCCCCGGAGAGGATCTGCTGAAGGCGGAGGTGGTCGCACCCAGGCTCGAGCAGTTCCTGGTGTTTCAGGGCGAACCCGGCAATTCAAACAACTGGGTTCGGCATCTGCGCTTTGAGGGGCTGAAGTTCCGCTACGGCGAATTCCACATTCCGGCGGCAGGCCTGCCGCCCAACCAGGCGGCGATGAACGCCAGGCTGGCGGCCGTGCAGTTGGATGGGGCTGGGGATGTCGTGTTCCGGGATTGCGCGGTCGAGCACATTGGAGTGACCGCTTTCTGGTTTCGGAAGGCGTGCCGGGATTGCCGGGTGGAGAGCACGCGGATGTTCGATCTGGGGGTGGGCGGCGTGCGGATTGGGGAGCCCAATATTGTGCCCGAGGCGGAGCGCACGGGGCGCATCACGGTGGATAATTGCATCATTCAAAGCGGCGGGCGGGTGATGCCCCATACCGTGGGGGTCTGGATCGGCCAGAGCGCGGACAACGCGATCACGCACTGCGATATTGCGGATTTCTTTTACACGGCGGTGTCAGCGGGCTGGCGATGGGGCTATGCCGAGAGCGCGGCTAAGGGCAACCGGATCGAGCATAACCACCTGCATCACCTGGGATACCGGATCCTGAGCGACATGGGCGGCGTCTATACGCTGGGACCCTCGGAAGGCACGCGCGTGTGCAACAATGTGATCCACGATGTGTATTCCACCCGCTACGGTGGCTGGGGCTTGTATCCGGATGAGGGCAGCACGGGAATCCTGTTCGAGAACAACCTCGTCTATCGCGTGCGCGACGGTTGCATCCATCAGCATTATGGAAAGGAAAACGTCTTCCGAAACAACATCCTGGCCTTCAGCGAAGAAGGCCAGATTGCCATCACGAGGGCCGAGCCGCACCTGTCGTTCACGTTCGAGAACAATATCGTGTATTGGGACGAGGGCCGCCTGCTGGGATACGGTGGTTGGCGCGGCGGCGCCAGGGTGATTTTGAGGAACAATCTCTATTGGCGCGCGGGCGGCAAGGCGTTCGACTTCGACGGCAAGACCTGGGAGCAATGGCGCGCGGCCGGCAACGATGAAGGTTCCCTTTGCGCGGACCCGATGTTCGTGAACGCGGAGGCGGAGGATTTCCGGCTGCGCCCCGGTTCGCCCGCGGGCGCCATTGGGTTCAAGCCCTTCGATTTTTCGCAAGCCGGGGTCTATGGCGACGCCGCCTGGAAGCGGCTCGCCCAGGCGGTTCCCTTTCCCAAACCCTACGTGGTGCCGGAACCGGAGCCGATGAGTCTTCGGGATGATTTCGAGACGGGCGCGCGCACGCCGCTGATGAATGTGGCGACGCTCGAGCAGGAAGGGCGCACGGACTTGATCACGCTCACGACAGAGGCGGCCCTGAGCGGCAAACGCAGCCTCAAGGTCCAGGCTCGCCCCGACCTCAAGGCGGCCTATAATCCTCATTTTTATTGGGACCCGCACTACGCCAAAGGCCAGGCGCACCTGGGTTATGCGATTCGGCTCGAGCCCGGCGCCCGAGTGCTCTGCGAATGGCGCAGCCAGGGACAGCCGTATCGCACCGGCCCGAGCGCGGAGTTCCGCGAGCGGGCGGTTTATTGCCGCGGACAAAAGCTGGCCGAAGTTCCGGAGAATGAATGGGTGCGTGTGGAAATGCGATCTCCGCTTGGCCGCGTGGACAGCCGTTGGGACCTGGCATTGGTGCTGGTTGATGGCACGCGGCGTGAGTTCAAAGGGCTGCCCTGCGACACGGATTGGAAGGAAGCGCGATGGGTCGGGTTCAGCTCGCTGGCCAGGAACAACTCGGCATTCGAGCTGGACGATGTGGAGATGGAGAATCGGTGAAAGCCGCCACGATAAATTACTCGGGCGTGTTTGCGCCGGGGTGCCCGGGGCTGGGGCTCGGCGATGCTCAGGCCGGTTCATGAAGAAATACGGTTCACTGCCTATGCGACTACTCTGTCTGAAATCAGAAAATAATGACCTTGCCTTGCCTGGAAACGCATCCATGCAACCGTTTTCTTCTTTCCTCCTCTGCGCGGCGCTGTTCATCTCGGTTCAGGCTTGGCCCGCGGAGCGCTGGTCGGCTGTCATCTCACCGGATAATTCGCTCGAGTTTAGCTTCGTCAAGGACCAGGCGCCGGTGGGCCGGCTCGGTTTGGGCGGGTGGGGACCGAACTGGCAGTGGGTTGGGCTTTCCCCGGAGCGGGGAGCCCCTGGCGAGAAACTCCTGACCGTCGTGCCATTCGTGGTTGACCAGGCCAGGGGAGAGGTCATCAAGATCGGGTTTCAGGCGGCGAGAACAGGGCCTCGGCAGGTGTCGTTCCGCTACCGATTGAGCGCGGCCAAAGATGTTCCGCTTACCTTGCTCATCGCGAGCCTTGGAATAGACAAGGCCTTTGGGCTGGGGCAGTTGAGGCTGACCCATGCCGACGGGCAGAAGAGTGAACGGCCACTCCCCTTCGGTCGGGGGACGGCGCCGCTGACCTCGAACCTGGTGCTCCATTTTGAGAAGGGAGGCGACCTCGCGATGGCCCTGGATCCGCCCTGCCCCATCGCGTTCGACGGCGATATACGCATCGTCCTGGCCTCGGAGCTGTTCAAGGCCGGCTCTCGCACCAACACGATCACGGTCACTTTTCCTTCCGAAACTGCATTTGTGGCCGGGGCCGGGGAATTGGCTCCGTTTATCCGGACTTTGGCCGGTCCGGATTGGTTTGCCTTTGCGCCCGCGGAGGACGCCGGCCCGAGTGTCATCAGCATGAACGAGTGGCTGGACAGGCCTGCCGGAACCCACGGGGGCGTGCGCATGGCCGGCGATCATTTCGAGTTCGAGGACCAGACGCCGGTGAAGTTCTGGGGCGTGAACCTCTCCTACGGCGGGGCTTGCGCGCCGGAGAAAAAGACCGCCGAATTCACCGCCGCCCGCTTTGCCAAATACGGGGTCAATGGCGTGCGGCTGCACAAGTTCTCTTACCCTGCGGACCAGATGGGCATCGGTGAGCTTAACGACGCTACCCAAATGACGCCCGAGGGCCTGGACCGGCTTGATTACTTCTCGGCGCAGCTCAAAAGCAACGGCGTCTATTTCGGCTGGTCGCACACTTATGGCTTCCACGTGTGCCCCGGGAACCGGCCGCGACTCCTGGCCTACGACGAAATCGAGCGCAGCTTGAAAGGCAACACCTACGGGTTCATCAACTTCGCCGAGGACGTCCAGGACCTGATGATCGAGATGGTGGTCAACCTGCTGCGCCACCGCAACCCCTACACCGGCCGCACATACGCGCAGGAGCCGGCGCTCTCTTTCATCGAATTGCAGAACGAGGACGACATCTTTTTCTACACCTCGGAAAAGGCCTTCGCCGCCTGCCCGACCTATCGCAAGCTCTTCACCGCCCGCTTCTCCGGCTGGCTCCTGGCCAAATACGGCTCGGAGGCGAAGCTCGAGCAGGCCTGGTCCGGCGCGCTCAAACCGGGCGAAGCCCTTGCCGCAAAGAACCTCGAGCCGCAGACAAACCCCTGGTTTTTCAGCGACGCCCATCTGCCGGGCCAGAATGGCGGCGCGCGCCAGCGCTTGCTGGATTCGGCGGCCTGGCTGCACGAGACGCAGAACACATTCTACAGCCGGTTCGCAAAGGCCATCCGTAACGCGGGCTACCAGGGCCCGCTCTGCGGCTCGCCCTGGCAAGCCCCGGCCATGCTCCCGCATTATTACAATCTTCAGTCGGACGCGCTCGTGGGTTATATCGATCGGCACAACTACTTTGGCGGAGGTCTCTTTGATTCCATGCTGGCCGAGCCCGGCAGCGGCTACTTTTCCACCGGCCTGCAGCAGGTGGCCAACCGGCCCTTCGGGCTGAGCGAGTGGATTCACGTCTATCCTTCCCTTTACAGCGCCGAGGGCCCGGCCATCGTCGCCGCCTATGGGATGGGCTTGCAGGGCTGGGATGCCAGCTATGAATTCCAGTCTCAGGCGGCGCCGCGCCTCTTCAGCGAGCGCGTCGGCTGGCCGCCCTGGGGGGTCTGGGAAGCCGATGTGCCGACCCAACTTGGCCAGTATCCCGCGCTGGCCCGGATGCTCTACCGCGGCGATGTGCGAGAGGGTCAGATTATCTCAACGCGGCGCGTGAGCCGCGAAGAGCTTGCCGCCGGCCGCTTCGGTTTCTCCGACACCGTGGCGCAGCAGGGGGACATCAAGTCCTTTGGCGGCAGCGTTCCTCCCGAAGCTTTGGCCGCTGGACGAGTCGTGGCTGAACTTACCGGCGAGCAGCAGCCCTCGAGTTTTCCGGACCTCGCCAGGTATCGGAGCGGCACCGCGATCACCTCCGGCACAGGGCAACTGGTCTGGGACACTGCGGGCCGAGGCTTCTTCACGGTAAACACGCCTGGCACCAAAGCGGTCGTGGGTTTCGCCCAAGGCAAGGAACTGCGACTCGGTGAGGTCACTGTCCAACTCGCCTGCCCCTACGCTTCCCTCTTTCTGACGGCCTTGGACCGAAAGGTCACGCTGGCAGATGCCCCGACCGCGCTGATCTGCGCCGTGGCGCGGAACTCCAACACCGGCTTCAAGTATTTCACCCTCGACTCCCGAACGCTGGACAACGGACGCGGCCCCATCCTGCTGGAACCAGTCAGAGCAACGCTGGCCTTCTCCAGGCGAAGCGTTGCCTCAGTGAACGTGCTGGACCACGACGGCCACCGCACCGGCAAGTCCCTGCCCGTCGCTGATGGTCGTTTCACCATCGATGGGGCGCGTGACAAGACTCTGTATTACGAGGTCCAGTTCAAGTAAACTCCTTAAAGGTGAAGAATTCGAAAGCCGCCAATCGGCTCATCAAGACGCAATACCGGGAAGGTCGGAGTCTGTGAACCGCTATGAAAACCAATCGAAGACAGTTCTTCTTTAATGCCACTGCGGGTTGCACCGCCGTGATCGCGCTCCGCGAGAGCTTCCTCGGCGCAGCAGGGCCGCCCGTTTCAGCGGAGGTTCTGCCCGGTCGATTCACGGTTCACGCTTACGACGCCCAAGGGGAGCCGCTGCCGGAATCAGCCTTGCAGGGATTGTTCCTCTTTGAGGCCGGCGGGGACCGCAATCCGCTCCCCCATCCGCAACGCGAGGTCTCGAGCGGGTGCGTGAGCCTCGAGGCTCCCGCGGTGCCTTTCGGCTGCTCGCTTCTGACGAGCGTGGACGGCTTCGGCGCCGTAAGGTTATATGCGGACGCGGACGGTAAGGGGTACCGCGCGGGGCAGGAGGTTGTCCTGAACCGCGAGTTGGCGTCCTCGCGCCTGGCTGCCCTGGACAAGGCCTTGGGGCAAGCTCGCAAGGAAGGCGCCATCCTGCCGCCCTCAGTAACCGACCGAATGGAGAAAGCGCGGTCGCTGCTGCGCCAGGCGGACTTGGCAGCCACGGATCCGAAGCGCGCCACGCCTTTGGCGATGGCGTCGCTGCGCGAGTTGCTCTGGGCGGGAGAAGAGGTCGTTCTGGCCCGGGCCAGGCAGACCATTGCCCGGCGCGGCCCTCGCAAAGGCTTTCTGTTTGGCTCCAACTTCTTCGGATACCCGGAGCAAGGGGAGGCTTACGCGGAGAAGTTTGCAGCGTTGTTCAATTTTGCGACGCTCCCGCTGTATTGGCGGGGATTTGAGCCGGAGGAAGGCAAGCCCCAGTTTGGCCCGGTGGACACAAGGCTGGCCCGCCTGGAGAAAACCGGCATCACCGCCAAGGGCCATCCGCTGTGCTGGTTTCATGAGGCGGGCTGCCCCACGTGGATGCAGGGCCGCTCGTTCGACCAATGGCGGGAAGCACAGCGCCGGCGCATCACCGGCATTGTGGGCCGCTATCGGGAGCGCATCCGGGTCTATGATGTGATCAACGAGGCCCACGATTGGGGCAATGAGCCGCAGTTCTCCCAGGACCAGTTGCTCGAAATGACGCGCCTGGCTGCTGACGCCACGCACGCGGCGGATGCGAAAGCCCTGCGCGTGGTGAACAACTGCTGCCTGTTCGGCGAATACGTCGCGGAAGGGCGCACCTACAAGGGCAAACAGCCGCGCCCTCTCCGCACCCCGCTCCAGTATCTGCGCGCGGTGCTGAAAGCCAGCGTGGACTTTGATGCGGTCGGCTTGCAGGTGTATTATCCCGAACACGACCTGTTCGAGATTGCGCGCCTGCTCGACCGTTTTGCCGCTCTGGGCAAGCCGCTGCACATCACGGAACTGGGCGTGTCTTCGAGGCCCGACCGGGACGAACAGTCTATGGGCAAGGAACCCGGCAAATCGTACTGGCACCAGCCTTGGAGCGAGAGCATCCAGGCCGACTGGGTCGAGCAATTCTACACGCTCTGCTATGCCCATCCGGCGGTGCAAGCGGTGACCTGGTGGGACTTCTCGGACGCGGGCGGACATTTCTGGCCGCATGGCGGCTTCCTGCGTCCGGACGGCCAGCCCAAAGAAAGCTACCACCGCCTCCAGCGCCTGATTCGAGAGTGGACTGCGGCGTGACGGGATTCGAGCCGAGCAGAGCAGATTTAAGGTGCTGAAAGACTCTCGATGGGGTTTCACAGAAGGCAGGATATTCGATAGGCTTCCGCCCGCATGAACGCAAAAGTGATATGAACAGACTCCGCTTCTCCTCGTGGCTTTTACTCTCGCTCTCGTCCGCTTGGGCGTACGCCGCCCAGGAACCCTCGCCCGAGCAACTCCTGCTCAAAGACTTCAGGCCGCGCTCGATCTACAAAGTGCCGGTGACCAGCATGGCAAAAGCTCGATTTCCGGTCATCGACATGCATAGCCACGATTACGCCAAGACCGACGAGCAGATCGCCGAATGGGTCCGCACAATGGACGAGTTGGGCATCAAGAAATCCGTCATCTTATCCTGTGCCCACGGCAAAGCGTTCGATGCCGTCCTGGCTCGCTACCGGAAGTTCCCGGGCCGCTTTTCCGTCTGGTGCGGTTTTGACTACACCGGTTACGACCTGCCGGGCTATGGTCCGGCCGCCGTGGCCGAACTCGAGCGCTGTTTCAAGGCCGGGGCCGAGGGGGTGGGCGAAGAGGGCGACAAAGGAAAGGGCTTGTTCTATAACAAACCTCCTGCGTGGGGGATGCACCTGGACGATCCGCGCATGGATGCCCTGCTCGAAAGATGCGGCCAACTCGGAATGCCGATCAGCATTCACGTCGCCGATCCGATGTGGATGTACGAGCCGATGGACCGGCACAATGACGGCCTGATGAACGCCTACGAGTGGCGGTTGGACAATCAAACCAACATCCTGTCCCATGCCGAGCTTCTCGGCACGCTCGAGCGGGCAGTCAAAAAGCACCCGCGCACCGTGTTTGTTGCCTGTCACCTGGCCAACTGCAGCTACGACCTGGACAAGCTCGGCGCGCTGCTTGACAAGTACCCCAATCTCAGTGCGGACATCGGCGCGCGCTTCGCCGAAACGGCTGCTATTCCCCGGACGGCCGCCAAGTTCTTCCAGAAATATCAGGACCGTCTGGTTTATGGCACAGACATGGGCCGCGGCAAACAGATGTACTTGACGACCTTCCGCATCCTGGAAACCGAGGATGAACATTTCTATGACTGGGACTTGTTCACCTATCACTGGCCGCTGAACGGGTTTGGGTTGAACGACGAAACCCTCAAGAAGCTTTACTCGGAAAACGCACAGAAGATACTCGAACGGCGAATCGCGATCAAACCCTGATAACCATGTCCCACAAGGTTCTCGCTCCTCTGCTTTCGACCGGATTACTGGCTGTGATTGCGGCTGCGGTCGCCGCCCCAACTCCACTCACGTTTTCCATGAAAGGCGCGGCGGAGGCCACCCGGGTTTCGATTGACGGCAATCGCTGGCGGATCAACGGCGTGGCCACCCATCCCGGCACGCCGGCCGAGGGACTCCTGCTGAACGTCCGCATGGTCAACGCGATCTTCGAAGACCGCCGCCGCGCCGGTTTTGATGCGGAGGCGAACACGGACCGGTTCATCGCCCGCATCCCCGACTATGGCGCGCTCGGTGTGAATGCCTTCACCATCTGCCTCCAGGGAGGCATGCCCGGCTATGAAGGCGCGTTGAACTCAGCTTTCGAGCCGGACGGCAGCCTGAGGCCCGATTATCTGGCGCGCGCCGAGCGAGTCATCCGCGCCTGCGAGCGCCGCGGCATGGTGATCATTCTAGGCCTGTATTATCAACGGCAGTCGGCGATCCTGCGCGATGAGGCGGCGGTTCGGGCCGGGGTCGTGAATGTCGCGCGGTGGGCGCGCGAACGCGGTTTCCAGAACGTGCTGCTGGAAATCGCCAACGAGTATCCGCATCAGGGCTTCGCCCACGCGATCATTCGCGACCCCAAGGGACAAGCTGCGCTCATCCGGCTGGCGCGCGAAACCGCGCCCGGCCTGCTCGTTTCCGCCAGCGGCTACGGCGACGGACGTCTCCATCCGGAGGTTGCCCAGGCCTCCGACTTCCTGCTGCCGCACTGGAACAACACGCCGGTCGAGCAAATCCCGGCGCGCCTCGCGGCGCTCAAGACCTTCGGCAAACCCGTGGTGGCGAACGAAGACGACAAGACCGGGACCAATGCCGTGGCCGCCCTGCGCGCCTGCGTCGAAAACGGCGCGGGCTACGGCCTCATGCTCAACCGGCACAACCAGAGGTTGCCGTTCCACTTTGACGGGCCCGAGGACGACCCGGTGTTCTACGCCCAGCTCCGCGCGGTGACGACGCCGTGGCCGCCCGCAGCCCCGCCGACGAGCGCGCCGGTCTATTTCCCGCCGCCGGAATCGGCGGGTGGCTGGCGCGCGCTCGATCAGCCCGAAGACATCCACCGTCTCGGGGGCGCGGACCCGGCGAAGCTCGGCGCGCTCCGGGAGTGGTTGTGGCGGAGCGATGACCGCAATTTCGCCGCGGTGGTGATTCGCCACGGTTACATCGTCCTGGAAGTCGAGCGCGGGAACAGCGCCAAAACCGATACGCGCCGCGTAGCGTCGGTTTCCAAGGCCGTCTGTGCCACGGTGTTGGCCATCGCTTCCGAGCAAAGCCAACACGGTCTCACGCCGCGCAAGATGACGTTCGACGATCGCGCCTTCGATTTCATTCCATGGGCCCAACCGTTGAGCGACCCGCGTAAAGCGGCGATCACCGTCAGACAGTTGCTCAACCACACCTCGGGCATCAGTCCCGAGGCCACCGGGGTGCCTACCGACGGCACCTGGGAGTTCATCCTGGGGCATACGGGCGACCCGCGCACCGCCAGGCTAGCCTTTGATCCGGGAACCGCCTGCGGCTATTCCACCCACGCGCTGAACCATGCGGCGCTGGTGTGCGAAAACGTCACCGGCCTGCCCTACGATCAGTTTGCCATCCAGACCCTGTTCAAACCGCTGGACATCGAGCGGTGGTGGTTCCTGTTTTATGATGGCGACGAGAAACACGGACGCCATCCTTCGCAGGCGATGGGCATGTCCGCCCGGGACCTGGCCCGCATTGCTTACTGCATGTTGCACAAAGGGCGTTGGAAGGATCGGCAGGTGATCCCCAAATGGTTCGTGGAGGCGACGGCCCGGCCGAGCCACGAGGTAAAGACCCCCGAGATGCGTTGGAAATTCAACCCGCAGATCTTCTCCCTCGGCTGGGAGCTGCCGGCACTGCACTGGGGACCTGGCGACCGCACCGGCGAGGGCATCCCGGCGGACGCCCGGGAAAAGCCCGG
>Ga0187868_1002718_pt1 | contig 11389 bp, 10 predicted proteins | sample June2016WEW_13_4_FD_133014 | JGI IMG/M metagenome (GOLD analysis project Ga0187868, IMG submission 133014) | Peatland microbial communities from SPRUCE experiment site at the Marcell Experimental Forest, Minnesota, USA - June2016WEW_13_40 | ecosystem: Environmental > Terrestrial > Soil >... | reverse complement strand
CGTCGGCGCCCTCCCGAAGCGGCGTGAAGTAAGAACGCTGAAAGCGCAGAGCAACTCCGACCAGCCCAATCAGCACTGGGACCTCGACCAGCGGACCGATCACCGCCGCAAATGCGGCCCCGGAATTGATTCCAAATACCCCCACAGCCACGGCAATAGCCAGCTCAAAATTGTTGCTGGCGGCGGTGAAGGCGAGGGTCGCCGTCTTGGGATAATCAGCTCCCAACTTCCTGCCCATATAGAAGGAAACCAGGAACATCACCACGAAATAAATCAGCAGGGGCAGTGCGATCCGTAGAACGTCGAGCGGCAAATGAATGATGTAATCACCCTTCAGGGAAAACATCACCACAATCGTGAAGAGCAAGGCGACAAGAGTAAGTGGACTGATGCGGGGAATAAACCTCTTCTCGTACCATTCCCGCCCACGTAGTCGAACCAGGGCAAAGCGAGTGAGCATGCCGGCAAGGAATGGAATCCCCAGGTAAAAGAAGACGCTCTGCGCAATCTGCTTCATTGACACATCCACAACTGCGCCTTTTAGACCAAGCCATGTCGGCAGTACGGTGATGAACAGCCAGGCATAAACCGAGTAAAACAAAACCTGGAAAACCGAATTAAAGGCCACAAGTCCCGCGGCATATTCAGTATCGCCCTTCGCAAGTTCATTCCAGACAATCACCATCGCGATGCAACGGGCCAGTCCGATCATAATCAGACCGACCATATAGTCGGGATGGTTCCGCAAGAAGGTAACGGCGAGGACGAACATGAGGACAGGGCCGATCACCCAGTTCTGCACAAGTGAAAGAAGCAAAACGCGTTTGTTTCGGAAAACTTCCCCAAGCTCTTCGTAGCGGACTTTTGCCAGGGGCGGGTACATCATAAGAATCAAACCGGCTGCAATAGGAACTGACGTTGTGCCCACCTGGAAGGCCGTCAGGGTCCGAACCAAGCTTGGCAGCAGATAGCCGGAGATCACGCCCAACGCCATGGCAAGAAAAATCCAAACGGTAAGAAATCGATCAAGAAAAGAGAGTCTTCGCGTAAGATGTGCCGACATATCTCGATGCCTTTCCCTCTCAGTGGTGCCTCCGTGTCCTCTGTGGTCAGAAGCGTCCCGCAGGCGCGGGATCACTGAGACGCTCCGCCATGCACCATCCGGCGCGGGGCTCCGTGTGCTCCGTGTTAAAGTTCGAGAGGCACGGAGGACACAAGGAATCTCGCAAGTCTTTTGTTTCCAGAGCGAGATTCCTCCCCTTCGCTTCGCTCAGAGTCGGAATGACAACGTTCGCAAACGTTTTTCAGCATCCTAACCAGGACTACATCGCAAAGCATCCGGCTTTCTCGCCCGCACGAAGGCGCTCATGAACTTGCCATCGACTAGAGGCGCGATTGCCTTCACGTCAATCCCCTTGCTCGAAAGCAATTCGCGTGCATCTTCAACGCGGTAAATCCGGGTCGGTTCGATGCTGACGACCTCAAATCCTGCCCTCATGAGTTTCGAAAGGTATTCGCTCTCCTCCAGCGCCCCGGCCATGCAGCCTACCCATAACTCCATACTCCGCCGAATCTCGGCGGGAACTTCCCCGCGCACCACAATGTCGGAGACGGCGAATCGCCCACCCGGCTTGAGCACGCGAAACGCTTCCCTCAACACTCGGTCCTTGTCGGCGGAGAGGTTGATGACACAATTCGAGATGATGACATCGACGGAGTTCTCAGGCAGTGGGATGTTCTCAATTTCGCCCTTCAGGAATTCTACGTTCTCAACTGCGGCTTTCCGCTGGTTTTCGCGGGCCAGCGCCAACATCTCATCGGTCATGTCCAGACCGTAGGCCTTGCCGGTCGGCCCCACCCGCTTGGCGGACAACAGCACATCAATGCCCCCGCCTGATCCCAGATCGAGCACGGTTTCGCCGGGCTTCAGCTCGGCCAGTGCGGTTGGGTTTCCACACCCTAACGAAGCGAGGAGAGCTTCCTCGGGAATTTGGCTGGTTTGGCTGCCATCGTAAAGGTTCGAGGTGATGGGGTCAGGACAACCGTCCAAAGCCGGCGCCGTTCCGCAACAGGAACTCCGGCCTTGGATGACACGCAGGGCCGCCTGCCCGTACTTCTCTTTCACCACTTCCTTGATATTTTCAGTCCTCATTTGCTTCTCCTTTCCTGGGTTCAATCAGGCTGCGGAAAAACCCTTCCAGGCTGTCATTCCGAGTCCTTCGCTGTCATTCTGAGCGAAGCGAAGAATCTCGCCCTGCCCCCTCAGGATAAACTCCGCGAGGAATCTCGCTCTCAGTGTTTTCAAGACAATGCGAGATTCCTCGCCGCCTGCGGCTCCTCGGAATGACACGCCAAACGAGTTTGTCCGCGGCCTGTCAATGCCGCACAATAAGTGGGTTTTTGCCACTTTTTTGGCTTTGATTTGAGTTCGTTTGCCTTCGAGAACCAGTTCGTTTTTAGCCCCTGAAAACGATAACTCCCGTGTTTTCAACACATTCTTAGGTTCGTTCCCACTATTTAGTATCTTTTTTCTGTTTTCTACGCATTTTCCTCTGCCGCCGCGCCGATCTGCAGCCCCCTTCGCGCGCTCGCTGGCAAGTTTTCTCATGCGACCACTCACGTAGGCTACCATGTGTCAGTTCTCCTGTCAAGAGCGAAGTGCGGGAGGCGGAAGGGCGGGTGTCAGGGGCCAGGTGGCAGGTTACAGGCGCTGGGTGCCGGGGGAGCATAAGCGCTGACTTAGTTGATTTCGTGTCGCTCCAAGCCCGTCAGCCGACGGGCCTTCGGGCGACCTCGAAGCTTAAGTTAGCGCCTATGGGACGAAGCCCCCAGCTCGAATCCCCTCTCCTTCCTTCATCCCCCTTTCATAAAACTTTTGACGGAACCCGGCTTCCCTTTGAGGCTTGCACGATCAAAACCAGGTCTCCAGCTTTAACAGCTTTGTTGCGAGTGCAACACTCCGCATAGAGGAAGTTAAGAAGCTCCTGGAGTGCCTCCGTATTCGCCGTGTACCAAAGGAATGTGCCCTCCCGCCGCACCTTGACCAGTTCCTCGTTCTTGAGTTTGTCGAGATGATGGGAAAGGGTTGAAGCAGGGATACCCAGCTCGTCCTGAATATCTCCCACCACCAATCCCTGCGGATGCGCGGTCAGCAAGAGTTGCATGATGCGCAAGCGAGGCTCGGCCCCCATGGCCGCAAACATGTCCGCATAGCGTATGACTCGCTCAGTGTCGTCAGCGGTTTTCATATTTCGATTATACCGGAAATAGCGAATCCGTCAAGTGGCTTCCGCCCTCGTTCCGGGGTTTCGTCAAAGTCGGAGTGGCCGGGCCGCCAGCCAGATTACTGGCGAGTGGGCGGGCAGTGAAAGGAAAAGCGCTTCACGTCGGGCTTCCCACCTCTACGAGTAGGCTGTAATACGTCCAAGTGGAGCGGGAGCTTCAACGACCGTGGTTCAGGCGTAATCGTGTTTTCTTGTGGTAAGGACTGTTATCGACAGATATTGGTAAACCCTTGGCGACTACTCGTTAGTAATACGGCGAAGTGTCCACCCACCATAGGTTTTGGGTCGCCTGCCATTTAAGCACGACTGTAAGAGATGAGAGTGTGGGCCAAATCTATGCCAAACGCGCTGGCTTGCGCGGATAACCGCCGACACTCGCATACGGACGCGTAGAGTATGCCCGTTACGCCTCCGGAAAGCAGAAGCTCAGAACCCATTTCCACCCCTTCCAGCACGTCGGCGAGGACAAGGAGGGTACAGGCACTGGGCTGTACCAGGTACAGTGCCCGCCTGTACTTTTTTTGTCCCTCGACTGTCCCTCAAGTACATGGTCAAACCACGTGCACTGGCGTTAGCTAGGAAGAGCAATATCGCAAGAGCGCTTAGGCATGCGGCGGTGTCCGAAAAATCCGGTTCCAGCGCGAGTGGCAACCCGTTTCGAGGCCTTCTGGAAGGGCAGGTCGGAGCCGACGACCCTCTCGGAGAAAAAAGCGTGATCGGTTGGACGCAAATGCATGTATACTTTCGGCCACTCGGAAGGCCGAAAAATTAATTCCGGTAAGCTTTTTTGTCCCTCGGTTGTACCTCAAGGAGATGGCGAGATGACGTTTTCAGCCGTTAACTGGGCGAGATTCACAAATCCTGTTGCGCGACAAGGAGGAAGCACTGATGAACATCACTAGGCGAGCAGCTTTGAAGTCAGGATTGCTGATTGGCGGGTTGGCGCTTGAAGGAGAAATGGCCCAAGCCAGCCGCGACGGATACATTAATTCATGTCCCGACAACTGTGACACATACTTCGATGAACTGAGGCCTTATTACCCCGGCAAGGAGACTCTGGGTGCGAATGAGATGCGCATCACGTTTTTGGGCACCTGGTTTGCCGAGCGCTTCTCACAGGCATGCAACAGTATCTTCGTGGAGTTGGGGAACGGCGAGAACTTTGTGTTTGACTGCGGCGCCGGCGTGTTGACGAAATACAACGCCATGGGCATCCCGCAGTCTAAGCTGAACAAAATTTTCCTCACCCACCTGCATGCCGACCACATGAACGAGTTGAGCATGCTCTACGCCTTCGGGAGTTCATGGGGACGCATGCAGCCCCTCTATGTGTGGGGGCCGTCACGCTCCGGGATAAAAGATCCGTCAGGCAACACCTACAATGACGGAACGGCAGATTACTGCGCAAATATCCACGATGCATTCATTTGGCATACACAAAGTCAAAGTTTTCTTCCCACTCAGATTGAGGGCTGGACGCCTCCCTCGTGGGCTCCGCAAAATGAGGTAGACTCTTACGACTTGGTGCCCTTCGAACTGAATTGGAACGCAAATCCCGGCTCGATAACTACGGCTGGTGGCACTGCGTACGACTACAACGGCGTGACCATCAACTACTTCCCCTCCGTTCACAACCGGGCCGGCGCAATAGCCTACAAGCTCATGTGGAACGGGCTGTCCATGATCTTCACGGGCGATACCAAGCCCAACAAGTATCTCATCTACCAAGCGAACGGCGTGGACCTGCTGATCCATGAGATGACAACTTCCCCAGTGGTGTGGACCGAGAAGATGTCGGGACTGAAGCCCGGCGATCCGGGCTGGGATGCCGCTCTCGCTGGCACTACGGCAGTCCAACTAAGCTCGCATACGGTGGACAAGGCGTTTGGGTACGTTCTCAGCCAGATTGCGACGCCCCCGTCGAAGGCTCCGCGCCTGACCATAGCGACCCATTACCCGGCATCGGACGAGACGATCGGGCCTTCTCTGCGAAATGTACGTTATTGGTATCCACAGGGGAATATCATCATCGCTCTCGATTTGATGGTGGTCGTTGTCTCGCCGGAAAAGATTGACGTTCGCCGAGCCGTGGTCCCGGAGTTCGCCTGGCCGCTCATCGTTAGAATTCCGTCGGGTACCACCGCTGCTCCGGAATATCCAACTCCGACGTACCAACTCGACCCGACGCAGTTGTCGCACACGATCGATCAGTCCGTATACGGTCCCGAGTTGGAGTAGTCGTCATGCTCCTGGATGCTTTCATCGCGGTTTGATGGAGGATGCCTTGGCATGATTAAATCGCGTGTTTGATATCCCAGGGCGTTGGAGGGCGCGCCAGGAGCATATTGGCTGGAAGCTAACAAAGGACTTGCGCAATTACTATGTCATCCGGCAGGCGACGAATGGTGTGGATGTGCTGATCCATGAGATGACAACCTCGGCGGCGTTATGGATCGAAAAGTTCACTGGCATTACGCCGTCCGACCCAGCCTATGCGACCGCTGTCGCAGCGCTCCAGCGTGTGATAGATAGCTCGCATACACCGGAAAAGGCTTTTGGCTATATTCTCCACCAACTCGCGGTTCCCGCGCGGCTCGCGGTGGGTACTCATTTCCCAGCTACGGACGACACCATCAGCGAAGCTCTTGAGCAAATCCAGTTCTGGTACCCCACGGCTGACGTTACGGTGGCCTCGGATTTGATGGTTATCAATGTAACCAAGGCGGCCATTCAGGTGCGCCGGGCCGAGGTCTCGGATTACTCATGGGCTACGCTTAACAAAACGATTGTCGAGGAATCCCCGACCGTCCTCGAGGTTCCTAAATATAGCCTCAATGGAGTGGGAAATCCCTATGCGCAGCTCGACCCGAAGGCAGATGTGATACCTGCAAGCGCTTACAACCCCAGCTAACGGCTTCGTGGGTTTGCGTTTGAATACGAGCTTGCTGAACGTGTCGGCAACATCAGCCTGCTTTCAGGGCTGCGTGATGAGTTCTAGGTTCGGGCTGAACTTGACCCTTTTGTGGCAGCCGCTGTAGCGTTCCACCACAGCGGCGCACTCCCTGGGATCAAGGACAGGGTCGGCCATCCGTTTCTCGAGGAACCATGCAACCGGACGCATTGTCGTAGCGGAAGGTGCGATGCTGCAAACGGTGGTCTTGTGCGGCAATTCTCTGGTGCTGTCGAGTATCGGCGCGAGTCTCGACGGGCGTCCGGACCTGCAAGTGTTCGCCCTGGACGCCACCCAGCCGGGCGCGGCCGAGCGCCTGAACGCGCTCGGGGCAGACGTGGTGGTGTTCGATCTGGCGACTACCCCGCCGCAACTAGCGATTACCTTGTGCAAAGCGAACCCCGGCCGGCTGCTGATCGCCGTTGATTTCACCACGGGTCAGGCACTATTGCTCTCGAGCCAGTCGTCTCCGCTCCTGACCACGGACGACCTCGTGCATGTCATCGATACCCATGCCTCTCTTGAGAGGAGATCCAGATGAAGACCGAGCCGAACTCGCATGCTACGGCATTGAAGTTATCGCCCCCCACTGGGTGAGGGGGCATGGCAAAGCCAATGCGACATTACCTGGCTAACCCCGCGCGCCGGGCGTACTCGATCACCTGCGCGCGGTTTTCCATGTGCAGGCGCGCGATGATTTCGCCCATGTGGTATTTGATGGTGCGCTCGCTGAGAAATAACTTCGCCCCGACTTCTTTATACGTCCGCCCCTGCGCAACCAGCGTCAAGACCTGCTTTTCACGCTCGGAGAGGAGCCCGCGCCGTTCTTTTTCCGCGGCCGGCAGGCGGCCAAACTCGCGCAGAACCCTGGCGCTCAGCCCCGGCGAAAGCACTGCCTCGCCCCGCGCCACGTCTCCCAACAACGCGAAAAACTCGTCGCTCGCCTGGGTCTTCAGCACATAGCCGCAGGCGCCGCTCTTGATCGCCTCGAAAAGGTTTTCGTCGTCCGCCGACATCGTCAGCATGACGATTTTGATCTCGGGTAGTTCCGCTTTGATCAAACGCACGGCTGCCAGCCCGTCGAGCTGCGGCATCTGGATGTCCATCAGGATCAGGTCGGGACGCAGGGCGTGCGCCTTTTCGACCGCCTCCAGCCCGTCCCGGGCCGTGCCCAGCACCTGGAAGCCCCGCGAGACCAGGAGATTGCGCAAGCCATCGAGAAACAGGGGATGATCGTCCGCCAGCAGCACTTTCATGGCAGCTCCTTACGCAGCGGCACGGAGATCACGACCCGCGTGCCTGCGCCCGGCGCGGAATGGACCTGAACGGTGCCGCCCACTTCCTCCGCGCGTTCGCGCATGAAGCGCAGTCCGAATTTCTGTCCGGAGGCGGTTTCGAGCAACGCCGGGTCGAACCCGGCGCCGTCGTCTTGAACGATGGCCGCGGCGAGGCCATCGCGGACGCTGATGCGGATGTCAACGCCGGTCGCCCGCGCGTGTTTCCTCACGTTGGTGAGCGCCTCCTGGATTATGCGCAGCAGTTGGGCCTCGACCATGGGGGGGAAGGCTCCGTCGGCCAGCTCGGGCGAGACGTTCAGTTTCGTGGCCAGGCCATAGTTTTCACGCAGGCGCTGGAGATAGTCTTCAAGTGCGGGGAAAAAACCGGAGCTAGTAGACATCCCCGCCCGCGCCCCGAGGATATACTCGCACACGTCGCCATGCGCATCTTGCGCGACGGTGGCCAACTTCTCCAGACAGGCGTCGGCCTCCGAGGTTTGGCTGCGCGCCAGCATTCCCCGGGCCGCCTGGGCTTGCATCTTCACAAAACCCAGTACCTGGCCGAGGTTATCGTGCAATTCACGCGCCACCCGGTCGCGCTCCCGCAGCGTCGCCAGGGCGCGCTGCTCTTCGGCGGCTAGCGCCTGCGCCTGCATCTTCTCCGTCACATCGTGGAGCAGGATCAGGGAGCCGACGGGAAGGCCATGCCGCTCCTTTAGCGCCGAATGATAGAGCGCATAATGGCGGGCCCCATCACCGGTGCCGAGGGTGATCTCGGATTCCGCCAGGCGGCAAGCCGGAAACACCTCAGTCAGCACAGCCCCTCGGGCGCGCCTCGCGGCGATGCCCAAGATTCGTTCGGCCGCGGGGTTCAGATCCATGATCCGCTGCCGGCTGTCCAAAACCAGCATTCCTTCGCGCATCTGCTCGATCACGGTTCGGCGGGCGATCGGGATCAGATCGAACATGCGAAAGCGGAACAGCGCGAGCGCATATATGGCTGAAGCGAATGCGGTGGCGAGAACGATGAGGTTCACCGGCGCGACCGGATTCACGTCGGCGGCGGTCAGCGCAGCCGCGCCGCGGACGACGAGCTGCCCGCAGAGGCAGAGTGCCACAGGCCGGCGGTGCACCGGTGCGGTTACGAAGAGCCAGACAAAGACCAGGGATATCGTTACCATCAGCAGGAAGGCATAGCCGGCCGCTATCCAGCCGCCGATGCTCCGCACCAGGTGGATAGACCCACCCACGGAGGCACTGGCCACCATCAGGTGATGAGCGTCGTTCGTCAGATTCAGCAAACCGAACAACAGTGGGGGAACGGCCAGCAGAGGGACTGTTCGCCGGTTTAGCCAATGCCCCAGGTCAGCGTATTCCAGGGCGAACCACACCCCGGCGCTCAGGCCGGGAAGCACCGAAAAGTACTGGATCCTGTCCCAAAAGACCTTGACTGGCGCATCTAAGGCCGCCTGTTCCAACGCGGCCCCCCCGTCCCAAACGACAGCGGACAACATCATCGCGGCAAACGGCAGCGCGCCGGGCAACGAGCGGTGACGCCAGCCATAGATGGCCAGCGCCCCGACGAACCCCGCCGCCGCCAGCGTGGGCCAGAGGTACGGGGTATATGCGTAATGCCAACTCATATCCACGACCGCGGCGGAAACGCAAAAACCGCCATCAGGCTAACGGATGGGCTTCCTCAACCTGCGACAGGGACTGCGGGCGGAAACTATACCAACAATGTTTAGTCGGAAACTGTCCTCCGCAGGATGCAGCCGCTTGACAGTTAGTCGGCATACGGGACAAGTGTAATGTCGGACCCCTCCTGCCCGGAGAGCGCCTAACGGGACGCTATCCACAGCGGGGTCGTGGCGCGTCTATGTCGCGCGAGGCCTGCTCGGGAGCCTTAATTTAACATCTATGCGCCCAGCCCCTAGCCCCTGTTCTTTCGACAGGTTACTCAGGCAACTTCAAGGGTGTAGCAAGTAGCGCGGACCTGCTTGCCAAGGTCTGCGGCTTGTCTTGGTTCGGAGGCTAAAGGCCTGGGAGTTATAGAAAAAATACTCCTCAGCTTAACGCTGGTGGTCAGCGGCGGGCGCTGGCTGCCCGTCCACTCGACGACCTTGCCAGGCGGCGGGTGGTCTCGGATATTCGCAGCAGAGATCGGAGGGCTTCGTTCACTGCCGCCGAGTTGCGGAACACCTTGGCTACGTCCGGCTCCAGGACCGCAACGTTCGCGCCTTCCCTCATGATGCGACGGTAATACTTGCCGCGGACGGCCGTCGAGTAATCGAAGTTGTACTCCGGGCGCATGTCATCCCGCTGCACCGGGCTCTTCGCCTTCATGACGTTTCCTTTCGCGAAGGGTCGCGCGACGTGCGCTGATTACGCGCGTGGCGCCGCCTCGCTCAACATGGCTGACGACGAGCAGCCGGCCGCGGGCTGAATACCCCACCGTGATCAGCCGGCTCTCTTCTTGCGAATGGTCCGGGTCTCCAAAGGTGGCAGCCAGGGGGTCGTAGAACACGGTCACAGCTTCGTCAAAGGACACGCGGTGCTTCTTGAGGTTCGATGTGGCCTTGCTCCCATCCCACTCAAAACGCATTATACCATTTTCTCCTGTGTGGGGCCGTGGCGCGTCTACCTCGCGCGAAGCCTTCTCGGGAGCTTTGATTCAACACTCATGCCCCTAGTTCCTAGTTCCCAGCCCCCTAAATCGCTGGTCCTGTCCTTAGAACAGAAGCCAGTAGGCAGGGTCAATCCAAAATCCAAAATTCCCCAGCCTCTAGTCCCCAGCCCCCAGCTTCAAGGCTGAAGTCCCCTGGACTCGGACGGTCACAATTTCAAACGGTTTAACCGGGAACTGGAGGTTGTGTCCTGAAACAGCGAGCGGCTGCTGATTCTTCTCCATGGCGTTGCAGATCCATCCGCTCTGGAGATCGAGAATCGGCACCTCGACCTTCACCGTGCTGGGTTGCCCGTTCACCTCCACGAACCGCAGGATGGTGCCTTGCTCGTCCTCGGCGCGCTTCCAGGTGACCAGCACCACATTCGGCTGGTCAACCTCGAGGAAGCTGCTCTCGGCGGAGGCGAGCGGACGCGGAGGGCTGATGGCCTTGTCCTGCGGCGTGATTTCATTGGTCTCGATGGGTGACATTTCCTCCCAGCCCAGCCGGCTCAGCGCTCCGGGACTCAAATTCTGTCCGCTCGTCACGGCATACCGGAAGGTGTAGTCACCCCCTTGCCCGGCCGGCCAGTTCGTTTCCCAGTAATTGCTCATCAGGTAAGAGAAGATGCTCCCCTTTCGGCTGCCGAACTCCTTCGGCCAAGCGCCGCGAACGATGTCGCCCAGCGTGACCAGGTGAGCATCCACAGGAACCAGGGCGGCACTGACGTTGTCCTGATCTGCGGCGACCCAATGCTGCACGCTGAACCATTCTAAGTTGCCCCCCTTCATGATGTCCCGGGCAGGATTGACGTAGCCGTTCTGAATCTCGTAACGGAACTCCGGATGCTCCATGGCGAACGGGAAAGCGAAGTACACCGCTTCCTTGGTATAAACCTTGGTTTTGTTGACCCGGTTGATGAATTCGATTTTCTTCTGGCCGTCGAATAGGATGACTTCGGTTTGGACGCGGGGCGTATTGACCGACGAGCTTTCCATTTTCGCCACCGTGCCAAACGCCGTCTTCAGCACGGAAATCAGGCGGCCCCCGCCCGCCCCGTGAGGCTCGAGCTGCGGTTTGGGCAGCGTCGGCTTGTACTCCAGCGCCGAGTTGCGGGGCTTGTCGGCGCCCGTCACGTAGACGTACTGGTTGAATCGGTAGGGGCTGGACGAGTCCACGAGTTCACGATTCAGTTCCTTGTCCAGAATGCTT
>Ga0187868_1002713_pt1 | contig 11401 bp, 5 predicted proteins | sample June2016WEW_13_4_FD_133014 | JGI IMG/M metagenome (GOLD analysis project Ga0187868, IMG submission 133014) | Peatland microbial communities from SPRUCE experiment site at the Marcell Experimental Forest, Minnesota, USA - June2016WEW_13_40 | ecosystem: Environmental > Terrestrial > Soil > Wetlands... | reverse complement strand
TGCCGAGGTCGAAACCAAACGCAAAGCGGCGGTTGATGCCGCGGCCGCCCTGGCCCAAGCCCGGCAAGGCGAGCAACAAGCTCAAGCTCAAGCCGACGCCGCTGCAAAAACGCTGACCGACGCGGCGGAGATTCACAAAGGGGCCGCCACGGCCTTGGCGAATGCCAAGAACCAAGCAGCCACTGCCACCACCGCTTCGGCGGCAGCCGAGCAGGCAGCTCAGGATGCTGCGGCCAGGGCCAAACAGGTTTCTGCGGATGCGGCCAAGCCAGAGGCGGAAAAGAAGCAGGCCGTCGGCAACGCGGCGGCCAAGCGCAAAGCGGCGGACGAGGCCAAGGCGGCCTTGGCCAAAGCGCAGCAGGGCGAGAAAGCGGTGCAGGATCAGGCCGCGGTTGCCAGGCAGAAGTTGGCCGAAACTGCAGCGCAGATGAAACCGGCCGACGATGCGCTGGCGAACGCAAGGAACAAGGCGGCCGCCGTCGCCACGGCCTGCGCGGCCGCCGAGCAGGCGGCTCAGGATGCCGTGAAGTCCGCGGAGGAAAAGAATCAGGCGGCAACCCAGGCGGCCGCCAAACGCAAAACGGCTCTGGATGCCGCAGCGGCACTGGCCCAAGTCCGACAGAGCGAGCAGCAAGCCCAAAACCGGGCCGCCCTCATGGCGCGGAAGCTCACCGAAGCAACGGCGCACAAGAAACTCGTGGATGAGGTCCTGGCAACCGTTAAGAACCAGGTGACCGAGGCGGCGGGCCCGAGTCAGGCAACCGAGGCGGCGGCCCAGGAGGCCGAGGCCCGGGCCAAACAGATTTCCGCGGATGCCGCCAGGCCGGCCGCGGAAAAAGAGCAGGCCGCCAACGGCGCCGCGGTCAAACGCAAAGCGGCCGTTGATGCCGCGTCCGCTCTGGCCCATGCACGGCAAAATGAGCAACACGCGCAGGCTCTGGCCACGGCGGCGGCGCAGAAGCTGACCGAAACAGAGGCAGAAAAGAAATCGGCCGATCAAGCCCTGGCGGCCGCCACGAGCCAGGTGACGGCCGCCACGACCGCGGACCAGGCGGCCCAGGAAGCGGCCAAGGAGCTCATTCGACTCGAGCGGGAAAGTCAGCAGGCCGCCGCTCAAGCCGCCGCCAAGCGCACTGCAGCCGATGCTGCCAAGGCCATTCTGGCCCAGGCACAGCAGAAGCAGCAGGAAGCGCAGAACCAGGCCAACGCCGCCGCGCAGAAGCTGGCCGAGGCCGCCGCGCGAAAGAAGTCGGCCGAAGAGACCCTGGAGAACCTCAAGAAGCGGATCGCCTCAGCCAAGCAGACACAGGAGGCGGACGAAAAAGCCGCCAAGGAAGCGGAAGCGGCGCTCGATCCCATGCAGGCAGAAGCAGAAAAAGCGCGGGTGGCCTACCTGGCTGCCAGGAACGTCGCGGACGACAAGCGCGCCCTGGCCAATCAGGTCAAGGCCAGCGCCGACTACGAGGCGGCCGAGAAGGCAGCCAAGGAGGCGGAGGCGGCGCTCGCTCCGTTACGAGCAAGCATGCAAAAGGCCGATACGGCCTACGCAGACTCGAGCAAAGTGGCCGGCACGAAGCGACAGCAGGCCACGGACGCGACGAATCTGGCGGGTGAGTCGGGCGCCAGAGAGTTGAAACAGACCGAGGAGAACGTCCCCGCCGCCACCGAGGCTCTGACCAAGGCCACCAGCGCCAAGCCCCCCTTGGATAAGGCGTTGGCCGATGCCAAAGCCGCCGCGCTCCCCTTGCAGCAAGCCTACGATGCCGCGGAGAGGGCGGCCAGGGAGGCCGAGGCCGCGGCGAAGGCCGCCGCCGATGCCGCGAACAAGCTTGACGAAGAGGCCAAGAAGGCTGCCGCCCAAGCGACCGCCGTGCGCAGAGCAGCTGACACGGCCAAGGCGGCTCTGGCTCGGGCACAGGGGAACGAGCAGCAAGCGACGGTTCAAGCCAACACCGCCCCGCAGAAGGTGGCCGAAGCCGAGGCTCAGAGGAAGGCGGCCGACGACGCTCTGGCACCCGCCAAGAACAAGGTGGCTGCGGCCACGGCTGCGCAGCAGGCAGCCGAGCGGGCCGCGTTGGCTGCTGAAGCCAACGCCAAGGTGGTCTCCGAGGCGGAGAAGCAGCAGGCCGCAGCCGACGCGGTTGCCAAGCGCAAAGCGGCCGACGCGGCCAAGACGGCCTTGGCTCAAGCGCAGGCAGCCCAGCAAACTCCGCAGAAACTGGCCGATGCCGCGGCACAGAAGCTGGCCCGGGCGACGGCGCAGAAGAAACTGGCCGACGCTACCTTGGCAAGTGTCAAGAACCAGATCGCAACCGCCACCACGGCTTCCGAGGCCGCCGAGCAAGCCGCTCAAGCCGCGGTGAAAACGGCCGAGGAGAAGAAACAGGCTGTTGCCCAAGCCGCCGCCAAACGGAAAGCGGCGGCAGATGCCGCGGCGGCGTTGGCTCAGGCACAGCAGAGCGAACAGCAAGCCCAGACTCAAGCCAACGCGGCCGCGCAGAAACTGGCCGAAGCCGAGGCGCAAAGGAAGGCCGCCGATGCGGCCCTGGCAAACGCCAAAAACCAGGTGGCTGCCGCCACGTCCGCAAACCAGGCGGCCCAAGAGGCGGCGAAGGAGGTCACTCGACTGGACACGGCAAGCAAGGAGGCCTCAGCGCTGGCGGCCGCCAAGCGCAAAGCGGCCAACGAGGCGAAGGCCGCTCTGGACCCAAAGGCGAAGGCGCTGGAGCAAGCGGCGATTCGGGCCAACGAGGCCGCGCAGACGTTGGACCGGACCCAACAGCGGAAGAAATCGGCCGAGGAGGCCCTGGATGGCCTCAAAAAGCGTATCGCCTCGGCCAAACAGACACATGAGGCGGACGAAAAAGCAGCCAAGGAAGCGGAAGCGGCAGCCGTTCCGTTGAAAGCCGAAGCGGAGAAGACGCGGGCGGCGTACCTGGCGGCCAGAGACCTCGCCGACAACCAGCGCACCGCGGCTGAGCGGGCGAAGGCCGCGCTCTACCGGTTGGTCGCCGCCAGACAGGTGGCAAGCCTTACCGAAAGTCCTGATCCGCCGACGCCGGCGAACCGAATTGATGACATTGTTTTTGCGAAGTTGAAGTCGCTGGATATCGGACCGGTCCTCTGCTCCGATGCGGTGTTTATCCGCCGCGCCCACTTGGACCTCACCGGCAGGCTGCCGTCCGCCGAAGAGGCCAGAACGTTCGCCCAGGATTCGGACAAGAACAAACGTATGGCCCTGATCGCCCGTCTCCTCGACGGGTCCGAACATGCCGATTACTGGGCGATGAAATGGAGTGATATCCTGAGGATCAGGGCGGAGTTCCCCGTCAAGATTTGGCCCAACGCGGCGCAGGCCTATCACCGTTGGGTGTGGGAAGCGATCGCCCAGAACAAGCCGTACGACCAGTTCGCCCGGGAACTGCTCACGTCCAGTGGAAGCAATTTCCGCGTCGGGCCGGTCAACTTCTACCGCGCGATCCAAAGCCGGACACCGGAGGGCATCGCCGCGGTCGTGGCACAGGCGTTCATGGGCACGCGGGTACACGTGTGGCCGGCGGACCGTCGCGCCGGCATGGCGGTGTTCTTCTCACAGGTCGGCTACAAGCCCACCAGCGAGTGGAAAGAGGAGATCGTCTTCTGGGATCCCCTCCACTCGGCCTCCGTCCCCGGCAGTATCGCGCCGGGAGTGGACGCCGTCGAGAAGGCGGTGAAGGTCTCCAACGTGATTCCGCAGGCATTGGCCGAACCTTTGAGCGAAAACGGGCCGCTGGCGGCGGTGTTCCCGGACGGCGCCAAGATAACGATTCCGCCGAACCGCGATCCGCGGGACGTGTTTGCCGATTGGCTGATTCGGCCGGAAAACCCCTGGTTTGCGAGAACCATCGCCAACCGTACTTGGGCGTGGGCGATGGGACGCGGCATCATCCACGAGCCGGACGACATTCGGGAGGACAACCCGCCCAGCAATCCCGAACTTCTGGCCTACCTGGAGAAGGAACTGGTCTCAAGCGGCTACAATCTGAAGCATCTGAAGCGGCTGATCTTCACTTCAAGCACCTACCAGTTCTCTTCGATACCGAGGTTCAAAGGGCCCGAAGCCAGAGCCAACTTTGCCAGCTACCTTTTGCGGCGAGTGGAGGCCGAGGTGTTGAATGACGCCCTGAACGAAATCACCGGCAGTTCAGACCTGTACACCAGCGCGGTTCCGGAGCCGTTCACGTACATTCCCCACGACATGTCGGCGGTGGCGCTCGCGGACGGCAGCATCACCAGCTCCTTCCTGACGTTGTTTGGACGTTCCTCGCGGTCCACGGGGATGGAAACCGAGCGGGTTAACGAAATGGCCTCGACCCAGTGGTTGCACATGCTGAATTCCGCCACCATACAGAGCAAGTTACAGAGCGGCCCGAAACTCGCGGCGATACTCTCCCAGGGCGGCAAACCGAAAGAAATCGCCGAGAGACTTTACCTGACCATCCTCTCGCGGTTTCCGACGGATGCTGACGTGAAGGCGGCCGAGGAATATGCCAAGAGCGGAGTGACAAACGGGAACGAGGTCTGGACCGATCTTGCCTGGGCGTTAATCAATAGTCCCGAGTTTCTTCTGCGGCATTGACGGTTACAGATGCGATGAAACATAATGCGAAACGGTCGGTTTGCTGGCGCGACAATTAACATGAAAGTGAAAGGAGAATGAAAAAATGAGCACAGGCCATCATCAAGGCAACCAGGAGCAGGTGACTCGGCGCGAGGCCCTGCGACGCGGCACTCTGGGCGTTGCAGGCATGGTCGCGGCCGGGGGGTTAAGTTCCCACGTTTTCGCCGCCGCGGCCGAGAAGACGCCCGAGCAGAAAGCCGCCGAAGAGAAGGCGGCCCGGGATGCGGCGGCCAGAGCCAAGGCCAAGGAAAAAAAGGTCCAGGCCAAATCGGTCATCCAGATCTTCTTGTGGGGCGGCATGTCGCACAACGATACCTGGGATCCGAAGCCTGGTTCGGGCTATGACTTCACGGGTGATTTTGACAAGATCATCTCCACCGACGCGAGAGGGATCCAGCTTGGTTCGCTGTTTCCCAAATTGGCCCAGCAGGTGGACAAATTCTCCCTCGTCCGCAGCATGACGCATGGCAACAACGGCCACGAGACCGCCGCCTACCTGATGCAAACCGGTCACCTGCCGGGCGGGCGGCTGGCCTATCCGAGCGTCGGCGCGGTATTTGCCTTCTTCAAGAAAGACCAATACAAAGGGCTGATTCCGCCCTATGTGGTGATGCTGGAGGCCGCCGGGCGGTTTTCCGAGGAGGGTTTCCTTGGCCCCGCGTACAAACCTTTCGCCACGGGCGGCGATCCCAACGCGCCACGCTTCGAGGTGCAGGGAATCGTCAACCGGGAAATCAACGACGCGCGGCAAAAGGCCCGGCGTGAATTGGCCGACAAGGTCAATCTCCTGGGTTACGGTCTGGCGGATGCCCCGGAGATGGCGGCGGCGGAGACGGCCAGGCAGAAAGCTTACGGGTTGATCCTGGGCAGCGGGAAGGAAGTATTCAATCTCGACAACGAACCTTCGGCGCTCAGGGATCGCTACGGTCGCCACACCTTCGGGCAGGAATGCCTGGCGGCGCGGCGGATGGTGGAGGCGGGTGTGCCTTACATCACGATCAGCTTCCCCGGTGGCTGGGACACGCACGCGGGCCACTTCGCGACCATGAGGTCACAATGTCCGATGTTGGACCAGGGGCTGGCAACGCTGCTGGCGGATTTGAGTGAGAAGGGATTGCTCGATAGCACGCTGGTTTGGTGTACCGGCGAGTTTGGCCGAACGCCGAAAGTCTCCTGGGAGCCTCCTTGGAACGGAGGTCGCCATCATCATGGCGCTGTCTTTACCGTGTTGGTCGCCGGCGGTGGATTCAAGGGCGGGCGCCTCGTCGGCTCATCCGATGACAAAGCCGAACAAGTCAAGGAGAGACCCGTTTATCCGGCGGACCTGCTGGGCAGCATGTATCTGTTGGCTGGGATCGACGCTTCGGCCAATCTGCCTCATCCCTGGGGGCTGGACGCCTACGTGCTGGACACCGAAAACGAAGGCATGAAGTCGGCCGGGCTTTTGGAAGAGCTCATGTAGCCCGTGGCGGGCAATGGAGATGCTCATGCGTCGATTCGCCAGACTTCTGATCCTGGGGCTGGCCATCCTTCTGCCAGCAGCATCTTCAACCTGGGCGCAGAACCAGTACATCGGTTACGTCTATCCCGCCGGCGGCCAGCAGGGCACCACCTTCCCGATACGGTTGGGGGGACAGGGGCTCGCCGATGTTTCGGATTTGGTTGTAACCGGCCAAGGGGTTTCCGTTCGGCTGGTTGATTACTACCGGGTCCTGGACAACCAGGAAATGTCGTTTCTCAACCAGCAACTGAACGAGTTGAAGAAGAAGGAAACGACCGTCAGCGACGAACTGGCGGCCAAAATGGCCTCGTTCGAGTTCCCCGCCCCCATCGGCCCCGCGGCCGGAACGGATGCGGGCCGTTTCCTGAGTTGCCCCGGATGCGGCGCGGCCAATGCGCTTGAAGCCACCTCCTGCATCAAGTGCCGTACGAAGCTCGAGAAACCCAAAGAGCCGCCCCCGGGCGACAAGGCTCCCAAGCCCGAGAAGGAAGTGGCCAAGGAGAAGCTGATCGAACGAATCCAGAAGCGGTTCGACGAAGATGAACGCACTCCGGCCGTTCGCTCCCAAACCGAGCTGGTCTTTGCCGAGGTCACGGTGGCGCCCGACGCCAGACCGGGCCGGCGAGAAATCCGGGTGATTGCCAGGCAGGGCGTGTCCAACCCGCTTCCCTTCTACGTGGGCCAAGTGCCCGAAGTGGCTCGCAAGCCAATGAAGACCTGCCAACTACCCGTGCTCGGCAAGGAGTATCTGGCCCAGCGCAAGAGGCCGCTGGAAGAGGTGGAGGTGCGCGTGACGGTGCCATGCACGATGAACGGCCAGATGGCACCGGGCGAGGTGAACCGGTACCGGTTCCAGGCGAACAAAGGACAGCGTCTGGTCATCTCCGCCAAGGCTCGGGACCTGGTGCCCTATGTCGCTGACGGCGTTCCCGGCTGGTTCCAAGCCGTGCTGCGAGTGTCCGACTCCAACGGCAAGGAGCTGGCGTACGACGACGATTTCCGCTCCGACCCCGACCCGGTAATCTACTTCGAGGTACCCGAGGATGGCGAATATGTGCTCGCCATCAACGAGGCGCTGTTCCGCGGCCGGGAGAGCTTCGTGTACCGCATTACCCTCGGTGAAGTGCCGTTCCTGACGAGCATCTTCCCGCTGGGCGGCCGCGCGGGTGCGCCGGTGAAGATCGAAATGGACGGCTGGAACCTGGAAAAGGCCGTGCTGGCGCCTCCTTCCCCGGATGCGAAACCCGGGACGTATCTCCTTGCCGCCACCACCGGGAGTCTCCTCTCCAACTACGTGCCGTTCGCTCTCGACACGCTCCCCGAGTGCCTGGAGCAGGAACCCAACGACGAGCCGGCCAAGGCGCAGAAAGTGACTCTCCCCATCATCATCAACGGGCGCTCGGATCGCCCGGGCGATTGGGATGTTTTCGAGGTGGAAGGAAAAGCCGGCGAGACGATCGTCGCCGAGGTGACCGCCCGCCGCCTCGGCTCCCCGCTGGATTCCTTCCTCAAGGTCACCCGAGCGGACGGCAAGATCATCGCCTTGAACGACGACCATTTCGATGCCGGCTCGGGCATGAACACCGACCACGCTGATTCCTATCTGATGGTGAAGTTGCCCGCCGACGGCAAATATTACATCCACCTGTGCGACACGCGTCACCAGGGCGGAAAGGAGTTTGCTTATCGGCTCCGGATCAGCCGGCCACTGCCGGATTTCGAGCTGCGGTTGATCCCTTCCCGGCTCATCATGCCCAGCAAAGGCTCAGCGTCGATGACCGTTTTCGCCATTCGCAAGGATGGATATGACGGGCCGATCAACCTGAGCTTCAAAGACCTGCCGCAGGGGCTCGAGTCGCCCGGCGCTACGCTGGGGGCCAACCAGGAGACTGTGGGGGTGGCACTCAAGACCAGCCTTACGGCGATGGCAGCGCCGGTCAACGTCACGCTGGTAGGCACGGCGAAGATCGGGGACCGGGAAGTTTCCCATGCGGTCGTGCCGACCGAAGACAAGATGCAGGCGTTCCTCTGGCGTCACCTGTTGCCCGCGGAGACCCTGCCGGTGTTGGTCTTCGATCCCTCCTACCAGGCGCCGGCCGACCGCATTCGCCCGCCGATCCGCGACCAGGACCGCCCGAAGGATGTGAAGCCCACATTAGCCCGGTCATCGGTCGAGTGGTACTTAAAGCAGCTCGAGGGTCTCTATCAAGACTGGTTCCTGACCGACGAGTTCGTCAACCGCGAGATCGCGAAAATAGAAGCGAGTCTGATTCAGTAATATCAGGGAACCTCAACCCGCTCGGGGCCAAGTCGGCCATCGAGTCATTGGGACACTCCAATGCGGTTGTCCGGCCCCACTGGCACAAGGCACCGAATTGATCGAAGTGTGCTATAGCTTCGAAGGTGCCAAGGCTTGGCGGGCACTGCGTCGGACCTCGTTTTTTTTTGCTCTCCCTTTGATCGGGAAACTCCAGCGCGATGGTCGGCAGGACTCTCAGGGCTTCTGCATCCAGGTCGTGCGCCTCCTGGGCTGTGGTCATCAGTTCAACCGGGAGTTTGGGCCGAGAGATTTCACCTGGTGCTTTGGGGCGTGAACGGGGATTGATTGACTGGGGCGTCGGGATTTTGGGGGGACATCGGGTTGGGGCTATTGGATTGGGGGCGGGGCAGGTATTGGCGTCATTGGCATGAGAAGTGCTTAAACGCACGCACAGATTCCTCTCGACGCCTTCTTGGATTTGTGGTTAAACTGCATGGCCAGCGAGCATAAATCGGCGATGGGCCGTCAAGGTTTGCTGGTTTCAGGGCGGTGTTGTTGGGTGGCCTGTGGTTTATGAAATCCACCAGTTCAGTCAAGTCAGTTTAGTTTAACATAGAACAAAGCTGTGAATAAACTCAAACATCCGCAGATCATGGCTTTGGCATCGGGGCTCGGGGGCGGCGCATTGCTGTCCCTCTCCGCTTTTGCCGCTCCGGTCATGTGGCCGGGTAACGGCCACGAGTATGAGTTTGCGTCTGATCCAGGGATCTCTTGGGCGGATGCCTATGCGGCGGTACCCGCAGGCTGGTACCTCGCTACGCTCACTACTGCGGCCGAAAACCAATGGGTGTATGATAACGTGGTTTACCCAGCCCTGGGGAACGTGGTCGAGCCGGGGGATGAGGCTTGGCTGGGGGCTTCTGCACCGGCTAACAGGACAGACCCCGCAGCCGGCTGGACATGGGTCACTGGGGAGGCGTGGACCTACGCGGTCTGGGCCAGCGGTGAGCCGAACAACTCGGACGGGGTCGAAACTGGCTTGGCCATCAACCGCTACGGCAATTCGCAGTGGAACGATGAAGGCTGTTGCCTTGTCTGGATTGGAGGTTACGTGATCGAAACGAACTCGGTTCCAGAGGCTCCACCAGCCATAGCGACGCCGCCCTCGACCCAGACGGCTGAGGTGGGGTCACTCGCCGGCTTCTGGGTGGAAGTCACGAACATTCCGCCCGCTGCAACTTACCAGTGGTACTTCAACGGCACCAACGTTGTCGGCGGCACGAACTCCTACCTCGTGCTGACGAACGTCCAACCGGCCCAGGCGGGGGCTTACACGGTGGTCGTCACGAACTTCGGCGGGGCCGTGACCAGCGCGCCAGCCCTGCTGAGTGTCATCCCTCCAGTCGTCAGCAGGATCGTTCCGGCCCTGAACCTGACGGGCGATGTGGGCAGCTTCCTGCGCCTGGATTATGTCAATGGTTTCGGCCCTGCCGCACAGTGGCTGTCGCTGTCGAACTTGACGCTTTTGAGCACGCCACAGCTCTATTTTGATCTTTCCGAGCCGCCGCCTGTGCAACGATTCTACCGTACCTCGCAGACCAACGTGCCGAGTGCGAGGCCCGTTTTAGACATGAGGTTGGCCACAGAGATTCCACTGACCGGGGCGATTGGCAGTTCGGTGCAGATTGACTACATCAACCGGTTCGGCCCGACCAACGCCTGGGTGACGCTGGACACCGTGACGCTGACCAACTCACCGCAACTTTACTTCGATGTCACCATGTTTCGCCAGCCCACCCGGCTTTATGGCCTGGTTGCGGTCCCGTAACCCGCTGCTGGTTTCGTTTCGGCCGCCCTCGCCTCCTTTGTTTGGGGGATCCTCAGTGAAGAAGTATGCCAGGCGTTTCGATCGGCTCACCTGGCCGTAAGGTGCAACGGAAGGTCAGCCGCGGCCAGCACCGGGATAACCACTGCAACGATGCGAGCGGAACGCCCTCCGATTCAAACTGCCAGGCGGCGCGTCCGGGCGAGTTCTCCAGCAGTTCAGCGTGCCGGGCGCCCAGGCTCCTGGCCCAGTTGTTGTTTTGGAATAGCCGCACTGGGCACCGGGCGCCAACCACGGTCAGGCGGTTGATACTCTCTGTCATTTCAGTGCCTCCTTTTCGTGTTCGATTTGCCGAGCCGCCAGTTGCCTGCCTTGGGCCTTCATTGTCCCGGCGATTCCGTTCGCCGGCTCTTCATATTCCAGCAGGAACGTCAGCGTTGGCCACACCCGCACGACCTGTTCAAAGAGCGGCTTGGGCGGTGACCAGGGCGTATCGAAGGCATAGATCACCCAGCTCGAAGCACCCTTGCCGGCCGGCACACGGATGCCGAGCGGGGGTGAATTGCCCGGCTGGTGAATGGGCCGGGCACGCCAGTGCGGACGTGCCCGGCCTTTGGTTTCTGGATTCAGGAGGGGGGTCCCTTCAGCCAGCCCAGCGGTGCTTGACCCAGCCGACAAACTCTTGGCCGGGGGAACGCAGTTGCAGGGGATAGGCGTCGGTGAGCCGCTTGGCCACCAGACCTTCGTAGAACGGACAATCCCAGCGCGCATTCAATTGCCGCAATTGCCGATACAGCTCTTGCGGGCCTATGGCCGCAGGGTCATGAGGCCGTACACCATAAAGGGCCTCCGCCAAGGGCACCTGCCCGTAATCATGCTCCGGGAAGGCCGGGGCCAGGAGTTCCTTGCGTTTTCCCAAAGGCGCACCCGCCACGCTCGGAGCCTGGATGTAATCGAACACCAGCAGGGTGCCACGGCCCAGCCCATGGCGGCGGTCCAAGGCCTCGCAGTCGAACCATTCGAGGGCGATCCCATCGCCGATGAGCACCGCACCACGCAGGCGCTTTAAACTCCAGCAACGCGCGCAGCAGACCGAGGTCTTTGGTCCTTCCGAGGATCAGTTTCACCAAGGCCAGATCGTACACGTCAAGGGCG
>Ga0187868_1002712_pt1 | contig 11403 bp, 13 predicted proteins | sample June2016WEW_13_4_FD_133014 | JGI IMG/M metagenome (GOLD analysis project Ga0187868, IMG submission 133014) | Peatland microbial communities from SPRUCE experiment site at the Marcell Experimental Forest, Minnesota, USA - June2016WEW_13_40 | ecosystem: Environmental > Terrestrial > Soil >... | reverse complement strand
TTTGATCGCTTTGGGCTTTTCTGCTCTTGCAACGAATGACAATTATATAAAGAGCAAAATCAAAGATATCCATTTGAAAAGTTGCATTCAGTTGTCAAATCATTAAAACAACATTACAAGAAGGAAGCGGTAAATAGGGGAGCGCTGAGTTCACCTACCGATCCTTAATAACCATCACGCTTCGAAAGACAAATATTACTGGCAGAAGTGTACATAAAAAAGCAGGGTCATTTCTGACCCTGCTGTTAATGCATACAGTACCAGCATTACTACATTTTAACTTCACTGACCTGAATCTTGGGCTGGATGTCGGTGTAGTTGGGCAGATCTCTCCTTATCGCTTTTGCGTGGGGACCGTAGGCGTTATGAAATGCTTCCACTGAATCAAAATAGAGATGGCCCATGACAATATAGGTCGGTTGAGATCCGGGCACTGCGCCAGCCAATCCCTGTTCCACAGCCCGCATGCGCATGTGACAGCTGTGGACATTTGTCGACCCATGCTCGAGCTCGGGTTCTCAAAACTAACCGAACCAATGCGAGCTCGCGTTGAAATCATCTGTGCCGATGCGCTTGATCTTTATCTTGCACCCGCATCTTTCGACATCGTTATCTGCTCCTGTGGGATGAGGCATCTCCCCGAGCAGGAGGCATTGCTTAAAAACATCCGGGAGTAGCTTCCGCCTGAGGGATAATTTATCATCCTCGACTTTTTTTGGCCCACGACTATGGTCTCTAAGCTATTTCACTCGACGGCAGGAAGATACCTCCTTCCCATGGCTGCCGACCTGCTCAAGGGCTATAGCCCAGCATATGTCAATCTCTATACTTCCATCAAACATTTTTCAAGCCGGGCGGAATATGAGAATCTGCTCATCTCTCAGAAATATGCTATCCGGCACTCTGAAGATCTGACATTTGGCATCGTGTCGCTCATTGCTGCCGCACCTCTTCTTACATGACCATCATGTTCTCTGATTTTCTATGCTTGATCACGGCTTTTGTCAAAATTATAGTAGGATCATATTCAAGGGGAATTTACAACAATTACGGATAGCCATGCCATAGAAAAATGTCTGATTCTTATCTTTGAAAAGGATGAGAGTCTCTCTCAAAATGTGGTAATAGTAATTAAAATGGGTTATATGATTAAGAAGCGGGTAGTGCCTCGACTAGGCCATGCCGATTGTTGCCATAGATTTCTTGGGAAACACCTTGAACAAAATGTCACACGGGACTGATGTGGAAGGGAGGATAGAATTATGCCGGGCACAAAGGCTTGGGAAGTGAAGACGAAAAGTGAGGAATGCTGCCTGGAGATTTCCCTGCAGGTTGTCCCTTCGAAACTCGAGGTGAGCGAGGGTAGGGAGATTTCGTTTACCCGCGCGATGCTCTCTATGGTGAATAAAGGCCGTGAGGCATTAGTCGATGTTCTTCCGCATGCCACGTTTGCACAAGAACGCGGCATAGTTCATGATGCCACCGATGCCCTCTCCCGATCAAAAAACGTGGAATCCATAAAGCCCGGAGAGACAGTCAAATGGGACGTATATGACCTGTTGCTCGTTGCACACCCAGGTGTGGCCAGCAAGGTTCACCTCTGGGGTTATAAGGCGGTACTTGACTGGTGGTTAGATTTTGTCGCGTGGGCCGAATACCGCACCCCGGATGTCGCCACGCCGCAGCAAACACCAATGCATCAATGGAAGCTTCGTTGGAGCCCTGCCAAGTCCCGAGCGGATGAGATCGATCTCTCTTGGGAAGTATTGAAGGACTGAGTTCTCAATGATATTCGCAATTGTTTACCTTATTGACGTTCTTGGGACACGGCTTGCGGTTGAAGCCTCACATTTAATAACCGAAGTTCTCCTGTCTAAAATATGGTACAAGGATCGGGGAAGCAACTTATGTGTAACCTTATCCTTGCGATTAAGCAGTCAAATATAGCTTCGGCTGTGTAGATGATACCACGGTATCTGAGTGAAAAAAAGTGGATCAAGAGAAACGAATCCGTCCACTGGAACTGCGCGACAGATCCCGAATCGAAGAGATGGTTGTTTCATCTGGCAAATTCAATGACGTCGAGATAGAGACGGTGCTGGAACTGTTTGATAAGGCAATTAAAGAAGGAGATGCGAGTGGCTATATCTTTGTCGTCCTTGAATACGGGAAAGGTATCCGGTGTTGCGCTTGGTGACGAATATCGCTTCCATTGGTCAGATGTACGTTTGATTCATGGAAGAGGAAAATTGCGTCCTGAGACTTTCTTTTCCGTTGACCAGAGTTCTTTAGAAGAAAATAAGATAATCCGTTGGTCGGGAGTTCGAGTCTCCTACGGCCCATCAAATAAATCAAGTTGTTACAGATTTCAGCCTGTAACTCATTTTTCTTTTTTCTACCCTATATCTACCCCAAGTAAACGTTTATAGTGACCTAGGATGGGGTTTGCCATCGTTTCTGATTGTTTGATAGAACAGCTACAAAATGATTTTGAAAAGCCCTATCGTTGTTATCCTCTTTCACTCAATCCTTGTTTTTTACCAGCCAGCTCACTGAGGCAATTGTGTATGCTCCTTGACTGCTTGCCTTCTTTAGAGTCGATCCGTTCACGATGATCTCAGTAGTCACGTCACCATATTCGCTTTTGTTCTGGGCCGAAATGTACGCGTGGTCCATGCCCTTAAAAGTATAGGTTTGGCTTGCGTAGGGAATGGCAACTGGCCGCTGCTCAGTACCCCCGCCAGGTATGGAGATCGTAATGTCCGCGTTCCGAGCACTACCAGTCACCTTATACTGAACCCGCCAAGTCTGATTGGAGTCTGGCAGGCCACACGTGGCGGGTAGGACTGCAACGAGAAGCACACATAGAAGTCCGAGTTTTTTCATTGTCTTGCTCCTTTCATTAAAGGTTTCACATAATCCTTACAGTGAGGACAAAACATCTTATTCGTATAATCAGAATACGCGTTGTCATTTTCACATGATGGACAGTATGAAGGGCTATCGATGTTCGGCGGAGGCGGCTTCGGTAAATCTTTTCCACAATGAAGACATACTATCGCTTTTTTCTTAATTGTTTCGGCACAGAAAGGACAGTTCCTTGAATCAGAGTCCATTGATATCGGCTCGACATACTTTTGCCGCTTACTTAGATAGAGCGGAAAACCTACGATCCACAGCAAAAGTGAGAAAAGGAACCATTCTGTGGGTCCATAGTCAAAGTTTCCTCCCAACATTCCCTTGCGAACGCCTAATTTATGAGCATCATAAAGAACCCATAAGCTACTTCCTATAACGATGAGTGGAATATACTCGAACATTTGGGCCTCCTTTTTAGAATATTATTTCAAAAAAGATGTATAAGTTTGCTTGCTTCAATACTCATAGAATTCTCGATGATAACTCAATGAAACGTACATGCCTTGTCGAGACCTATCAATCATTTAGTTCAGGAAGAAAATAACAATTAATGTTCCCGTTTATGTAACACGGGGACCGGGAAAACCTTGTGCGTGATGCCCTTTCGTTGAAAGAAGTCATCCGTCATCATCCCTTACATTACATTAAAGTCAGGTATTTCGGCCTAGTCCATCAGGGAAGGCATTATGGTCAATCTCGTCTCAATGTCATAGAATGGAACCAATTATTTAACTAACGGCTGGTGGTAGCCCATTATGGAAATGCTGGTCGTAGACGATACCCTGGCGTGGTGGAAGTTCTGTCCACCATCCTGAAACTATCAGGCCATGGTATGGTTGAGGCATGCAATGGGATTGAGGCGGTCAAGCGGCTCCAGGAAAACTGTTACAACGTTGTCATTACGGACGCCCAGATAACAATACTCACTAATGACGGAGGAAAATTATGAAAGTGCTATCGAGAAAGTTAGTGGAACTTGTTGAAACTAATGCCGACAAGTTGACAAACTGCTGGCTGAAGGATGTAAAGAAACATCCAGGAACCGTGACCTATCATACCTATGATGAGAAACAACTATATCAGAGAGCGTTCCGTGTTTACAGCCAGTTTGGCAAATGGATGTCGAATGAAACTGCCAAAAAAGACATTGAAAATATTTACACAGCCCTTGGCAAGCAGCGACGCCAGGAGGGATTCGCGTTGTCGGAAGTCATTCAGGCGCTCATCATCACGAGACGCCACATTTGGCTGCTCGTAGGTTCAGCAGGTCTCTTGGATACAGCACTGGATCTTCACCAGGCAATAGATCTCATTAATCGGTCCGTCCTATTTTTCGATCGTGCAATATATTTCACCGCCGTGGGATTCGAAACAAAGGATTGATCTGGAATCCCAGAATCCGCTTTGTGGTGACTCACAGGGCATGAGAGTTTAAAAAAATGCAGGACTCACCTCGAGTCGGTTCTCGAAAGCCTGAAGAAGACAAAATCGCTATTTAAAGGGAACAATTCAACTGCATTCCTCCACCCCACATGGGAGGGGGCGGGGGAAATTATCTATGTTTTTGCATACGCCCTGCGGTTTGTTTGATGTCTTGATTTGAAAGCATTATATAAAGACATAGGGTTTCCGTAGATGGAGTGAACTACGTTTTCATCATTTTGCCAGGCCCGCTGGACCATTGATTTCAATGCTCTCATGACATTGTATCGCCACTTTTCGGATTCGCCGATGGACTTCTGGAAGCTAACAAGTTCAGACTTCGGTCCCATTCTGATTTTGTAATCCATCTCCTCAACCCGGTATGGCTTCAAGACTGAACCCTCATTTGGATTTAAGATTTGCCAAAGTATTTATATACCAAATCTGGGCTCAACTTTCCCAAATGGCTAATTTAGACAAGTTTGATTACTTATGATAATTATATAAATGGCGGATGTGGAGAAATCATCCGTGACAAGAACCGTGCTCAGGTAAATAACTAAGGATGGATAAATAATGCTCGTTGTTGCTTGCGTCAAACAAGTACCGGACACGACACAGGTTAAGATAGATCCCGCTACCAACTCCCTGGTTCGTGAAGGGATACCTTTTATCATGAATCCCTCTGATACCCATGCCCTGGAAGAGGCTCTTCGTATAAAGGATAAATACGGAGCTCGGGTGGTGGCAATCTCCATGGGCCCCCCAAATTCTGAGATGACGCTGCGCAAGGCCCTTTCTCTTGGTGTGGATGAATCAATCATGATATCGGATCGAGTATTCGGCGGGGCCGATACCTTGGTTACAAGCCTGGTCCTCAGCGAGGCCATAAGGAAGCTGGCCCAGAAGGATCAGCTTGCCATTGTGCTTTGCGGCAAGCAATCTATCGACGGCGACACCGGCCAGGTGGGCCCCGGCATAGCAATCCGCCTCGGGATTGCCCAACTGACACTGGTGGATGGTATCGATAACATCGATCTCAAGAACAGGAAGGTCCGGGTAAGAAGGAAGCTTGAAGGCCGACACGAGATCGTAGAGGCCAAACTGCCGGCGATGATATCCATAGTCAGAGAGATCAACAAACCCCGCTATCCGTCCGTTCCCATGCGCCTGGAGGCTGAGGAACATATCTTGACCGTGTGGGACAATAAGATCATGAAATTCGATCCCCGGCAGATCGGTCTTAAGGGTTCTCCCACTACAGTGAGAAAGATCTTCTCTCCCGAGCGCGCAAAGGGTGAGATCCTTGGTGATGGTGTAAGTGATCCGGAGGGCACAGCCAGGATACTTGTGGAAAAACTGGCCCAGAAGGAACTGTTGCCGCTGTAATTGTCAAGAAATAATGAATATTCAAGAGAGACAGGACAGATGGACAAACCGAAAAAAGTAAAGAAGCCACGTGGTAGGGCATCACTCATCCCCAACAGGTGCATTGCCTGTGGAGCACGCTGCCAGGCTGCCTGCCCGGTGGATGCCATCCAGATGAATGAGAAAGGTGAGCCCATTATCATTGCAGATAAATGTATCGGTTGCGGCAAATGCGTTGAGATTTGTCCTGCTTTGGCTCTGGAGATGTTCTTCACTCCGGGGGAACTGGAAATCATCAAGAGGCTTGAAGGGGAAAAGGGCATCGGCGCACCAGTCGGGGAAGAAGACAACGAAGAGGCACAGCTGAAGAAGTTTCTTGCTCAGTACCGAGGGGTGTGGATATTTGTCGAACAGACAGACTGCAGCCCTGCCAAAGTTTCCTGGGAACTCCTGGGAGTCGGCGCCCGGCTGGCCTCATTGCTTCAGGTCGAATTATGTGCCGTGGTTCTCGGGGACCACGTGGAGAAGCTGTGTCAGGAATCATTTGCCTACGGTGCAACCAAGGTATATCTGATCGATGATCCCATTCTCCATCACTATCGGACAGGCCCGTATCTCGAGAGCATCTGCTATCTTGTGGACAAATACAAACCCGAGATCGTCCTGATGGGAGCCACCGCTATGGGAAGGGATCTTGCAGGTGCCGTTGCGACAAAACTCATGACCGGTCTGACAGCCGACTGCACGGACCTTGACGTCGATGACAAGAGACAGCTGCTGCAGACACGACCCGCATTCGGCGGGAACATCATGGCAACGATAACGTGCGAAAAAAGCCGCCCACAGATGGCTTCGGTCCGTCCTCACGTTATGCCCATGCCTGTACGGAGCGAGAATGCGACAGGTGAAATCATCCGGGAACAAATAACTATGAAGGAAGAAGACGTCCTCACCAAGGTGGTGGACGTCATCAGTGATGCCGAGCATAAAGACGTAGTAGATATCTCGGGCGCGGAGTTCATTGTTTCCGGCGGCAGGGGCATGATGGCGAAGGAAAACTTCAAAATGCTGCAGGATCTTGCGGACGAACTGGGTGGCGTGGTGGCTTCATCAAGGAGCGCTGTTGACGCAGGTTGGATGCCTGTAGAACGACAGGTCGGACAGACCGGCAAGACCGTACGACCGAAGATCTACATTGCATGCGGCATCAGCGGAGCCATTCAGCACCTGGTCGGCATGCAGGACTCGGATATGATCATCGCCATCAACCGCGATCGCGAGGCCCCGATTTTCGATGTGGCCACATTCGGTATCGTGGGCGATCTTTTCAAGATTGTTCCAGCGATCACGGAGCATGTCCGGAAGGTGAAGGCAAAGAGAGGGACACCGAAAACATGTTAATAGAAAGTACGAGAAAAGGAATATTTTCATGATTCCCAATCCGATGATTTTTGCTGTTGTTTTTGCTGCCGCTGTATTTCTGTTTGCGTGGAGCTGCTTTCAACGCTTCAGACTGGTGACCATTGGTAAACCGGAAGATCGTTTCCAAAACATCGCTTCCAGGGTTCGAGACACCCTTATCTATGCCTTTGCCCAGAAGCGGGTCTTGCAGAAGCCCTTCGGCATCAATCATTTCATCCTTTTCTGGTCGTTCATGATCCTGATGATTGCCAATGCCGAATTCTGCATACACGGTATATTCCCATCCATAAGCTTCTCGATACTCCCGGATGTGATCTATCATCCGCTCATATTCCTTTTCGATCTTGTATCGCTGCTTGCCCTTGTCTGTGTAATTATCGCCGGCATAAGGCGTTTGCTATGGCCTCCATACCCTGAAGCAATTACATTGGACGCCTTTATCATCCTTTCCATGATTGCACTGCTGATGATCGCCTTCTTCAATATGCACGGCGTCCAAATCGCCATCAGCGAAGAACAGGCTTTTGCATTTATGCCCATCTCATCGATAGTAGGTTCGTCATTGTATGCTGGCCAGACAGCCGAGAGCGTGAGATCATTTATCGCTTTCTGGTGGTGGGCTCATGCCATCGTGCTGCTATCCTTCCTCAACTATCTTCCATACAGCAAGCACATGCACATACTCTCTTCCATCCCGAGCTGTTATTTCAGGCGTTTTGAGAAGGCCAACACACTACCGAAGGAAACCTTTGTAAAGGGCAACAAGTTCGGAGTTGAAACCATCGACCACTTCACCTGGAAAGACCTCTTTGATACTTATGCCTGTACCGAGTGCGGCAGGTGCCAGATTGCATGTCCTGCTACAAATACTGGCAAGCCGTTGAACCCGCGGCAGATAATCTATGACCTCAAGATCAACCTGCTGGTCAACGGGCCGGCTGTAAAGAAGAGCCAGAAACCGACGCTGCCGCTCATTGGCAATAGCGGGGAAGGCAGCATCACCGAAGATCAGATCTGGTCCTGCACAACCTGCGGTGCATGCATGGAAGTCTGCCCGGTATTCATCGAACAGATGCCCAAGATCCTCCAGCTCAGGCGTTACCTGGTAGAGATGAAAGCACATTTTCCGGAAGAACTGCTGAATTTCTTTGAGAATATGGAACAGCGCAGCAACCCGTGGGGCATCGCACCTGCCGAGAGGACCAAGTGGTGCTCCCAGATGCAGGTGAAGTCATTCGACGGCACCACCGAGTACCTCTTCTTTGTAGGGTGCGCCGGCGCTTTCGATTCAAGAAACAAGCTAGTCACCGTAAACCTAGCAATGGTGCTCGATGTGGCGGGAATCTCCTGGGGCATCCTCGGTAGGGACGAAATGTGCTGCGGGGACAGCCTGCGAAGGCTCGGCAACGAGTTTGTTTTTGACAGGATGGCCAGAGACAATGTCAGAATGTTCAAGGACAGAGGTGTGAAGAAGATAATCACCATGTGCCCACACTGCTATTCAACTTTGAGGAACGACTACAAGCAGTATGGCTTCGACGGAGAGGTCATTCATCACACCGACCTCATCAATGCTCTCCTCCGCACCGGCAAGCTGAAGTTCAAGAACAAGGTTAATCTTGGAAAGATTGTGTTCCATGATTCCTGCTACCTCGGCAGACATAACGATATCTATGATTCGCCCAGAAACATAATCAACCAGGCTACCGGGAAGCCGCCCAAAGAGATGGAAAGGAACAGGAACAATTCTTTTTGCTGCGGAGCAGGCGGCGGCAGGATGTGGATGGAAGAGCGTCTCGGCACCCGCATCAATCTGGAGCGAGTATCTGAATCCCTCAAAAAGAATCCTGACACAGTGTGCGTGGCTTGCCCCTACTGCATGACCATGTTTGAAGGCGGCCTTAAAGACAAGAATGCAGATAAAGTCGCCGTCAAGGACATCGCCGAGGTCGTGGCAGAGGGGTTGCGATAAGGACGAAACGATTTCGACTGTCCCTGTATTTGATTTAACCTATCCATTCAAATGGTTCATTTTAGGAAGCAGTGCTTGCTGAAAACACCTACTAACAAATATAAACGTAAAACTGCAGGAATTGAATATTACCAGTTCAAAGCAGCAGAGTTTCTGGGCAAATGCCAAGGGGTATCGGTAGTTTCATCCTTTGTTTTCCACCATGGCAAATCCTTTGTACAGATCGCCGCAATCGCCGATACCGATACAAAACCTGCTGAAGGCAAGGCCGTCAGAATCCGTACCATTTTGAGAAATGTTCATCTATAGATCCTGATGAAAACCTCAAAATAGTCCTCCACACATCCCAACCCGGGTTCCCCAGACGGGCAATCTCTGGGGTGGAGGCGGTGAGGGAGGGCTCAGAGGTTTTAATATACTCAATCACTTCTAATCAATCCTTACAATCCATCCAATAAGATTTGCAATCTTTTTTGAACAATTTTCTGATTCGTACTACATGTTTTTCTCTTGTCACGATTTATTACATGAAAGGAGGATAACATGAAAAAGAATATTCCAAGCAGATGGGTCAAAGAGAGAGATTACGCAGGCTCCACAAGTTCATCAAATAGTTGGCGCACATTACCACGATCAATTGAACCGGATGATGTGCAAAGGTTACTTCGAAAGAGGTTCACAACAAGGGATAAGTGTATGATCATTTTGTTGTTAAGATCCGGCATACGTATTGGTGAATTACTCGCCCTAAAGCTTCAGGACATCAACCTCAAAGGGCGTACAGTGATAATACATGAAAGTGCAAAAACTGGAGAGGAAAGAGTCGCTTATGTAAGCGATGACGCATACAAAGCACTTCAAAAATGGATAAAAGTAAGAAATCCCAAAAGACAATACTTATTCTACTCCTGCTGTAGGGAAAACATGAGTTATGGAACCGCTCGCTCCAGCTTTATTCAATGTCTAAGAAAAGCCGGGCTCGTGAGAAAGGGTTATACACTTCATTGTTTGAGGCATACATTTGCAAGTGAATTGCTGTCTGCTGGAATGCCACTTGAATCGCTTCAAATTCTAATGGGACATTCCAATATTGAGGTGACACGAAGGTATGCACGACTAACAAATAAAGCGCTGGAAAAGGATTACTTTCAGGCGATGCAAATTATTGAAAGGGGTGATATCGATGGATCCTACAGAAATTATCTTCAGATATAGGCGTTTTATGAGAAGAGTAAATTATTCGGAAACTACTGTTCGGAATTACGTTTTCAATATAAAAAGTCTATTCGAATGGCTGGTAGTTCCGATAGATGAAGTAACATCAGGAGTCATTTTTGAATACATTGGCTTTCTACACAACAGAAGACTAATGCCGAAATCTATAAATTCTTATCTCAATGGAATCCGCAGATTCTATGACTACCTGAAATTTGAAGAGAGAATCAATATTGTCAATCCTGTTAGACATGATCATCAACAGATATTACCGAAACCATTACCTAGATTTCTTAGGGAACAGGAAATAAAGACACTTTTTAGTCACATTACAAACAAAAGGGACATTGCAATGTTCATGTTGATGCTACGCTGCGGTTTGAGGGTTGGAGAAGTAGCAAACCTAACATTTCCGGCAATAGACTTTGAAAGAAAAAGTATCATTGTTCTGAATGGCAAGTTTCGGAGGGATCGAATTGTTTATATGAGTGATGATACAATCGATTCCCTTCATACTTACATAAAGATTAGGCCATCATCAAGAACACGAAATGTGTTTTTAGTTCAAAGAGGTTTTTACAGAGGGAAATCCATATCTATTCGCGGCATCGAAAAACGAATAGAAGGATATGCGAAGGAAACCGGATTGTTAATTTCATGCCATCGTTTAAGGCATACTATGGCAACACAATTATTGAACGCAGATGCTATGCTGGCAACAGTTCAAGAGCTTATGGGTCATGGGTGTATTCTTAGCACTCAACGATATGCTAAGGTTTCGAATACGAAGGTACGGCGTGATTATTTCAAAGCGATGGAATTTATTATGGCAAGAACTAATCAATAGGTTCTCCGTCGTTCATTTCCGATTGAAAGAGTGGATGACTGTCAAAATTACTTAACACTCTCTTTCAGGAAGTATTCATTTTTTTCTTGTGCGGAAAAATAAATGGTTCAGGCTTTGCCCCTTTGATCCCGTAATCAATAAACCGGCCGATAGTCGGATATTAACGTTTGATACTATTTAAGGACCCCCTAAAAAATGGTATATTTGCAATCTTATATACAGCGAGTTTGACTTTAGC
>Ga0187868_1002711_pt1 | contig 11403 bp, 10 predicted proteins | sample June2016WEW_13_4_FD_133014 | JGI IMG/M metagenome (GOLD analysis project Ga0187868, IMG submission 133014) | Peatland microbial communities from SPRUCE experiment site at the Marcell Experimental Forest, Minnesota, USA - June2016WEW_13_40 | ecosystem: Environmental > Terrestrial > Soil >... | reverse complement strand
GCTTCGGGCTTCGGATTTCGGATTTCCTTCGGATTTCGGGGCTTCGGATTTCGGCCTTCGTGCTCCAGGGTTGCGCGCTTGTGCCCCCCCCGGTAACGCGAGCCTAGCGCAGCCCTGCTGCGGCCGGGGATGGCGTCTTCGGACTGGCATTTCGGTAGCGAGGGTGTATAGTTGATTTTTGAGCGAGCTAGACTGAATGATGAGCACAGCAACGGAAACAATCGAGGGATTGGTCCAGAGAGACTACAAGTACGGCTTTTACACGGACGTAGAGGCCGACTCGGCGCCGCCGGGGCTGAATGAGGACATCATCCGGCTGATCTCGGCGAAGAAGCAGGAGCCGAGCTTCATGCTGGAGTGGCGGCTCAAGGCCTACCGGCACTGGCTGACGATGAAGGAGCCGGACTGGCCGCACGTGCATTATCCGCCGATTGACTATCAGAAGGCGGTGTATTACTCGGCCCCCAAGAGGCGGGGCGAGGGGCCCAGGAGCCTCGAGGACGTGGACCCCAAGCTGCTGGAGACCTACGAGAAGCTGGGCATTCCGCTCAAGGAACGCGAGCGGCTGGCGGGCGTGGCGGTGGACGCCGTGTTTGACAGCGTGTCGGTCGGGACGACGTTCAAGGACAAACTGGCCGAGCGGGGCATCGTCTTTTGCTCGTTCACCGAGGCGGTGCAGCAGCATCCGGACCTGGTGAAGAACTATCTGGGGATGGTCGTGCCGTACACGGACAATTTTTTTGCCGCCCTCAATTCGGCGGTGTTCACCGACGGCTCGTTTTGTTTCATTCCCAAGGGGGTGCGGTGTCCGATGGAGCTATCCACTTATTTCCGCATCAATGCGGCCAACACCGGCCAATTCGAGCGGACGCTGATCGTGGCCGAGCAAGGCGCCTCGGTGAGCTACCTGGAGGGATGCACGGCGCCCATGCGGGACGAGCACCAGTTGCACGCCGCCGTGGTGGAACTGATCGCCCTGGACAACGCCCAGATCAAATACTCGACGGTGCAAAACTGGTATCCGGGCGACGAGCAAGGCCGGGGCGGCATTTACAATTTCGTTACCAAGCGGGGCTTGTGCAAAGGGCGAAACTCAAAGATCTCGTGGACCCAGGTGGAAACCGGCTCCGCGATAACGTGGAAGTATCCGAGCTGCATCCTCCTGGGCGATAATTCCATCGGCGAGTTTTACTCGGTCGCCGTCACCAACCATTACCAGCAGGCGGATACCGGCACCAAGATGTTGCACGTGGGCAAGAATACCCGGAGCACCATCGTGTCCAAGGGCATCGCGGCCGGGCACGGCCAGAACAGCTACCGGGGGCTGGTGAAGGTGCAGAAGAGCGCGGTCAACGCCCGCAACTTCTCGCAGTGCGACTCGCTGTTGCTGGGGGACAAGTGCGGGGCGCACACCTTCCCCTATATCGAGGTCAAGAACACCACCGGGCGGGTCGAGCACGAGGCCTCGACCTCGAAGATCGGCGAGGATCAGATTTTCTATTGCAACCAGCGCGGGCTTTCCACCCAGGACGCGGTCAACATGATCGTCAACGGCTTCTGCAAGGAAGTCTTCCGCGAATTGCCCATGGAATTCGCCGTCGAAGCTCAGAAACTCCTGGGCGTGAGCCTGGAAGGGAGTGTCGGGTGAGAGACCAACATACGGACTCGATGAAACAACCGATTCTGGAAATTACCGATCTCAATGCCGGGGTTGAGGGCAAACCGATACTCAAAGGCATCAACCTGGCCATCTATCCGGGCGAGGTGCATGCCCTCATGGGTCCGAACGGCAGCGGCAAGAGCACGCTGGCGGCGGTCCTGGCCGGGCGCGAGGGCTATGAGGTTGCCTCGGGCCGGGTGCTTTACGACGGGCAGGACCTGCTCGAACTGGACCCCGAGGAACGGGCCCGGTGCGGATTGTTTCTGGCGTTTCAGTACCCGGTCGAAATCCCCGGCGTCAACAGCACCTATTTTCTCAAAGCCGCCCTCAACGAAATCCGCAAGCACAAAGGCCAGGCCGAACTGGATGCGATCGAGTTCCTGGAACTGGTCAAGCAGAGGATGGAACTGCTGGAACTGGGCGAGGACCTTTTGCGGCGCTCCGTCAACGAGGGTTTTTCCGGGGGCGAAAAGAAGCGCAACGAAATCTTCCAGATGGCGGTGCTCGAGCCGCGGCTGGCGATCCTCGATGAGACGGATTCGGGCCTGGACATCGATGCCCTAAAGATCGTGTCCAAGGGCGTCAACACGCTGCGCCGCCCTGACAATGCGCAACTGGTGATCACGCATTACCAGCGCCTGCTCAACTACATTGTTCCGGACTTCGTCCACGTCCTGGCCGAGGGCCGCATCCTCCGGACGGGGGACAGGCAGCTGGCGCTCGAACTCGAGGACAAGGGATACGATTGGCTGCTCAAGGAACAGGGAGCGGCGCGCTGAGGCGCGTGGAAAACTTTATTTGGGGGCAAAGAGAGTATTCGAACTGGCTGCCGGTTGCCGGGGAGGCAGGCCGGCGGGGACGGGGTTTTCCTTGAGCTTGAGTCTTTCATCCAGGATCTGGACGCCGGCTGCTTCCTTGATCTTCGCGTAGTAGGGAGTGAATTGCTTCTGGATGGCCTGGAGCCCGAGGTCCTGTTTGACCCGCTCGGCGACCGTGGCGAGTTCGATTCTCCTGGCCGGCAGCTTGGCGATGAGTTTGATGATGTGATAGCCGTATGGGGAGGTGACGACATCGCTGACCTGGTTGGTGTTGAGGGAGAAGGCGGCGGCCTCGAATTCCGGGACCATCTGGCCGCGCGCGAAGGGGGGAAGTTCTCCGCCGTTGTCCTTGGAGCCTGGGTCTTCGGAAAACTCCCGGGCCAATTTGGCGAAATCTTCGCCGGAGCGGATCCGCTTGAGGATGTCTTCGCTCTGTTTGTGTTTGGCTTCTTTGACCTCTGCGCTCAACGGGGCCTTGGTCTTGGCATCGATGGTCATGAGCAGGATATGGCCGGCGCGGACCATTTCAGGCTGTTCAAATTTCGAGGGGTTCTCGTCATAGAACTTTTTGACCTCGTTGTCGGTGATATTGATATTGAGTTCGCGTTTCAAGACGGTTTCGGCGGTCGCGGCGTCGAGCCATTTGCTGAGCAACTCCTGGCGGGAGAGGTCCACGGCTTTGAGTTGGCGGTCCAGGGCCTCGGCGGAGCCGAGTTGGGTTATGGCGTCGTCCATTTTTTTATCGGCCATTTTTTTGGCGGCAGCCTTGTCGTCGGCAGTGGCCATGGCGCGGAGGATCCGGATGCGGATGAGGTCTTCGAGAAGGCTCTGTTCGTAGAGGGGCACTTGCTCGGGGTTGATCTTCTGCCCTTGGGCCGCGACGCGGGCCTTGAGATGCATCATCTCGTCATCGAGCTCGCTGCGCTTGATTTCCACGTCCTTGCCTTTGGCGATGACGCTATCCGGGAACAGGTCGAGGGGTTTGACCGGCGCGGCGGGCGCGGCGGGCGGGGTGGCGGCCGGCGCTTGGGCCGGGGCGCGCCACGAGATGAAGGTGAGGGCGCCCAAGAGCAGGACGAGTGGGAGGGTCGTTCGTTTCATATACACAATGTTCAGTTCCAACACAGATCTACAGTTTGACTACTTTCACGTTGCTGATGTCCGGGTCGTTTTGAATTTCCTCGAGCACCTCGGGCGGAGGCACGCTGTCCAGATTCAGCACCGTCAAGGCATAGCCCCCAAGGGTATCGCGACTCAGGCTCATGCTGGCAATATTGACCTTGGCCCGGCCCATCAGGGTGCCCAGGTAGCCGACAATGCCGGGCCGGTCTTTGTTGCGCAGCAGGAGCACCACCCCGCTGGGGACGATTTCGGTGGGCTGGCTGAAGACCCGGACAATGCGCGGGTTTTCGGGCGAGCCGAAAAAGGTGCCGCCGGCCGAAATGACTTTCTCTTCGCCCCGGAAGACCTGGACGTGGAGCCATTCGTTGAAGGTGACCGGTTCGCCGGAGCGTTTTTCCTGGACGCTGATGCCCAAGGTGGCGGCGATGCTGCGGACATTGACGTTGTTGAGCTCCTTGACCGAGGCGCGCGAGAGGAAACCGAGCAGGACAGCGCGGGTGACCGGGTCAGTATTGGGCAATTCCTGGGCCTTGCCGCCATAAGTAATGTAGAGGCGATCCACCTGGGCGGGAGCAAGCTGGGCGAGGAATTTGCCGAGTTTTTCGCCCAGAACCAGGTAGGGCCGGACCTGCTCGTAGGTCTTGGCGTCGAGGTAGGGCAGATTGAGGGCGTTGCGGACTTCGCCGGTCAGCAAATAGCCGGCGATGACCTCGGCGACCTCGAGGCCGCATTTTTCCTGTGCCTCGACCGTGCTGGCGCCCAGGTGGGGAGTGAGGGTCACGCCTGGATGCTTGCGGAAGGGATGCTCGGCGGGGAGCGGTTCGGTGGGGAAGACGTCCAGGGCGGCAGCGGCGACCTTGCCCGAGTCCAGCGCGGCCAGGAGGTCTTTTTCCACCATGATTTCGCCGCGGGCACAATTGATGAGGCAGACCCTGGGCTTCATCTTGGAGAAAGCGATGGCATCCAGAAGACCGCGCGTCTGGTCAGTGGCCGGCAAGTGGACGGTGATGAAATCAGCATCGCGGTAAACGTCGTCAAGGTCGGCGGCCAGCGTGATGCCGAGGGACTTGGCGCGCTCCTCGGTGAGGAAGGGATCATAGCCCACGACGTTCATGCCGAAGGCCAGGGCGCGCCGGGCGACCTCGCTGCCGATGCGGCCCAGGCCGAGCACACCGAGGGTCTTGCCCATCAGCTCGATGCCCTGGAACTGCTTGCGATCCCACTTGCCGGCCGTCATCGAGGCGTAGGCCTGGGGCACCTTCCGCGCCAGGTTGAGAATCATGGCGAACGACAGTTCGGCGGTGGAGACGGTGTTTCCGCCGGGCGTATTCATGACCACCACGCCATGCTGAGTGGCAGCCTCGACATCCACGTTGTCAACTCCGACGCCGGCCCGGCCAACGACCCGCAGCTTGGGCGCCGCCTCGATGACCTTGCGCGTCACCTTGGTCTCGGACCGCACCACCATGGCCACGACGTCCGCAACGATCGGCAGCAGTTGGGCCTCGGGCAGCGGTTTGGGCAGCACGACGACATCGAACTCGGGCCGCTGCTTGAGCAGGGCAATTCCCTTGGGTGACACAGGGTCGCAAATGAGCAATCTCATAAGAAGCGGAGAATGTAGGCCAAAGGGCGGCCAGAGGTCAAACCCTCAAAAAAGAATTGTCGTGCCTTGGGGGGCATGAAATGGTCTAAATGGGCCAGGCAATGAGCGAGTTCAAGTTTGCGTGCCCGGTGTGCGGCCAACATATCACGACCGACTCCGGCTCGAGCGGCAAGCAAATCGGATGTCCGACTTGCTTTCGCAAGATCGTCATCCCGCAAGCCCCTGCATCGGAGGAGACCAAGCTGATTCTCTCGGCGGCGCAGGCGGCCGGTCCGCGTCCACTCCCGTCCGGGCTGGGTGAGGAATCGGGCGCCCGGCCCGGGAGGCCGCTGCTCCAGACAGTCGCCAGGGCGGGCCTGCTGCTGGGGTTGCTTGGTTTGGCCGGCGCAGTGCTCTGGGCGCTGGTGGGCAAAACGCTCCTGGCCAATACTGTGTTCCGGCAGCCCCCGGCTTCCCGCATTCCCAGGTTAATCTATCCTGTCCCGCAGGACATCAAATGGACGCTCGACCTGGCGAAAGCGGCTTTTCCCGGGGCGGTGGCGGCAGGCAGGCTTAGGGGCGTGGGCTTCAAGTGCGAGCGAGCCACACTCCAAGGGGGCAAGCTGACTCTGCGCCAGGGAGGGCCCAGCGGGGCGCCCGTCATGGGAGTGGCCATTCATCTCTTTGCCCGGCGGGGTGAGGAGTTGAGCGGCAAGACCATTGAGATCACGCCCAACCGCGCGCCGCCCCTGCCGCAAGTGAGGCTGCGGTGGGAGGAGGCCGGGCAGCAGCCCGGCAGAGAGGACATTTTGGCAGGCTACGCCCTCAAGTTGACGTTCCAGAAGGCCGCCAACGGGCGGGTTGCCGGCAAGATCTACCTTTGCCTGCCCGATTCGTCCAAGAGCTTCGTGGCCGGCAGTTTCGAGGCCGAAATCAAGCAGGCAGCGGAGTCCAAGGGCCGGTGATACGTTTGCACGTTTTCGGTTGCGCTGAACGTCCTTTGTCGCAGCCTTCGTCGGTTCCGTCGTCGTTGGTCCCGACAACCCATGCATCGCTCATGGCTCGCAAACTGCGTGTGCAGTATCCCGGGGCGATTTACATCGCGCCAGGATATTGGATGCGCAGTTGGCGCGGCATGGGGCGAGAGCGCCAACGCAAGCGGCCCGTTGTCAAGAAAAAGGATCAAAGTCGAGGCTTGACCCTTTTTTCGGCAGCGAGATCAATCCAACTCCGGGGTCCCCCACCGCAACGGCAGATAGCGGACCTGCCCCTCCCATTCCCCTGGCAAGCTGCATTCGGCGATCAGGAGCAGGTCTTCGATGGCGGTCGCAATCGGCACGGAGGGCCCGACTTCGAACAGGCCCGGCATGGGCTTGTCTGCCAGTACCCGCGCGTAGGCGAACGCGGTGAGCGTCGCAACGTCATGACTTATCAGTACCCGGCGCTGGGCGGCCGCCCAAGCCAGCACGGCAGGGTCATCCAAACCGGCAAGACCGGCATCCGAAATTCGAACCACATCGAGCGCTGCATTCCGCCGCAGCAAGCCGCGAACGACATCGTTGTTGAAATTCTCGTCGAAGGCGAGGCTGATCATTCAAGAGCCTGTGGAGACGGGTCGGCGCCGGGCCAGCAAACGGGCGCGGACACCCTGGGGGTCGGAACGCCGCTCGTTCTGCTGGCGCACAGCCGAGGCCTGGGCCGCCCGTTGACTGAGATAAGTCGCAACCTCCGCCTGGTGCCGCAGGAGATAGCCCAGCACCGAGTACACATCCGCCAATCCCAAGGTGGGATATTGCTGCACGATCTCCTCGGGCGTGGCGCCACGGTCAAAGGCAGCGGCAACTGTGTCCAGCGTCACGCGACTTCCCAACACGCGGATGACGCCCTGCGCATCCGCTGCCAACGGGACACGCTCTGCCTGCTCGATAAGCAAGTTCATGCCCGAAATTATACCCGCCCAGCTTGAAAACGACAAGTCCTGCAAAAACCGGAATAATCGGAACTGCTCAGGTGCCGAGGACAGATTCGCGCCCCATCTGAACCGCTACAAAAAACTTTGCCACCTCGGCCCGCCGTTTCCTCTTTATTTAGATGACGGCTCGCAGCGTCCAGGTAAACGTGCTGCCGGTTCTCAAGATGAAATCGGCGGAATTCTGAACCACGGATCCTCGCCGCGGAGCTCAAGCGGCGAGGCTGGGATGCGGAGGAAGCGGCCAGGCGGCGCAAGGGCGGCGACGAGAAAGTCAAGATCGCAACCCGCCAGGGGCTGGATTGCCCATAAGCTGAACATGGGCGCTGCAGGCTCCGCCGCCAACCGGATCAGGCTCAGTAGCCTCGAGCGACAAAGGAACCCGACAAAGGTACTGAGAAAGACGGCTACAGCTTCGGGCTGGTCCATGGCAGGCCGTGGGCTTCGGCGACGGCCTTGTGGGTGAGGTGGCCGTCCATGACGTTGATGCCGCTGAGGAGGGCGGGTTGGCGCTGGCAGGCCTCGGCCAGGCCAGAATCGGCCAGCCACTCGATGAAGCGGTAGGTGGCGTTGGTGAGGGCCTGAGTGGCGGTTCGGGCGTAGGCTCCGGGCATGTTGGCTACGCAATAGTGGAGGACGCCTTCTTCGACGAAGACGGGCTGGTCGTGGGTGGTGGGGCGCGAGGTTTCGGCGCAACCGCCCTGGTCGATGGCGATATCGACCAGCACGCTGCCCGGAGGCATGCGGCGGAGCATGTCGCGGCGGATGAGCTTGGGGGCCTTGGCGCCCGGGACCAGGACGGCGCCGATGAGCAAATCGACCGAGGGCAGCAGTTCGAGGAGATGGGCCTCGTTGGAGTAGAGGGTGTGGGCGGTGTGGAGCGTGATGTCCAGGAAGCGCATGCGTTCCCAGTCCACCTCGAGCACGGTGACATCGGCGCCAAGGCCCTGGGCCATGCGGGCGGCGTTGATGCCCGAGGTGCCGCCGCCCAGGACCACCACCCGGCCGGGGAGCACCCCCGGCACGCCGCCCAGCAGCACGCCGCTGCCGCCCAGGTGCTTGGCCAGGAAATAACCGCCCACCAGGATGGACATCCGGCCGGCGATTTCGCTCATGGGCTCGAGCAAGGGGAGCCGATGGTTCATCTCGATGGTCTCGTAAGCCAGGGCCGTCACGCGCGCCTCCATGAGCGCCTCGGTCAGCGGGCGGTTGGCCGCCAGGTGAAAATAGGTGAACAGGAGCTGGCCCGGCCGCAGCAGCCCGTATTCCGAGGGCAGCGGCTCCTTGACCTTGACCACCAGCTCCGCCTTTTCAAAGGGAATGGCGTGGTCGTCCACCAGCGTGGCGCCCGCCTGGGCATAACCCTCGTCGGGATAGCCCGCGCCGGCGCCGGCCTGACGCTCGACCAGCACCTGGTGGCCGCGCTTAACGAGCTGGTACGCAGCGGAGGGCAATAGGGCCACGCGATATTCCTGGTCTTTGATTTCTTTGGGGACGCCAATGATCATGGGTTCACAGCAGTTCCAGGGCGCGGTCCAACTCGGCGTCGGTATTGTAGAAATGCGGCGCGAGGCGGATGTATTTCTGGCGGGCGCGGTCAGTGCGGAGCGAGGTGACGATATGGGCGTCGAGCAGTTTCTGGTGCAACGGGGCGAGGTCAGCGCCCGGCCGGTGAAAGGAGAGGATGCCGCTGCTGTTTTCCGGCGGGGCGTCCGCATGGAGGACGGCATAGCCCTTGGCCTGCAAGGCGGACGCCAGGCGCGCGCGTTTGCGCAACAACTCCCGGGCGATGTTGTCCACGCCCACTTCCAGGAGGAGTTCCATGCCGCGAATCAAGCCGAGGATGCCGAGCAGGTTGGAGGTGCCCGCCTCGTATTTCCGGGCGCCGGAGTGCAGCACCAACTGCTCCTGGGCGACGAAATCCGGACAGCGGACATTGTTCCAGCCGTAAATGGGCGGAGTCAGGCTCTCCTGGATCGAGCGCCGGACGTACATCAGCCCCGCGCCGCACGGGCCCAGCAGCCATTTGTGCGCGTCTGCCGCCAGCATGTCCACGTGCTCCATGGTAAGCGGAAAGGCCCCAAGGGTCTGGATGCCATCCAGGCAGAAGAGAATGTTGCGCTGATGGAGGAATTGGCCGATGGCCTGGAAATCGAGCCGGTAGCCGCTGATGAAGTGGCAGGAGGCCAGGGCGACCAGGCGCGTGTTCTCGTCCACCTGGCCCATGACGTCTTTGGGCCGGATCAGGCCCAGCCCGCGCGCATTGAGGAGCCGGACTTCCACCCCCTGCGCCGCCAACGCCATCCAGGGATAGACGTTGGAGGGATAATCCTCGAAATAGACCAACACGTTATCGTGGCGCCGAAACTTCAGACCGCTGGCAATGAAGCTCAGCGCCAGCGACGTCGGCCCGACAAAGGCCACCTCATCCGTCCCGCACTGGAGCAATTGGGAGGCCACCTGGCGTCCATGGTCCAGTATCCTGGGATAGATGAACTTCTCCTGGTCGCCCTTGGCAGCCTGGAGGGCGTATTGCGACACCGCTTCGGAGACCCGGCGCGGCAAGGGGCAAACCGCTGCATGGGCCAGAAACACCTGTTCGCGCGCCACCGGAAACTCGCTCCGGCGCAACTCTTCATCGGCTAACACTTCCGTCAACGTCACGCTGCGAACGTAAACAATGGCGAGGCCCGCCGCAACAAATGTGTCGCCATTCCCGGGTCGTCACGCTAAGATAACTGGCTCCGGCATGGCGCGCAGCGGCCGGGGACCATGGCTGAGTATAAAGTAAAATTCGAGGTCTTTGAAGGCCCGCTCGACTTGCTCCTTTACTTGATCAAGAAGGAGGAGGTGGACATTTACCAGGTCAACCTGACGCGCCTGGCGAGCCAGTTTATCGAGTACATCGAGACCCTGCGGTTGCTGGATCTGGAGGTGGCCGGGGAGTTCCTGGTCATGGCCGCCACGCTGATGTATATCAAGAGCCGCGAGTTGTTGCCGGTGGACCAGCAGGCGCAGCCCCAGGACGAGGACGACGGGGAGGATCCGCGCTGGGAGCTGATCCGGCAATTGGTCGAGTACAAGAAATTCAAGGACGCCGCGGCGCAGCTCGAGGCCCTCGAGGCGCGGCAGGAGAACGTCTTTCCCCGGGCGCCCGCGAGGCTGGAATTTGGCCCGGAGACGCCCGCGCGCTCCGAGGCCTCGATTTTTGACCTCGTCAGCGCCGTCAACGCCGTTTTGCAGCGCTTCGGCAAGCGCGCGGAACAGCGCGATATTTTCGAGGACAAATGGACGGTCAGCCAAAAGATTGGGCACCTGATGCAGGTCCTTGCCGAAGAGCCGCGGATGAAATTTTCGGCGCTCTTCGCCGGGGCCGCCAGCCGTTCCGAGGTCGTGGCGACCTTCCTGGCGCTGCTCGAGTTGATTCGGCTCAAACATCTGGCGGCGATCCAGGAAGAGCCCTTCGGGGAGATCGTCATTTACCGGGTGGACAAGCCCCCGGCAGAGGCGGCGGCCCCGATGCCGGACACCGGGGTCTTCCTTGCTCCGCCCAAGCCAGGCACAGGGGACGGGCCCTCCGCGGCGGGCGCCGGGGCCAACACATCGTCCGCCTAGCGCAACGCGGAAACTTTTGACGGATAGCAGGACAGCATGGAACTGAAACTCACATTGGAAGCCATTCTCTTTTCGGCGCAAAAGCCGCTGAGTTTGAAGGAGATTCGGGATGTGTTGGCCGGCGCGCCGGAGCACGCGGAGGGGGATGAGAGCGCGCGCCGGCTCAAGAAAGCCAAGGAAGCCGAGCTGGTGGGGGCGCTCGAAGAGTTGGCCCGGGAGCACGAGCAAGCGGGACGCAGTTTTCGACTGGCGTGCGTCGCGGGGTCGTGGCAATTCGTGACGCAGCCCGAATACGCCCCCTGGCTCAAGGCGCTGGTCGGGCACAAGGCCCGCCCGCCGCGCCTTTCTCAGCCGGCGCTCGAGACCCTGGCCATCATTGCGTATCGCCAGCCGGTGACGCGCGCGGAGGTCGAGCAGGTGCGGGGCGTAGCGGTGGATGGCGTGATGCAGACGCTGCTCGAGCGCGGATTGATCGAGCAGGCAGGACGCGCGGAAGTCGTGGGCCGGCCGATGACCTACGGCACGACGGCGGGGTTTCTCGAGTACTTCGGCCTGCGAAGCCTGGAAGATTTGCCGGCGGCGGACGAGCTCCGGCGCGTGGCGGTGCAGAAACCCGAAGGGCTGGCGACGGTGG
>Ga0187868_1002708_pt1 | contig 11419 bp, 14 predicted proteins | sample June2016WEW_13_4_FD_133014 | JGI IMG/M metagenome (GOLD analysis project Ga0187868, IMG submission 133014) | Peatland microbial communities from SPRUCE experiment site at the Marcell Experimental Forest, Minnesota, USA - June2016WEW_13_40 | ecosystem: Environmental > Terrestrial > Soil >... | reverse complement strand
GCCAGGTTGTCGCTCTCGGTGGCGCCGGAGGTGAAGATGATCTCCTTGGCGGTAGCCCCGATCAGCCGCGCAATCTGCTCCCGCGCCGTTTCGACGGCCTTCTCCGCCTCCCAACCAAAGGAGTGGTTGCGGCTGGCCGCGTTGCCGAACTTGGTGGTGAAATAGGGCAGCATCGCCTCCAGGACTCGAGGATCGAGCGGGCTGGTGGCGTGGTTATCCATATAAATCGGAAGGCTTACGCCTGCAGGCGCTTCCACTTGGCTGGCAACTGTGCTCATTTTCGTCTCCATCTTCCTCTTTGCTCTTCTCTGCGCCCGATCGATCTCCGGCGCGGAGGGGGAAATTTCGTCGTTACAGCGTCGTCAATGCAACCAAACCGCCCGCATCGTGTGCTCGCGCAGGAGAGTGTTCGTGCTCCGCCAGATCCTGAATGCTGATGCTCTTCAGCACTCCGGCGATGGTGTCGTTTACCCGCGCCAGCGGCTCCCTGATGGTGCAGCTCGGAGTCAGTTCGCAGCCCTTTGCGCCCTTGGTGCAGGAGGTAATGAAAAACGGCCCGTCGATGGCCAGAATCACCTCATAGGCCGAAATCCCGCGCGCAGCCCTGGCCAGCGCATAGCCGCCATTCATGCCGGCGTGCGAGCGCAGCAGCCCGGATTTGGTCAACTGCTGCAGAATCTTGGCCAGCAGTTGCGCCGGTATCCCGTAGGCGTCGGCCACGTCTTTGGCGCTGAGCGCAGTCGACTCCGGGTGCTCGGCGAGGTACTTGAGCGCCATGAGCCCGTAATCGGCTTTCTTGGTCAGCTTGAGCATGGATATCCGACTTCTTCGGTCCGTATTCAGTATACGACCATTTCTGTCGGGATTTCAAGTCCCGGTCTGAAATCGGCCCGCCCGCCTACAAAATCGGGAAGGGATGGGAAGATTCAACAAATATACGTTTTCAATTGTCGAAAAGCCCGCTACAATCTGGCGGAAAGAGTACTTTATTCCACAGATACCACGAACGATGGCAACCGCCTGCAAACATACCAGGGTACGAATCGTCTCCCGGCACGAAGACACCGAGTTTGTCGAGTGCCTGGATTGTGGCGAAGTCTTTGATTCCGAAGAGTTTCGCGATATGGAGATTGAAGACACCGTCGATACAGAGGACGTCCCGGACGACTTCTAAGGCCGGGAATTACGGCATTTTCCGAATTACCGGAGAGTCGCCAAGTGTGTACAGGGTGGATTTTACTTCCACCCCAGCGAGCAAAAATCACTCGCCGGGGACCCCGGTAAGGAAAAATCCACTCAGCAGCATTGGCCTCACTCTATGCAAATTCGGAAAATGCTTTCAAGGAGCCTCACCTGGCGCCGGGGCCGTTGGCCGCCGGAACACCCACCCGCCTCGCCGCAACCCATGCGTAATGCAGGCCCGATACCACGGTCAGCACCATCGTGGCACCGAGCGCCACCATGCGCACGTCCGCGACCCAACGGGCCGATGTGAGCTGATGCAGCAGCACGGCAGCCACCGCTCCGACCTGGGCCGCGGTATTGGCTTTGCCGAAGATGCTGGGGCTGAAGTCCCGCCGGCCCACGGCCGCGTAGAGAATGGCTGAGACCACCAGGATTCCCAGGTCCCTGCCGAAGACCAGCACCGTCACCCTGGCCGGGATCAACCCCATGTATGTGAGCACCAGGAAGAGCGTGCTCAACAGCAGCTTGTCGGCCACCGGGTCGAGGTATTGGCCCAGCATGGAGCGCTGTTTCAGCAGGCGGGCCAGCGTGCCATCCAGCGCATCGGTCAATCCAGCGGCCACAAACAGGCCGAAACTCAGCGCATAGTGGGCCTCCAGAGTGGAGGCGACCAGAAACGGCATCAGGCAAATGCGCAGTAGCGTGAGCAGATTCGGAGCGGTGCGGATTAGGTTCGATCGTGTATTCGCAATATCAGCCATGACAGTTTTTTCGAAGCAGCAGACCGAAGCGCCAAACCCCCCATCCCGGAGCGATCTCCCGGAGCGATTTCAAGAAACGGCAGCCTCCCGGCAAGAGCTTAAGGGGCCATGCCGCCTCAAAAAGCGCCGGTACGCGTTTCGCCGGCGGAGGAGAGTACGTCGTTCGTCAACGATGGTACAGCATGGCCCATGGGCGCGATAACCCCGCCAGCTTTTCCCGCCGCCCCGATCCTGCTAAACTACCAGCTATTGCATCGCAGGCGCGTAGCTCAGTTGGTTAGAGCGCTTCCTTGACACGGAAGAGGTCGCTGGTTCGAGTCCAGTCGTGCCTACCATATATATCAATAACTTAGACGGGTCGAACGGTCATTTCCCGATTATTTGTGTCACTGTTTGTGTCATAACCTCCCATTCTGCTGCTTTTCGAGAGGCATTCCATCGCCGTGCGCTTGGCTTCCATGCGGACGTGACTATACCGCTCCAGCATCCGGCGGCTGACGTGTCCGGCAATCGCCATGATGGTGCTGTCCGATGCCCCGCTCTCCGCAAGAGACGTAATCGCGCAATGCCTCAGATCGTGGAACCGGAAGCCGGGAAGCCCTGCCTTCTTTGTCAGAGTCCGCCATGCAGACCGCCAACTGTTGACGTGCTTTGTGGGGTCGAATTCCGTCAGGTTGCTGCCCACGACCGCCGTACCGTTGAAGACGCGCCGGGAGACGTAGGACGCAAAGACATAGTGCGCCGGGTCCACCGGGCCAAAGGATTCAGCCCTCGTCCGCAACCTTGCCAAGGCTGAGCAAGCAACGTCCGTCAGAGGGATTGCCCGGACTCCGGCATCCGTCTTCGACTTGCGAATCGTCACAGTGCGGTCGAACAGGTCCACATCGGACCATTGCAGCCCCTTCAATTCGCAGCCCCGCGCCGTGGTGTTCAGGCAGAGGATCGCGGCAAGGTAGGCTGTTTCCCACTCTGGCCGCATCATGGCGGTTTTGAGCAGCCGTTGCTTGTCTTCCTCGGTCAACGCCTTGCCGATGGTGGTTGGCTCTCTCAGGGGCCGTATATCGTCGGCAACACGCGCCCACAACTTCGCCCGCTTCAGGATGCGCCGCAAGATGCCTAGTTCCGCGTTCAGCGTTGCCGGTCCCACGCCTTGCTCTGCCCGCCATGCCCGGTACTCAGTGATCCTCTTCGCCGTGACCGCTTTCAGTGGTTCCTGCTTGAAGTAGACCCGCAACTGGACAAGCAACTGTTTCTCTTTCGCTTGGCTGGCCGGGGCCAGTTCCAGCTTCCGGGCGGTCACATAATCGTCTGCCGCCAGACCAAACGGCTGCCGGGTCACGGTGGCTGAGGTCTGGTGCAACTTGCCCTCTGAGGCTGCCGCTATCAATTCCTTTTCCTTGGCTTGCGCCTCTCGCCAGTCCGTTGTTTCGAGGCTCTGCCGGAATCGTTGCCCGTTGACAACGAAATGACAGTGCCATGTCTTACCGCGTTTTTTCAGCGCCATTTTGCTTCCCCTTCCTGTTCTTGTTCCACCATTCGAGCTTGACTCTCCGTTGCGCTGCTTGAGCGCAATCTTCGCTGCAATACTTCTCTCGCTTGTCGCTGGCAATGAAGTACGGTGACTTGCAGCCCTTACCGCGATTCGTGCAAACGCATAATAGGGGAGCGGGTACAGACGCCATTTCAAGGGCGACGAACGCGGGAAGAAAATCCGTTACGAACGTGATTCTGCCGTTGATAAATCGGAGCCGGGTCGAAAAGGGGCCGTCTCCGATGGAAAGCGGAATCCCCTTTCGCCTGCACTTGGAAATCCAAGCCCACATATCCTGCAACTGTCTCACGCTCACGCCCCAGTCGCGCACCGAGAATCGGAACGGCTCTCCGGCGCGATAGGGAAACTCAAGCGGCCCATATTTCCTTGTGAAATACAGTGCGGCCTTTTCGAGACGGCCCCGCCCAACGCCAGGGAGTGAGTCCAGCAGCTCCGCAACTTTTGGGAGACCGCCCTCAAGTGCGTTCAATAGCTCCGCAGGTTTTGGGAGACGTTCTGGCTCAGCCCCTTCGAGCGAATTCAATAGCTCAACAGCGACGGGACGGGATGCCCCAGCACGAATAACTTTGGGAGTGGCAAGCCACCTCCCCGCGATGTAGTCGTCTTGGAAATCCACGCTTTGGATTTCCACGTTGGAAACACCCGTCTCGACTGCAATTCCGAAATTTGTCGATCCTCTGTCTAGAGTACATTTCATATATTGCGCTCTAGGCAGGATAGTGCAATCCTATGCAAGAAGTAAAGGAGAATCGCAAATGGCAATCTGTTATTCGGTGAAGACTGCGGCAGAACAGTGCGCGTTGTCTGCGCGCACTCTCCATTCGGCCATCAAGCGGGGAGACTTGAACGCGTTGCGCGTCGGACGGCGCGTGCTCATCACCCCCGCTGCGTTGGAAGACTATCTGCATGGGAAGTCCGGCAAGAGCAAGGCGGGTGTCCAGTGACCACCGAACGGCTCTTGACTCTATTGGAAGTGGCGGACTTGCTTCGCGTCAGCCCGCACACAGTCCGCGCGTGGGTCCGCAAGGGCCGCTTGCAGCCTGTCCGTATCTGCCGCCGTTTGCTTTTCTCCCCGGATGTGGTGTCGCGCTTTGTCAGCGTTGCGGAGCCGCGCCGGTGACCGCCCAAGCCGTTGCCGATCTCATCCACGCGCGGCCATGCACGGCCCAATCCCAAGAGCAGGAATGGCCAGAGCCGGAACCTTTGGTGGAGTCCCTGCCCGATGTAATGCAGTTCGATCTGGAGTTGATGCCGGAGTCCTTCCGTCCGCTGGTGAAGGATGTAGCCGAGCGGATGCAGGTTCCGCTGGACTTTCCCGCCGTGGCTGCGATTGCCACGCTTGCGGGAGTAACCAATCGGCGGGCCATGATTCAGCCGAAACGAAATGACCACACTTGGACGGTAGTGCCCAATCTTTGGGGCGGAATCGTAGCGCCGCCAGGGATGCTTAAGAGTCCTGTTATTACCTGCATGACAGCCCCGGCGCGGTCAATCGAGAGCGAATGGCGCAATGCGCATCAACGGGCAGAGCAGGGCTACAAAACCGCGCTGGAATTGCACGAAGCGAAACTTAAGGCATGGAGCGCACAGTTGCAGATCGCCTTGAAGAAAAAGACCGAGCTACCCGGCAAGCCGGAATCGAATCTTGTACCGCCTTCACTTCGCCGTCTTATCACCAGCGATGCAACCTTTGAAAGCCTGCATCAGGTTCTATCGGAAAATCCAGCCGGGTTGTTCGTAATCCGGGATGAACTGACAGGGTGGATGGCAGGACTGGAGAGGCAGGGCCGGGAACAGGAAAGATCGTTCTATCTTGAATGCTGGAGTGGCGATGCGACTATCACCCTTGACCGAATAGGCCGTGGAAATATCCACGTTCCGAATGCTTGCATTTCTCTGTTTGGCGGAATCCAACCGGCCCCCTTGCAAGGCTATCTCGCCGATGCCTTGCGCGATGGACCGTCAAACGATGGACTGATGCAAAGGTTTCAGCTTTTGGTGTGGCCAGACAAACCGCCAGAACCCCGCTATATCGACCGCAAGCCAGACACAGTCGCTCTGGAGCGTACCGCTGAGGTCTATCGCCGCATAGCCGCGCTAGAAGCTACAAACCCGCTTCGGTTGCAATTTGACGATGAGGCTCAGGCCCTATTCGTTCAATGGCTGCCCGATCTGGATCAACGCATCCGGGACGATGGTTTGTCGTTAGCCATGCAAGCGCATCTTGCGAAATACCGTAGCCTGATGCCTTCCCTTGCGCTGCTCTTCGCTCTTGCCGACGGGCATTCGGACTGTGTTCCGCTCTCACAGGCACAGCTTGCGTGTGACTGGTGCGACTATCTGGAGACTCACGCAAACCGCGTGTACTCCGCTCAGGCGCGGCCAGAGCAACACGCTGCAATCGCCTTGAGCAAGCGACTGGCAAAGGGCTGGAAGCGTGAAGATGGGTTCTTCACCGTGCGGGACGTGTATCGGAGCGGCTGGACCGCGCTCGATTCACCGGAAGCGGCGCGGGGCGCGTTGCTGGTACTCGAAGAATACGGCTGGGTACGGCGGGAGACCGATGCACAGACAACCGGACGGCCCAGCGAAACCTATCGCATCAATCCGAGAATAGGGGGAACCCATGCTGGCAAGTAGACGCTGGAGAGACTGGAATCCACCTGCAATCTTTCAGGAATGCCCAGAGCGCGAAGTGCCAAAAGTGCCAGAACCCCAACCGGACCCCCTTTTGTCACTTTTGGCAGTTCCTACTCTGCCCGTTTCCAAAAGATTCACCCTATCGGCCAGCATCCCACCGCATGACCTGGAAGAGATTCCGCCAGTGGAAGGCCCGATAGATGAAGGCTGGGGGCTTTGGCTCCTGGAGCATTGTGCCTTCCGTGACCGCTGGTGGGGCGGAACTGGTGCGCTGTACCTTTCTCTTGCCCGCTGGTGCGCAAGCCACGGGCGGCCTGTGCCAGCGTCACGGCGGGCCTTTGTGACCGCGCTACAGGGCGAAGGCTTTCAGCCTACGTCAGACAGCCTTGTCTACGGACTGGTGTTGAAGGCGGACCTGGAGGCACACGAGCAATTCCAGACCGCTCCAAACCCGGCAAGAACGACAGTTCCCGCACGGCGGACCCGGAGGCCACTGTGAGCCGTGTGGAGAGTCCGCAATTCCCTGTCGGCCAGCGTCGTAAACATGAGGGAGCTATGAGCATTCAACGAACAGACCCGAAGAAAACCGCACACAAGAAAAGCGATGCGCTTGCGGTGAAGACACCAGCGCCCGCACCAGCTCCAACGCCGCTATTCTCGAAAGACAAAGACGGGGCTCTCCAACTTTCTGATGAGTGTTACATGCAGACCTTCAGCACTTTCATGGGACCACGCGAAGCCCGCAGGCGCCTAAACCTTAGATCCCCCCATAGCACCACACGTCTCAGCACCACACTTCTCAGTCAGGTGTCAGGCGCACTTCCATACGGAAAGGGCGAGTGTCAGAATCTAGATGCGTTGAACTTCGCGCTGGAGGCCGTGGCCTCACTTAAGCCCCGCGATGGCCTAGAAGTAATGCTGTGCTCTCAGATGGTCGCCCTTCACAGTCAGGGATTGGAATATCTGAGGCGCACGATGTTTCCCGAGCAGACAAACGACGGCGTAGATAGGAACGTCAACCGCGCGACCCGCTTGCTGAGGACGTTTGCGATCTTAGCGGAGAGCCTACGGGCGCATCGAAGCGGGGGAAAACAGACCGTGACTGTTGAGCACGTCACCGTGCAAGCTGGCGGTCAGGCGATTGTAGGGACGGTCAACCGGGGGGTGGGGGGTGGGGATGCACAACAAAACGGCGAATGAACCCCATGTAAAGCGGTGTGGATTGCTCAAGAACGGCAATCCTTCAGGGAATCCCAGCGCCGCGCCACGATGCGGAGCCCGCACACGCAAGGGAACCCCATGCGGCTGCCCGGCTATGCGGAGTAAGAAACGCTGTCGCCTGCATGGGGGATTATCGACCGGGCCGACCACGGCGGCGGGCCTTGCCCGTTCCAAGCGGGCTCGTTGGAAGCACGGCCAATTCTCGGCAGAGGCAAAGCAAGAGGCGGCACACTTCCGGCAATTGCTGCGAGAGTGCAGGGAACTGGCTAGGGGGCTGAGTGCTTACGATTGACAATCCGCGCGCACGCGAGGGATGTCTTTTTATCAAAATCCCTTGAACAACTCTTCCAGCTTCATATCGAGCGCCAGCGCCAGAGCATACAGGGTGTCAATTCTGACGGCAACGGCTCCATTCTCGATTTGGCTGAGGTGCGCTCTCCCAATCCCCGCCATATCCGCGAGTTGCGTCTGAGACAGGCCATGTTTTTCCCTCAATTCGCTCAAACGGCGACCGAGACGGACGGGAAAAGAGATTGCCATCTCCCCATCGTTGACTGTATCGCTGGGAGCATTGTTTGATATACCGAACAACGCGAGACTAGAATGGGCAAGAGAATTGATCGGGCAACTGGACTGGAGGAATGGCGGTGGTCTGCCGAGTGGCGATTCTACGCGCCGTTTCAGTGGCGGCAACACTACCTGACCTGTGGGCGCGCATATCTGGCACCTGACGAACAAAGAAAGCGAAGTCAGAAAGGACGGCTAAGGATGGGGATCAATTGCAGGCACATCACGGTCGTAGGTCTTGCGGCGCTATTCGCGCTGCCAATCGCCGCGCAGAGTCTCAGTCCGGTGAAAACCGAAACTTATCCTGGTGGAGTCATAGTCCAAACGCTATCCAATGGAAATAAAGTCAAATTCTTCCCGTATGGGAAGGTAGCATTTGGAAATGCGACCGTGATCTTCCCCAATGGAAGTACGATCAAAGGCACGTACAGCGTGTTGCCCACTGGAGAAAGGCGTGCAAACTTCCCTGATGTGAATGAACTCGACATCCTCCCTGAAGGGACAACGATTTCGCATCTCTCCAATGGGTATATAGCTGAATTCTTCCCGAACGGGGAGGTTACCTTGATCCTTCCCGGTGGGACAATCACCGTTCAATCCAAGAATCTCCCAAATGGAAACAAGATGTTGATGCTGCCCGGCGGAAACGAACTTGAAATCGATCCCGGCGGAAAAACGACGTTGATCCTCACCAGCGGGGAGAAGGTCGAAGGCATTTTCAACGTGGGGCTTGACGGAAGCGCGAGTGCAACTCTTCCCACCGGGAGCAAGATCGAATGGTTTCCAAACGGGGTAGAAGATGTCACCCTTAGCAATGGCTACCACATCGTGAAGTCGCTAGATGGAACGGTTTCGATGAACCTGGGAGAGCAAGGCATAGGCAGCTTTACACTTAGTCCGGGACTTTCCTCGGCCAGCGCACTCGGGAGGGAAGTCGTCATCTTCAACATCCCCTCATCTTGGATTATCAAGGATGGCACGGTATCCAATCACCTCGTGATTGTCTGCGGCTGCCGCTTCATGGACTTTCAGATCAGAGCTTTTGTACCCTATGACGGGAAGAACGGTGATGGTTTGCCCCAAATCGAAGGGGCATTTTTGCCCCACGAAGCGGTCAAATTCCTCTCTACACAAGGGACCGAGATTGGGACCACCCAGACTCCCGAAAGGCTGCGGTGGAACATACCGGACACCTTTCCTCAGGGATTCGAGCCTGGGATCACCCAGTCTGGGACAGCCGTACCTGGTTCGGCACTTGCAGCGCTACTCGATAAAAGCTGCAAGAAGCCGTTGATAGCGCCTACGCCTCAGCCTGCTATTGCCCCTGCTCCAGTTGCCTCTCAGCAAGAAACTTCCGGTTCCCTGTCCGCGTCCCAAATAGCCAAAGTTACTTCGGGGCAGACTCCAGATCAGGTAGTAGCGATCCTCGGACCGCCAGTCTCCATAGCACCAGGCCCAGTCACCGTCTATAGCTACCCGTATCTCGCAATTTCTTTCGTGAGGGGGAAGGTCTGGAAGATTCATCAGTTTCAGTAGCCGCCCTTCATGGGCGTGCGATTGGGGCAACCCGCCCCGGCCATGAAATGCGCCCTCACATTTGCCCCAGGGCGCGTCCGCGAGCAAGCGGTGATGGGTTCCCCTATGCCGGATTCGTGGGAGCGCGTCTGACGGCGAGTCCGAACCTGTACAGGCGGAAATCATACCGGGGAAAATACCGGGGACCGTTGGCATTCCCCGATGCGGCGCTCAGCGACCTTGTGTCATAGCTTGTGTCATAACCCTGCCATCCCTGCCCGTGTCGGGCCGTTTCTGGCAGTGTCGTTCGGGTACAGACAAGAGGCAGCGAACCTGCGTGAAACCCGCATGAACACTGCCTTTCCGTGTCGCTCTGGTTCACTCGGCTCTCTTCCGTATCAATGCACCCGGCGATTTGACACGGAAGAGGTCGCTGGTTCGAATCCAGTCGTGCCTACCATTTACAGATTCAGTCGTGTTCGCGGGTAATGCTTTCACCCTGCCTCCGGAATAATGAACAGCATAAGGAATGAATCCAGAAACATGCCCTCTTTTTAGCCTGCGACCAGGTATCGATCCATCCATTTAAGTATCAGCTCCCGCATTTCGGGTAGTTCCTGATGCGCGCAGTCGAAAAGCTCAATCCGCAGATCCTCTTCGCGTCCATAGCTACGATACAAAGGCATGAGTTCGTCCCGAATCTTCTCTACGCCCGCGGGAGGGGTGAGCGGGTCCTTGCGGCCGTTCACGCTCAGGTGGGCACGCGGCGCAATCAATGCATTGATCTGAGACGTATCGAAGTGCTTGAGCAGGGATGGAACAAAATAGTAGATGCCGTGACCGCTCAGTCCGTGAGCCTGGATAAGAGACTCAAAATCGGTCAGGCAGCAAACGTCGATGGTCAAACGCACGCGCGGATCGAGCGCCGCAAGCCACCAGGCCTTTGTGGCTCCCATGGACATACCGAAAGCGCCCAGCCGGGAGGGATCCACTTCAGGACGGCCGGTGAGAAAGTCGAGGGCGCGGAACTCGTCGAAGATCATCATTCCCCACAGCACTCTTCCCCGCCATAACATCTCCTTGAACGCATCTTCTTCACCCTGGTGCCCGTTGGCCTCGTGCTTGCGCTCTCCGAAGCACCAGCTATCGATGGCCAGCGTGACCAGCCCCTTTTCCGCGCAGACGGGCGCGTAAGCCGGCTGAGCGCTTACTCCCTGGAGCAGTTGCTCCTTGCCCAGATCATATTGGCCGGCGTGCCAGTGAATGAAGAGCAGCCCTGGAGCGGGGTTTTGCCGGTGGTCGGGAATCAGCAAGAGCGCGGGGACCGGCTCGATTCCATTCAGATCCAGGATCCATCGCTCCAGCGTGTACCCATCATGCTTCTCTGTCCGCACCCGTTGCGGTAGTGAGGGCTTGTGGGCCCAGGGCAGGTCGCCAAGCAAACTCCAGAGTTCCTGACGGCGATGCTGTTGATTCATGCCGAAGTCTCCGCCCGCGTCCCATGAGGCGACGGGATTGTTGTTCGCCTGCGCCGCCAGGCTTCTGGCCAATGCGGCCGATCCGATCATGAACTCACGGCGGGTGACCCCAGGCCTTGATTTTGCCACTTTTCCCCCATTCAACCGGGTTTACTCGAACAATGTATCACCAACCGGGCAGCGGGGAAGGGAGTGGCTTTGTCCATTGGCGGGAGGATTTCTATCCTCAGATGCGGTCAGTGGGGAAGCTGCCGACGGTTTCGCCGGGGGCTACGGTCTGTCCGGCGAGGACGATGGCGTGGCTGCCGATGCGGGCGCCGGGGCCGATGACGGTGGGCACCAGCGTCACCTGATCGTAGTTTTCCGAGTTGTGCATGTGGGAGTAGACGCGGGCGAAGGAGCCGATGACGGCGCCCTTGCCGATGGTGATGCCGCCGCGGTCGTTGAGCAGGGCGCGCTGACGGATGGTGACCCCGTCCCCGATGGAGAGGTTGTAGCCG
>Ga0187868_1002707_pt1 | contig 11423 bp, 10 predicted proteins | sample June2016WEW_13_4_FD_133014 | JGI IMG/M metagenome (GOLD analysis project Ga0187868, IMG submission 133014) | Peatland microbial communities from SPRUCE experiment site at the Marcell Experimental Forest, Minnesota, USA - June2016WEW_13_40 | ecosystem: Environmental > Terrestrial > Soil >... | reverse complement strand
CGGAGCTTCGCCGCGCAGGGGTGCAAAGACTCAACGTGAGTTTGGACTCGCTCAATCCGGAAACCTTTGCAACGATCACCCGCGGCGGAGACCTGAATAAAGCTCTGGACGGAATCGCCGCTGCCGAAGAGGCCGGATTTCCTCCGGTCAAAATTAACATGGTGGTTATGCGGGGAATCAACGACGGCGAGGTGTTGGACTTCGCCGCGCTCACCCTGCGCAAGCCTTGCACCGTGCGCTTTATCGAATACATGCCGACGAGGATGGAACCCGGATGGAAGTCCCTTTGCGTCACCGGGCACGAGGTCCTTGAGCAAATCGCGCGACGTTATCCTCTCGCAACGCTGGACCACGGCAATACGGGAGGCCCTGCAAGGAACTACCAGATTGTTGGCGCGGCAGGTACAATTGGCGTGATTACGCCGATTTCAAATGAGTTTTGCGAGAGTTGCAACCGCATAAGGGTCACTGCCTCGGGTATGGCAAAGGGCTGTCTGTTCGCCAGTGAGGGAGTCGACCTTAAGCCATACCTGCGGTGCGATGACGATAAGCTGAAGGAAGTTCTGCATCAGATCATGTGGAAGAAACCCTCGCAGCACAGGCTTTTGAAGCTGGATTCCGCGCATACGCCGTTTACCATGGCTCAAATTGGCGGATAGCAGCGATCTCCGCCTGTGCGGTTTCCCAACGGCGATTCAACTACTACTCTAATGTCAACTACTGTCAACTTCAGACAGTAACAGTCACGTATCTGGATAATTGCTCCTGGTCGAACTCCACCCCGAGGCCGGCGTGAGCTGGTGCATCGATAAAGCCGTTCTTTATCGAAACGTGAGTAAAGCACCGATCGCGCAGCGGATCATCCAGGAAGGGGCATTCGTACGGGAGGGTATGCCCGCTGCCCAGCATTGAATAAAAATTAAGTGTCGCACTATAGAGAATTCCCGATCCCCAGACGTGTGGAGTCAGTTGCACTTGATGCTTGTTCGCCAACTCCATAAGGGCCGGAAGGTTCGAGAATCCACCGCATAGAGAAAGCTCGGGTTGAAGAATAGTAACCCCGGACGCGATCAACTTGGGGAAGCCGTCGAACGTACACTCATTTTCACCGGCTGCAACAGGCAGCCCGTTACGGTGAGCGCATGCTTCCTTATAGTCGCCGTAGGCGTCAGGCGAGAACGGTTCTTCCAGCCACTTCACGCCGATCTGCTCGAGCCTTTTCATCAACTCCTTCGTCTCTTCCATGCTTCTCATCCCGCAATTAGCGTCTACCATCAAGTTCATGCTGGAGGGAAGCTCCTTTCTTATTTGACCAATCAGCCATGCTTCCTGCTCTGCCGGGTATTTCCCGGCCTTCATCTTGATTCCGTGATAGCCCGCTGCTATGAAGCGCTGCATCTCCGGCAAAAGCAAGGGCAATTGTTCCTTGTAGTCGGACACTTCGCGGTAGAACAATCCCGTACCATAGACGGGAATATGTGTTTTTGGCTTGCAGCCAAACAGCTCGCATACAGGTTTGTTTTCAGTTTTCCCTCTGATGTCCCAGTAGGCTAGATTCAGAGCGCTCTCAAGCCGTTTGCGAATCGCAGTTGAGACAGTTGGCGGTAGTTTCCGACTCAGTTGATCTTCAATGTCCTCCCATTTGTCGAATTGGAAATTAACAAAATGCGGAAAGAGCGACTTCATAACCTGCGACAGTTGCTCACGATCAAATCCGTAGGCCTCCCCGTATCCGGTAATACCTTCGTCGAGTTCGACCTTCAGATAGTTTGCCGATTTGCCTTCAAACCAAACCTGAGAGTTCCCCAACTTCCTTTCAAAGGGTGCAAACAAAAATATGCCTTCAATCTTTCTGATTTTCACGTGCGCAGCTCCTTATCTCTCCATGCAATCAGCAGCTCCAGCATTCTTACTCTAGCTCGCAACATGCAGGCCAAAGTTGAAACACCTATGCCTTTCCCGTACCCAGCGCAAGGGAGCCCCGCGAGGATATCATCCGCCCGTAGATGAGAAGTGCGGTTCCACCCAGTATCACCAGGACCCCGAGGGCAACGAATCCCGACATATATGACCCCGTGTACTTATACATCAAACCTACGAGGAATCCCGCCAGGGTTCCTCCGCCACCCGCCCCAAGGCCGTTAATAATACCCGCGGCCGCGCCTACCGCCTGCGGTTCAGCCGTAGACTGGACAATAGACCAGATATTGGGCGTGTAACTGCTCGCCCAGTATCCCAATGCCAGAGTGATCAATGCCAATTTTGCATAACCACTGCTGACTTGTGGTAGCAGAATGAGTAGAATGCCAGCTACCAGCAATCCCAAGGCGGCAATCAGTACTCTTTTCCCCGTCCTGTCACTGATGATCGCCATCGGAACCGCTAAAGCAATTGCCGCGATATAAGGCAAGGCGCTTCCGAGGGCTTGGGCGCCTCCGGTAAATCCGAGCGATTTAACCGCCAGTGGAATCCAAAGCGTAATTCCCCAAAAAAACATGCCCTGCATGATGTAACTGAACACTAAAAGCAAAAAGGGCACTCCGCCAAGCGCTCGCAAGGTCAGCTTGGGTTGCGGGCCAGCCTTCTGCTCCTGGTATGGGGCTTCGGATTGCTTTCCCAGCAGGAGGCCATAGAGAGGAATCATCACAACTAGGCCAACGCCACCGGTGAGGAAGAACAACACGTGCCAACCGAAGGCATTGTAGATCGGCGTTAGGCTTACGAAGCCGATCGCAAGCGCCAAGTACTGGCCGTAATACTGAATGATGCTGTTAGCCCTGGTAAGTTCGTGCGGTGCGAACCACGATCTCGCGAATCGAGACTGCTGGGGCCAATAGATTCCCTCCGTCACACCCAGTACGAGGCGATAGAACAGAAGAAGTCCTACAGATGCGACCCATCCTGTGAGTATGGTTGATACTGACCAAATCGTCAGGGTACATATAGCTACCCACTTAGGATCGAATCGCTGCGTCAGTATGCCGCCGAAAACATTCGCAACGGCATAACCCATTAGAAAGGTGGTGAGCGCCCAACTCGACGTCACTGCGAACCCCGGACCAGCAAAGCCGAGGTCCTTGGCAATAGAGGGCAGGCCTACGGAGAGGTTAATACGGTCCAGGTAGGCAATAAACAGCCCGACAAGAAGTGTGCCGCCAATTTTAATCCATCTCGAATCCGCCATTTTCGATTCCTCCCCCGATTCGTCTCGGGCAATCCGTATCACCGCGCTCTGAGTGCGGCGGAACTTTTTCTGAGCTACAAAAATTGTGCTCGCGTTGGAAATCGTCCCCCACTATACGCAGGGGGTTAATCCTTGCAAAGCACAATTTTGGAATCTCCATTTCAGCGCCGAATCACTCGTGCTGTATGCCGACAACATATGCACCGGAGACACGCTGGGCAAGGCTACGCTGCGTGCGTCTGATGTTTGTCACGGGTTGCGCCTTGGCGCGCCAAGCGCGGGCGTCAGCACTTCTTTCTGGAATTAGTCTGTGCAATAAGGCAAACTGTTAAGAGCACTTTTACATTCATTCAGGGGTGGTGTCTCGCTCGCAAAGTATTGCGAGCAGTGTTCTGCTTGCGTGCTGATCCCTGGCAAGCTGTCGGGAGATGGCGATGACGGATGATTTATCGGGATTTGATGTTTTGGTGATAGGCGGGGGCAACGCGGCTTTGGCGGCGGCTTTGAGCGCGCGTGAAAGTGGGGCCAGCGTGCTGCTGCTGGAGGGCGCACCGAAGGAGTTCCGCGGCGGCAACAGCCGGCACACCAGAAACCTGCGGTGCATGCACGACGCGCCGACGGAGGTGATGACCGAGGCCTATTCGGAAGACGAGTTCTACGACGATATTCTGCGAGTGACCGGAGGCCAGACCAACGAGCAGTTGGCGCGCATGACGATCCTCGCTTCGGCCTCCTGTACCGAGTGGATGAAGCGCTACGGAGTTCGCTTTCAACATGCCATGGGCGGCACGCTTCACCTGGGCCGCACCAATGCGTTCTTCCTGGGCGGCGGAAAAGCCATGATGAACGCCTACTTCGCCAGGGCGGAGCGCGTGGGCATCCGCATTGTTTACAACGCCGAAGTGGTGGACCTGGATGTGGTCGACGGCAGGTTTCAAAGCGCCAGCGTGCTGGTGGAAGGCAAGCCCGCGCAGATCGGCGCCAAGGTATTGGTGGCCGCCTCCGGCGGCTTCGAATCGAACCTGGAATGGCTGAAAGAGGCGTGGGGGGCGGCCGCCGACAATTTTCTGATCCGCGGCACTCCCTACAACAAAGGCAAGGTTCTGAAGCGCCTGATCGAGCTGGGCGTGCAATCCATCGGCGACCCCACGCAGGGACACTGTGTGGCCATCGACGCCCGTGCGCCGAAGTTCGACGGCGGCATCGTCACCCGGCTCGACTGCGTTTCGCTGGGCATCGTGGTGAACAAGAACGGCGAACGCTTCTACGATGAGGGCGAGGATTTCTGGCCGAAGCGCTATGCCATCTGGGGACGGCTGGTGGCGCAACAGCCGGAGCAGATTGGCCACTGCATCATCGACGCCAAGGCGATGGGAAAATTCATGCCCTCGGTCTTCCCGCCGGCGAAGGCGCAGAGCATCGGCGAGTTGGCAAAGCTGGTGAAGCTGCCGGTGGAAAAGGTCGTGGCCACGGTCAAGGCCTACAACGACGCGGTTCAGCCCGGAACGTTTAACCATGCAATCCTGGACGACTGCAAGACCTCGGGCTTGCAGCCGGAGAAAACGCATTGGGCGCTGCGGATCGATCAGCCGCCCTTCTACGCCTACGGGCTGCGGCCCGGTCTGACGTTTACGTATCTGGGAGTGAAGGTCAATGAGCGCGCCATGGCGCTGATGAAGGACGGCCAGCGGTCGCGCAATATTTTTGCCGCCGGGGAAATCATGGCGGGCAGCATACTCGGCAAGGGATACGTGGCCGGCTTTGGCGTGACCATCGGGACAGTGTTTGGCCGCATCGCCGGCCGCGAGGCAGCCATGCAAGCCCTGAATCGGGGCGAGCCACGCGATGGAAGAGAGGAGGCGCCGCGCCATGCTGCCAACTGAGTTGATGCACGAGGGCGAACACTTGATGACCGTGTGCAACGCCTGCCGCTACTGCGAAGGCTATTGCGCTGTGTGGCAGGCGATGGAGAGGCGTCTGGTTTTCAAGGAGAGCGATCTGAATTACCTGGCGAATCTCTGCCACAATTGCAGCGAGTGCTATTACGCCTGCCAGTACGCGCCGCCGCACGAGTTTGACATCAATCCGCCGAAGACATTGGCCAAGATTCGCGCCTATACCTACGAACTGTATGCCTGGCCGGCCCCGCTGGCTAAAGCGTTCCGCAAGAACGGGCTGCTGGTTTCGCTGCTCACGGCGGTAGTGCTGATAGGGTTCCTGCTGGCCGCGAACGCGGCCGTTGGCAGCCGGCTATGGACGCCGGTTCGTGGCGGAGATGCCTATCAGATCATCTCGCACGAAGTTATGACGCTGACCTTCGCCGCGGTTGGGCTGTTCGCCGCGCTCGCCTTGCTGATCGGATTTCTCCGCTTCTGGCGCAATGTGGGTGAGCCGTATTCCGGGCTCGCCAACCCCGCCGCGCTGACCAGAGCGGCGAAGGATGTGCTCCGCCTCGAGAATCTGGACAACGGCGGGGCGGGCTGCACCTATCCGGGGACAGAGAGTTCGCAGTCGCTGCGCTGGTTCCATCACGTGACGTTCTACGGATTCCTGTCGTGCTTCGTGGCCACCACGCTGGGCGCAATCTACTACTACGTGCTGGGATGGCACGGACCTTATGGCTATGCCAGTTGGCCGGTCATCTTTGGCACGTTGGGGGGCATCGGCCTGGTGATCGGGCCCGTGGGCCTCTACGCCCTGAAGCAGCGCCGCAATCGGGATATCGTCGACGAGGGTCAGTACGGGATGGACGTGTCCTTCATCGTGCTGCTGTTGCTGACCAGCATCAGCGGACTGCTTTTGCTGTTCTTGCGCGAGAGCGCGGCGATGGGCACGCTGCTGGTGGTTCATCTCGGCATCGTCATGGCGCTGTTTTTGACGCTGCCCTACGGCAAATTCGTGCACGGCATCTACCGGTCGGCCGCCGTACTAAAGTGGTCACTGGAACGCTCGCGCCCACCAGAGCACAACGTGGAAGTGTAACCCGCGCGAAGGTTGTTGGATGACATCCGAAAGAGGCCAGAAGCCGCCTTCAAATAACGGCCCCTTTGTTTGACGCACTACACTAGCTGGATTGTCACCGCTGGCTGGCTTCACCGGCCGCTACTTGCTGATTGAATTTGGCCGACTGGCCACGGGGCGTGCTCAGAGATTTCCATCGCAAATGTTGAAAGTGCTTCGCCAAGAACACGATTTGTCCGCAGTGATAAGAGTAGTGAGCAATCTGGCGGTTGATGGCCTGCATTACCGAGTGAGCTTCGCTCCGGATTGTAACCGTGCGATTGAGATCCGCCGGGCAGAGTGGTTCCAGCGCGGAGAACACGCAGTTCCAGCCTGACTCCCACAGCTTCATCAACTCGTTGCGTCCGGGGGGAGGCTCCACGAATTCGATGTCCCGGTTCCGATCCGGTTTTTCACCGTCGCTGGTGAGAAAGTCGGTCCAACGCGACCGCATGTTCCCCGCCATATGCTTTACGATGGCGGCAATACAGTTCATCTCCGGGTCCAGCACCTCGACAAGCTGCTCGTCTGTGACTTGTGCCATCGCGCCTTCGGCCGTTTTCTTGTAGTGGCGAAACAGCGACAAAGAATCCTCAAGGTAGGAGGTCGTGAATTTGAGCGCCATGCTTGCATTATACGAACAACCGGGCAGGGTTTTCGCAACAAAGTCCATACCCAACCGCGTTGCCGCTAACTCCCCCAGCGGCAGCTTGGTCCGGCACGGGCGAGGCAATTTGCCGCGGCACTTGCAACCCTGATTCAAAATTCAGTTATCATCGGGCATATGGCACAGCATTGCATTCATTGCGGTACCGAACTTTTCGACGAGGGCAATTTCTGTCATGTGTGCGGCAAGAGTAAGGCGGGAATCCCGAGTGGCTCCGGCGGCACAGCCTTGAAGCCCGTAGTTCTGCCGCCAGATGCGGAGAGCACGTTTTTTGAAGATGGAGCCGTCATCGTAACCAACATTCATTTCACGGTGCCGGGGCGAGTTTTTGCCATGTCAGAAGTAAAAGGCGTGCGCCTTGAAAAAACCGGGCCGACCCGATCGTGGTCTACGGCTTGCTATCTACTCGGAGTGGGAGCTTTTCTTGCACGGCTTTACCGTTTCGGGTTAATCCTGTTTATCGTTGGGGCTTTCCTCAATGCGATTTTCAGGCCGAAGTTCACGATTGTGCTTGATAGCGCATCCGGTGAGGTTCGGGCTTTCACGAACGGTGACCGAGATTACATTTCCGAAATTGTGGATGCGCTCAAGAAGGCCATCGCGTATCGCCACTAGCGTTGGTCAGAGCACGGTCGTCTGGCACCGCAGCGCCGCGGTATTTGTCAATTTCTACTGCAGGATCACAAGCAGGCGGCAGACGCGTTCAATCTCGGCCTGTTGCGCTGAACTGATACCCATGAACTCTACGCCATACGTAAAGCTGGAGCGGTTCCGAACAACCGCGATCAGCGTAATCGACTGGACGCAGTAGGGAAGAGTTATCTCAACCTTGATCCTATCTCCGATAGCCAGTTCGATTGGCAGCACCGCTGCCATACCGCCTTTTCCCAGTTCTGTTCCCCGCCCGTGCACCGTTTTGTCCGCTTTGCCGACGCGTGCAGTGGCACGAAGACCCACGTCAATGGAGTAACGGGGCCAGCGGCGCATCTCGGCGGATGGCTCGGGCGGTAATGCCATACCGGAACTTAGTTGGGTCATCGCATCCTTCCAGCAGTTACGAAGATATCGCCAACTGGACATGTACGCAAGTTACCTCAGTATCCAACTTGCCACGTTTTTCAAGTTACCTCGGTAATCGCACTGGATATGCATTCCGGCGTCTTGAACGGAGCCTGTCCAGGGGTGAGAACCCGGCTATCCCGACCGTATCTTGCTCGAGACCCTTTGAGGAATCAGGTCGGCTGCACCCAGTGTGTGCGCCCGTTCGAGCAATTGTTCAACCGCCCACGTTACAGCACGATAGCGGAATCGATCGGATGCCGGTGCCGACAGCGAATAGCGTCACGCCGGAATGAACGAGGAGCGCTTGCCGCTGCGTCCGGCGCATCGGTTTTGCTCTCATTGGTTCATCGATTAGGCAAATACGAGTGGGCCCGCCTTCACGCGCCGCCGGAAAGCCTCTTTCAGCCCTGGGTCGGTGACGGAGTCAACATCGACCAATTCCTTCATGCCTGGATAATCGAGCGCCGGCAGAATGGCATCATCCGGTAAGCTGCTGATGATCTCGGCGAAGGGGCGATGTGTTATGTCGGAAACTCGCGCCAGCTTATCGCGATATTCCTTTTGCGGGAGAGCCCGGTGAGGCGGGTAACCTCCGCCCCGCTCGACGCTGAACAAGCGGTCGAAGATGAATCTCAGGTTGACGTCGCCAGCCCAGCCGTAACCCTGGTTCAAGGCCAGCGAAATGCAATTGCCGCCATTGATTTGCATGAACAGCCATGCGTCGAGATCGTTGAGAATGTGTCCGCAGAACACGCCAGGATATTGCATCACGGAGTTCAGGTAGCCCTGACCTGTTCCGCATCCCCCCACGACGAAGTCGACCCGATTAAGATGGAGCAGTATGGCGGTCATCAGGCCGGTGTGGATATAGGACAGCTCCGGTTTTGCACCGTTTGTGGTCATTCCGGCATTGATGATTTCGTGTCCTCGACCCTGCAGGGCTGCGAGTATATCGGCGTTGCGGTTGGCGGCGCTGGTTTCGTTAATCACTGCGATTCTCATCTGGTTAACCCTTCTCTGGTCTGCCAATTGGGCAGGCGCGTTCAACGGCATGCGATTCGTGGCTTGGGATGCCTTCCCAGCGGAACCCGACCGCCCTAATATAACACTGCTCTCGAACCGGTCATCACCAAGAAAGACCAATTTGCTCGCCAGGTTTTCGAGGCCATGGCGGACAGCCCTGTATACGTTGTTTTGATTAGCCGTATTCCTAATTTGGCCCATAAGGAATTCACAACATCGCAAAACCCTTGACAACTCCAGCGATATGGCTAATGATTTCACGTCTCACCTGGAAATTGAAGATGAAACTGGGATTGGCAATAGCTTCGGAAAGGGCCCTGCCGTCCGCTTTCGTAGTCTTCCGCGATAAACTGTCGAAAAGCATCCGAAAGGTGGCTCAACTGGGATATGACGGGGTTGAGCTTGCCCTGCTCGACTCCAGCCAGGTGAGTCTCCCGGAAATCAAAGCTCTGCTCAAGGAGTATCGTCTCGAATTACCTGTGATCTCGACGGGCCAGGTCTTTGCCGACGCCAAGCTCTGGCTCACCCACCCGGACGCAGCCATCAGGCAAAGAACCATCCAGCGGCTGAAAAGCCTGATTGATCTGGCCAGTGAATTTGGGGCTATGGTCAATATCGGAAGGGTCAGGGGACCTCTGGACCTGCAAGAGCCAAAAGCTTCCGAGGAAAGGTTCATTGAGGGTATCCGCGAATGTGGAGAGTATGGAGGCAGTCGAGGGGTCAGAATCATTCTTGAGCCCGTCAACCGCTATGAGATCAATTTCATCAACAGCGTTCTGGACGGGATGGAGATACTTAAGAAGATTGGTAATGGCCAGATCTTCCTGATGCCTGACGTCTTCCATATGAACATCGAGGATGCCTCCATTGGCGGCAGCCTAAGAGCGGCGAAAGACGTCATCGCCTACGTCCATTTTGCTGACAGCAACCGTTGGGCTCCCGGGGATGGCCATCTCGATTTTCCTGGGATCATTAACACTCTTAACGAAATTGGCTATGCCGGCTTTGCCACCCTCGAAATACTTCCGTATCCGGATCCGGATACGGCCGCATCAAGGGGGATTCAGTATCTGCGGAAATTCATTTAAGGGTTTCGGTGAAAAACGGGGACAGACTCTCGCAGAACTCATGCGATAGCCTGTGGCCCGCAAACAACATCAAGAGAGGAAGGAAACATTATCGTGAAAAAAGTCTTGCTGGCTATCGCAGCACTGGTGATTGCATCATCGTTTAGTTTTTCGGCCGATAAGAAGATTGTGGTTGGATTTTCACAAATCGGCGCGGAAAATCCGTGGCGAACTTCAATGTCTGAAAACATGAAAGATGCTTTCGCCAAAGCAGGCATTACTCTAAAGTTCTCAGATGCGCAGGGGAAGCAAGAAAACCAAATTAAGGCGCTCAGATCTTTCATTGCGCAAAAAGTAGATGTGATCATTCTTGCTCCGGTCGTGGCGACCGGTTGGGATGCTGTTCTAAAAGAAATAAGGGATAAACACATTCCACTGATCATAGTAAATAGAAAGCTTACGGTTAGTGTCGGTAAACCGGAAGATTATTACCTGACCTTTGTTGGGCCGGATAATACACAGGCCGGCAAGATAGCAGCCCAATTTGTTTTCGATACCTTCAAGAATAAACCCGGTCCTGTCAACATCATGGAGCTTCAAGGAACCGTTGGGGCAAGTACAGCGGTAGAAAGAAAATTGGGATTTGATGAAGCCTTGAAATCTCAGCCGAGATTTAAGATAGTCGCCTCTCAATCCGGAGATTACACCAGGGCCAAAGGCAAAGAGGCGGCAGAGGCCATGATCAAATCTCTTAAGGCTCAAGGCATAAGAATCGATGTATTATGGTCGGCCGCTGATGACCAGGGTATAGGTGGAGCACAGGCACTGACGGAAGCGGGCCTAAAACCTGGAAAGGACGTTATTATCGTTTCTGTGGACGGCCTGAAAATTGCTTTTGAAGAAATGGTTGCCGGAAGATACAATGCGACCATTGAAAATCCGATCGATTATGGGCCGAAGTGTGTAGAGTTAGTAAAGACAATCGTTGCCGGAAAAACTAGTACCATACCGAAAGCAACTTGGTTGAATTTTAAACTCTATACCGCCGCAACGGCCGCGAAAGACTTGCCCACTAGAGTGTACTAATTGTCAGCGAGGTGACGCCTCGGAGATACTTTAGTGCGCCCGCATGGCGTAAGTACCGGATGGAATGAGGGGGATGCCGCGATCTTACCCGAGGTATCCTCCTATTCCTCCGATCGCTTCCGGGAGGCTAAAGTGGGTTCGATGCGGGGCAGTTTAAAGCGGAGCAGTTTAATAGAGATTCGTTTTTTAACCACGTTGTTTCCAAACTAGGTGCTGGCTGCGATAAGAGTCGTTAACAAGCCGGACAAATACGAGGAAAGAGAGAGATGCCTTATTCTCCGGAGAAGAAAGAATACTTCAGGAACCTCACTCGAGAGATCCGGCTGGCTGTTTT
>Ga0187868_1002703_pt1 | contig 11434 bp, 7 predicted proteins | sample June2016WEW_13_4_FD_133014 | JGI IMG/M metagenome (GOLD analysis project Ga0187868, IMG submission 133014) | Peatland microbial communities from SPRUCE experiment site at the Marcell Experimental Forest, Minnesota, USA - June2016WEW_13_40 | ecosystem: Environmental > Terrestrial > Soil > Wetlands... | reverse complement strand
GTTTAGGGACCGCCCTAAACGTAACCGCCGCCGGACAATTTCCAATATGCGCAAGCGGGGTCTAAAGTAAGGGCCATTCCCCCGTTAGGGGTGGCCTGTTTATAGCACCAGCGCAGCCACCCCCCTCCTTCTTTTTGTTTTTCAGCGGCGCGGGTCTGGCCCGCCTATCGAATCGCGCGTCCGCCGCGCCGCTGAAAAACAAAAAGAAGGGTAGCGGCCGCCGTGCTATAAACAGGCCACCCCTATCGGGGTTTGCCCTTGGCGCGCGCCGGCGGTGTTGCCAAGGCACGAAATCCAGGCGGTGTGCATCAATCAGTTCCTCTCAACCATGTTCCCCGAACATGTGGGTAACGACAAGGGCTGAAGCCACGGTGTTAATGAAACGCCTCGCCCGGTTGGAAAGGCGGCGGGTCTTGCGCGCAAGGCCGGCAAGGGCGGCTCCGGCGAGGCGGCCGCACTCCATAGGTTGGGGTGCGGCCCGATGTTTCGGGCGCTCTTATTGCGCTCGCCGGCAAGAGAAGATCGACGGATTTTGCATTCTTTTCATAGGGCTTTTGAATTGGCTGACTGGCAGGGAGCCGTTTCTTGACGCCCTGCCCGACATTCCGGGCGCGACGCCAGCCAGGGACAATGGGTTCCTGGCAGCGGCCGTGGTCGCGCTCATTGTGACGCCTCGCACTATCAGGAGCAGGGGAAACGTCAAGCGCTTATTCTTAGCCGTATCCAGTGGGTTTCCAGACGCAGGGGGCGAGCGTCGAGGGTCGAGGGAACGAGGTGCCTCCCCTCGCCCCTCGCCCCTCGCCCCTCGCCCCTCGCCCCTACGCCATTTTGCCGAAGCGTCGCTCCTGGCTTGCGAGCGCATTTCAAGGCGACCAGACGGTCCTGTAAAAACGCCGCGCGGAAGCACTCAGGGCATCGGATACGGTCGCCGTGGAATTGGTGGCGGTGACGATGACCAAATTGGTCCACTCCGGTTGGCTCAAATTGGTTTTGTACTGCACTTGATACGCCTGGCCCGGTGTCGCGCTCCAGGCAAGGGTGATCGTGCGATTGGGCGGCTTGGTGTCCAGCGTAGCACTGAGAATGACCGGCGCGGCGGCGGCCGGCGTCACCGTCAATGTGCCGTTGACCAGCGTGACCTGGTAATTGTCCTGCCGGTGGCCCGGGTCCACCAGGCTCGGCACGATCTGATAGGTCCCGGGCGGACTGGCGGGCGTGGCCGCGCAACTGTAGGCCGCCGTGATGTTGTCGCCATTGACCAAACCCACGAGGGCGCCGGTGAAGACCGGGTTGGCAGCGCCATAGAGGCGCGTGGCGTTGCTGGCCGTGACACTCAGAGGGGCGGGCAATACGACGAGGGTCGCACTGGCTGCCGCGGTGGTGTAATCCACCGTATCGTTCGGTGTGAACACTGCCCTGAGGGTGGTGGTGCCTGCGTCCAATACGGCGCCTGCCGCCGGGCTGTAGGCAAAGCTCCCCTGCACGCTCGCCGTGGCGTTCAATTGGGAAGAACCGAGGGCGGTGCCGTAAACGATCGCGGCCGGGTTGGCCCAGGTTATCACCGGGGCGCCCGGCTGAACAACGTAGGTGAAGCCGCTGGCCAAGGTCCCGTTTTGCCCGCCGGGGTTGGCGACCACCACCTCCACCGCGCCCGCACCCGACGGCGGCGTGAGCGCCGTAAGGGTCGTCGAGCTGATGAAATCCACCGAGAGCGCCGACAAGGCGCCGAAGTCCACTGTGGCCCCGCTCTGGAAACCCGTGCCGACAATGGTCACCGTCGTGCCGCCGCTGGTTGGCCCGGTGTTGGGGGTAACACTCACGATGGCCGGGGCGGCGGGCGCGCCGGCGCCGATGCTCAAGAAGCCGCCGCTCAGAGAGTAACTGCCTCCGGCCATGGCGCCGGCGCCCGGCTGGCCAATAGTCCCGCTCAAACTATACTGGCCGCCGCTGCTCGCGCCGCCGCCGCCGGACGTGTTGTACCAGTCAATGGAGTAATTCTGCGCGTGGAGGGCCAGGGCGCCGAGCCAGAGGGGCAGTGTGAGAAGGAGGGTCTTAGGCAAGGTTTTCATAAGTATTTCGAGTTGAGGTCGTCAATCGCCAATGGTAGCGGGACCCCCGATGGCGGTGATGGTCATCGGCTTGGAGATGGTCATTTTTTCCGAACTGGAGCCCGGAGTCTCGATGAAAATGGTCCCGCCGGTGCTGACCGCATCGATTCCCGCAGTCAAGCTGCCGAAAGGAAGGAAGTAACTTCCGTTCTCGATGAAGCTGAAGAAGTTGAAGTCAACAAAGACGGGGCCGGAAAGCCCGACGAGGGCGTTGATGAGGTTGATGCCTGTGGGCGTGCCCCAACCGGTGCAAAGATCGTAACCGGGGAAGGCGAAGTAGAGGTTATCGGTGTTGGCGTTGGTATTGTTTCCGGACGTGATGTCGTGGAAGCAGTTGGTGTACATCGATCCCTTGGCAATGGCGTAAAGGGCGGGGTTGATAAAGCCGACGGGCGACTTGCCCTGCGCCGCGGCCTGCTCATTCACCAGCGCGGTGAAGGCAGCCCAGAGCGGCGCCGCGGCGCTCGTGCCGCCGATCGGATCCACGTGCCCCGTCAGGGTCCAGCTCCCGTCGGGAGCCTTGTCCGTCTCCACAACCTCGATGTTATCCGCGCACATGGCCACGTCCGGGATATTGCGGAAGCGCGTTGAGCCGCCGTTTTGGGACATGTCGATGCCAGTTTGGTAGTTTGGAATGGGCAGGCCCGGCACGACGGCCCCGGCGCTCGCGCCTTGGATGAACTGTTTGTCCCAGACCTGCTCTGATTGCCAGGAAGCACCCACGCCGTTCATGGATAATTCAGTCCCGCCCACCATGGTCACATAGTTGTAGCTCGCCAGGTAACTGTTGGTGGCCCCGGGCGGTGCCCCGGAGTCGCCCGAACAGTAGAAAAACGACTGCCCCTGCGCGGCCATCTCTAAAAGCGCCGGGTAGGTATTGGTGTCGCCCAGGACGAAGAATGAACAACTGATCTGCTTTGCGAGCGGCACGCCGCTGGGAGGAGACGCGAAGGTGTTCATGACGGTCACCTCGTTGTTGCCCTCGACGACAAGCAGTTTGAGCAAACCCGGCGCCATGGCGATGACCATCTCGATGTCGAGGGACACCTCATCCGTGTTTTTTCCGAGGGTGAGGGGGCCTCCCCCGTCCGGGTAGTAATCTTGCACGGGGACGTTCGGCAGTCCTGCGAGGGCTTCGTACTTGGTGATGTCGCTGGGTGTATAGCCGTCAAACTCGGCCAGTCCCACCACTTGCCCGGCGCCGGTAAGGCTAACCCCGGGGGCGTAGGCCCGTCTGAAGTCGTAGCCGAGATAATAACCGTCGTTGCCTGAGCCGTTGTACAATTCGGGTCTGGCCCCCCTCGAAGGGGAGATCTGCCGGTGCGCGCCTGGCTGCGGAATGAAATAGTTGTCCAGGCCGCTGACATAGAGCACCGGCAGGGCGGCATCCACGGAAGGCTCGATGTCCGGGGCGAAAAACTGCCGGTCCTCCGCGGGATGTTGATAGGTGCCCAAGGCGACATGGAAAGCTCTTTCGATGTCCGAAACCGTCCCTGCCACCTCCAGCACGGCACGATTGCCGTAGGTGCCCACGACATCCAGCCGGTTCGACACGGCGTAATTGAGTACGCTTTGATAATCCTGGTCGGTCGGGCTAAATTGCTCCGCGAACCGCTCGGGTGTCAGATACTGGCGGAAACTGGGGCTGGCCGGATCGCAGAGCTGCTGGATCAGGTTGGTGAGCGTGTCCTGGTTGCGCAGGGGCAAGCCGATGGCCAAGCGCAGGCGACTCGTGGCCGGAAGACGGCCCAGCGACTGCGAGTGTGCCGCCGCCTCCGGCACTTGCGTGCGCAGGATGCGTCTTTCCCCGGCCCGGCTGGGCGCCGCCACGAGCAGCAACGCCACCATGAGCGCCGCCGCCAGGCATCCTCCGGCCGGCACTGGTCCGGGGAGGGGAATTGCGGAGTTGTGTGTTTTCATGCTTCCTTTGTCTTGGTTGGGCATGGAGCTGATAAGCGGCCCCGCAGTTATTGCAGCGTGACGAGCACGAGCACCAGGCCCCTGCCGTCCTTCAGGCCGGTCATCGCTTTGCCCAGGATGGCGCCTTGGGCCCGGGCGTGGTCGCTCACCCTCATCGCGCAACCCGGGACATCCGAGGTCGTGAGCAAGTCACCCGGCCTGATCGCGCCCAGGCTCGCATCCGCCTGGACATAGACACGGCCGCTGAGGGCCACCTTCTGGCCCTGATCGAGCACGCCATCCTGCTGCAACTCGAGACCGGGTTTGACCCCGCCCGCGCCGCTGATGATGCCTGCCACGCGGGTGTCGTAGGCCTGCGTGCTGCGGCTGAGTTGGCCCGGGTTGGCCTCGTCAATCACCATCACCGTGCCCGGCTCAACCTGGCTGCCCGTCACCGGGAACGGCTCCGCTACGTCCGCGCCCCCGCGAATCGTCAGCGTCGCCGTTGACAGGTTGTTGTTCACCCAGGCGTCGCCGTTCCGATCCCACCTCAGCGCGATGGACTCCGGGTTCGAGGTCCCCAGGACGCCCCCGCTGTAGCCGTAGAGGAACGGACCATCGACCCCGGTGCCCGAAACCGTCGCCCGATAGCCCAACCCATGGTTGTGGTCGGTCCCGGTGCGCAGATACATATCATTGTCGTCGATGCGGCTGGTGCCGTTGATTTCCAGGGTTTCGGTCGCGGCAATGGTGTTGATGCCCACGTTGCCATTGTTGGCAATGGTCATCCGATTGTTGAAGTCGGTGTAGAACTCCAAGTCGTAGGGATGGGTGCCGCTGCGTTTGGAGCCGATGCCCTCACCGCTGTTCTGGCCAAAGGTCAGGGCATTCGCAGCAACCGTCCCCACGTTGCCGTTGAGTTGGTCAATGTTCAGGGCGGCGGAAATCGTGATGTTGTTGCTGGCCCAGACGTTGCCGTGCCAATCCCAAGCCAAAGCAACCGCATTCGGTTCCGAGACGCCCAGCGCACCGCCATTGTACCCGAAAAGAAACGCGCCGGCGCCGGTGGGCACAAAATTCAGCCCGCTGCTGGCATAGGTCAGGCCGTTGCCCGTGCCGCCTCCGGCCTCCAAGAGGAGGCGGTTAGCATCGATTCGCACGTCGCCATTGACCTCCAACAGCGACGCCGCGGTCGTGGTGCCGATGCCCACGTTGCCACTTTGGGAAATGGTCATCCGGTTGTTGAAGTCGGTCCAGAACTCCAAGTCGTAGGCATTGGCGCCGCTGCGTTTGGAGGCCAAGCCCTCCCCGCTGGACGTGCCAAAGGTCAAGGCATTGGCAGTGACGGCCCCTACGTTCAGGTTGTTTGGGTCAACGTTCAGGCCGGCTAGGAAGCTCTCGCCCCCCGCAGAAAGGGCGGCCGTTGCGGGCAGACTCAAATTGCCGCTGATGGTCACACTGCCCAGGGTCACCCCTGCCTCGTTGTTCGTAATCACCGCCCCCGGCAATTGCGCCAGCCCAATCGTGCCGGCCAACTGGCTCGCCGGCAGCGCGCCCAGCATATTGCTCGCGCTGTTGGCCATGATGGCGTATGGCGTGGGCGTCAGCGGCTGGCGCGGAACCAATTCGGTGAAGGCCCCGGCGCCGCTTGTGCGCACACTGATGTCCAGCCATAAATTGGCGCCGGTGAAGACGCCCGCGCCAAAGTCGAGCGTGGCGGTGAAAAGGCCGTTGGTAACGCCCACGGCGGTGTACGTGAGCGTGCTGCCAACCTGGCTGCCTCCGGCGCTGGCGCCGAACAACGAAAAACTCATGTCATAGCTGCCGTTGGCGGGGCTGGCGCCGTTATTCAACCGTCCCTGGTAGGTGAAGGCGGTCCCTTGCGCCTGGGCGGTTGAGAGTTGAGAGGTGAGGGTTAAGAGTGCCAGCATTGCCGGCGCGATGAGTGAACGAGGGAGTTTGATTTTCATAACGGATTCAGGATTCGGTTCGGTTCGGCTTGCCTGGGTGAAATTTGACATAATCGCTTATTCTGGCGGGGATATGCGGCCCCTTATCCGGGCGGCCGCACGCGTCCCCATTTAAGTAAGAAGAAACGCGGACGGAGGATTACAAACTATTTTGTCTTTCTTTAGAGCGGCTAACCTTTTCATAGATATTCCGGGTTGATTTGGTCAATGGCCAACGCCCACGCTGGCCGCTCCGTCGCTGGCGTCGAGGGTCATCGGTTTGGTCAGGGTCATGGTTTCAGAGCTCGAGCCCGCGGTCCTGATGAAGATGGTTCCGCCCTGGCTGACAGCATTGATCCCCTCGGCCAGGCTGCTGAAGGGAAGATCATAAGATCCGTTCTCGATGAAGCTGAAGAAGTTGAAGTCAACAAACACCGGTCCGGCAAGACCGGCGAGCGCATTAATCAGGTTTGCCCCGGCCGGCGTGCCCCAGCCGGTGCAAAGATCGTAGCCTTTGGCGGCATGGAATTCATTGGGGCTGTCCGGCCAGGTATCGTCCCCGTTGGTGATGTCATTGAAGCAGCTATTGTAGAGTTGTGACTTGCCGATGGCATAGAGGGCCGGGTTAAGGAAGCCGACCGAGGCCTTGCCCTCCGCCGAAGTCTGCTGGTTGACCAGGGCGGTAAAGCCCGCCCAGAGCGGCGCCGCCACACTGGTGCCTCCAATGTCCGCTCCGGACAAACCGTTGAAATAAGTCACCCAAATCTCGTTAGCCGTCAAAGCGACATCCGGAATGTTCCGCATGGTTGCCGATCCGCCCACCGCCGTCAGGTTGATGCCTTGTTGCCAATCGGGAATAGTGTAGGTGCTGCTGACTCCGCCGCCGCTTCCCCAATACCCTCCATGATTGGTTCCCTGGGTGTAATCCCCGTTGAGGCCCCATCCGGGTGTTTGAAATCCCGACTTCCACACCGTTTCCGAGCCATATTTGGTTCCGGTCGAGTCCAGGGTCAAAGTCGTTCCGCCGACACTGGTGACGTAGGCGGAATCGCAGGGCCCGGTGATGGGCTGCGTATAAGCGCAGCCGTCGCCGGAGGCTTCAAAAAAGGTTTGTCCTTGGGCGGCCATCTGCTGAAAGAAGGTGTCATCACTAGCATTAAAACTGAAGCCAACCCAGGAAGCGCTAAATTGTTTGATATAGCTGTAGGTGACCATGCTGCTCAGGACGGTTTCAAAGTTGTCTCCTTCAAAGACATACAGCCGGCTCAATCCCGGCGCCATCGCAATCACCATCTCGATGTCCAGCGAGGCCTCCAGCACATAATTGGTGTTGTTGTCCGGATAGCCCGAGGAGCCGGTCAACATCACGTTCGATATGGGCACGTTCGGCAGTCCGCACGCATTCTCGTACTTGGTAATGTCGCTGTCGTAGTAGCCGTCAAACTCCACCAGGCCGACATACTGGCCGGAGCCGTTCAGGGTGACGCCGGGCGCGTAAGCGTTCCGAAAATCTTTGCCCCGGAGAGAGCCGCTGGGGCCGCTTCCATTTGACGTATCCGCAGGTCCCAGGCTTGATTTCCGGTGGGCCCCGGGATGCGGCAGGAGATAGTTATTCAGTCCGCTGAGGCTCAGGATCGGCGCGCCCGCCTCCACGGACGGTTCAACATCCGGCGCGTAGAACTCCCGCCGCTCGGTGGGATGCCGATAGGTGCGCAAAGTCACCTGAAAAGCCTTTTCAATGTCCGACACCGTTGCCGACACATCCACCAGCTCACGGTGGCTATACGTGCCCACCACCGCCAGCCCATGGCTCCGGGCAAACTTGAGGACCGCCTCATAATCCGCTTCCGTCGGTCCAAAGCTCGCCGTGAACTGCTCCGGCGTCAGGTACTGATGGAAACTGGTGCTGGCCGGGTCATAAAGTTGGTGGAGCAGGTTGGTGAGCGCTTCCTTGTTGCGCAGTGGCAGCCCAATCGCCAGATGCAGAATCTGAGTGGCGGGAAGACGTCCCACCGGCTGCAAGTTGAGCTCCGCCACCGCGGCCGGCACATAGCCCTGCAGCCTTTGCCTTTCCGCCGCCGTGGCTGAAGCGGGGAGCAGAAAAGCCAGCGCCCAGCCGGCAACCATTTGAGATAGTCTGTTCGTCATGAATGATGCCGCCGCGGTGAATAAACGATGGAGTTTGGTTTTCATCACGGATTCAGGGTTCCGTTTGGCTTGCCTGGCTGAGATTTGACATAAGCTTTGATTTTAGCGAGGATATGCGGACCCTTATCCGGGTGGCCACACGGCCCCTCATCTATATAAGAAGAAATGCGGGCGGAAGATTACACACCTTTTTGTGTTTCTTTAGTTCGGCTAACAGAATTGCACCTGCTCAGGTCTTGCCCACAGCACCGGGGGCAGATGCGCTTTTGAGCGCCCGCCGCGTCTTCCTTGTGGCGTGAGCCTCTGAAGCGGAGCAGATTAACCTCCGGTGAATGCGAAAGATTTAATTCGATTGGGTGTGCCGCCCGGGGAAGCCAACCGGCGGGGCATGGAGTTCATCGCCAAGTACATCTTGAGAGGCCTCGACAAAGCGAAGCTGGCGGAGCACGTGGAGGCGATTGTCCGCAGCCCCGCGGCTTTTGTCGAAGATGAGTTAGGCGGCGAGTTTGCCAAGGCCCTCACCCGTGTCGAACGCCCGATCCGCCAGGCCCAAGCGGCTTGGCGGCAGTGGGGCGAAGGTCTGGAGCCCGAGGCCGTCAACCAGATGGGCCGGGCCTGCCAGTTGCCGGTCGCCGTGGCCGGCGCCCTCATGCCGGATGCGCATGTGGGCTACGGTCTGCCTATCGGCGGAGTGCTGGCGACTGAGAATGCCGTCATACCGTATGCCGTGGGCGTAGATATCGCCTGCCGCATGAAGCTCACCGTGCTGGACTTGCCGGTGCGTGAACTGGAGCGCAAGCGCGAGCAACTGACCAAAGCCATCGAGGCCGAAACCCGTTTTGGCGTCGGTGCGGCGTTCAAGCAACGCCGCCAGCATGAGGTGCTTGAGGCCGACTGGTCAGTCAGCCCGATCACCCGCCAGCAACAGGACCGCGCCTGGTCGCAGCTTGGCACCAGCGGCAGCGGCAATCACTTTGTCGAGTTCGGCCTGTTCACCGCCAGCGAGAGAATCCATGACTTGGAGCCGGGCCAATACGCGGCTTTGTTGAGCCACAGCGGCAGCCGGGGAACCGGCGCGGCTGTATGCGGCCACTATAGCAAGTTGGCGATGGCCCGGCATCCCGAGCTGCCCAAAGAACACCGCCAACTGGCGTGGCTCTCCCTCGATTCGGCCGAAGGCCGGGAATACTGGGCGGCGATGGAGTTGATGGGCCGCTACGCCGCGGCCAACCACTCGCTCATCCATCAACACCTTGCCCGGCATCTCGGCCTGGCGGTCCTGCTCGACGTGGAGAATCACCACAACTTCGCCTGGAAAGAGCGCCACGTGATTGACGGGGTGGAGCGCGAGGTGGTCGTGCATCGCAAAGGCGCGACCCCCGCAGGCCTCGGTGTGCTGGGCATGATCCCCGGCTCGATGGCCTCGCCCGGATTCCTGGTTCGCGGCACGGGCAACCCAGCGTCGTTGAAGTCCGCTTCCCACGGCGCCGGCCGGGTGATGAGCCGGACAAAAGCCCTCGAGACATTCGCGTGGGAGAAAGTCAACCGTCTGCTCAAGGAGCGAGGCGTCAAGCTGATCTCGGCCGGACTGGATGAGGCGCCGATGGTCTATAAAGACATTCACCAGGTCATGGCCGCCCAGAGCGATCTGGTGGAGGTGCTCGGCCGGTTTGACCCGAAGCTCGTGAAGATGGCGCCGCAGGGCGAGCGGCCGGAAGATTGATTCCGCCTTCATCACCCGCCGCCCTTGGATTATTTGACCACCAGATCATCAGAAGTCCACATCTCTTTGTCCGGGCCGGCAGAGCGGACTTCCGTGACCGCGCCGGAAAGCTGGTGAAAAAAATACGGTGTGCCCCACGGGTCCACCAGTTCGCCGATTTCGTTGACGCACATCCCAGCCTGAGCATTGAGGAAGTTGATGCGCCTCGGATTGTGCCCGCTCAACTGGCTGGTGATTTCAGGATTGGTGCCGACCGGATTGCCGCCGAACATCTCGCCGTACTGGCGAATGGCGCGGCTCATGTTCTCCAAAACGATGGCGGGTTCAATATTCGTGAACTGCCGCGGTGACGGCCGGCCAGGCGGGGTCGGGGCAATTGGGCCGGCGGCGGAGTCCAAACTTCCCCGGGCCGGCTGAACGCGGGCGAAGTTGGATTCAATGATGGCGACGGTGTTCGTGTTCCGCTTTGCCAGGGCGCCGGCCATGACGCGAGCTTCGGCGGCGAGCTTGTCTGGCGAAGAGACTGCGGGTGCGGTTTTGGTTTTGGAAAAGAGAAACGCGACGGCCAGCGCCACGGCCAAGATCGCGAGCGCGGCAACCCATTTCTTCATATAAAACCGAGGTTGGACGAGGCGAACCGTCCGATATTCGGAAAGACGGTCGGGAGATTGCCAGGGTCCACGCCAAACCAGGTCGCGAGCGTGGCGAAGTATTGGTCAATCGCGGTCGTCGGAATCCAGCGGCCAGTGTTGGTGTCGTCTGGACCATTGACCGTGAGCGCGGGAAACTGGCCGTAAGTCCGCTGGCCTTTGACCGCGCCGCCGAGAATGAGATGATGGCTTCCCCAGCCGTGGTCGCTGCCCTTGCCGTTGCTCGGAAAAGTGCGGCCAAAATCGCTGGCGGTAAAACAGGTGACGTTGTTGGAAAGGCCGAGTTGCTCCATGGCGCGTTGAAACGCATACATGGACTGGCTCAACTCCGCGAGCAGGTTGGTGTGCGCGCCCAGAAGCACATGGTCCGGCGCGCCGGCGCTGTAACCGGTCTGGCCGGTGTGCAAATCGTAGCCGCCGACCTGGCAGAAAAAAATCTGGCGTTTCATGCCAAAACCGCCGGGGGCCGGAGTGCTGCCGGCGGCGATCAAGCGCGCGACCATCCGGAGTTGGGGACTCAAAGTGGAGGTGAACGCCGCGCCGCCCTCGGGCGGAGTAACCTTAGCCGGAAAACTGTTGGTCCAATAATTCGCGGCCGCAGTGTTGGAGATGGCGTGGTTCAGAAGGCTGCTGGCGTTGAGGGCATGTTCGACGGCGGCGGCGTAAGCCTGCGCCTGCAGGTTCGGGTACGGCAGGCCGAGGATACTCATCAACGTCGGCAGCCGCTGGGTGCTGGCCCCGCCGGAGGGCGTGCCCGGCAGCGAAAGCGAAATCGCCCCACTGGTGGAAACCGAGTATTGCGAGACGACATTGCCGACTTCAAAAGTGTTCGCGCCCGCCAGCGACACCATCAGTGAAATCGGCGCGTCGCGCTGCACCGCATTCAGCAAATCCGCGCAGCGCCCGCCCCAGCCGGTGGCCGGCGGCTGGTCGGGAACCGAGGTCTGCCATTGCGTC
>Ga0187868_1002689_pt1 | contig 11473 bp, 9 predicted proteins | sample June2016WEW_13_4_FD_133014 | JGI IMG/M metagenome (GOLD analysis project Ga0187868, IMG submission 133014) | Peatland microbial communities from SPRUCE experiment site at the Marcell Experimental Forest, Minnesota, USA - June2016WEW_13_40 | ecosystem: Environmental > Terrestrial > Soil > Wetlands... | reverse complement strand
GGTCTCGCTGACCGGCCCGGTCGGGTTGCCGACCGGACGGCGGAACTCGAGCTTGCGCGTCAGTTGAATCATCGTTTCCATCGAGAACTCGTTGAAGTTGGGCAGTCCTTTCTTGGCGCCAATCACCACTGGAAAGCCATAGACCATGTCATTCGGGTTCACACCCACGGCCGCGCGGTCCCTGGGAGAGTACAGGTCCCGCATGACGGGAGTCGGTCCGGGCCCGAGGCCGGCCATGCTCGCATTGGTGGCTTCCTGGTAGCCGACGATGTAAATGTTCGTGCCAAGAGTGTTGAAAATCGGGCGGAACACCGATGGGAGCCCGGGGTAACTGGATGTCACCGTATTGGTGATCGTGGCGTCGTAAATGTTGGCGGCGAGCTGGAGCAGGCGATGGACGCTCGGGCTATAGAAGTTGGTCGGCCAGATCTGGATGTGGAGCTGGAGCGTGCCGTTGTTGTAGTTGGTATAGAGGAGATTGTTGGGGCCGGTCCCGATGGTGTAGCCGGCGTCGGCCAGCAAACGCACGGCGGCGTTGGTGAAGAACTGGACGGGGACCCAGGGGATGAAGTTGGTGGCCATGTTCGGGATAACGTGGCCCCACGCATCCACGTTCGCGTAATTGAGGTGGAGCTTGGTGGGCGGCTCGGGGGCGGAATCGGTGCCGAGCTGCGCGAGCATGCGGTAGAAGGTGTAGCGGTTGTAATACTGCTCGGAAAGGTAGTTGGCGTTGGCGCCGTGCGGAAGCGCGGTGCTGGTTTCGGCGCCCGCCACCAGCAAATTGGTGGTGAGGTTGTGGATGCCGCCGGAGATGGCGGTCTTGGCAAGATCGAAGTAATCCTGCGGCGTAAAGAAACGGTAGGGATTGTAGGCGCCGGGGTAGGAGGAATGCGGGGGGCCGGCAGCCAGCCTGCCGAAGCGCACATCCGGGTCCGCCGGCCAGTAGAACCCGCTGGTGCCAGGAGTCATGATCGGGCCGCAGCCGAAATCATCGAAGCCGTTGTTTTCGAGCTCAGTCAGGCCACGGCTGCCAAATACGGCAGCCACGGGCTGGAGGTTGGCGTAATTGGCAGCGTAGCGGTAATGCATGAGAGCGAAGGCATTGTCGAAAGCTTCGCCTCGGTTCATGCTAAGGGCGGCAAAGTCGGTGTTCGTGACCGGATAGTACTCATAGTACGCGTGCGGGACACCGTTCACCACGGGAGGCGGCCCGTACGGCGGCGGCATGTAGGGCCACAGGTTTGTGTTGAGATCGACCAGGAACGCCGCCAGGTTGATTTCCCAGGGACCGACGCCCTGGTTTCTCGAGAAGCCATCAAGGTCAGTCATGCCGGGAATGACGGTGACGGGAAGGTTCGCCTTCGCATAATTATGGATGTAATTCAGGTCGAGGGTCTTGCTGGCCGGAAGGATGATGTAGGCGAAGCGGCCGACAAATTGATTGGTTCTGGAGTGCGGATACTCGGGCCTTTCGAGGATTCCGATCCATTCGGGGTCGCCGACCCAAAAACCCAATGGCACCTGCACACCGCCGATAATTCGGGTCAGAAAGCCGTTGGTGTCGTAGGCCCCGTTGCGGTTCAGATCGAGGTAGTAACGGAAATCGACGCCGTTTGGGATTGCAAGGTTAGTCACCACATAAACGGGCGGACGCGGGCTGTAGAGGAGGTTGGCCAGGTTTTGGAGAAAGTCGTTGCCTGTGACGGGCGCGCCGTTGGCGTAGGCATAGCTGACGTTGGTGTAATTGGCCAGGCCGCGGATGAATCCGTAGGGGTTGATGTAGTTGGTCGAGACGCGCAGGTCAAAGTTGTACTGGTTGCCGGTGGCCTTGATGGGGGCCATGGTTTCGACCAGGGCGCGCCGGGCGCCGGCCTCCGCGGCACGGAGGGCGGCCGCCTGCTCGGTGCTGGTGCTCACGCTGCCTCGCTGCCGCTGGCTCAAGACCAGGAACGCGACCGCCATGAAGGTGATGACGGCCAGCATCAGCAGCGTGATCACCAGGGCGATGCCGGGCGGACGCCCAAGGCCCAAGGGCGGAAGGCGGAGGCCGGAGGGTTCGCCAATTGGAACTAGTGCCTTTTTCATCAGTAAGCAGAGGGGTCGACGTTGTGGATGGGGACGCGCTGGCGGAAGAGGTGGACCTGGGCGGCGTGGTTTGAAAGGAACAGAGCCCCAGCCTGCGGGTTGGCCGAGACGATGCCCTGGTAACGCTGATAGGTCTGCGATTCCAGAATGCCCAACTCCAGCTCCACATAAGCGGGCATGGCATTGCTCAGAAACCAGCAGCTATCATAGCGATCCGGACAGGCGCGATTCAGGTGATTGCTCGCCTCGATGATGGGCTGCGCGTAGGTCACGGGCAAGCCATTGTAATTGGAGGAGGCCCAAAAGGCGGTGTAGCCATACGTTAGGGGGTTGAGGCTGCTCCCGATGGGAAAACCATTGGTGGCAAAAGGCCGCGCGCTCAGGTGAACGACGCCCTGGGCGATGCGCGTCACCATCGAAACCGGCGCTGGCGCCGCCCCAAGCACAGGGGAAGTATCGATGCGCAGCCCAATGAGCGCATTGACGAAGGAGCCTGGGTAGTAGGTCGTCAAAAAGCAGCTTGGCGACAGAATGTTAAGCAGGGAGGGAGGAGGGAGAGCCGGGACCACATTGGTGGCCGTGTACCGGTAAAGCGTGCCGACCCCCACGCTGGGGACGTCCGGCACGACATAGTACCCCGTCCCGACCCACGCCTTGTCGGGCCACGCCTGGTTGGGGTGGCTCAGGAAGAAGAAGGGCTGGAGGTAGTTGGTCCGCAGTTGGGACGGTTGGCCCTGGAGGAAGGGCGGCAGGCCCTGGAGCAGGGGCGGCGTGTAGATGGGTTCGCCGGGTTGCGGGATCTCGACATAGAAGTTGGCTGTCCCCGAGACGTCGGCGGGTCCGGCTTCGGACAGGTCGCGCACGAGCAGGTCCATCACCGCGCGCCCGTTTTCCAGCAGGTCCACGTCCGTCAGGCTTTGCATAAAGGCGCGCTGGGTCTGCCCGAACATCGTCACCAACCCGATCACGATAAACGAAAGCAGCGCCATCGCGACCAGCAACTCGATGAGCGAGAAGCCGGGCGCGCGGACACGGGGCGGGCGCAGAGCCTCTGACTTCGTCCTCGCGAAATCCGAAATCCGAAGGCCCGAAATCCGAAGGAAATCCGAAATCCGAAATCCGAAGGCCACGTCCGGTCTCTCATGCGGCGCGGTGGCTGCCTGAGACGCAAGCGCCTGCGGCCTCAGCATTGAGTGCAGAGCCAGTGCCCGAAAGCTTTGCGATCCCGGCCTTCGGATTTCGGCCTTCGGATTTCGGATTTCCTTCGGATTTCGGCCTTCGGATTTCGGATTTCCTCCCGGTCCTAGGAATTCGCACTTCGGCACATCCGCGCCAGGAGCGGCGTATTTTGGAGATGGAAACGTCGTCTTTTTCATTGGGCCCTCACGAAGGTCTTGGGTTGAGCGAAATAGAGGGTGTAAGCCGGGTCAACCGGGGGATTGGGAAAGGGCTGGGGCGGCCCGGCGGTGACCGCGCGAACGACCTGCCGGCCGCTCCCAAGTCCGCCATTGGGCAAAGCCGGCCAGCGGAATAGCAGGCGCACTTCATTGAGGTCGGCCTGGAGGTTCTCGGCATACCGGAAGTAGTTCGAGCGCCACAGCCAGTCAGCGGCGTTGGGGTAAGCGGTGTAGTTGGTCCAGTCCGGGTTCCAGGCGCTGCTGTAAGGAGCCAGCGGGTTGCCGGAACCGTAGGGCATCACCTCGCTGGTCATCCGGTAGGCGAAGGCCATATCCTGGACCGAGGCGTTTCTTTGCGGGGCTTTGTCGCCGGCGGAGCCGCTCATGGCCCGGACGGTGGCGACGACGTGGTTGCTGTAAAAGCCCTCGGGCGAGGCCCCCTTGGCCGAATAAACGGGGACGTACTTTGGCGTGCTCAACAGGCCGACGATGCGGAAGCCATTGGTGATGGGGAACTCCGGGTTCATCAACTGCGGCAGCCCCGGCGGGGGCGGGCCGGACGTAGAGTTGGTTAGAGTGTAGCCATAGACCGTGGTCTCGGGCCTGCCGCTAGGGTTAGGATACCAGGTCTGCGTATTGGTGATGGCCACGACATAGTTGGTCAGATCGTCCAGGCCCTGATCTCCATTACAGATGGCGTTCAACAGGACGCCGGTTTCCTGGTTGATGATGGTCTCCTCGCGGTTTTCCCGCTGGACCCCCATGCCGTAGGGCAAGATGCCGATAATCGCCACCAGCGCAAAGGCAATGATCGCCAGGCTGATGGCGATCTCGATCATCGTAAAGCCCGCGCATTTCAAGTGCTTTATTCTCATCTGACCTCCTGGCGTTTGACGTAGGCGCGTCCGGTAAGCCGATCGATACAGACCAGGTTGAAGCTGGTGTTGGTGCTGTTGCCGGGGGGCACTTCGATGGCGTCGGGCAGCAGGGCCGGGTTGTTCATCTTGGTCGCCGGGTCGTGCGGGTAAAGCACGCTGCCCCTGGCCAGCGGAATCGCCTCGTCGGCGGGGCGCAGACTTTCCGTGGACCCATTAAGCTGGACAAGCTGGCCCAGGTAGTTGAAGGCGATGTAGGGCACGGTGGTCCAGCGCTCCCAGGTCGCCGTCCCTATCGGCTGCGCCTGCGCGTCGGGAAAGGGGATATTGAAGGTGTTGCTGAATGCGGAGACCTGGAGGATGTTCGTGTAGATGCTGAAGGGTTGGGGAGAAGCGAATTTCTGGATGGGGATGAAGGCGCCGTCGGGCAGGCTCTTCCAGGAGGACCAGTAGCGGACGGTGTGCCGGCCGGGCTGATCGCCGACGTTGCGGAGCGAGACGAAGTTATAGCCCGTCATCTGTTTGCCCAGCAGCGACACGCAGTTGCTCCACTCCTGGCGTTGAATGCTCCGCAGGGCAACGCAGGCCGGGTCCTGCGCAAAGCCCGGAGGCACGAAGACCATATAAACGGTCGTGTGCTGGCTGATAGCCAGTTGCCGCGCCTGTCCGATGTCCGTCAGCAATTGCTGGGTGGCGGCCGCGGTAACGTTCGGTTTGAAATTCCCCAGGCTCGGGCCGATTATCGCCGCCAGGATGCCGATGATGGCGATGACCGTCAGCATCTCGATGAGCGTGAAGGCGCCCCGGCGGCGAAGGGCGAAGGGCGAAAGTGAGTGAACGGCTATGCGCCCCACGTCAACAGTTTCGGTCGATGTTTTCACGGTTACGGTTTCCAGCTAAGGACATTGTCGATGTTGGCGCCCAAGGTGGCGGACAGCCCGCTGTTAATCGCCTTGTCCGGACCGGCGGACCAGACCATCGCCTGGCCGCTGAACTCGTAGTCATCGGTAGCGGGATTGGCCTTCGGATTGACCAACCCCCACGCTCCGTTTGCCTGCGAAACAACATGACTGCGATAAAAGGCATCGCGCGTCATGTCGTCATTCTTCACGTTGAACGAGATGATGTAAGGGTTTGCCCAGGGGTCGCGATAGATCAGGTCCGAGCCGACGCCGGGCAGGGGGGTGTACTGGCCGGCGGCCGTCATTGTGACGGCCATCGCCGCATTCAAGAACGCGACCTTCTGCGGGTTTTCCACATGGCCCAGATTGAGGGTGGGCCGCTGGGGGGTGTTAGGATAAGGGAAAAACTCCTTGTCCATGAGGATGGCCATGACCTCCGCGTTGTTCGTTTGGTAGGTGAAATTCGGCGAGGTAATGTTGGCCGCCTGGTGGGTGGACATGTCAGTAATCTGGACTTTCGGCGTCGGCACGCCGTAGGTGCCATAAGTGAAGTCATCATTGGCGGCTGCCGGGTCACTGAGAACGTTGCGCGAGACAGGCAAGCGGCTGTAGGCGGCCTGGTAGCCGTTGATCGCCTGGATAATCGAGGCCATCTCGACCCTGGCCCTTTGCACCTGGGCCTTGACCCTGGCCTTCGCCAGCGCGGGCATGAGCATCGCGGCCAGGATGCCGATAATGGCTATCACTACCAGCAACTCGACCAGCGTAAAGCCGCGCGCCGGAGCGCGAAGGGCAAAGGGCGAAGGGCGGAGGGCGCAATGCGGGCTGCGGCTCTCTGAGCCTGTCCGTAAAACTGGCCGAAATGAAAGCCCCGTCGCATCCTTTGGTCTGAGTCTTTCGGGCGCGCTCTCATTCCTCCTTTCGCCCCGCGGCCTGCGCTTGGCGAACTCACGGGCTGAGCGAACAAGACACGAAGGGCAAGGGGGAGTGTTTTTCATGGAATGAGAGGGCAGATTTGAAAGCTCGGGGCAGGGCGTAACCCGGACCAGCGGACACCAGGCGCAGTCCTGCCAGGCCACCGGAATTGAGGAAAGGATCCTCGGCAATGGACGGGCGGCTTGTTCGAGAGTAGTTCGTTTGAAACGCATAAGCACAGGCGTTGGGTCTGTTTATGGGGAGTTGACCAGCACCGGATCGCGGCTCCAATTCGAGAAGCGGTTGGTCTTGCCATTGATGATGACATCGACCCAAAGGTCGTAGGTCCCCGGGTTATTGGTCGGGCTGGACGAATTGTAGCGCCAGGCGCAGTACCAAGACGCACTGGGGGAATTCGTATTGATTTGCGCGGAACCCGGGTAGGGGGTTGGATAGTGTGGGAGGTTCGGCCACTGCCCAAGGGGCAGGCTGGACGGCAGCGGAACGGAGCAGACGAGGACCTTGAAGCCTCCCGGCGTCTGGGCGACCTGGTCGGCCCTGAGCGTGCTCATCAGGCAATTAACCATCGTAGAACCTTCCTCAACGCTGCCGCCCGTCGAGCAATTGACGAACCCGGAGACACCGCCAACGTAACCCGGGTGCAAGCCCGAGTTGATGGCGCCCGTGTCAACAAGGCTTCGACCGTCGCTGGTCCGATAATAGACGTCGTTGTTTGCGACCCAGTTCGTCGTGCCCACCAACTCGTAATAAAGCTGGTTGAAGTAAGGGTTGAGGAGGCCGTTGTTCTGGAAATGATTGTCCGGCGGATATTGTCCGCGTTTGCTCTTGTAGATCTCGATGGCGGTCACGACCTGCTCCAGCTCCGCCCTAGTCCGGCTCTTGACCCTGTTGCGGGCGACGGCCCCGGTAACCGGGAAGATCATGGACGCCAGAATGGCAATGACCGCGATGACCACGAGCATCTCGATGAGGCTGAAGGCTCGCGCGCGGGCGAAATCCGAAATCCGAGGCCCCGAAATCCGAGGCCCCGAAATCCGAAGGAAATCCGAAATCCGAAACCCGAAGGCCGAGATCGCAAAGCGTTCGGGCGTTGCCTCTGCGCTCAACACTGAGGCCGCAGGCGCTTCCGTGCCACGTAACAACCGCGCCGAATGTGGGACCGTATCCGAACTTCGGATTTCGGATTTCGGATTTCGGATTTCCTTCGGATTTCGGCCTTCGGATTTCGGATTTCGGATTCCCGGCTCCGCCAGCCTGAGTTCTTCTTCCATGCTCAAGACTCCTTTATTATTCATTTCTGTCCTGCCCGGTGCCACGTCAGCGTTCGCGCAACTCGTGTTCCATCCGTTCGCTGAGCCATTGTTTAATCATGCTTTGGTAGTTCAGATAGCGTGAGCGGGCCAGCCGTTTGATGCGGGCCAACATGCGCGGGTCCATCCGCAGGGTGATGGTCACCGACTCGGAGGCCTCCGCGCTCCCGGCCACGGCCGTCTCCATCAGGCGCAAATCGGGCTTGTTCTCGGCCCAAAAATCCGCCTCCGCCTCTTCGCTGTCGAAGATCGGCACCTCGTCCCATCTCGCAATCGAGTGCATCGCTCAATCCAATTTGCATGTCGCTTTGCCTTTGGCCGGCCCTTCCCTACCGGGCCAGCATCTGCACCACTTTTTTCTGGTAGAAGAACCGTTCCTCGGCATCGAACGGGCGGGCGTGGATGACACGGACCTGCCTGCCATTGGTGCGATAGACGCAAAACACGCCAACGCCCCCGCTCGACATCCCGAGGTTGAAAAACCGCGCCTGCACCGCGAACCGGGGCGAATCCGGCAATAACCGGATGGCGAACGGGTCTTCAAACGATTCCTCAATTTCCTGCTGCGTCAAAGAACCTTCGAGATTGAAGGGCGAATTAACCCAATCGAACTCCATACCGGCCTATTTGTATATCTAACGCCCATGCAATGTCGTTACATTGTATTTACACCGGGCGTTCTCTCGTGTCAACTGATTTTTTCAAATATTTTCAACTATTTTCATGCTCCTCTGCCCCCAGGGCAGCGGCTTTTCATCCGGAGGCTAGTGAAGTGCGCCTCAGATGGCGATATTATTCGAAGCAAAGAGCGAAGTTCTAAGCCCGCAACGAAATCCGAAATCCGAAACCCCGAAATCCGAAATCCGCATCCGGTCCCTCATTCGGCACCGTGGCTACGTGACGCGGAAGCGCCTGTAGCCCCAGTACTGAGTGCAGAGCCAATGCTCGAACGCTTTGCGATCTCGGCCTTCGGATTTCGGATTTCGGATTTCCTTCGGATTTCGGGGCTTCGGCCTTCGGATTTCCCTCGGGCCTTCGGATTTCAGATTTCGGCGTTCGGCCCCGGCTCAGGCCAGGCTTTTGACTCGCCAACCAGTCCGGTACTGGCGGCGGACAAACTGGTTGGCCTCGTGGAGGTCGAACTGGAGCTTGGCAGCGTCCCAATTGAGTGTGGTTCGAGGAAAGCGGGAGGCGACGCCACCCAGGAGGACCGATTCGGTCAGGGGCCCGGAATACGCAAAAGGGGTTGAAGTCCGGTTATGGCCGAGGCAGGCGCTGACGAACTCGCCCCAGTGATTGCCGGGAGTAACGTCCGGGTATTTCAAGCCGTTGAACCTCTTGTCCGGATAAAGCATCGGGCGGGCAATGTGGGGCAGGACCAGCGCGCCTGCGGCGCCGACGAAGATGGAGCCGGCGTTGGGCAGCGGGTCGCCCTCGAGCAGGGCCAGGACCTCCGGCGGGGGCTTCTGCGCGCCGTCGTACCAGGTGAGATTCAGGGTCTTGTCGGCGGTAAAATGAGTGCCATTGAAGACGTAACGGATGCGGGAGTCCAGGGCCCAGTTCCATGCATTGGGGGCCGGGCCTTCGGAACGGATGGAGATCGGTTGGCGGAGGTCAAGGGCGCTAAAGACCGGGTCCAAGAGATGGCAGCCCATGTCCCCGAAAGTGCCGGTGCCGAAGTCGAGGCGTTTGCGCCAATTGGCCGGGTGATAATAGGCCTGGCCTATGAAGGGCCGCGGCGAACAGACCCCCAGCCAAAGGTCCCAGTTCAAACCGCTGGGCACGGGGTCTTCATGCGTGGGGAGCGGTGCGGGGTCGCCCCAGGACTTCGGACACCAGGAGTGGACTTCCCTGACCTTGCCAATCGCGCCAGCCTGGATGAGCAAGGCGGCCGTTTGGTACTCAGCGGTCGCGTGGATTTGGATGCCCATTTGGGTCGCGAGTTTCTTGCGGGCGGCAAACTCGGTCAGCTTGCGGACCTCATAAAGGTCGTGGGCGAGCGGTTTCTGGCCATAAACGTGCTTGCCCAACTGCATCGCGCTCATCGCCATCACGGCGTGAATATGGTCGGGCGTGGACACGTTGACCGAGTCGATATTCCTCTCTTCGAACTCGAGCATTTTCCGCCAGTCCTGGTAAACCCGGACCTGTGGAAACCGCTTCTTGAGTTCGGCGGCATACTCGAGGTCAACGTCGGCCGCGGCAACCAGTTCCAGTTGCTTGAATTGGGCCAGGTAGTTGATGTCCTGCCAGGCCATGCCCCCGGCGCCAAAGCTGGCATGGCGCAACCGGCCGCTGGGTGGCCGCGCGATGAGGTCGCGCGTGACAAACGGGGCGGCCGCGACCGTGGCACCGAGGGTCCTCAGGAAAGAACGGCGCGAGAAGGGCTGGAGAGGCCGGGGGCGAGTGTCGGGTGTCGAGGGCCGGCACCTCGTTCCCTCGCCCCTCGACACTCGCCCCTCGACACTCGCCCCTCGACACCTGCGTCCGGATGCCTTCGACACGCGGTCTAACATGGTGTCAAAAAAAGCAGAATGGCCCGGGGCGCGTCAATGAGAATCACCCGGCGGCGAACGGGGGTGTGCTGGAGAAGGCCGAGGGTCGAAAGAAATCCGAAATCCGAAATCCGCATCCGGTCCTTTATTCGGCGCGGCCGCTGCGTGACCTGGAAGCGCCTGTGGCCTCGGTATTGATTGCAGAACCAACGCCAGAAAGCTCTGCGATCTCGGCCTTCGGATTTCGGATTTCGGAATTCCTTCGGATTTCGGCCTTCGGATTTCGGATTTCCCACTGTCCTTCAGGGCCGCCCTGCCTGCCGGGCCTCTGCGGCCCGGCCTTCGAGCAGCCCTGAGGCCTCACCGGCGACTTTTCTCAGGCAATCGGGGCAGACGCCGTGGGTGAAAACGGCGTCGGAATGACTTTGAATGAAGACCTCGATCTGTCTCCAGAAACCCTGGTCATCGCGGATTTTCTTGCACCAGGCGCAGATCGGAACCAGGCCGCTCAGGGTTTTGACATTCGCCAGGGCCTCTTGCAATTCACGGATGAGCGACTCCTTTTCCCGCTCGGTAATCTTGCGGGCAGTGATATCGGTGCCGTAGAAATTGGCGTAGCCGGCGTCCGGGATGGGAACGATGAGGAAGGCATAGACGCGGCCGTCAAAGACGGCCTCGAATTCGTGGCGGGCAGCGTGTTCGAAAGAACTGGCCAGCAGGTCCAGCCATTTGCCTGCAATGAGGTCGCCCACCTGGCAACCCAGCGCCCGGAGCACTTGAGCGCCGGTGTGGTTACTGTAGAGGACCCGGCCGGTTCGATGGAGCCGGAGGACGGGGCTGGGGCTTTCGGCGGGGATGCGGGCCAGGACCTCGTTTTCGGTGAGGGCTCGCTGGAGGTTGTTATTGGCGGCGAGGATCTTGTTTTGAAGTTCGGCGGTGGTGCGGATGACTGCCAGGGCATCGGAACTGGCACCCAGGAGGATGGAGAGCAAGTTGAAGGTGACCTCCTGGCTGGGAACGTGCTCTCGCTGGAGGAGGCCGCAGAACATGCCCAAGCGGTGGGTGGCCACGCCCAGGGTGTGAAAGACGCCCCGGACAGGCCCGGTCTGGGCCTGGGAGGTGAAGAAGACAGGCCGATTCTGCCGCAGGGCCCACGCGAACTGCCCGGTCCTGATTTCCTGGCCAACGAGCTCATCTATGAACGCCGATTGGTCGGGTGGCGCGCAATGGGCCAACTCGAAACCGAAATCCCTGGGATTGATCACGAAAAAGCCAACCGTCTTGAAGAGGCCCAACCCCAGGACATAGAGTTCGGTCATCTGCAGGAGGGCCTTGACCTCCCGCTGGTCGGCCAGGTCATGGCGAAAATGCTCGAGGGCGGCGAAGAGTCCCTGAAAATCCAGGCTCCCGGCCCCTTGCTTTTGCAGTCTGCCGACGCCGGTCTTGAAGAACTCGGGATAGATGGAATCGTAG
>Ga0187868_1002687_pt1 | contig 11479 bp, 12 predicted proteins | sample June2016WEW_13_4_FD_133014 | JGI IMG/M metagenome (GOLD analysis project Ga0187868, IMG submission 133014) | Peatland microbial communities from SPRUCE experiment site at the Marcell Experimental Forest, Minnesota, USA - June2016WEW_13_40 | ecosystem: Environmental > Terrestrial > Soil >... | reverse complement strand
GGCGCAGCCCCGAAGGAAGCTCGCTAAAACAAAACCAATTCACCGGCAATCAACAAAAGAAGAATCAATTGATGAAAACCTCCCGTCAGCGACCTCCGACAAAGCCGGAGGCTTGCATGGTTGGAGGTGGCTCAAAGCCACCGGGCTTCGCCGCGATCCTGCTCGGTCTGCTGTTGCTGATTGGATGTTTCACTCCGGCCCCGCGGCTGGCCGGCGCGCCATTGTTTCCACTCACGGACAAACACGAGGCCAACCCGGCGCCCGAATCAGCCGGGCCAACCCTCCACCTGGACTATGGTCGCGGCGAATCGCCAGGCAATTCGGTTGCCGAATTCATGTATTTCGTGCCGTTGATCTCGCTGGAGCCGGTTTCAGTCGTCAAGAGTCCCGGCAACACGCAGCACGCGCGGATGGTGTCCGCCACGCGGTCCCTCACGGCCAGGTCATTCCTGGTAACCTGCGAATTCGAGTTCGCCGGCGAAGGCAATCAACAAGACGTTTTTGACCACACGGACAAAGTCCGCCGGCACGAGCGGGAACTCAAGGAAGGCGGCTCGCTCGACCATCAACTCGGTTCCATCAACGTCGAAGGGGCAGGCAGCGTCAGCATCGAGGTGGAGGGAACGATGACCGGCCACGTTCTGACCGTCACTGAAGTTCGGCTGCGATTCAATGGCCGTGGCCGGCCGAGCCTTGTGACCATTGGTCTCCACGACATCGGGTATTTCGACGGCGCATTCCGGCTCCGCAATGAAAGTGTTGCCCGCGTCAACACCCTGATTTTTCGAAGAAAGCCGGGTCCGCCCAAAATGGATATTACGGTGGCGTCGGTGAAACGGAAGGACGCCGGCGACAATTTTTGGCAAAACCTCATGGGCGGCCTGAAGGCGACAACGGCGAACCTGTTTCTCAAGCCGATTGCCGTGGAACCCGCCGGCAACGAAGCGATGCTCAATTTCGGTCTCGCCCTCGCGTCGGAAGCTCCGGCGTTCACCTTCCCGCGCGCCAGAAACCTGAAGGCGGGCGGCATTGGATCGGCGCACGAAGCGATTGCCTCAAACTGATTATTTTAACGCTTGAAACAAATCCACTGAAGGAAGGGGCCTTGACCGGGAATCCCGCCGGCATCGGCGTGGTGACCCGGCAGATGGGGGAAACACCCCATAGCACCCGGGCGGTTTCCCGCCCTATGCTCATGCCATGATGATCAATCACAAGAAGCAGCCACTGACGCTTGGTGATTTGATCGCGGCCGTTTACGCCGCCTATGGCAGACAAAAAGCCGAAAGGATTGTGCGGCTCGCCGTCAATGCGCACCTGGTTGAGTTTCGAGGACACGATCGCTTTGTGATTCTTGAGCCGGGTCCCGACAACATTTTTTCATCCCTATGAATAAACTTCTTGAAGCTCCTTGCGACCAGGCCGCCGCCAGGCCGGAGGGAGACCAGGCGAACCCACCCCATCGCATCCTCGTGGTTGAGGACGACCGTGACCTCCGCCAACTCAACGCCGGGGCGCTGATTCACTCCGGCTACGCGGTGGACGTCGCCGAAGACGGCGCCGCCGCTTGGGAAGCGCTTCATGCCAACCGGTACGATCTTATGATCACCGACAACAGCATGCCCAAGCTGACCGGCATGGAACTGCTCAAGAAACTGCGTTCCGCCCGCATGGGACTGCCGGTCATCATGGCCACCGGAACGTTGCCCACGCAGGAACTGGCCCAAAATCCATGGCTTGAACCCGTCGCCATGCTGGCAAAACCCTACGCCACCGACCAATTGTTGGATACGGTGAAAGATGTCCTGCACGCAGTGTTCTTAAAAAGCGACCATCCCCACGTGACACCAAAACACTACGACGCTGGAACATTCTCGGTTGAGCGATACACCGCCAGTCGCAAGCTGGAGTGGGACACATTCGTGAGCGCAGCCAAGAACGCGACCTTCCTTTTCTCCCGCGACTACATGGACTATCACAGCGACCGGTACGCCGACCATTCGCTGATGATTTTCAACGACCATGCGTTGGTTGCCGTATTGCCGGCGAACCTCAACGCCAACGGCACACTCATCAGCCATGAAGGGCTGACTTATGGCGGGCTCGTGGTCTCCCGCACAGCGACGCTGGGTGATGTGCTGGCATGTTTCCATGTGGTTTTGCATTACCTGAGCCAAAGGCAGATTTCCAAACTGTTCTACAAGCGGATTCCGGGGTTTTACAACACGCTCCCCGACGACGAAGCGGCGTATGCCTTGTTCCTCCTGGACGCCCGGCTTTACCGCCGCGATTGTGCGACGGTGGTCTCGCGGGCGGACCGGCTTCCCTTCCGAAGGGACCGCAAAAGTCTGATTAAGAAAGCGACCCGTCTGGGAGTCCGTATCGTCCAGGAAACATCTTTTCAGCCATTTTGGGAACGGGTATTGGCACCACAATTGGCTGCCCGGTACAGAGTCAAACCCGTGCATACCCTCGAGGAAATCACACTGCTCGCGTCACGCTTCCCTGAACAGATCAAACAATTCTCGGCCTATTGCGGCGATGAAATTGTCGCGGGCACAACCATTTACGAAACTCCGACCGTGGCGCACGCGCAGTACGGCGCGGTCACGGAAAAAGGACGGCAGATTGGCGCGCAGGCTTACCTGTTCGGCTCGCTGATCGAGCAATACAAGGACAAGCGTTTTTTTGATTTCGGCATCTCCAACGAGAAGGAAGGCCGTGTCTTGAATCATGGCTTGGTGGATTGGAAGGAAGGTTTTGGCGCACGCTGCTACGCGCATGATTTTTATGAGATAGCGACCGGGAATTACCCGAAGTTGGAATCCGTGCTGCAGGGCCGGCCCGAAACAACTTTGACGCCACCAGGGACGGGTCAGGCATCGCCTTCTGCCTCCGGCGATCGGCCGCTTCGGGCATATTTCGCGCATCCAAAGGCGCTGATTGATGAAGGGGTCTCGATCGGCCAAGGGACGCGGGTATGGGCCTTTGCCCATGTTTTGGGTGGGGCGATTCTGGGAGAAGACTGTAATATTTGCGACTACACTTTCATTGAGGGAGGAGTTCGAATCGGCAATCGCGTGACCATCAAGTGCGGTGTCTTTCTTTGGGATGGCACTACCATTGAGGATGACGTCTTCATCGGGCCCAGCGCGGTTTTCACAAATGATTATCGGCCTCGAAGCAAGCGACATCTGGAAACGTATCTCCAAACGGTGCTGAAGAAGGGGTGTACGCTTGGAGCCGGCAGCACCATACTTCCTGGCATTACCATTGGGCGTTGGGCAATGGTTGGCGCCGGATCCATTGTCACCCATGATGTTCCGGATTACGCCTTGGTGGTAGGCAGCCCGGCCCGGTGGCACGCCTGGGTCTGCCGCTGTGGAGAAAAACTTTTTCCCGCTTCCGGCCGGCTTCTGGGCTGTATCTGCGGGCGATCTTATGAACAGATCACTGAAAACGAAGTGAAAGAGGCCAATGGCTGCCTTGAGAACTTGCCGGTGAGCCGCGTTGCGACGGACTTCAGTGAGTCAATCATCAAAAGCAACGGACACCTTGCGGCCAATGGCCGGTGAAACCGGGTTGAGCTGTGGTGTTCTCCGGCGGCAGGCATTGCGCTCCCGGTCTGAAACTCTGCTTTAAGCATCGGCTGCGAAATTCATCAAATTCCTGGTAGGGTAACACCCCATAGCAACCGCAAGGTTGCCTAACTTATTCTCCTGCCCCTGGCAACAGAAGACTCTTCCCAAATGGAAGGCAGTCATCTCAGCCAAACAACAACAAATAAACGAAGCACCTGTGAACACGCCAAAAAAATTATTCCTTGAAGAATGGGCGGGCCGATCTGACGCGAAATCCGGCCTGGCCGGACGATGCCATCATTGGTTGTGGCTAAAGAGTTGATTAACCGTGGAAACCAAGAATATGGATTTTTCAATCGAACTGGATCAATTGAAGTGTTCTCCTTCACCCAAGGCAGTTCAGGACATGCACTGGAAGCGCACACTGGATGCTCTTCTCATCTTGCTGGCCCTGCCATTTCTGATTCCACTGGCGCTACTTGTAGCCCTGTTGATTCGCAGCGGTTCCCGCGGGCCGGTTCTATTCAGGCAGGAACGCGTCGGTTATCTGGGCCGGCGCTTCAGGTGTTTCAAGTTTCGGACCATGTTTGTGGATGCCGACACGACCACGCATCAGGGACACCTGCATCAACTGATGAATTCGAACACTCCCATGATGAAAATGGACTCACGAGGTGATCCCCGGATTATCCCGTTTGGCTTGTTCCTCCGGGCGTCGGGCTTGGATGAGCTGCCCCAATTGATCAATGTGCTGCGGGGTGAAATGAGCCTGGTGGGGCCGCGCCCATGTTTGCCATACGAATATGACAAATACCTGCACTGGCAGAAGGAACGGTTCGGAACCGGGCCGGGCCTGACCGGGCTCTGGCAAGTAAGCGGAAAAAACAAGACCACCTTCGTTGAAATGATTCAATTGGATATCAAGTATGCGAAAAACAAAACTCTCTGGTGGGATTTGAAAATCATCCTGATGACAGTTCCAGCCTTGGTCATTCAAATGCTGGAGACGCGTCAGGCCGGGAAAGCCTCCTCCCGTCCCGTTCGCCGGAAAACCAGTTATTCCAATTGTACCACACAGCCGCATTCCTTTCCGAAAGCAGCTCTGGTAAGTGCGGTTCAGGCCAGAGATGGCGAGGTTGCCTGGATACGGAAAGAATCGAAATTGAATTTATAAATATGACAAAGCCAATAAAAGTCGGAGTGGTGGGATGCGGCTATTGGGGGCCGAATTTGATTCGCAATTTCAGATCGCTTCCCGATTGCAGCATGAAGATGATGTGTGATGTCAGCGAAAATCGCCTGGCTCATCTTAAATCACTGTACCCTGAGGTTGAAGGCGAGACGAATTACCATCACATGCTTAACGGCGTCGGCCTCGACGCGGTCATCATCGCCACGTCGGTCAAATCGCATTTCCCGATGGCCAAGGCGAGTTTGCTGGCCGGCAAACACACCCTGATTGAGAAGCCGATGGCTGCCTCATCCCAAGAATGTGAGGAGTTGATTGATATTGCAAAGACAAAGGGCTTGGTACTGATGGTGGGACATACCTTCCTTTATTCGCCGGCGGTCAGGAAAATCAGAGAAATTGTTCAGCGCGGCGACATCGGGGAAATTCGTTACATTTGCGCCCGGCGGTTGAACCTGGGCCTTTTTCAGAAGGACATCAATGTCGCCTGGGACCTGGCACCCCATGATATTGCCATTATTTTACACATCATGGAAACGGAAGCGGCCACCATCAATTGTGAGGGTGGCGCGCACATCACGCCCGGGGTGGAAGATGTGACGACCATATGGCTCAATTTCCCGGGAAATCGGTCGGCCATCATTCACAGCAGCTGGCTCGACCCGAGAAAAGTCAGGGAAATGACCATTGTTGGCAGCAAACAAATGATCTTCTATGACGACGTTTCCCAGCTTGAGAAAATCCGGGTCTTCGATGTGCGGGTTGAAAGGCCGCCGCACTATGACACCTTTGCTGAATTTCATTATGCTTATCATTATGGAGACGTCCACGTTCCTTACATCAAACAGGAGGAGCCGCTAAAAATTGAATGCCAGCATTTTCTGGACAGCATCAACCACGGGACAACCCCATTGACCGATGGCAGGCAGGGTCTTCAACTGGTTCGCATATTGGAGGCGTCTTCCAAATCGCTGAAACGAGGCGGAGCCTCGATCAATCTTTCCGGCCAGGGAAATGGCAGCGGTTGGATGCCACCGATCCCGGAACCGGCCATAAGAATATCAACTGTTGGAATCGCAAAGAAAAAGACTTCGCGCCAGGCTGGCAGGAAACTGCGATTGAAGCTTCAGGTGCCTGCCCGACGAACTCATTCAAATTCGACCCTATGAGTCTTTCGCAGCGGCCGTTGCAACGAATTGCTCCGGCTGTCAAGCTGGGTGGCCGCCATCGAATGACTTAAGGTCAGAATGATTGTACGCCACGGTTTTTTCTGACTTGGGAAGTCGAACCGCGCGCACGAATTTTCTTCGAGCCTGGAAGTTGCTGCCGACAGAAGCAAAATCCGAAATGGGGAGAACACCCCATAGCGAACGCGCCATTGCATGGCCTATTCTCACAGCATGAAACACAAAAACTTTTCCCAGGACCAAAACCAAAAGACTGCTGGTGCATCACAGCCAATTGTGGCTGCGGACTTAAACCAAAACGAAATTGATTTTGCGCCCTCACCGGACGAAGTGGCCAGAAAGGCCTACTTCAGTTATGTGAACCAGGGTTCGCTGCCCGGGCACGATGTGCAGCATTGGCTGGAAGCCGAGGCGGAATTGATCGCGGAACGCAAACTCACCCGGGTTCATGGGTTTCACAACCGGACGTAAATAAATTTTCCAAACCACCAACCAAGAAAGAATCCATTTATGAAAACATCCACCGCCAACCTCGCGGAAGCACCCAAAATGTATGAAACCGAAAACGACATCTCGGAAAAGCGCCGGGTGGAACTGAACGCGCTCATGAACCAGCGGCTGGCGTCCGCCGTGGATCTGCAGACGCAGATGAAGCAGGCGCATTGGAACGTGAAAGGACCGAGCTTCATCGGCCTGCACGAACTCTTTGACCAGGTGGACGAAGCCGTGGAGTCCTACGTGGACATGATTGCCGAACGCATCGTGCAACTGGGCGGCATCGCCGCGGGCACGGCGCGCGTGGCCGCGGCGCACTCGCAACTCGAAGAGTATCCGCTCACGATTGCCGACGGCCTGGCCCACGTCGAAGCCGTTGCCCGGGCCCTCGCCACCTTCGGACGCGAAGTTCGCAACACGATCAATGAAGCGGACGAACTGGATGATGCCGACACGGCGGATCTGTTCACCGAAATCTCGCGCGGAATAGACAAGTGGCTGTGGTTTGTTGAAGCCCATTCCCAAGCGCCGAAATAATAAAATTATGAACACCCCCATCATCACCCGAAACCTGACCAAACAAGCCCCGCACAGCCCGCGCGAACGCATCGCCGGATTCGCGATCGCTAGCCGTGCCGTTGACAAATGCCGCGCCAGTCTGGCGGGAACACTGGGCGAATATCATTACGATTGTCCGCTGGACAACCTGCTCTTCAGTTTCAAGGGCGTCACCGGCGAGCAATTCAAAGCCGCCGTTCAAGCCTCGAAAAATTATGAAGATGTCGGCGCCTGGTTGCAGGCGAACGGTACGACGAAAACGCCGGTTGAAATCAAAGCCTGGTCGGATGAAATGGAAGCCGGCAGCCTTTTCAAAGATCCAGAAAAGCGCGCTTACTTCATTGAGAGCTGCTCCGCGCTGGGGCTCAATCCGCAGATGAACACCACGTTCGACTGGCTCGAAGCGGACGACCGCGCTAGCTTTCGCCGCAAGTCCGTGTAACAGTTTTTCACTTTCCGCCAAACAACACCAAATTCCCAATCAACCAACGGAAGACGAAATTTGTGAAAGCATCCGTCATCAAAATCGCGGAAACACCCCAAACCGCTGTTTTCCCAAAAACACTTCACCGACTGCGGCCGAACCTCAAGGCAGCCACCCCAAGTCCAAAATCCCTGAAGCGGGATAACACTTTCTCTCAATCCCGTGACACGCGCGAGGATCGCGGCTCGCGCCAGATGAAGACAACGCATAACTCACAAACATTTTTCCGCATGTGCGGTAATTTTTGACCCATGAAAACAAATCCACTGAAGGAAGGTGCCTTGACCGAGAATTCCGCCGGCCTCGGCACGGTGACCCGTAAGCTGGTGCGGAAGCGCGCGGTTGAACTGGCGGTCATCAACGGCCGTTCGGCGCAGGAGGTGTCGAAATCCGATTGGGAACAGGCCAAACGGGAATTAACGGGTGAACCGGACACGGACCCGAAAGAGGCAGCCCTTGAATCGGCGCCCGAATCCGAACGCTGGGACCCGGTGCCCGGCTCGACCGGACACAAAGTGCCGGTGGCTGCCAGCGACGATGAGGACGACGAAGGGCGAAGCGATAATGAAAGACTGGTCGATGAAGGCATCGCCGGAGCAGAGCACGATCAAACGCGTCAAGCCAGCCGGGAAGCCGCAAAAAAGGATAAATGAAAGCCTTGAGTTTTAACTGGCTATGTTGAGCGCGGAAGAAAAAGGCGATCTGCCGGCCTTTCGGCGCGTGTTGTGAAGCAATTTGACTCGATTAAATGAAAAACAATGGCAGACCAAAGTTGGAACGGCTTGTCGGTGCCCGGTTGCTGGGCGGCTTTCAGAAATTTGCCCGGACGGTTGTGCGGACGAGCGGACATCCCATGGCTTTCGGCCTCGCTATCGGCATCATTGTGATCTGGGCGCTCACCGGACCATTGTTTCGCTTCGGCAACACCTGGCTGCTCGTCATCAACACGGTCGCCAACATCATCACTTTTTTGATGATCTTCCTCATTCGCAACGCCCAGAACCGGGAAAGTGAAGCCGTGCAGTTAAAACTCGATGAATTGATCCGTGCCACCAAGGCGGCGCAAAATACACTGCTGGACATCGAGGAATTGTCCGAGGAAGAGCTGGACCGAATCAAGGCGCGCTTCGAGCGGCTCGCCCGAAAGGCGAGAGATGAATCGGGCGTCAGCCAGACAGAATTCATTCCCCGGGTGGGCCACCAGGATGCGGCGGTCATCGCCAAGCCTGTTTGAAAACTCGCTTTGGCTGCGGCGTCGGTTCTGGACGGAGTGCGCCCGGGACGGACGCACTCCGCCATTGATCTGCCAAACCAGATTATTTTTATGTCGAAAACTGCAAGCCGCGAGATTCGGCTGGCCTCCCGCCCCAACGGGATTCCAACCGCAGCCAACTTTACCCTGGCGCGGACCGAACTGGAGCCACTGCAAGACCAGCAGGTGCTGGTTCGTAATCTCTTCATGTCGGTGGACCCATACATGCGCGGTCGCATGAACGACGGGAAATCGTATGTTCCGCCATTCGAGTTGGGCAAACCGCTCGACGGCGGCGCAGTCGGTGAGGTCATCGAGTCGCGCGCCAGGGAATTCAAGCCGGGCGATGCCGTCACTTCTAACTTTGGCTGGCGGGAATACTTCATGGCTTCGCCGAAAGAGTTGCATCCGGTCAGCCGCGAGGTTCAGCCGCTGTCGGTTTACCTTGGTGCTCTCGGCATGACGGGCATGACCGCCTGGGTCGGGTTGAATTTGGTGGAGGTCAAAGCCGGCGACGTCATTTTTATTTCGGGAGCCGCCGGAGCCGTCGGCAGTGTGGCCGGGCAACTCGCGAAATTGCGCGGGTGTCGTGTCATCGGATCAGCCGGTTCAATGGAGAAGGTCATGTTTCTGCGGGAAGAATGCGGGTTTGATATCGCCTTCGATTACAAGGCCGGCCCTGTCCTCGAACAACTGAACCTGGAGGCGCCGGACGGCATCGATGTTTATTTCGATAATGTGGGCGGCGAAACGCTCGAAGCGGCGCTTTCGGCTTTGCGGGTGCATGGCCGGATCATCGCCTGTGGCGGCATCTCCGGTTACAACGAGGAAAAGCCGCGCCCCGGTCCTTCCAATCTATTCAACATCATCACCAAACGGTTGACGATGAAGGGGCTGATCGTTCGCGATTGGCTGGATCGTCAGGGCGAATTTGAAAAAGAAGTGGGCGGTTACTTCCGGGCCGGAAAACTGAAGAACAAGGAAACAGTGGCGGAAGGAATCGGCCAAGCGGTGGGCGCTTTCATCGGACTTTTCCGTGGGCAAAACGTGGGCAAGATGGTGGTGAAGCTGGGTTAAGGCTGAAAGCGACGGATACCAGGGCCCATGTTATGAGAAATACGCAACTACAACAACGGTCTGAAATCGGCATGGTGGGTTTGGGCGTCATGGGGCGCAATCTCGTGCTGAACATGGCCGACCACGGCTGTGCGGTGGCAGGTTATGACAAGGACCAGGCCAAGGTCGAGGCGCTGCGGAAGGAATCGGCCGAACGCAACATCGGCGGCGCGGCCAACATCCTTGATTTCATTGCCCTGCTTCGCAAACCGCGCGCAATCATGATGCTGGTGCCCGCCGGCGTTCCGGTGGATTCGGTCATCAAGGATTTGTTGCCGCACCTGGACGAGGGCGATCTCATCATCGATGCCGGCAACTCCTACTTCAAAGACACCGACCTGCGCGCCCGCAACCTGACGGCCAAAGGCATTCATTTCCTCGGCGTGGGCGTGTCGGGTGGTGAAGAAGGCGCGCGTCACGGACCGAGCATCATGCCCGGCGGGCCAAAAGAGGCCTACGAGCGGGTCCGTCCCGTCTTTGAAGCTGCGGCGGCGAAGGTCAACGGCGATCCGTGCGTGACCTGGCTGGGCCCGGGATCGGCCGGGCACTTCGTGAAGATGGTTCACAACGGCATCGAATACGGTGTCATGCAATTGATCGCCGAGACCTACGATCTGATGAAACGTGGCCTGGGCTTGAACGATGATGAAGTGCAGGGGGTCTATGCTTTATGGAACAAGGGCGAACTCAATGGCTATCTGGTGGAGATCACCAGCCATATTTTCTCCAAACCGGACGAGAAGACCGGCCAGCGGCTGATCGACAAAATCCTCGACGTGGCCAAACAGAAAGGCACCGGCATGTGGACCTCACAAAGCGCAATGGAACTGCAAGTGCCGATCCCGACGATCGACCTGGCGGTCGCGATGCGGGACTTGTCCGTGTTCGCGAAGGAACGCGAGCAGGCAGGCGCGATTTATCAGCGACCCATGCGGCGCTTCAACAGCGACCGCGACACCTTTCTCACGCAATTGGGCCGCGCACTTTATGCCGCGATGATCATCACCTATGCGCAAGGCATGGCGCTTTTGGCGGCTGCTTCAGACAAATACGAATATCACCTCGATCTTGAAGCCGTGGCGCGGATCTGGCGGGGCGGCTGCATCATTCGCGCCGCGTTGCTCGAAGACATCTGTGCGGCGTTTCACGCGCGGCCTGAGCTGCCGAATTTGCTGCTGGATTCCAACTTGTCGCGCAAGGTCGTGGAGCATCAGGAATGCTTGCGTCAGGTGGTGTGCCAGGCGGCCGAGTCAGGGGTGCCGGCCACGGGGTTGATGGTTTCGTTGGGTTATCTCGACGCCTATCGCAGCGCCTGGCTGCCGGCCAATCTCATCCAGGCCCAGCGCGACTATTTCGGAGCCCACACCTATGAGCGGATCGATGCCAAGGGCACGTTTCACACGGAATGGGAGAAGGAGTGAGAATCATGAAAATGAATGACCAACTCGAACCGACAGGACTCAACATAACATGAAAACTCAGATCGAATATACAATCGTCGCGGTGCCTTTTCACGCTGATGCCGCAACTCATGACGAACTGGTGCGGAAAGTTAACGAAAAACTAAGCGGCGGGTACGAGCTCTATGGTCCACCGTTCCTCAGCGAGGAAATGATG
>Ga0187868_1002686_pt1 | contig 11481 bp, 9 predicted proteins | sample June2016WEW_13_4_FD_133014 | JGI IMG/M metagenome (GOLD analysis project Ga0187868, IMG submission 133014) | Peatland microbial communities from SPRUCE experiment site at the Marcell Experimental Forest, Minnesota, USA - June2016WEW_13_40 | ecosystem: Environmental > Terrestrial > Soil > Wetlands... | reverse complement strand
TTCAACTGCTGCTCATGGTTCTTCGGCGGTGCTGTGGGTGCGAGCCACCGGGCAGTGCCAGCACGGGCCGCTCTGGTTGGAGGACACGCTGTATCGCGGCGATCTGTATGAGTTTCACAACACCATCGGCAGTGACCGCGCGCAGAAGCCGGCGCGTGCGGCTCTGGTGCAAAGCGGGCCGGTCAATTTGCTTTCCCGACCCTGATCGCTCATGCCCGCAAACAACCACTCCAATCTCCTCGGCGGCGCCATCGCCGCGGGCTTCAATGGCTCCGTTCCTGTCGAGGCGCTGAAGCGTTACACCGGGACGAAGTCCGTCCTCATCCGACTCGGAGAACGGGACATCCCTCATGAATCGAGGACAGCGAAACACAATTCACCAACACCATGAACTACACCTACGAAGAACTCGCCAAGATGATTGACCACTCGCTCTTGCATCCGACGATGACGGACCAGGAGTTGGAGGACGGCTGCAAACTCGCCGCGAAATACGGCGTGGTGTCGGTTTGCATCAAACCCTACGCCGTCAAACGCGCCGTGGAACAACTGAAAGGCACGGGCGTCCTGGTCGGCTGCGTCATCGGCTTCCCGCACGGCAACAGCGCCACCGAAGTCAAACGGTACGAAACCGAGCTGGCCTGCAAAGACGGAGCCGTCGAGATCGACATGGTCATCAACCTCGGCAAGGCTCTGAGCGGCGACTGGGACTATGTCGAGCGCGACATCAAGGTGGTGTGCGACAAGGCACACGCCCGCGGCGCGAAGGTGAAAGTCATCTTCGAGAACGATTACCTGGCCAATGGCGGCGCCGGCCTGAGCAGCGGCGACTTCAAGCGCAAGCTTTGCCAGATCAGCGAGCGGGCCGGTGCAGATTGGGTGAAGACCTCAACCGGCTACGGCTTCGTCAAGGGGCCCGACGGCAAATACAGCTATAAAGGCGCGACGGCGGACGACCTAAAACTGATGCGGGCGGCTTGTTCGCCGAGGGTGCAGGTGAAAGCCGCGGGCGGCGTGCGCGATCTCGACGGGTTAATCCTCGTCCGCGACCTCGGGGCGACCCGTTGCGGCGCCAGCGCCACCGCGGCGATGCTGGACGAATACCGGAAGCGGGCCGCATCGCAGAACCGGCAGAGCGGCAGCCGGCCGAGCACTCCTCTCCAAGCTCTGAAGAATGTCTCATTACTTATCTCGGGTCTTGCCTCGCTCGCCGCCCTACTTTTTGCGGGTGTTGCGTCTGCCAATGAGCAGCGCCCGTTCGCCAGCACCGGAACGAGGCAAGAGAATGCTCTGGAAAGATTTTATCCGATCGCATCTGGAAGTGTTGGCCACAGCCGATTTCTTCACGGCTGAGGTCTGGACGGTCGGGCGCTTAACCAACTATTACGTTTTGGTGTTCATGCGCATCGCCCCAAGACAGATCTGTATCGCCGGTTTCCCGCCTTGGCCCGGTGTCAGTTGGATGATGCAAATGGCTCGGAATATGACGATGGCTGAGGAGGGTTTCCTCATGAAAACCTCCTCGGTCAATCCGCACATCAATACCAATGCCGGCTAACCGAAACGTTCGAGTTTCTTGACCCTACGGGATCGCAAAATGATGTTTCTGCTGAATGAGTCGCTAAAGATTTACGCGGCTAGCAATTTTGCCAACAGCCCCAAGACGAATGGTCCGCGCTGCATCGGCCCACTGTGTGAAAATGCCGAATGCGTGCGGCGGCTGGTCTCTCACCACTGGCTGGTCGAACAAGCGTATCGGTCTGACGTAGCACATCTGGTTGCAGGCGTCAGATAATTCCGTAGTTTGCTGCAAAGCCTGATGACCGAGCGTTGGTGACTCCAGCGCCTCTGCGATGTTGAAGTTCGCCTCCGGCCAAAGCCCTCCGCTGCAACCATCCGGCTTCCTGCTTTATGGCGGCGAGAGGAAGGTTTGAATTCCCGGCGCGCGCCCCTGATTCGTCAGTAGTCGGTAAATATGAGCGCCGCTGAAGCAGCGCTCTGGGCGCCCAGGCTGTTGAACGAGGTCATGGTCCAACTGTATTCGATGCCGTGCCCAAAGCCGGTGGACAGATAGCCACTCGGGATCTGGAAGGAGTTTCCGACCAAGCCCGTGTTTTGGTAAACCACGGTGTTCCCTGGGTAGGCCGTGATGACAATGCCATAGCTCGATGCCTGCGGGATACTAACCCAGGTGCATGTGGGCTGGGTCGTGTTCACCGCGTAACCGGTGTCCGTTGATGTGCCCGGAGACACCAGCGTGGGCGCCACCGGCACCCAGGCCGTGGTGAAATTGGTGTCCGACCCCAAGGTCAGCCCGCCGCTGTTGGCCGCATCCAGGCGATAATAATACGTGGTGGACGATGCCAGGCTTGGAAGGGTTGCGCTGACCGCCTGCGAAGTCGTGCCATCCACATTCAAGGCGGTCGTGTTCCCGTAAAGCGTATTGGTGCCCCACTCGAAATAGTTCGTCGTGTTGCCGCCGTTGGGATTGACATACCCGTTCAACTGCGCCGAAATCGTCGTCACCGAACTGGCGCCTTGCGTCGTGACGCTGGGCGGCGACTGGACCGGGATGGGAAGCGTGGTGAAGCTTAAGAACGCGCCATAGCCCGCCTGCGTGTTGTTGTAGGCGGCAAAGCGGTAATAATATGTGGTGTTCGCCGCCAGATCGGTGGGGGTATAGGAATAATCAAGCGTATTGTTTCCACTAGGGAAGAACAATGGACTCTGGGTCTGGTGCTGCTCGTTCGTATCCAGCCCATACTCGAAGTAGGCATTGTCCGATCCCGGCCCCTCGGGGTTGATGATTCCGTTCAACTGCGCCGAAGTGGAGGCGATGAAACTGGCGGGTTGCGTGGAGACGAGCGGCACCGGGTCGAGTGTGGCAAACGACTGGTCGCCGCCATACTGGTCGCCCCATTCATCATCCGTCACCATCAGTTGAAAATGGTAGGTGGTTGACGGAGACAGCCCGCTGATGCCGGCGGGCGCGGGGACCGGATTGGTGGAGTAGGCGAGCGAGTTCGTCGCGGTGAACGAGCCGTAATTGGTGTCCGGGCCATAAACGAACCAGTAAACCGTGTTGGTCCCGGCGGGAGGATCGGTGCCGTTCAGCGTGGCCGTGGTGGTCAGGATATTGCTAGCCGACCCGGTGATGGGCGGCCCGATAAACGGGTTTTTTGGGCCAGTCGAAGAGAGCTGGAAAAATTCCGACATGATCGGAACACCGTTGGACATCATATCGTCCGTCGTCAAAAAATGGTGGTCAGCCCCGCCAATCCGCACTACATTCTTTTGATAAACCGACCATGTTCCGGAGGCAAGCTTTGCAGTGCTTTGCAAGTTAAAAGCAGGCGGATTCGTTGCTGGCGCATTCGTCATCCTCGGCTCATCGTAGGCCCAACTAATCACCATTCTGGTTGAGCCGTTTACACTTTTGATTGTGTTCGTCAAAGTCGGCGCGACGGGAAGCTCGACCGCGCCAATATCGCTGCCGTCTCCCAAAAAAAATAGCCGCCGTTGGGAAGCTGGATAAATGAAGGGCCGGGGTGAACCCCGTTGATCTGTGGTGAGTCCGAAACTGTAGCCTGCGTCAATCACCAGGCTGCCGAGGGCCGGGGCCATCGTGGGTGTCGGGCCGCCGTTGTTTCGCAATGGACCGAGCAGGGGATCAATCACTCCGGTGCTGCTGGATCCGGTCAGATCGGCATTGGTGGCGGTCCCGTAGGCAATCCAGCCGGTATCCCCAGCCACATCGCCGATAAGATTGTAACCAAGGCTCTGCACGTAGCCGAATACATCAGGTTGAATACCACCAGGGTCAACGCTATTACCACTAACGATGGTGTTTCCGAATATTGCACTCTCGGCTTCTGGATCTACGAAGATGCCGCCACCATAGCCACCCGCGCCCGCGGAATTTCCGCTGATAGTGCAACTGATGAGCATACAAGAAGAAAAGGGTCCGACATCTATTCCTCCTCCAATTCCTCCTCCAAATCCCCCCGTGACGGAATTGCTGGCAATGGTGCAGTTTACCAACGAACTGGAATCCGATTCAATATCAATGCCACCACCGTTGGGAACAGTGCCACCTTCGGTGGCATTGAAGCTTACGGTGCAATTGGTCATCGCCAGCGGGCCTTGAGCCTCAATGCCGCCGCCGCCGCTGGGACCAGCGGTGTAAGTGTAATTGCCCGTGACCAGGCAATTGACGAGCGTGAGCGTATTAGAACTGTAAATGCCGCCGCCATAGGCATTGCCGTTCTGGGCAGTGTTGTCCTCAATCGTGCAGTTCAGGAGCGTCAGCGGGCCGGAACTATAGATTCCGCCGCCCAAGGATATTGATGTTAAGTTATAACTGATCGAACAATTCATGAGAGTCAAAACGCCGGCATTAAGGATGCCACCCCCTGGACCAGATGGATTACCATGAGCGATCGTGAGGCCGGAGATGGTGTTCGTCGTTCCAGCGGAAATATTGAATATGCGACAGTCGGCAAGAAAGCCCGGTATAATCGTCAGAATTCCAGGCCCCGGCCCGACGATGGTCACACTATTGGTAATGTCCAGTTCATTGGTCAATGACATCGTGCCCGTGAGACCGTTTGTGAAAAGGATGGTGCCGCCGGCCGGAAGGTAGTATCGCAACGAACCCGGCGGGCCATCTTCCAGCGTGGTGACGGTGTTGGTGGGCAAGGCGAGTGCCGGTCCGGCCATCAGGAGGCTGGCCAGCAGGATGAACCAATGGTTGAATTTAGTTTTCATAATTTTTGTTTGAGTTGTCGGATAAGTTGCTGCGGCTACTGCTCAAGTCGGAAAAACAGATTCCCCGCGGATGGGGTGATGGTGATGCTGTTCGTGCCGTTGGCGGTTGTGATGGAATAACCGCTCGTCTTCCAACCACCCGGGATGGCAAGATTTTTGTTTTGCTGCAACGTGTAGCTGTTTGTCGCCGGGTCCGGCCAGGAGACAATGACGCTGTTGCCGGATTGCGCGATGCTCAAGTTCGGCAGTCCGGCGGTTTGCACCGTGGCAACCCCAAATACCTGGACACTAACATCGCCCGCCCGGACGACACCCCAAACAGCAGGGAAAGTGTAGGTGTCGCAAAATGTGCCACCTGTATAGAAATCCTTGACGTAGCCGTCCGAGCTGTCATTGGGGTATCCGCTGGAATATCCCACCATGGTGCAATCCAGGAACGCGATATAGTAGGACTCGCCATTGCCACTGGCGTTATTACACGGTTTGCCATCCGGTTGTATTGCGAACGAGTAGCCCGTGCCGCCGGGGGCGGTGAAATTAACCGCGAAGTCCAGTTGCCAGAGGGGGTATGAAGTGCCCGGGAATGTGACGTCGGTCTCCGTCGGTGTCGAGGAAACCACTGACAGATTCACCGAGGTTCCGGTTCCTGGCCCCAGCATCAGCGAAACGCTGTTGAACGCATTGCTGTAGGACGCCGCGCCGTTTTGTGGCTCCAGCCAAATACGGATGCCGGTCACGACGTAAGAGCTGGCCGCCGTTGGGAGCGTGAAATCGTCTCCGGGGACTTCGGGCGGCCCCCAAGAAGGATTTGCGGACCAGAGCGGATCCTTTGGATCATAATCTCCATTACCGATGTTGGAGCGTTGGCTCCAGTCAGAGTTGTAAACTCCCGTGGATGGCAGCCCGCGGTCCATCAACAGGTCAGCAAACGCGGTCTGCGCGACCGAGGCCAGCACGGCCAGCGCAGCCATAAGACGAGTGAGACTGGTTTTCATGGATTTTCCTTTTAATCTCAATGTTGGTTGGATGGTTGAGGAATGAAGGGAAAGCGAACGGGAAATGAAACCGGGTTGCGGGGCGAACCGTCGTCACGTGGATAGACCGGTGAACCAAGCCAGGCGCGCCAAACGGCGCATCGTGACCCAAGTTGATTTCAAGGGTTTCTTGTTGGGCACAAAACCTGTCTCCGCCGTCGCGCAGACCGGGTGTAAACCGAATAACGTCCGATGGTAACAAATTAAAATTGCTAAAGGCAAGGATTAACCAATGCAAAATAAACATCAATTATTGCACAATGAAGGACAAATTATGGTTAGGGGCATGATCCGGAAACGGGGCATAACTCCCGTTGCAAACCGATTGCCCTCCTTCTCGGTGCCGCCCTGCGCCCCGGTCTGGTCAAGCTGCCAGAGTGGGCAATTGCTCACTTGCTTTGGCTTTGGCCCATGCGGCTGGTGTGAAATCTTTGATCTGGGTGATCTTGGCCGCTGGCAAGCGGGTGAACAAATCTTTCAGGTAATCAAAGGGGTTGATCCCATGTCGCCGGCAACTACCCAGCAATGTGTAAATCACCGCGCTGCGTTCGCCAGCATCGGGATGCCCAACGAACAACCAGTTCTTTTTTCCAAGTGCGCTTGGCCGAATCGAATTTTCGATCAGATTATTGTCAATCTCTAAAGTCCCGTCATTGACAAAACGATTCAGTGCTTCCCTGCGTTTCAGCGCATAATCAATCGCCTGCCCAAGCAATCCTTGCGGCAAAGTCTTTCTCCGTATCAACTCCATGGCGCGATGTAGCCGAGCCAATACCGGTTGTGATTGCCAAGCCCGCATCGCCTGCCGCAGTGCCGGTCCAGCGTTTTGTTCGCGCAATTTCTTTTCCACGGCGTAGAGCAGTCCAATCTGCCGCACAAACCACGCCGCCAATTTCGTCTCCGCCAACGCTTCGTGAAAACCTCGACGCACATGGGCCCAGCATCCAACCAGAGTCAGATCACCACGCGCCTTGGCCAGTGATTCATACGCGGAATAGCCGTCCGTCTGTAATTTGCCCCGGAAGTTTTTCAGAAATTCCTCCGGTCCTGCCCGCGCTCGGCTCACCCGCCATTCAAACAGCACATCGCTCTGGGGCCGGCTGTAAACCCAAAGATAACCTTGCTGGCTTTTGCCTTTCACATCCGGATCCAAATATCGAATCGGTGTCTCGTCGGCTTGCAGGTAATTGCCAGCAAGCAAATCTTCCCGAATCGCCCGATACACCGGTTTCAACAACTCAGCGGCCTGTTCAACCCAACAACCCATCGTTTTGCGGCTCAGTTCCAATCCAAATTGCTGGCGGAACATTTTCTCCTGCCGGTAGAGCGGTTGATGATATTCATATTTGCTGACCAATATCTGAGCCAACAAGCCCGGTCCCACCATGCCTTGTTCTATCGGTTGTGGCGGCAGTGGTGCCAACGCAAAGCGTTCCTGTTTCACGTAACGTGGACGGATATAAACTCGTTTGATGATTTTGGGCGCAACCCAGTCCAGTTGGCTGGTGCGTTCCTCGCTGATCTTTTTCCAACCTTCGGGTTGGGCCTGGACTTCCGCCGGCTCGATTACAACCTCATGTGTCTCGAGCTTGTCCTCGACTAGCATCCGCCGCACTGGATGTGAAGTGCCATTGCGTGTAGCTGTCGTGGTCTTGATCTCTGTCGCTGGTAGCGTGATGACATTGGGCAAGCCTTGCAGCAACAGTTCCAGTTGGTGTATGTCCAAACCTTCGTTGCGCTGACCGCCGAAGTAATGACGGATATACTGGTCGAGTTTTTGGCGCAGCAGCCGGTTCTCGTTTTGCAGCCGGGCATTCTCCGTCTCTAGTGTGGCGACACGCGCACTCATCGCTTCATACCTTTCGAGCAGCGTGGTGTCGGTGTTCATTAGTTCGCATTCATAGACACACGCCACAGAAAAAAGTTACATGGCGACAAAAGATTATTTGAAAAACTTTTTAGTCTGTCATTCAACGCCGATACCAGTTTTTTTTCGACCTAATTTCCAGCCCGTGAATTAGTGCGCTGAACTCCTCACCGCGCAAACTTACCTGTCCGTTTTCACTTACTGGCCAGGTGAATCGTCCTTGTTCCAATCGCTTCGCACAAACCCATAAACCATCCCCATCCCAGTAAAGCACCTTGATCCGATTCCGCCGCCCATTTGTGAAAACAAACAGGTGCCCGGACAAGGGATCACCTTTGAGTTGCTCGATAACCAGACTGTAAAGCCGGTTGAAGCTGCCGCGTAAATCCACCGGGGTAGTGGCCACCAGCACCCGGGTCGCGCTGGTGACACTCAGCATGGCAGCGCCCGTAACAGTGAGGGCAACATCTGCACATCTGAACCGTTTTGCAGTCGCACAATCCAGCCTTGCGGGCTGACGACTTCAATCGGCCAGCGCGAGGCTGGGTTAGGCAACCGGACTTCTTGAAACTTTACCTTCGGGGGAGGAGCGTCACGTTCCAGGCGTAACCATTTGCTCAGGGTGGACATCCCGATGGCGTGCTGGTTCGCAAACTCGCGCTGCGTTAATTGACTTTGGTGGAAACGGGCCAGCAATCGCTGCCGCTGTTTAGAAGTTAAACGCCGCCGGCCTGATCCAATGTGTGATGAATACATGCAGCCATTTTTTCATAACCTAGGCCCGAAAACTAGACGTGGACGGTCAGCCGCATACACTGTATCTGCCTTGGGAACACGCGGCTGGAAGCCGTATTGACTGGCAGCCAGGATGGCTGCCTCCACGAGGTGGCGGCACGCTTCCCAGCGTGCCAGTTAGAGCATTTTACGCGCTCCTGTAGCCGTACCAATTCGGCTTTTGAGAGATTTAAGCCCAAAAATTGCATGAATCGGTTTGCTCCGTATGGCTACAGTTTTATTTAAGATGCTCTAGGGCGGCATCCTGCCGCCAACAGATACAGTGTTCCATTATACCCCGCCAAGGGCAACACCCGCACCGGACTGGCTGTAATTGTCAGGCCCGAAGGTTGCCCAACCGGCGAGGTTGGCCGTCTCAAATCCTGAATTGGTTAAAATATTGGCCGCGTATTTCCCGGCAAATAAAAACAAACAACGCACCGCCAACTGCTACTGCCGGAAAGGCTATTCTGGGAATACATCATTGAGCAACCCCTGGCGGCGCAGCAACACCGCCCTACCGTCTGCCGGAAAAGCTATTCCGGGAACACATCATTGAGAGCGACAGGGGGTGTTATGGGGCTGTATAGATGGTTGTTCTTTGTGCAAGCCAGCCGTTATCGTCACAATTTGGATCAGCAGCAAAGCCTTGTGCGCCCGGTGGCGGATGCAAAACACCGCCATCCCGCCAGACCCTGATTTCCGAGTGCCCGTCGGCAAAGGAAAGACCGGCCGCGCCACCATGGCGCGCTGCCGGAACATCCTGCCACCAATTAGGTTCGCATGGACTGATACAAAAAAGAGTGTCGTTAATGGAATCTTCGTTTTCGTCTAATATAACGAATGTCGTGGAAGGTCCGGGCCGGATGAAATCCGAGTCCTTATGAAATACGCGATTCCCAGGACCGTTCCAAGTAACTAAAGGTGAAGTGGAATTCGTTAATGGAGCTATGCAACAATTCATCGTACAACCGCGAAGCTGGGGATAACTGGTTCCGGCGAGCTGAAAGACTTTCAGATCCGCCGGGCAACTATAGGGGGCGATAGTGTTGATATACGGATAAATCAGTCCCGCTTGAATAAATAGGGGCATTAGAGGCAATGCAGATGGAACGCTTCCATTCATCAGTCCCGGGCACCATTGAGAATAAGTCCCCCCGGGTAGATAAAGCGGGTCGGTTGTTGGATTTAGGCTGGTATGCTGCGTGCTTTTCTGCCCGTTGGGCGCCAGCATGTCGTTGTTATCGCTGGCATACATGAGCCAGCCCATAGTCAACTGCTTCATATTGCTCATGCATGATAACGCTTGAGCCTTTATCTTGGCTCTGCCCAATGCCGGCAACAGCAGCGCCGCAAGGATGGCGATGATCGCAATCACCACCAGCAGTTCAATTAAAGTAAAAGCATTGCCCCGGATTTTTGGTTGCCAGCTTGAATTTCCATCACAGCCGCCAAAGCCCAAGCCGGAACTTTTATCTTTGCTGTTTTTAATCATTTTCATGCCATTCTCAATCAACCCGTCGTTTCCAGTTTTAATTCAACACTGATTACCATTAAAAAACAGGCTCCAACCCTGCAAAACACAAGTCCAATTTACCCGGCGGCCAGCCGGCCGTTGCCAGCCGGCCGCCAGAACCAAGATTTTACCTTAATGCACTTGCAACCGATAGAATCGGCTATGGGCAGTAAGCGGATCGGACACGGTAACGGGATAACTGATGCCAATGGAATTAACATTTGTTTGCCAACTCCAAGGGGCTTGCACGTCCGTCAGCTCACTCCAAGCGGCGTCCGTCAGATTGGTTTTGTAAAGAACTGAATAGACAAGCCCGGCTCCGGCCGAGAACGACAGGTTCATATTGTTGCCACTAACCGACGTTGTAAGATTCGTCACCGGCACAAGTTGAATAAGCTCCACATCGTCCCAATATACAATATCTGTAGCACTACCAAGATAGCCGCCGGTGGGACCGGCTTGTCCGTCGTCTACGTCTACGTCTGTGGATATAGGACAATACTCATATATTTGAAGATTAATATTGGCCGTCGCCGGGGTTGTGTTTGTCGGCACCATGAAGATGCTGTTAGGCAAAGTGTTATAGGGAATATCGTCTTCAAGCCCAATTCCGCTATTATCAACCACATTGCTTGCCGTCAAAAAGCACCACTGATCCCTCGGCAACTGGGCATGGGTTAAACCACTCACGCCATTATTAGGACTGCTCGCATCAATACACGTATATGTCATATTTGCATTGGTATAAGCCAGACCATAAAGCTTGAACGATTCGTAAGTCGGAGTGCCGGGGACTGTGGTTCCACCTGCATCCTTAAACCAAATCTGGAGCCGACAGGTATTGCCGGCGATAAAATCATTTAAACTCGATATGTAGGCCCAACCACCCGCCTTCCACCAAGTGCCGGGCGCGGCTGGAACCACCTGGTATAAACCGTTATCGCGATCGCCATTGGCGCCGACCAGTGCAACCTCATTTCCGTCATAAACATTGACCGTATTAGTGGAAGTGCCAACATAGGTAGCGGCCGCACTTGCAAAATTACAGCCGTTGAAAACATTCCAAGGCGCCCAAATCGGGGCGTTTTCAAAACCGCCATTAGGACCCAAAGCATTGACCTTTTGGAGTGGACTTAAAGCCAATACGGTCAAAGTCACAGGAACACTGCGGATGGAATTGGTGTAGTTGAAGGTAGTTGATTTGGAAGTGACCACCACGTCGAACAGGCCGCCGTCGGCAGTTTGCAAGTTGGTGAAGGACAAAGTGGCGGTGGTCGTAGAACCAGCAATGTCATTAACCCCACCAGCCGCCGGCAGGTTAGTTCCGTTCTTCTGCCATTGATAAGACAACTTTTCTCCAGTAAACAAAGGATTATGAGTAGCCACCACTGTGAACGCCGCCGGCAAGGTGCGATAAGTTGACACATCCGTTGGCGCAGTTGTAATGTCGGGATCACTTCCCACCAGCTTGTTCAAAACACAGTCGTCCCAGTAAACGTCGCCTCCATCAGTTGAAAAATTAT
>Ga0187868_1002685_pt1 | contig 11481 bp, 12 predicted proteins | sample June2016WEW_13_4_FD_133014 | JGI IMG/M metagenome (GOLD analysis project Ga0187868, IMG submission 133014) | Peatland microbial communities from SPRUCE experiment site at the Marcell Experimental Forest, Minnesota, USA - June2016WEW_13_40 | ecosystem: Environmental > Terrestrial > Soil >... | reverse complement strand
GTTCCGTACTCTGCAACTACGAAGTTTGCGGCGAAGATGGGCATCTTCTTCTTAGTTACGGGATTAAGACAGTAGGCATCGAGGAATATACCTTCCTTGTCATAGTATTCCGAAGCCCTCATCAACTTGTCCTGCTTTTTTACCTTGTCGACGAATTCTCTGACTTCTTTCTCAACCGGCTTCCCCTTGACCAGTTCCATGACGAGGGGGAGTTCCGCGGCGACAAGCATGAATGTGGCCCCGTATATGGTGTCCTGTCGCGTTGTAAAGACTTTAATTACGTCCGTCCCCTCTGCCATGGGGAAGACTATCTCGCATCCGAAACTCTTGCCTATCCAGTTCTTCTGCATAGTGATGACCCGTTCAGGCCATCCGGGAAGTTTGTCACAATATTCGAGGAGCTCTTCAACGTAATCAGTGATGCGGAAAAACCATTGGTCGAGATATTTTTCATCCACCTCTTTGGAGCATCTCCAGCACAGACCGGCCTCCACCTGTTCATTTGCCAGTACCGTCTTACAGTCTGGGCACCAGTTCACGATGGAACTTCTTTTGTAGGCCAGCCCTTTTTCGAACATCCATAAAAAAAACAGTTGTTCCCAGCGGTAGTATTCCGGTTCGCACGTGGAAAGTTCCCTGTCCCAGTCATAACTGAATCCCATCTCCTTGAGCTGTTTTTTCATATATGCGATGTTTTCGTTCGTCCATGTTGCCGGATGAATCTTGTGATCAATGGCTGCATTCTCCGCAGGCATGCCGAATGAATCCCATCCCATGGGATGCAGGACATTGTATCCGTTCATCCGCTTGTAACGGGCCACTACATCGCCGATGGTATAGTTCCGTACATGGCCCATATGAATCTTCCCGGACGGATACGGAAACATCTCCAGAAGGTAGTATTTCTTCTTATCAGGATCCTCTGTTACCTTGAAAACGCCCCTGTCTTTCCAGATTTGCTGCCATTTTTTTTCAAGTTCCCGGGGCTTGTACTTTTTCTCCATAAATCATCCGGCCTCCAAATATTCAAGGATATCATTTCTTCAACGCCTGTTTTCAAAACTTGAGTATAATATCATCATGAATGAGAACTTACGGTCTATCCGTTTATATTTTGACTTGCCTCTTCCTTATACAATTTCAGGTATACGGCATCGAGGATTCCGTTTATGAAAGAGCCGGAATTCTCAGAGCCATACAATTTGCCTAAATCTATAGCTTCGTTAAGCGTGACCTTGGGGGGTATGTCCGGACAGTATAAGAGCTCATAGACGGCCATGCGAAGGATATTCCTGTCGACCCTCGACATCCGCGCAAGGGACCAGTTATCCGAACAACTGCTTATGAGAATGTCTATTTCCTCTCTCTTATCGCAGGCTCCTTCTATCAAGAGCGTAGAAAATCTTCTGGACTCTTCTGGCGCACCAAAATAATTCCAGAAAATTGCAATAGCCTCTTTGGCATCGATATCTAAAACATCCAGCTCGTAAAGAACTTGTAAGGCAATCTCTCTTGCCTTTCTCCTTTGATGCATTAATTCCTCGGAGTCCGTTGCATCAGACGCCGTTCATGACGGCTCTGCCAATGATGAAAGATGAGACATAACAGTCTTGGAAAAAATTCGCCTTGTCATTTGGATTATTATTCCTGCCCTTGTGCGGACAGACCCAGCTGCTTTCTTTTCGAAATGACATCAGGTGATGATTTCAGAAGGTGTAGGGCTACAATTTCCTGAAGAGGTCTACCATTTCAATAGCTGACATGGCAGCGTCCCACCCCTTGTTTCCGGCTTTTGCCCCCGCCCTCTCAATGGCCTGTTCAATGGTGTCCGTGGTCAATACGCCGAATGCTACAGGCACCTCCGTCTCCAGACCGACGCTTGCGATCCCTTTAGTGACCTCGGCACTGATGTATTCAAAATGTGGTGTCGCGCCTCGGATCACTGCACCGAGGCAAATCACAGCGTCAAATTTGGCAGTCTTTGCCAGCTTCTTCGCTGCAGCGGGTAACTCGAAGGCGCCGGGTACCTTATAGATAAGGATGTCTTTCTCATCCGCGCCTGCCCTGGTAAGCGCATCGACCGCGCCATCAATCAGCCTTCCTGTGACAAAATCGTTAAATCGGCTGGCGACAATGCCAAACTTCATTCCCTTGGCTGTAAGCTTTCCTTCTATGATTTTCGGCATATTTCCCTCTCCATAATTTAGTCGTAGAACCTGACTTCCAGTTTATGTCCGCGGTATCATAATAAGGAGGATCTATATCTCCAACAAATGGCCCATCTTTTTCTTTTTTGTCTTAAGATATTTAATGTTGTTATCACTTGGTTTTATTTCGATTGGGACCCGCTCGGTAACTGTTAAACCATACCCTTCAAGACCGACAATTTTTTTGGGGTTATTGGTCATGAGTTTCATCTTTTTGACACCGAGGTCTGCAAGTATTTGGGCACCGATACCATAATCCCGCAAGTCCGCCTTGAAACCAAGGGATATATTTGCTTCAACCGTATCCTTTCCTCGTTCCTGCAATTCGTAGGCCTTGATTTTATTAACGAGGCCGATACCTCGACCTTCCTGATGCATGTACACGATAATGCCTTTTCCCACTTCATCCACCATTTCCATTGCCCTATGGAGTTGGTGGCCGCAGTCGCACCTTTCCGATCCGAAGACATCGCCTGTCAGGCATTCCGAATGCACCCTCACCAAGACCTCATCTTCCGGCCCAATGTCTCCCTTCACGAGAGCGACATGTTTCATATCATCCACATCATTTTCATACACGATAATCTTGAACTGACCGCCGAAGAGGGTGGGAATCATCGCCGCCGCGGCCCTCCTGATCAGGGATTCATGCTGCATCCTGTACTGTATAAGGTCGGAGATGGTCGCTATCTTGAGATCATGCTCCTTCGCGAAGATCTCCAGATCAGGCATTCTCGCCATGGTGCCGTCGTCCTTCATGATCTCACATATGACGCCTGCGGGCTTCAGCCTGGCCAAACGTGCGAGATCTACGGAACCTTCTGTCTGTCCCGTTCTTACCAAAACGCCGCCTTTTCTTGCGCGTATGGGGAAAACATGCCCCGGGCTGACGATGTCATCAGGCGTAGCATCGTCTGCTACGGCCGTTTTTATCGTCGTCGCCCTGTCTGCCGCGGAAATGCCTGTGGTCACTCCACGCTTGGCTTCTATGGATACCGTAAAGGCCGTGCCGAAGCAGGACCGGTTATCCACCACCATGGGGTGGAGGTTCAATTTATCGGCAAGCTCCTCACTCAAGGACAGACATACAAGTCCTCTGCCGTATCGAGCCATAAAGTTAATGGACTCGGGAGTAACAAATTCTGCCGCCATGCAGAGGTCGCCTTCGTTTTCTCTGTCTTCATCATCAACGAGGATGACCATTTTACCGCTCTTGATATCTACAATGGCCTCTTTTATTGTACTTATACCCATTATTTACACCTTCAATAATTTAGTTCCAAATGCTCTGCACTCTAAGGAAGATATCCATCCCTCTGTATGAAAGAGTATGAGGAGTCTATTTATTTCAAGAATCCATGCTCCGCGAGGAAATTCACGTTAATCCCTTTTCCGGGATTGAGAAATTTTTCCACATATTTTCCAATTATATCTGTTTCAATGTTAACCAGATCGGCCACTTTTTTGAACCCTAAAGTTGTGCTCTGGGCCGTATGCGGAATTATATTAACATAAAATCTGTTTTTTTCACAACGGTTTACCGTTAGACTTATACCGTCGACAGCGACCGATCCCTTTTCTACGACGTACCGGCTCAATCCCGCATCAATTTCCACACTGAACAGGATTGAGGTGGCCTTACTTACTTTCTCCTGAATCTTTCCTATGCCATCCACGTGACCAAGGACCAGGTGTCCACCTAAGAAACTGTTCAGCCTCAGGGACTTTTCCAGGTTCACCTTATCGCCTGTCTTGAGCGATTTAATATTTGTCCTGGTGAGGGTTTCCGCGGACACATCCGCGGAGAAGCGCTGGGCTCCTTTCTCCGTAACTGTTAGACAGGCGCCACTGACAGATATGCTGTCTCCGACATTAATGTCATCCAAATTTACTGACGTATCGACAATGAGAAGGGCATCTTCTCCCTTCCTGGATATCCTGTTGACTGTCCCTAGGCCCTCTATAATCCCTGTGAACATGACGTTTCTATTACCCGCCGACAACCTTTCCGTCAATCATTTGTGTTCATCTTTTTTCACATTAAGGAGATCCTTTAAGCCCTCCAGAAAATCGCTGACGTCACGAAACTCCCTGTATACCGATGCGAACCGGACATAGGCAACGTCGTCTAAATTCTGTAGTTCTTTCATGACCTGCTCACCAATGACTGATGAGGGGATCTCCTTGTCCTGATACTCCTGACAGTGTCTCTCGATTCTATCCACGATGCTTTCAATGGCATCGGTGCTTATGGGACGTTTTTCACATGCCTTTTTGATGCCGGAGCGTATTTTCGTTCTATCGAATGGTTCTCTGCGTCCATCCTTTTTGACCACCATCGGAAGGACTTCTTCCACGAATTCGTAAGTCGTGAAACGTTTTCCGCAGGCGATGCATTCCCGCCTTCTCCTTATGGCATCTCCATCTTTGCTGATGCGGGAGTCGATAACCTTGTTTTCTGTATTTGCGCAAAAAGGACACTTCATAACTGAGACACCTTTACACCGGCTTCTTTCAATATATCTGCTGCCAGTTTATCCCTGTAGTCTGCCTTTACAACCACCATAACTATGCCCGCGTTGATAATCATCTTCGCGCATATTATACACGGATGATTCGTGCAGTAAAGTGAGGAACCGTTTACACTAACTCCATGGAGTGCCGCCTGAATGATGGCATTCTGCTCTGCGTGAAGTCCGCGGCAGAGTTCATGGCGCTCACCGGAGGGGACACCCAGTTGTTCGCGCAAACAGCCGGCATCCAGACAGTGTTGAAGGCCGGAAGGAGCGCCATTGTAACCTGTGGCGAGCAACCTGCGATCCTTCACAATCACAGCGCCGACACTTCGTCTCAGGCATGTGGAACGTTTCGAGACGAGATCGGCAATGTCCATGAAATATTCGTCCCACTCCGGCCTGCGCTTTTTCCGTCGGGGAACTTCCGGCCTTGAACGTCCGGTCTTAGCCATGTCTTGCTACCTATTTGATCAAAGTTTATCTGATTTCCTTAATATCAGGACAGCGTTGACTCCGCCGAAACCGAAAGTGTTCGACATGGCCGTATTGATATTTTTCTTCCGTGCCTTGTGGGGAACATAATTGAGATCACACTCAGGATCGGGGTTATCCAAATTGATAGTCGGTGGAATGATGCCTTCGTAAATAGAGAGCGCCGATATAATCGCCTCCAAAGCTCCTGCAGCTCCGAGGAGATGCCCGGTCATGGATTTTGTAGAGCTGACAAGAAGATTTGAGGCGTGTTCGCCAAAGATCTTCTTAATGGCCTGCGTTTCGTAGAGGTCGTTCGGAGGTGTCGATGTGCCATGTGCATTTATGTAGTCGATGTCGGCGGGCTTCATGCGTGCGTCTTTCAGGGCGGCTGACATGCATCTTGCTGCTCCTTCATGTCCTGGTGGTGGCAGCGCCATATGGTAGGCATCGCTCGTCGAGGCGTAACCGACCACTTCCGCATATATCCTGGCGTCCCTCTTGAGAGCTGAAGCCAGTTCCTCCAGGATCAAAATACCGGAACCTTCTGCCATGACAAAGCCGTCCCTCTCTTTGTCAAAGGGACGACTCGCTCGCTCTGGCTCGTCATTTCTTACGGATATAGCCCTCATGGCGTTGAAGGCCGCCACACCCAAAGGTGTGATAGCCGCGTCAGTGCCCCCGGCGATCATAACATCTGCATAACCGCCACAAATGATCCTCATGGCGTCCCCAACGGCATTTGTGCCGGAAGAGCACGCTGTAGTAGGACAACTTATCGGGCCTTTGGCCCCGGATCTGATTGATACATGGCCTGCGGCAAGATTTGCAAGCGTGGCAGGAATGGCGAAAGGAGATACTTTTCTGGGGCCACCGGCAACCAAGGCATCTCTTGTTTTTTCCAAATTATCAAGGCCGCCGATTGCTGATCCGATGATCACGCCCACCCGCTCTGCATTCGTTTCATTAATTAACAGGTTCGCATCCGACACAGCCATCCCGGCGGCTGCCAGGGCATAGACAATAAAGTTATCTAACTTGCGAAGCTCTTTTTTGCCTACGTAATTCAGCGCATCAAAGTTCTTCAGCTCCCCGGCTATCTGTGTCCTGAATCCGGTCACGTCGAATTTTGTTATTCTTCCGATCCCCGATTGTCCCTCGCAGATTGCCTTCCATGTATCCCGGGCAGAATTGCCAAGCGGTGTGACGGCACCGATTCCGGTTATAACTACTCTTCTTTTCAAAGAGGCTTTGCTTAGCGGCATGTTAATTCTAGGTCACCCCTTTTTTCTTGAGGAATTCGATAACGTCTTTTATCGTACGAATTTTTTCCAGCTCTTCATCGGAGATTTGCAATCCGAAATTTTCTTCCATTTCCATGATCAGTTCAACCAAGTCAAGGGAATCGGCTCCCAGGTCATCTATAAAGGATGCCTCTGGCACACATTCTTCTTTCGTGACATCCAGGCGCTGAACTATAATCTCTATGACCCTATCTTCGAGTTTCATCAAAATGTCCTCCTCCACGCATAAACTAATTTGTGACACCGTTCGCACAAATAAATACCGCGCCATTGACGCGGAATCTCAAAGAACTCCACCTGCTACGGATTCTTCGTTGTTGTTCCAGTCCTTAAGAAGTCTTTTCTTGCGGAATTACCTGCCGGCCCTTATAGGTTCCGCAATTCGGGCAGACATGATGGGCAAGCTTAGGTTCACCGCACTGCGGACACGCAGACGCCAGTGACGGCTTGAGAAAATCGTGTGACCTCCTCTTGTTTCTCCTTGTCTTCGAATGTCGTTTTACCGGGTTTGGCATTATTCTTTTCCTCTATATTAAATTTACTTATTGTCTATTACTTTGAATTCCTTTAGAACTGCCAGCCTTTTATCGACGTACTCGGTATGACAGCCGCAGTTCGCTGTGTTGAGATTCATCCCGCAATGTGGACACAGACCATTGCAGGTATCCGCGCAGAGAACCTTGATAGGAATCTGCAGCATGACCTGTTCAAATATGAGATTATCGAGATCTATTACATCGTCCTGATAGTACCCATATTCGAGGTCTTCCACACTGAGTTCGTCTTCCTGCTTTGACCTATTTTTCTCCGGAACAAAGACGTATCTAAAGCTAGTCTCTACGGGCAGATGGGTGACTTCCAGACACCGGCAACAATTTGAAGCAACGGTAGTCTCCAGGCTCCCATCGATAAAAACGGTCTCACGGATTTTTTTAGCCTGGCAGGAAACTTCAATCCGTCCGATGGAAAACCTCTTTTTTTCCTTCTCTGAGAGGAGATCCTGAAACCAGTCACTATCCTTGTGGAGCGATATTTTTAATCCCTCATCAGGGATGTTGTTGATAATTATCTTCACTGCACTTCTCTAATTATAGTCGTCGGATTCTATTCTTAAAATGTTTACAGACATGCGATGAGCTTTTACAATAAAGTGTGAAGTTGATTATAAAATGGCCTGATTGTCAAGTATAATTTTACCCCAGTGTAATTTTACTCTTGTACACTTTTACCTTTCGAAATCCGGCTTGACAAGCAAAAGTTGCAGCCCTATAAGAAGGTCATCAAAGCAGTGAATACGGTAAATTATAATGACTGAAAAGGGAAATGTGAGGACCCGTTTTGCCCCGTCCCCGACCGGCTTCTTGCACATCGGTGGGGCGAGAACAGCGCTTTTTTCCTGGCTTTACGCAAGGCACTACAACGGGAAATTCATTCTGCGGATTGAAGATACGGATCAGGTTCGATCGACGGAGCAGTCAACAAAGGCGATTCTCGGCGCCATGACATGGCTGGGGCTTAACTGGGATGAAGGACCCTTCTTTCAGGCACAACGTGCAGATATGCATAGGAAAATGGTAAGAAGACTCCTTGACGAAGGCAAGGCCTATTGCTGTGTATGCACTCCCGAGGAGTTGGAAGATAAGAGGAAGAAGGCCCTTGCCGAAGGGAGGAAACCAAAATATGACGGCACGTGCCGGGATAAGAACCTTCCCAGACAGGCCTATGCCGTCGTGCGCTTCAGGTGCCCTGACACTGGCGTGACCGTCGTAAATGACCTGATTAAAGGGATGATTGCATTTAATAACGATGAACTCGATGACCTGGTCATAGAAAGGAGCGATGGCTACCCCACATACAACTTTGCCGTCGTCGTGGACGATGCCCAAATGCGGATAACCCACGTGATAAGGGGAGATGACCATTTGAACAATACGCCGAGACAGATCCTTCTCTATGCGGCGCTGGGATACATGATTCCTCAATTCGCGCACGTTTCCATGATCATGGGCTCGGACAAGACCCGGCTCAGCAAACGCCACGGGGCGACATCAGTCATGGCTTACAAGGAAATGGGCTATCTGCCGGAGGCCGTGGTCAATTATCTCGTCAGGCTCGGCTGGTCCTACGGGGATCAGGAGATATTTTCACTAGATGAACTAATCCGTATCTTTACCCTTGAGTCTGTCGGAAAATCCGCCGCTGTATTTAACCCGGAAAAACTTCTCTGGTTGAATCAACACTACATCAAGGAATGCGACTCCAAAAGACTTGTAGATGAGACTATGCCATTCTGGCAGAAGCTGGGCGTTGATACCTCAGACCACGGTTTTCTGGAACGTGTCACTGATGACCTGAGAACGAGATCAAAGACTCTTGCGGAGCTAGCCGATGCAAGCCTCTTTTACTTCACCGATGATATTGTCTATGAGAGGGCGGCGGCTGATAAATATCTGAATAAAGAGATTGTGGATTACCTGGCTGTCATAGCCGAGAGACTTCCCTCGATGCAGGATTTTACGAGGAAGGGTATGGAAAATTTCCTACGCGCCATCGCAGGAGAAAGGGGAGTGAGTCTCAAAGTGATTGCCCAGCCCCTCCGGGTCGCCCTCACTGGAAAAACCGTAAGCCCTGGCGTTGATGAAGTTGTGATCACCCTGGGGAAAGAGAAGGTCATTAAGAGAATCAAAAAAGCCATTTGCTGCATAAAGGGCAGATGAGAACCGCGAAAATCTATATTTTCCTTCTTGCGTTGCGACCGTTGGACCTCAGGGTGCATCTCTCTTTTCGAAGTAGTGCAGACCTTCAGGTCTACTGCGTTACCATCAAATGTAGTACGTACCTTCAGGTGCGCCATTTGAGCAGAGCTAAAGGGTCTGTTGCCCAAAACCTGTTTTAAGATTCAGGCAAAAGTTCATGAGCCCCGGAACAAAAAACAGTCCATTTTCTACAACGCATTAAATCGAGGCTTGATGCCTTTAAATAATACGCTCTCCTTAACACAGTAATCCCCATGGTCGTTGCTGATGCAACATTTGTAGGCGATTTTTCCGTCTTCGCTTTCGACATAAAACCAAGTATCATCGACTTGCCATGTTTTTAGCCACTGTGCCTTTTCATTTCTTTTTGCTGCTTCTTGTGCTGTCATTCTTTTTACCTCCATTAAATGTGCTTATGATACACAAGCACGACACTTCCGCCGTCTTCCAGACAAGGATTATCCGGACATCGGCAACATAAGAGAGGGGATTATCTTCAATCATTGTGACGGCTCTTTTGAGGATCGAGTGTTTCACGAAGGTGTTCCACGGACTGCCTGTACTGAAACTCCCGGCAAACGTGAATTACATGAACGATTTATTGCCAATGTTATGACTATTAATGCGTTTATTCGGTTCCGATGAATGTCCCGAAAGCCATACCGAAGAAGTAGGGCAAGGATTTTAAAATAAACAAGGACAATTGTCGGCAAGGGGCGCAGGTTGATATAAACTTTCCATTCGTAATCCTTTTTGAGGACATACATCTGATGGTTCGTTTCTCTGTAAGGATAGACATGTGATTCTTCTTTCGGATTCCACCACCGCAGATACCAATATTCCATAGTATTGACGAATACCTCATTACTCGTAATCTTTTTCACTTTGATATTCAGGAGCCGCTTGGTAGACGGATTCAAGGGATTGGAAATAATCCAACCTTTTTTTATGTCTTGTCAGCACATTAAGGATTTCCTTCATGGCCGGGCTATCGGCAAGAAACCATCGACTGAGTTCGTCCGTCCTGACAATCCGACCGAGTTCCCTGTATAGATCTAAATCGCAATCTTTATATACGAGGGACTTCTTGTTTGTGGAGCGAAGGTAATCTATGTGCCTCCCATCTGAGCCCTTGCCCTTCTCATATTTTACGTAATACCAGTTGATGCCCAGTCTAATGTTCTCATCTAATGACCTCGCTGATTCAATGATCTTTTTCAGCAGCAGATATTTCCCGAAGTCACCCACATCTCCGACATATTTATCCTGCATGGATCTTTCCTCTCATATTTGAAGATTAAAAGAATCCAATCCATATGAACAGGTAAAGGACATTTAATACTTCACTACACTTCCTCATTTCATATCTATATATAACAGACAACCATTAGATAAATATAGCATGTTCCCCCTCCCTCAAAAGTTTCATCAATATTACAATAATAAAAAGTAATTTATGGCCTCGCCGTTGTTATCTCCTAATTACTGCAATGCCGATGCCATCCGTATGATTTAAGAAATAAAAATACGTTTACTGATATATATCATTATAATTATTATATTATTACGAAGCGTAATTGATTTTACTGTTACTAGGAAGGGAGAAATTTTTGAGAAAATCAGTGCAGTAAAAACGGTATAGCGTTTATTATATACGCTATACGTTTTTGTATTTCAGAAAGATATAATAGTTTGTTTTGCTAAACTCGATGGGCAGATCTTCAATTAGAGGCTTTAAGGCAGATTTTAGGCAGGAGGATGGCTGGAAAGAAAAAACTGATCTTTTTGTTGGGAATAGTGTTAGGAATAAAAAGCAGAAATAAAAAGGAGGCTACGAATTTTTTTGCAAGACCCTGTAATTGTTCTGATGGTCCCACCGGGACTTGAACCCGAGTTTCCGGCGTGAGAGGCAAACTTGTAAAGATACCTAAGTCACCTGTTTTATTATAAATATTTGCTTTTATTAATGTCTGTGTGTTCCCCTCTGTAACCGTGTGTAACCATCTTGTCCTGATTTTGAAAAAAAGGACACACAAAGGGACACACCCTTTGACGTGTAATATTATTTGTTCGGCACTCTGAAATCGTATATACTGTCAAGCCATGGAAATATCAACCGAAAATTGACCATCTGTAATAACCGAATTTTGACCACCTTGAGCGATGTTTAACGTTCGAGATGACGAGGGCTAATCATCTCACACCTTCGTTATCAGGAAAGGCATGT
>Ga0187868_1002684_pt1 | contig 11482 bp, 10 predicted proteins | sample June2016WEW_13_4_FD_133014 | JGI IMG/M metagenome (GOLD analysis project Ga0187868, IMG submission 133014) | Peatland microbial communities from SPRUCE experiment site at the Marcell Experimental Forest, Minnesota, USA - June2016WEW_13_40 | ecosystem: Environmental > Terrestrial > Soil >... | reverse complement strand
TACGCCCGGCCGTAATCCTTGGTTTGCATGCAGATGGCCTGAGCCTGGGCCTCGGCTTCGATCGCCGAATCGACGTCCATCGCCCATTCCTGATGCAGACAGGTCTTGGTCATGGCGTGGCCGAAAGTCGGGCCGTCGGCGAGTTCCTTGGCCAGCGTCTGGGCCTCCGCCAACACCTGCTCCGGCGCGACGACGCGGTTGAAGAAGCCCCATTTGTCGGCCTCTTCCGCCGTCATGACCCGCCCGGTGTAGAGCAGCTCCGAGGCGCGGCCTTGCCCGATGAGGCGCGGCAGAATCGCGCAGGCGCCCATGTCGGCGCCCGCGAGGCCGACGCGCACGAACAAGAAGGCGGTCTTGGCCCGCGGCGTGCCGATGCGCATATCCGACGCCATCGCGACGATCGCGCCGGCGCCGGCGCAGATGCCGTCGACCGCCGCTATGATCGGCTGCGGGCAATGGCGCATGACCTTGACCAACTCGCCCGTCATGCGCGTGAAGGCGAGCAGGCCCTGCATGTCGCCGGCCTCCTGCATCTTCACCAGAGGCCCGATGATCTCGTGGACGTCGCCGCCCGAGCAGAAATTGCCGCCCGCGCCGGTGACGACCACGCTCTTCACGTCGCTGGCGTGAACGAGCTTGCGGAACAGGTCGCCGAGCTCCGCGTAGCTCTCGAACGTCAGCGGATTCTTGCGCTCGGGCCGATTGAGCGTGATGGTCCCGACCTTGCCCGCGACCTCCCAGTGAAAATGGGTCGCCTTGTATTGCGCGGCGCTGAATGTTTGCACGTGTGTCTCCCCTCGTGTTGGCGCTGGTCGCCTCAGGCCATGGTCAAGCCGCCGGACACGCTGAGCGTTTGCCCGGTGATGTAGTTCGACAGGTCGCTGGCGAAGAACAGAATCGCGTTGGCGATGTCGGCCGGCTGGCCGAACTGACGCATCGGAATCGCGCGCTTCAAGGCGTCGCGATGGTTGTCGGGCAGAGCCATCAGCATCGGCGTTTCCGTGGGCCCCGGGCACACGCAATTCACGTTGATCGCATAGCGCGCCATCTCCCGGGCCAGCCCCTTGCTGAAGGCGATGAGCCCGCCCTTCGCCCCGGAATAGACCGTCTCGCCGGAACTTCCCACGCGCCCGGCGTCGCTCGCCACGTTGACGATTTTGCCCGACCGCCGCTCGATCATCGGCCCGAGCAGCGCACGGGTGAGCTTGATCGGTCCGAGCAAGTTGATGTCGACGACGCGCTCCCAGAATTCCGCGTCGTTGTCGACGAAAGGCTGCGCCTTGCCGAAGCCCGCGCCGTTCACCAGCACGTCCACCGCGCCGCGGCCGAGCGCCGTCCTGGCGAAGGCGGCGACCGACTCGTCGGAGGCGACGTCGATCGGGATAAAGCTCGCCTTCAGCCCGTCCTTGCGCAGGCGCTCGGCCTCCTGCTCGCCCTTGTCGGCCGATAGGTCGGCGAGGATCACCTGCGCGCCCGCTCGCGCCAGGGTCTCGGCGGTGGCGCGGCCGATGCCGGAGGCGGCTCCGGTGACGACGGCGGTCTTTCCTTCGAGTCTCATGTCGTATTCCTCACCTGTCGAGAAAGGCCTTGACCCGTTTGCGGGTGTCGGCGGCGTTGAACAATTTGTGCGTCTCCAACAGCTCGATGAGCATGCCGGAGCCGAGATGGGCGTCGGCGGCGCTGAAACAGCGCTTGCAGGCGGCGAGCGCGGCCGGCGACAATTCGGCGATGCGCTCGACGACGCTTCCGGCCAAAGCGGTCAATCGATCGGCCGGCGCGGCCCATTGCACCAATCCCAAATCGCGGGCTTGCGCGCCGGTGACCACCTCGGCCGTCAGGATCAAGCGTCGCGCCACGCCCGGACCCGCCAGGCGCGACAGGCGTTGCGTTCCGCCAGCCCCCGGCAGAAGGCCGAGGCGGGCCTCGGGAAGCCCGAGCGGCGCGCTTTCGGCGGCGATGCGCAGGTCGCAGGCCAGCGCCAGTTCGAAGCCGCCGCCATGCGCCGCGCCGCCGATCTCGGCGACGACGACCTGCGGCAACGCCTCGATGCGATCGTAAAGGCGCTGCATGCGCCTGACCGTCTCGATCATGCGATCGGGACCGTCTTCAGTGGCGAAGCAGTCGCGCATCAGCTTGAGATCCGCGCCCGCCGAAAAGATGCGCTGCGACGAGCGGATGAGCAGCACGCCGACGTCCTGGCGCCCGGCCAGATCGTCGACGATCGCGCCGAAGCCGTCGATCCACTCTCGATTTATCGCGTTCACCGGCGCGCGCGCCATCGTCAGCGTCAGCACCGCGCCTCGGACTTCGACCTCGAACATCTCGCCACCGAATGAATACTCATTCAATACCCTCTGATACGAAACGCCGCGGCCCGCGTCAAGAGGCCGGGGAAGGCGGCGGAAGATTTCACGCGGCCGCCTTGGCGGTCGCCGGACCGAAGTCGGCCTCATCCGGAGTGCGCCGGTCATCGCTCGCAAGAGCCGCCCGGCGCCTCGACGCGGAAATCGGTCTCCCTCGCGATCGACACGCGATGCGACAGAACGCGCCGGCTGGACCAGTCGACGACCGCCACGAGACGGACGAAGCCGCGCGCCATCGGATGCAGCTGATGTCTGTCGCCCAAGCGGAAGGGTTGCCCCTTGCCTCTGGGACGGAAAGCGCTAGAACCGCGCCAATGTGGGGATCAGGGGAACGAACGATATGATCATCGATTGCCACGGCCATTACACGACCGCGCCCAAGGCCCTGGAAGCCTGGCGCAACCAGCAGATCGCCGGCATCAAGGATCCATCGGCGGCGCCGAAAGTCGCGGACTTGAAGATCGGCGACGAAGAGCTGCGCGAGTCGATCGAGAGCAATCAATTGCGGCTGATGAAAGAGCGCGGCTGCGACCTGACGATCTTCAGCCCGCGCGCGAGCTTCATGGCTCATCACATCGGCGATTTTCAGATCAGCTCGACCTGGGCCGCTATCTGCAACGAGCTGTGCTTCCGCGTCTCCCAACTCTTTCCCGACAATTTCATCGGCGCGGCGATGCTGCCGCAAAGCCCCGGCGTCGACCCCAAAACCTGCATCCCCGAACTCGAGCGATGCGTGAAGGATTACGGCTTCGTCGGGATCAATCTCAATCCCGATCCCTCAGGCGGCCACTGGACGAGCCCGCCGCTGACGAGCCGGCACTGGTATCCGATCTACGAAAAGATGGTCGAATACGACATTCCGGCGATGGTTCACGTCTCGACCAGTTGTAACGATTGCTTTCACACCACCGGGGCCCATTACATCAACGCCGACACGACGGCGGTGATGCAGTTCATCCAGGGCGAATTGTTCAAGGATTTCCCGACGCTGCGTTTCGTCGTTCCGCACGGCGGCGGCGCGGCGCCGTACCATTGGGGCCGCTATCGCGGCCTCGCGCAGGAGCTCAAGAAACCGCTGCTGAAGGAGCATTTGCTCAAGAATATCTTCTTCGACACCTGCGTCTATCACCAGCCGGGAATCGATCTGCTGACGAACGTGATCCCGATCGACAACATTCTGTTCGCCAGCGAAATGATCGGCGCCGTGCGCGGGATCGATCCCGAGACCGGCCATTATTACGACGACACCAAGCGCTATATCGAGGCGACGGGAAACCTCACCGCCGAGCAGCGCCATAAAGTCTACGAAGGCAACGCGCGGCGCGTCTATCCCAGGCTCGACGCCGCGTTGAAAGCCAAAGGCCGGTAGGAGCGAGCCATGACCGAACTCGGCGTCGTCAGACGCAACATCAAACGCGCCGACCGCGCGGCGGTCGACGCGCTCGCGCAATTCGGCGTCGCGACCGTGCATGAGGCGATGGGGCGCGTCGGCTTGATGAAGCCGTATATGCGGCCAATTTACTCGGGCGCGCAGGTCTCCGGCGCGGCGGTGACGGTGCTGCTGCATCCCGGCGACAACTGGATGATGCATGTCGTCGCCGAACAGATCCAGCCCGGCGACATCGTCGTGGCCGCGATCACGGCCGAATGCGCCGACGGCTATTTCGGCGATCTCCTGGCGACCAGCTTCATGGCGCGCGGGGCGCGGGCCCTCGTCATCGACGCGGGCGTTCGCGACGTGAAAACGCTCAAGGAAATGGGCTTTCCCGTCTGGAGCAAATGCATCAGCGCGAAGGGCACGATCAAGGCGACGATCGGCTCGGTCAATATTCCGATCGTCTGCGCCGGAGCGGCGGTGCATCCGGGCGACGCGATCGTCGCCGACGACGACGGCGTCGTCGTCGTGCCGGCGGCCTGGGCTGCAAAGACCGCGGCCGCGGCCGCCGCGCGCGAGGCGAACGAGGGCGCCAAGCGCGCCAAGCTCGCCTCCGGCGTGCTCGGCCTCGACATGTACAAAATGCGCGAGCCGCTGGAAAAGGCTGGGCTCAGATATATCGACTGAGGGCAAACTCTGTGAATGACATCTCCAAGCCCGTCAGCGGGCCGTTCGAAAAGACGAAAGGCTGGCTCGACTGGTTCGAGGGGCCGAGCCGGCCGCGTTTCCAGCTTCCGCCGGGCAGCGTCGACGCGCATTGCCATGTCTTCGGTCCGGGCGGGCAATTTCCCTTCGCGCCGGAGCGCAAATACACCCCCTGCGACGCGAGCAAGGCGCAGCTCTTCGCTTTGCGCGACGCGCTCGGCTTTTCGCGCAACGTGATCGTGCAGGCGACCTGTCACGGCGCCGACAACAGCGCGATGGTCGACGCCTGCCTCTCCAGCGGCGGCAAGGCGCGCGGCGTCGCAACCGTGCGGCGCAGCGTGACCGATGAAGAGTTGCGGCGGCTCGATCAGGCGGGCGTGCGCGGCGTGCGCTTCAACTTCGTCAAGCGCCTCGTCGATTTCACGCCCAAGGACGAGCTGATGGAGATCGCCGGCCGCATCGGCAAACTCGGCTGGCATGTCGTCATCTATTTCGAGGCGGTCGACCTGCCCGAACTCTGGGACTTCTTCACCGCCCTGCCAACCACCGTCGTCGTCGACCACATGGGCCGGCCCGACGTGAGCAAGCCGATCGACGGCCCGGAATTCAGCCTGTTTCTCAAATTCATGCGCGAGCATAACAACGTCTGGAGCAAGGTCTCCTGCCCGGAGCGCCTCTCCGTCTCCGGCCCGCCGGCGTTGAACGGCGAACAGGCCGCCTATCGCGATGTCGTTCCTTTCGCGCGACGCGTGGCGGAAGAATTTCCCGATCGCGTGTTATGGGGCACGGATTGGCCGCATCCCAATCTCAAAGGCCATATGCCCGACGACGGGCTGCTGGTCGATTTCATCCCTGATATCGCGACCACAGCCGAACTGCGGCAAAAGCTGCTGGTCGACAATCCCATGCGGCTCTACTGGCCCGAAGAGCGGAGAAGCTGACCATGTCGCTCGACAAACCCTATCTCGACGTTCCCGGCACGACGATTTTCGACGCCGAGCAATCGCGCAAAGGCTACTGGCTCAACCAATTCTGCATGTCGCTGATGAAGGCGGAGAACCGCGCTCGGTTCAAGGCGAACGAGCGCGCCTATCTCGACGAATGGGGGATGAGCGAAGATCAGAAGCAGGCGGTGCTGGCGCGCGATCTCAATCGCTGCATCGCGCTGGGCGGCAACATCTATTTCCTCGCCAAGATCGGCGCGACCGACGGGCGCAGCTTCCAGCAGATGGCGGGCAGCATGACCGGCATGACCGAGGACGAATATCGTCAGATGATGGTTTCCGGCGGCCGTTCGATTCAAGGCAATCGCTACGTCGGCGAAGAGGGCGACGCGCAGGCGCATCGCCAGCCGCAGGGCGCGGCGGGCCAGAAGAAGGAAGCCTGAGATGGCGCGGATTACAGCCTCTGTCTACACCTCCCATGTGCCGGCGATCGGCGCGGCGATCGATCTCGGCAAGACGAACGAGCCCTATTGGCGCCCCGTGTTCGCGGGCTACGAGTTCTCCAAGCAATGGCTGCGCGAAAATAAGCCGGACGTGATCTTTCTCGTCTTCAACGATCATGCGACCGCCTTCAGCCTCGACCTGATCCCGACCTTCGCCATCGGCACCGCCGCGGAATTCCAGCCCGCCGACGAGGGCTGGGGCCCGCGCCCGGTGCCGAAAGTCATCGGCCATCCCGCTTTGGCGGCGCATATCGCTCAATCCGTGATCCAGCAGGATTTCGATCTCACCATTGTCAACCGCATGGACGTCGATCATGGACTGACCGTGCCGTTGAGCCTGATGTGCGGCCAACCTCAGGCCTGGCCCTGCCCGGTGATCCCCTTCGCGGTCAATGTCGTGCAATATCCCGTGCCTTCGGGCGCGCGCTGTTTCGCGCTCGGTCAGGCGATCCGCCGCGCGGTCGAGAGCTATGACGAGCCGCTGAATGTGCAGATCTGGGGCACCGGCGGCATGAGCCACCAGTTGCAGGGACCGCGCGCGGGCCTCATCAACGCCGAATGGGATAAGGCGTTTCTAGACCGGCTGATCGCCGATCCGAAGGGCCTGTCGACGGCGCCGCACATCGACTATGTGCGCGAGGCGGGCAGCGAAGGCATCGAACTCGTGATGTGGTTGATCGCGCGCGGCGCGATGGCCGACGTCGCGGGGGGACCGGCGCCCAAGGTCGTCCATCGCTTTTACCACGTGCCGGCGTCGAACACCGCCGTCGGTCATCTCATCCTGGAGAACGCCCGCTGAGCTTTGGCGGGTGGAGGAGCCTTCATGACCAAAACCATTAAAGTCGCGCTGGCGGGGGCCGGCGCGTTCGGCCTCAAGCATCTCGACGGCATCAAGCTGATCGATGGCGTCGAAGTGATATCGCTCGTCGGGCGCGAACTCGACAAGACGAAGGAGGCCGCGGCCAAATACGGCGTCGGACACGCGACGACCGATCTCACGGAGAGTTTGACGCTCCCCGGCCTCGACGCCGTCATCCTCGCCACGCCGACGCAGATGCACGCCGCGCAGGCGCTGCAGTGCCTCGCGGCCGGTAAGCACGTGCAGGTCGAAATCCCGCTCGCCGACAGCCTCGAGGACGCCGAGGCCGTCGTCGCGATGCAGAAACGCACGGGGCTCGTCGCGATGTGCGGCCACACCCGGCGCTTCAACCCGAGCCATCAGTTCGTGCGCAAGCGTATTCTGGCGGGTCAATTCCATATCCAGCAGATGGACGTGCAGACCTATTTCTTCCGGCGCACCAACATGAACGCGCTCGGCCAGCCGCGCTCGTGGACCGACCACCTGCTGTGGCATCACGCGGCGCATACGGTCGACCTCTTCGCCTATCAATGCGGCGCGCCGATCGTGAAAGCCAACGCCGTCCAGGGTCCGATCCACCCGGCGCTCGGCATCGCCATGGACATGAGCATCCAGCTCAAGGCGGCCAACGGCGCGATTTGCACGCTTTCTCTGTCGTTCAACAACGAAGGTCCGCTCGGCACCTTCTTTCGCTACATCGGCGACACCGCGACCTATATCGCGCGCTACGACGATCTGTTCACCGGTAAGGACGAGAAGATCGACGTGAGCCAGGTCGACGTAAGCATGAACGGCATCGAGCTGCAGGATCGCGAGTTCTTCGCCGCGATACGCGACGGGCGAGAACCGAATTCGAGCGTGGCGCAGGTTCTGCCCTGCTATCGCGTGCTGGACGAACTCGAGCGACAATTGACGTAAAGGTCGTTTCGCCGACCCATCGAAGTCAATCGCGACAAATCCCGCGATCCGCATCGGGCGCCGGCGTCGTCGCGGGCTAATGTCGTCATGCCCCGAACGGCTCCCGACGTCGATGCCGACATCAGGAGCCGCTCGAATTGAAATCGCCAACCGAAATCAAGCGCCCGGGGATCGATCTGAGATAGGTTGGGCTAAAATGGCAGGCCGACGTAATTCTCGGCCAACGACCCCAGCGCGTTTTGGGAGGAGAACAGGTATTGCAGTTCGGTCTCCTGCAGCTTGTCATCGTAGGGCAGATTGTTCGGGAACCGGTGCAACAGCGTCGTCATCCACCAGGAGAAGCGTTGGGCCTTCCAGACTCTCGCCAGGGCCTTTTGCGAATAGGCTTCGAGCCCCTTGTCATCGGCCTTTTTGTAGTGATCGACCATGGCGTGATAGAGATAATAGATGTCCGAAGCGGCGCTGTTCAGCCCGCGCGCGCCGGTGGGCGGGACGATATGCGCGGCGTCGCCGGCCAGGAACAGGCGACCATGACGCATGGGTTCGGCCACGAAACTGCGCAGTGGGGCGATGCTTTTCTCGATTGACGGGCCCGTGACGAGTTTGGCCGCCACTTCTTCCGGCAGGCGGCGCTTCAGTTCGGCCCAGAACGCATCGTCGGACCAATCCTCGATCTTGTCCGTCAGCGGAACCTGAATGTAATAGCGGCTGAGCGTCTGGGAGCGCAGCGAACAGAGCGCGAAGCCGCGCTCGTGCTTCGAATAAATGAGTTCGGGCGAAACCGGCCTGGTGCGCGACAGCACGCCGAGCCAGCCGAACGGATAGAGCCGTTCGTATTCGCGCAGCACGTCCTTTGGGATCGATTTGCGGCAGACCCCGTGAAAGCCGTCGGCGCCGATCACATAGTCGCAATCGATGCGGACGATCCGGTCGCCGTCGCGATAGGTGACGTACGGCGCGTCGGATTTCAGATCGTGAGGAGTCGCGTCCTCGACGTTGTGAACGACATTGCCCTTCATCTTGTCGCGGGCTTCATAAAGATCTCGCGTCAGCTCGGTCTGGCCGTAGACGACGACAGAACTGCCGCCCGAATATTTGTGCAGATCGATGCGGTCCATCACGCCGTCGTGGGCGATATAAAAACCCTCGTGTATCTCGCCTTCGCGATCCATCCGCTCGCCGCATTGCGCCTCGCGCATCAACGCGGCGAAGCCATGCTCCAGAACGCCCGCGCGAATTCGACTCAAGACATATTCACGGCTGTGCTTTTCGAGGACGACGGTGTCGATGCCGCGGAGATGCAAAAGCTGAGACAGCAAAAGTCCCGACGGCCCGCCACCGATGATGCAAACCTCGACCTTCATTCTGTTTCCTCCAATTATTGGACGAAACTACCCGACATCATGCCGACGAAAATGGATTGTCCCTACGTTTTCTTGTACGATTCCAACATAAAAGACAGACCGTAGAGCCACGCCATCCAAAGGTGCGACCTGTTCGGCGAGGTCGGCGATCGGCGTGACGCGGCGCATTGCGAAAGCGTTGCGGCGCGCTCGAGCCTTCACGGTCGGGAATTCGCGCGCGCGGACCGGACGGCCGCGATTCCGGAGCAGATTTTCGCGGAATTCGCAGGCCGCCATTTCGCGCGCGCCGCTCGTCAGAATGGATAGTGCTGCGGCCCCTCGATCGTGATCCAGCGCAGATCGGTGAACTCGGCGATCACCGACTTGCCGCCGAAGCGGCCGTAGCCGGACGCCTTGACGCCGCCGAACGGCATCTGCGCTTCGTCATGAACGGTCGGACCGTTGATGTGGCAGATTCCCGATTCGATGCGCTTTGCGACTCCAAGCGCTCGCTGAATATCCCGGCCGAACACCGCCGCCGACAAACCGTATTCCGTATCGTTGGCGACGCGGATCGCCTCTTCTTGTCCATTCACTCGCACGACCGGCTTCACAGGCCCGAACGATTCCTCTCGGTAAATCCGCATCTCGGGCGTCACATGGTCGATGATCGTGGCTTCGACGACCGAACCGTTGCGTTTGCCGCCAGCAACGACTTTAGCGCCTTTGCCGACGGCGTCGGCGATGAGTTCGTCCATGCGTTCGGCGGCCGAGAGATTGACCAACGAACCAAGCACGACATGACCGCGCGGGTCGCCAGACGGCAGCGCGGCGGCGCGCTTTGCGAGCTTGTCGACGAAGGCGTCCGCGACCGATGCGTCGACCACAAGCCGCTCCGTCGACATGCAGATCTGACCCTGGTTGGCGAAGGCGCCGAACACGGCCGCGTCGACCGCGGCGTCGAGATCGGCGTCATCGAGCACGACAAGAGGCGCCTTGCCGCCGAGTTCGAGCAGAACCGGCTTCAAGTGTTCCGCCGCGAGCTTCGCGATGATTTTGCCGACTTTCGATGAGCCGGTAAAATTGATGCGTTTGACCGCCGGATGGGCGATCAACGCGGCCACCACTTGCGGCGCGTCAGCCGGCGCATTGGAGATCACATTCACCACGCCCTTGGGAAAGCCCGCGTCGTTGAGCGTCTGGACGATCAGGCGATGGGTGGCCGGACAGACTTCCGACGAACGCAAGATCACCGTGTTGCCGCAGGCGAGCGGCGCGGCGATAGCGCGAACGCCGAGAATGACCGGCGCGTTCCAAGGAGCCATGCCGAGAACGACGCCGGCGGGTTGGCGCATCGCCAAGGAGAGAATGCCCGGCTTGTCCGACGGAATCACTTCGCCGGTGATTTGCGTCGTCAGCGCCGCCGCTTCGCGCAGCATGCTGGCCGCGAAATGCACGTTGAAGCCTGCCCAAGGCGCCGTCGCGCCGATCTCTTCGAGCATCGGCTGGACAAAATCGGCAGCGCGACTTTCGAGAAGATCGGCGGCCTTGAGCAAAAGGGCGCGGCGTTCGCCGGGACCCGTCTGGGACCAACTCGCGAAAGCGCGCGAGGCCGCCTCGACCACTTTCTCGACGTCGGCGGCGCCGGCCGCCGCCGCCTCGCTGGCGATTTTGCCGGTGACCGGATCATGACGTGTGAACATCGCGCCGGATACGGCGCCGACCGCGGCGCCGTCGATTAGGAAGTCGACTTTCATAAGACACTCCGTTGGTTGTGAAATGGCAAGCGCATTGCGCCGAAAATTTCAGAATCCGAGGACGCTCGCGTTGATCGAGGCCTCTAGCCCGCCGTCGACCGGCAGATTGGCGCCGTTGATCCAGCGTGCGCCGTCCGAGCACAGGAACAGCGCGGCCGGCGCAATGTCGGGCGCCGAGCCCGCCCGGCCGACGCGGGCGATGTCTTCGTCGACGCGGGGATTGCCGAAGACCTCGCGGAACTCCTTGAGAATCGGAGTCGTCACGGGTCCGGGACTGACCGCGTTGACACGCAACCCCCGGTCCTTGAACAAGGGTTGATGCGCGGCCCGCATGGTCCAGAGCAGCAGCAATTCCTTGGACAAAGGATAACCCTCGACGTCGGGAACTTTGTGCGTGGCGATGAGGGCGGCGATGTCGGGAAAGCCGGGCGCCGAGACAAACGCTTTCGCGCGTTCGAGATTGGCGCGCCAACCATATCCGGCGATCGAGGCGACGTTGACGACCGCGCCGCCTTCGCGCAGCCGCGGCGCCAGCGCTTCGCTCAGGGCGCGAAGCCCGTAGAAATTGATCGCCAATGTTTTTTGGGCGCCGTCGATCCCGGAGACGCCGGCGACGTTGCACAGCGCGTCGAAGCGCCGCGGCAACATCTCGGGGATTTCGGCAATCGCCGACGCCGAGGCGATGTCGACCCTGATGAAGGCGCCGAGGGGCGAG
>Ga0187868_1002681_pt1 | contig 11494 bp, 4 predicted proteins | sample June2016WEW_13_4_FD_133014 | JGI IMG/M metagenome (GOLD analysis project Ga0187868, IMG submission 133014) | Peatland microbial communities from SPRUCE experiment site at the Marcell Experimental Forest, Minnesota, USA - June2016WEW_13_40 | ecosystem: Environmental > Terrestrial > Soil > Wetlands... | reverse complement strand
TGCCGCCACCGGCCTTGCCGCAGGCGTCGAGTGCGGCTTGAATGGCCACGGTATCCAAAGTCTTTCCGTCGCCCCTGGCGCCGAACTGGCGCACATCAAAAATTCCCGGTCCGGGAGCGGCGGGGCAAAGTGAAATGCCAAGCGAAAGGACGAGCAGCATGGCTGAGGTTTTCACAAAGTGCCGGTTTGATGTTGGAATGGTTTGGGCAAATCCTGCCAATCGGTTTTTACGGCCCGAGTTGGATCCGATAAAACCGCTGGCTGAAGTTGCTCGCGATGAGATCAGTCCAGACAAAGGGTGGTATGGGCGAATGGTTGGTGAAAATGCTGGTCCAATCCGTAAGGTTGGTGGACGCCTGCACGATGTAGTCCGGCCCAGTGTCGCCATTGACAGTGAGGCTGAAAGTCCCGTCGTTATTGTAAATAAAGCCCGATAGTTGCGGCTGGGAGGACGGCGCGCCTGACGACACGGTGAGGATGGCATTGGAACTGATCACTGAGCCGGCTGTGTTCGTCACAATCACGGAATAAGCGCCCGCGTTGGTGGTTTGCACATTGGCGAGGATCAATGTCACGTTGGTGGCATTGGCCAGCGGCGTATTAGTGTTGAAATACCACTGGTAGGCCAAGGGCGTGCTGCCGGCCGCAACCACGGTAAAGGCGACAGTGTTGCTTGGTGATACAGTCTGGCTTTGCGGGTGTGCAACAATGAATGGCACCGTCGGCGCATAGGTGGTCATCAACCAATTTGTCTTGTTCCAAGTGAGTACACCGGCCCCGGCCCCCGCAGTGGGACTGGTGACGATGTTTTGAAGCTGGCTCGGATCATCCATCGTATAGGTGTAAGGCAGTTGATTGCCGGACAGGTTCCACGAGAAGGCAATGATGGGCGCCTGGAATGGGCCCAGCGGGTTGCCGGAATCGGTGCTGTTGCCGCGCACGACGGTGCTGTCAAATTGATAAACAGTGTCGAGAGCTTTGATTTTGCCGGTGTAAGCAGGATTTGAAGGATCAGTCTGATTATTCCGCAACGGGTAGAGGCAATCAATGTAAACCGACTTTTCAACCAGCAGGGCGCCGCTCTCGGTGGAGATGCTGCCGTTGATGGGTGGGTCGAAACTGTAGGTATTGTTTAGTGTGTTTTGGTTGGCTGTGCTCATGGTCGCTGCAATCGAATCGCGCAGGCGCTTGGCGGCCAGCACCAATGTGTCGTCCACATAAATATTGTAATCATGCACATTGCCGGCGCGCAGACGCGGCACGCAACGATCCCACACACCCAACCACAGGTGGTGAAAGGTCATCGAGATGGTCGCATTGTTCGGGTCGAGATCATTTTGACCCGCCAGGTGGGTCTTGTCATGCGCTTGCATGATCGTGACGATGTTTTCGACACTGAACCCATGGGTGCGAAGGAAATTATACATTGGGTAGCTCGACGGACTCAGTTCCAGATAGTTGATTTGCTGACGAACCCAACTGTTGGTATTGGTGGCACCGTCGTCGCCGGTGTATTTGCACCACGAAATGGTAATGCCCGAGCAACCGGCCTTGGTATCGAGAATGCCGTCGTAGGATTTCGTGAACGTGCAGTGATCAACCCAGACGTTGCTCACCGCGCCGCCGTCGCCAAGCGTGATGAAGTCCCAGTCGTTCCTGTCATATTGTCCCTTGGTCGATTCATCCCATTCCCAAAGCTGGTCGAATCTGAGATTGCGGACGATGACGTTGCTGCAACTCTTGATGTTCAACTTGGCGTGCCGGATGGTCGAGCCATTGGCCGAAAAAATCGTCAAGCCGGTTTTCTTTTGGATATCAATGAGACTGACGCCGGTCTGAAGCAAAACGGGATGTAGCAGTGGCGTGGCAGCAGCGCGGAAAGGCTCGCCTGTGGATTTCGCAGAAGCTTCGATCTCGCTGTAACCGAGATTGAGATCGTTCATGACTTCAATCACCTTCACGGTCTTGCTGTTAAGCGCATTGGCAAGGTCGGTGGCCGTGTAAACCTTGGCGTAGTTGGGATCCGTGTCGGCCAGCATACCGCCGCCGGTGGTGGCCTGGCCAAAGCCAACCAGATTGTATGCGCTGTTGACCAGCGGTATCGCGGTCGTCACGGTAAGCTGGGCGGGATTGCTGGTCACACTCCTGACGCTGTTGGAGGCGGTGACCGTGTAACTGCCGTCATCGGCGGTCTGCACATTCGACAGGCTCAGAGTGGATGACGTTGCGCCCGAAATTGGCGTTCCGTCTTTACTCCATTGATAGCCGATGGGCGCGGTGCCGGCCGCCACAGCGGTGAAGCTGGCAACACTGCCAGCCAGCACTACCAGCGAAGCGGGTTGCGAATTGAAGACTGGTGCCACGGGACTGGTGTTGACGGAAAGGAAAGCATTGGAGCTGATGGCTCCGCCGGCAAGGTTGCTTACGGTAACGGAATAGCTGCCCGCATTGCCCGGTTGAATATTTGTGATGGTCAAAATGGAATCGGTGGCATTGGTCAGCAACGTGTTGGTGTTATAATACCACTGGTAATTGAGGGGATCGCTGCCGCTGGCAATAATGCTGAAAGTGGCGGTTGCCCCGGGCAGAAGGTTGGGCTGATCCTGCGGTTGGGTAATGATCGAGGGGGCGATTGCTGTGTTCACGATTAATTGGGCCACTGAACTTGTCACCGAACCATAAGCGTTCGTCACCATGACTGAGTAACCGCCTGAATCCGAAAGCTGAACGTTGGTCAGCGTCAATATGGAACTGTTGGCGTTGGTCAATACCGTGTTGGTGTTGTAATACCATTGATAGCTCAGAGGCAAGGTGCCGCTGGCAAGAACATTGAACGTGGCATTCTGACCTACCAGGGCTGTTTGGTCTTGCGTGTCAGTTTCAATAGCCGGAGGAGTGGTCCCGGGGATGAACTCAACCTCGAAAAGTGTGGTGTCGAACACATCGGCGGTCTTGCTTGCGCTTTGGGGTCGCAAAGCGAATGTATCGAACGTAAAGCTGTTCGGGGTGCTGTCACTGTAGGAAACGGTCGCGCTGCCTGAACTGTTGAGGTTCCCGCCTGTCATCGTAGCCACGATATCCAACCCATCCGCCGCGTTGCGCGTAAACGTCATCACGAAGGTGTACTGCGTGCCGCTGTCATATCCGTGGTTGCCGCTCGTAGCTCCATTTGCCAACGCAGTCCAATTGCCGCTGCTGACCATAAGGTCACCGCTGGTGACACCTCTCTCCTTCAATTGGAAGGGGCTGGCGTTCCCCAATGTTTGCCCCATGTTCATGTACATGGAATAGCCCGTGTAGGCCGCACTGCCCGGAACAGCATCCGAAGTAAGGCGCGCGCCGGACGGGGTATCAACAACACACAAAACGAATTGTTGGCTGGTGTTGCTCAAGTTGACATTGGTGGGAGTAAATACCCACGTGACCTTAAGCTGATCGCCGGTGCCGGCCAGAAAAACCGGACTCGACTCAGTTGTGAAATAGGTTGTCCACGAGGTCGAAGTGCTGCCATTCTGCAGGTTCAAATGACCAACCGTCGTGACCGCGCTGCCGGAACCAGAACTAAACCACGCGGACTCGAAATCGCCGCTGGCGTTGTAATCAACGCCCATTTCCGAGTAAGGCGAGTTCGGATCGTTATAGGCCGGATAGGAGCGGACGCCGGTGTTCCAGACGTTGCTGACCAGAACCGTGGCGTAACCGGGCACAGCAGCCCCGAACATGAGAATGAGAATAATTTGACGCAGGTATTTCATGCAAATTTACGAATTTTTGTCGGGATTGCCGGGGCAATCCTTTTTTGGCTTAAAGCATAAAGGGTCTTATTTAAATGTAACAGAAAACCTATTTTATTCAATTCCAGAGACCTGCAAATGGCTTTGAAAATTATGCACCGCCGGCACACCGTCGCCCATGCCCGCCAAATCAGAACCCTTCAGCCAGCAAGACAGGGGCCTTCCCTTCATTGCTATTCATTCGCGCGCTCCAAGCCTTCGACTTGTGCATTTTCTGTTGCAAACGGAGGGCCTTTTTTCACTGACACGGCCACATTCTTAAGTTGGATGCCCCTGGCGTTGTGAATCTCGAAGCTTTTTGCGGCGGAGATTTGGACGTTTTCCAAAACCACGTTCGATATCATGCTTTCCGGCAGGCCGGTGATGATGCCCGCCACCTGGGGGCAGGTTGCCTTCAGATTGCTGATGTGGATGTTGCGATAAACCGGCGTGTTGCTGGCGGTGACTTGCGCGGAATTATCCCCGGCGACGGTCGGTCGCGCTGCGTCCCCGGCGGAATTGTTCATGTAATAACAGGTCAACGTGATGGCCGGATTCACGTTCGTCATGGTGATGTCGCTGTAACTGATATTCTCCACAATGCCGCCCTTGCCACGCTGGGACTTGATGCGCAGGCCGTTCTCGGTGTTTTCAAAAGTGCAGTTCCGCACCGTCACATTGCGCACGCCGCCGGCGGTTTCACTGCCGATGGACATGCCGTGGCCGTGCAGAAACGTGCAATCCGTCACCGTGATGTCCTCGCAGGCAAATTCCCGGCCCTCGACCTTTTTGCCGGCCTTGATGGCGACGTTGTCGTCGCCCACGTCAATGCGGCATTTGGTGATCAAGACATTCTTGCAGCCGTTCGGATCAATCGCGTCGGTGTTGGCCGCGTGAACCGGCGCGAGGACGGTGACGTTGGATATCACGACGCCTTCGCATTCCGTGGGCACGAAATGGAACTTGGGCGAATTTTGCAGCGTGATGTTTTCGAAACGGACGTTTTTGCAGCGGGTCAGCACAATCAGATTCGGGCGCGGTAGCGTGTAGCCGGAAACCTTCTGGCGGGCTTTCTCGGCTTCCTCCCACCAGACCGCGCCATTGCCGTCAATCGTGCCTTTGCCGGTGAAAGTCACGTCCACCAAATCCTTGCCGCTGATGAACGGGATGAAATCGCCGCCGCTTTTGGCCTGGAGCCAGTCGCCGGGCACCTTCATGAAATCACTCTGGTTGGTGCAGGCCTGCAAGGTTGCCCCTGCGTCGAGCAGCACCGTGGTTTTGGTGCGGATGGTAATCGGCTGGCTCAGATAAATTCCCGGCGTAAATTCCACGGTGCCGCCGCCCGCCCTCCCACATTCATCCAGGGCTTTTTGAATGGCCTCGGTGTCAAGCGTTTTGCCATCGCCTTTCGCGCCAAACTGGCGGATGTCAAATACTGTTGACCCGTCAGCGGCCTGGAGCGAAATGGCAAAAAAAAGAAAAACCCACGCGGGGGTAATGGTTAAGCGCATAGGACAGGAAAGTGCATTAATTTGTCCCGGCTGAACACATTAATTTGAGCAAATCAGTTTTAAAAAAATGCACTCTCCTGCCACCTGCTTTCCTGGCAGACCGAAATGCCAGATGATTTTTTGCGCTGGCGCAGTGGAAGTCATCATGCGACTAGCCGAGCTGTGCGGCCACAATCTCAACCGCGACACAATAGGTTTTGCACAGGTCGAAACTTGTGATTGATCCTTCCGGCCAAAATAAATCCGCCGATGAAAGTCTCCCTTCACCGGCGGATTCGATTTGTTACCTTCGCATTCGTCGCGCCAAGCGCCAGCCAGATGGGTCACTGCAACTTGACCCGTATGAACAATTGCGGCGGACCGGTGATGCTCGTGGTGAATGGCTTGGTTGTCCCGTCGCCGCTAATGGTCGCCGCCGTCTGCCAGTTGGTGGTGGCGAGATTTGAATTGGTCTGGACGAGATAGGTCGGACCGATTTCCGTTGGAACCTGCAGCGTCAACGTCGTACCGCTGACCCCGCTGTTTGCAATTGTTGGCGAGACGGCGAGCGTGAGTCGGGCGTTGTTGCTGTTGGTTGAATTATTACCATCGTTGATCACCACGCGATAATAGCCCACGTTGCCGGCCTGGAAGTTGGTGATGGTCAAGGCGCTGTTGGTGGTTGCCCCGCTGATGTTGCTGGCAGTGATGGTGTTGGAGTTCATCTGCCACAGGTAATTTGTCACGCCCGTAACGGTGGACGCCGTGACAGAAAGGGTCGCCGATGATCCCTGTGCGACAGCCCGGCTGGTCGGCTGCGTGATAATCGTGGGCGGCGCCGAAGGCAAAACGGTAATGCTGCCATCCACCGCCAGATTGTTGGCCCAAATCACACCTGTGCCACCACCGGTCACGGTCAACGCGGCTCCATTGGTCAGCGGCTTGTTAAACAGCTTGAACTTGTCCCCGACCGCCAGGGCCGGGCCGAGGTTCGCCACGGTCAACGTTCCGGTGCCACCATTGGTCAGTGCGCCGCTAACCGTCGCGACGTCATTGGACTGTGGTGATAGCGACTTGTTGACTTCGAACAACAGGTTGCCGTTCAAGGTGAGACCGCCGTTGAGGGTAATTGTGCCGACGGAGGCGCCGGGGGCGAGCGTGCCGCTGGCATTGATGGTGACCGCGCCGTTGATGGTGCCGGTACCCGCGAGCGTCGCATTCGAGACGACCGTGACGGTGCTCGCCGCATTAAGCGAGCCATTGACCTGGAGCGTGCCATTGGAGACGGTGGTCGGCCCGGTGTAGGTCTCGGTGTTGTTCAAGGCCAGGACGCTGTTGTTGGTGTTGCCGGACTTCACCAGACCAAGGCCCGCACTAACACCGTTGGTGAGGTCGCTGATCACACCCGAGAAAGTGGTCAACGCGGTGTTCGTAACCTGGAAGATACGCATTGTATAAGTATTAGTATTGGGCCAATCGTTACCGTTGAGGGTTATTGGTCCCGTGAAGGTCAGGGCGTTGGTGCCGCCAATGACGAGAGTTTGATTGTTGGTACTGCTTGGGTACTGAATCGGGTTGGCGATCGTGCGGGCGCCGCCCCAAGCCATGACCTGGCCGCTGCCGGTCGCATTCGGGGCTTCAGGAGCCACATACAAAGGCCCGGTCCCAATCGGCCCCGAAACAACCGTGCCGACCACATTGGTCACTGTATTAGTTCCAAAGGCAATGGTCCCGGTACTGGGCGTCGTGCCGCCAGCGTAGGTGTTGGTGCCGTTCAGAATGGTAGTGCCGTTGTCCCGCTGGATAAGCCCACCGTTGCCCGAGATGATGCCGTTATAGGTTTGGCTGCCGCTCGTATTATAGGGCGCCAGAGCGCTCCCGTAATAGTTCGCCTGGCTGGTCGCGTTGCCGACGATGTTCAGGTTCGCGTTCATCACCGTATTGGTGCCATAAACCCGGAACCGGTTGGTGGTGCCACCATTCTGCGGCATGAGAGTCAGGGTTTGGCCGGCGGTGCCGGAAAGATTGCCAAAGAAGACGCCGGTGAAGGAGCCGTTGCCGTCGAACTGAATGGTAAAGTCGTTCACCACGTTGATATCGCCGTTGATGCCAGCGGCTGCACTGCCAACCGTAACTATTTCTATCCCGGGGTTCGCGCCGCTAACCAGGTTTACCGGGCCGTTGCCAAGACCGTTGTAATTTCCAAGATAAATGAAGGCACCAGCGTTGCTGATGATCGTACCGCCGGTGTAAGTATTGACGTTGTTGATCGTCAATTGGCCGGAGTTTTGGTAAATTAAACTGCCCGGCCCGGCGAAACTACCGGAGCCTTGCAAGGTGTAAGAAAGCGTCGAGTCCATCGTAACGGAGGAGGCGCTAAGGTAAGCGCCCGACAGGTTGATAATCCTGACGGAGGCGGAATCATCGAGAGTGATGGGGTCTCCGTAATTGAACACCGTCGGATTGCCGTTGGTATCCTTCCAACTGGCGGTCGTGTTTACATCCCAGGTGTTTCCGCCGGCGGCCGTCCAGATGAGGTTGGTGGCCGGTATCAAGCTCAATGAATTCGTCACGGAATAGGCGCTGCCGCCCGGGTTGGAAACAACGACGTAGTAGCCATTGGCCCCGGAAGCAGCGTCAGCGGATCCAGCCGAGGTGACGACAAGCGTGGGGGTGGTAGCGCCCGAAATGTTGCCACCATTAAGCAGATTGGTGTTATTTCGACGCCACTGATAGTTCAGGGCCGGACCTGAGGCCGTAACAAAGAAAGCGCAGGCGCCGTTTGTGGCGACATTGACCGGCACCGGCTGCGAACTGATTCCGGGCGGCCCGGTCAACATCGTGCCCTTGCTGATCACTAGAATGGAATAAATATCCATGATGTTTGTTACGGTGGTAGTGGTTTTTTCATAGAAGCCCACTCCCAGAGCGTCAAAGCCACCGGTAACGAAATTGGCGTTCGTCGCGATACCACCGTATTGCGTCAACTGCGTGCCGTTGGTGTCAAAACCCGAGTAAATGTAGTTGGTGACGGTCAAGCTGTTCGTCCCGTACCATCTAATCGTGATGAGATCGGTATATACGGCTCCATTATTCAGAATTAAGGTTGAAGTTTGCGAGGACCCCGAAAGATCTGTACGAGCCGGGTTTGCGTAGCTCGTATTGCCGCTGCCTGCGCTGACCAGGTCTTGATTACGGTTGTCGGTGCCTACTTGGGGCGCACGAACCGAGATCCTGGAGGTGCCCGTATTATACGAAACCTGACCCCAATAACCCGCCCAGCCTTGCGCCCAGCCGTTACCCACATAGTTACTGGCATTATTCAAGGTGGCATTCATACCGCCTGGATACGGCAGAACCTGTGCGCTGTTAAACAGACCAAATCCGAAAAAGCTGTTGCCGATGGTTAGAGTGCCACTATTTGTCCAAGTGACGACCAACTGAATATAGTCTCCGGGTCCAAGCAGTGCCACCGCATTGGTCGCAAACAACGCCTCAAACTCAAGGATTCCGGCGCTGGAAGTACCCTGGCCAGCTCGCAGGTCATTAGCGGCTATCGAGGGGGCGGGGTCCCAAAGCTGTCTGGTCACGACCTCGTAGCTGGTGGAATTCGGCGTGGGTATTACCGGCGATAAGGAATTGACGGTGCTGCCGGCGGTAAAATTATCGCTGAAGATAGTGCCATTTACTGGCGTGTCGGCTATGGCAGCCAGCGGGGGCATGGCCAGAACCAACGCAACGATAATTCGGAGACCAAGGATTTTTTTCATAGTGATTTGAGGGTTGGGGTTATAACGGTTAAATCTGTTGGTTTTAAAAAAATTAAGAATCGTGTCATTGTCATCAGGGCTGAATAGCTGCCGGTTTCAAGGAAGCCAACAGCTTTGGGCATACATTAAATCCGGGTTGCTTCCTCCGGCGATGGCGGTCCACACATTCTGGTCAAAACCAGCCGTGACCTGTTTGACGCCTTGCCAGGCAACATGACCGTCGCCAAAGACCGCATTAAGGCCTACCGGAGTGCCCCCGGATTTGTGCGAGATTTTGTCAAGGGTGTCGTAGATGACATCCACCACCATGCTTTTCGTCTGGTCAATCGTCGCTTGTTTGAAAGGCGGAACACAAATCCAAGTATTAAAGGGCTGCGGCGATGTGGAGTAATCGGGCCAATCCGGAACGATTTCCTTACCGTTCGCCAACGTGTTGAGGCTCTTCGTTCGCTTTGATTGCGGATAATAACTGTATCCCGAGCGTACATAACCGGGGTTGGAAGACGCTGGATCGCAGCCCCAAGGCCACTGCCCTTTCACGTTGTAATAATCGTAAGTACAAAAATCCATACCCTCCCCGCTCTTGTTGCTTGGGCAGTAGAAAACGTTCCCATCGACTAGAATCCCGGCGCCCCAAAGGCTTCCCAGATTGTAAGGGCCGCCGGCTGAATCATAAGTGGAAGTCGTTCCGTTCACCGGCGTATTCACCGGCGAGTAGCGGAACATTTCGTAAGGATATTGGAGGTTGCCGCCGGAGTCGCCGCGCCATTTAAGCGGCGGCATATAATCTTCGTTATCCCCGGCATACAAGGCTATGCTGAGGCCAAGTTGTTTTAAGTTATTTGCGCAGGAGGCTCGCTGTGCCTTCTCTTTTGCAGCGGCCAAGGCGGGCAACAATAGCGCCGCCAGAATGGCGATGATGGCAATGACAACCAGGAGTTCGATCAACGTGAAGGCGCGATTGAAGCCGCCCTTCCCTCCGGCCTTTTCAGGGCTGGAACTATCATGACAAATCAAATGGTTTATTTTCATAGTATTTTATATGTAACATTTTACCGACCTGCAAGTCGTCCTCCCGCTTTGCATGTCATGTAATTCATTTTGCCCATGATGCGGAGGCAACAAATGCCACTGCCATCCGTCATCAATCCGGACAACGGCACAAAAGCATTAACACAACCCATCATAACTTTTCGGGTTCAAATTATAGTGTGAATTACTGACTCAAGTTAGCATCGTTGTTGTGCAAAAGAAAGTTATTACATTTTGTTAGTTTTGCAAAAACATTTGAAAAAAATGCACTTTTGCGCCTGGGACCGGGCTTACGGAGGCAACTCGTTGTGGCAACACGCTTTTTGCAGCCAGCCCATCCGGCACTTTTAACGCGGGTGACTGCTTCTATTCGCTATCGCCACAAGATCTGGCAACTTCAGTGCCCTTTCGCCGGCTCGCCGGGTGCAGGCAAAGGCGCCGGCACCTTCAACCGCCAGCGCCGGGTTGCGGACTACTTCGCCCGCGCCGGAGACCGCTTGCCGCCGGCAGTGGTCTCACCCATCGGAAAAGCCATATACTGTTCGGCGTTGGCGTAACAGATGTTGCGAATCATCGGCCCGACCAGTTTTTCGGCGTTGGGCATCAGGCCATTTTCCATGTCGCGACCGATCAAATTACAGAGCGTGCGCCGGAAATATTCATGGCGCGGATACGACATGAACGAGCGCGAATCCGTGATCATGCCGATGAAGCGCGAGAGCAGGCCGAGATTCGACAGCGCATTCATCTGCCATTCCATGGCTTCCGTTTGGTCCAAAAACCACCAACCGGAGCCGAACTGAAGCTTGCCGGGGATCGTGCCGTCCTGAAAATTCCCGATCATGGCGGCAAAAGCGTAATTGTCCGCCGGATTCAAATTGTAAATGATGGTTTTGGGGAGCGAATTTTCCTGGTCAAGCCGGTCAAGATAGGCAGCGAGGGCCTGGCCTTGCGGGAAATCGCCGATGGAATCGAAGCCGGTGTCCGGGCCGAGCTGTTTGAGCAGCCGCGTGTTGGCGCTACGCAACGCGCCGAGGTGAAGCTGCTTCGTCCAGCCCTTTAAGGCGTCGAGTTTGCCGAAAAACAGCATCATGAACGAGGCGAATTGTCCGTGCTCCGGCGGTGAAACCGCTTCGCTGCGCCGCGCCTTGGCGAAAATTTCGGCGGCAGTTTTCTCGGAACAAAAGTCGGCTAAACAATGGTTCAGGCCGTGATCGGACAAACGGCAGCCTTGCGAATGGAAAAAGTCGTGACGCTTTCGCAGCGCGGTCAGGAAGGCGGAAAAGCCGTTGATGTCCACGTTGCTGGCAGCGGCAAGCTGTTCCACCCACTGGTTGAAACTGGCAGGCTGATGGACCGTCAGCGCCTTGTCGGGCCGGAACGCAGGCAACATTTTCGTCGGATGGCCCTGTGACGCGAACGCGCGGTG
>Ga0187868_1002668_pt1 | contig 11528 bp, 9 predicted proteins | sample June2016WEW_13_4_FD_133014 | JGI IMG/M metagenome (GOLD analysis project Ga0187868, IMG submission 133014) | Peatland microbial communities from SPRUCE experiment site at the Marcell Experimental Forest, Minnesota, USA - June2016WEW_13_40 | ecosystem: Environmental > Terrestrial > Soil > Wetlands... | reverse complement strand
GCCTGAGTAGTCTGGACATTTGGAAAATCGCCGGTAACCATTTGGCCCGTCGTGCCATTAACTGTCTAAAGCAAATGAACACTACTTCCATGTCACGCCGTGACTTTGTCAAAACGAGCGCTCTTGGGCTGACTGCCCTTTCTGCCGGCCGCGTGAGGGGCGCCAATGAGCGCATCAACGTCGGACTCATTGGCTTCGGCCTCGTGGGCCGGTTCCACCTGGCCGCGCTCAAGGAACAACCGGATACGCAGGTCAGCGCCGTGTGCGATGCGCACCGGGGCAGGGTGGAAGCGGCCGCGGCCATGGCGGGTGGCAATGTGGCCAAGTACGCTGACTTCAGAAAGCTGCTGGCCGACAAGAACGTGGATGCGGTCTATGTCGCCACTCCGGACCACTGGCACGCTCTCATGACCATGATGGCCTGCGACGCCGGCAAGGATGTCTATGTGGAGAAGCCCACCACCTTATTCGTGAAGGAAGGCGGCTGGATGCTCGAGGTGGCGCGCCGCACGCAACGGGTGATCCAGATCGGCACCCAGAACCGCTCGGGCCCGCCTTTCCAGCGGGCGCGCGAACTCATCCGCCAGGGCAAACTCGGCCAGATCGTGTCCGCCTCCAACAACAACTCCCGCAACCTCATGCCGGGCTTCGGTAATCCCCCCGACCAGGCGCCGCCGCCGGATCTCGATTACGACATGTTCCTGGGACCCGCCCCCAAGCGGCCTTACAACCCCAACCGCTCCATTTACCACTTTCGCTGGTTCTGGGACTACTCCGGAGGACAAGGAACCAATCTCGGCCAGCACGCGCTCGACCTGGTGCATTGGATGCTCGGGGTGAAGGCCCCGAAATCGGTTTACAGCACCGGAGGCCGCTGGTTCTTGAAGGACAACTGCGAAGTGCCCGACACCCAGGACGTGATTATGGAATACCCGGGCTTTACCGTCACCTGCCAATACCGCGAGGCCACCGCCGGCAAGGGCGGATTGGGCATGGGCGGCCTGACCTTCTATGGCACCTTCGGCTGCCTGCCTATTTCCCGAGCCGGGTTCGAGTTGCACGCCGACCCCAGGATCAACCCGAACAACGCCGTCGCCGGCATCCTGGGCGTCAAAGGCCACCCCGTCGGCGGACCCCAGCTTGAGCCTGAGGAAAAACCCGAGTTATGGACCACGCCCGAAAAGGATGACAGCGGCAATGCCATCAAGGATTACTCGCGCCATGCGCGGAATTTCCTGGATTGCGTGAAGTCCCGTCAGCAGCCCTCCTCTGATTTGCAGAGCGGCCATGAAGTGGCCACGGCTTGCCACCTCTCCAATATTTCCCTTCGGCTCGGGGGCCGCAAGCTGGTCTGGGATGCCGAAAAGGAGGAAGTGGTGGGTGACCCTGAGGCCAATGCGATGCTGGCGCGGCCCTATCGGGCGCCGTGGGATGCCGAACTCCGCGCCCTGCGCATCAAAGCATGAGGACAATGAATCGCCGGGAAGCTCTGGCCGCGCTGGCGGGCAGTTGTTCCGCGCTGCTGCTGGGCGGCGGGTGTTCGGCAACCGGGGCAAAGAGCGGTCAAACCAGGCCGCCTTCCGGGCACGGCAGCCTGGGCATCGTCATCTACACCCTCCAAGTCAGCCAAAAAAATGGCTGGGGCGGGCGTCACCGGGGATTGTCCCCCGCTTTGGCCTTCCTCGAGGAGAGCCATGTCCTTGGGGCCGGGGGAATCCAGTGCCCATTGGGCCCTCAGGATTCATCCCGCGCAGCCGAGGTCCGCCGGCAGGCGGAGAAGTATGGGATGTTCGTGGAAGGGATTCTGAATTTCCCGAGCCGGCCTGAAGAGGCGGACCGCTTCGAAGAGCAGGTGAAAATTGCCAGGGCGGCCGGCGCCAGCCTCGCGCGGACCGCTATCCTGCCCGGGCGGCGCTACGAACAGTTCAAATCGTTCGCCGAGTTCCGCCAGGCCGAGAAGCGCGCCGTGCAGGTCCTGCAGGCGATTGAGCCGGTCCTGGCGCGCCACCAGCTTCGCCTGGCGGTCGAGAACCACAAAGACCAGCGCGTGTCTGAGAAGGTTGCCATGCTCAAGGGCTTGAGCAGCGAGTGGGTCGGCCTCTGCGCGGATTTCATCAACAACCTCGCGCTGCTTGAAGACCCGGTGGAGACCCTGCGGGCCCTGGCGCCCTGGGCCATTACCGCGCATATCAAAGACGCGGTGGTCCGCGAGTACGAGGACGGCTTCCTGCTGGCCGACGTGGCGCTGGGGGAAGGCTTTCTCGACCTGCCGGCCATGGTCCGGCTCCTGCGCGAGGCCAATCCCTCAATTCACTTCGGCCTGGAAATCATCACCCGTGACGCGCTTAAGGTGCCGGTCAAAACCGAGGCCTATTGGTCCACCTTCGAGGGTGTGCCGCGCAGCGCGGTCAATCCCATCCTCCGGTTGGTCCGCGCCAAAAGCAGCCCGGCGCCCCTGGCGGAGATATCGAAATTGCCGGCGGCGGAGCAAATGGCGCTGGAACACCGGGCCGTCGAGCGAAGTTTGAGGTACGCTCGCGAAAAACTGAGTTTGTAATGCCGAACGAGAATTATCTCTCCTGGCTATCGAAATCCACGCGGACCTGCTGGTGGCATGACTCGGCAGACCCCCGCGAGTTGGAGCGCGGACTGGAGCGCGGGGCAATCGGGGCGACAACCAATCCGTTCTTGTCGCACCTTGCCTTGGCAGCCAACCGCCAGCTTTGGGCGGCGGAAATCCGGGAAGCCACGGCGGCGGCCGCGAACGCTGAAGACCGCGCCGAGCGGTTGATGCGCATCCCCGTCACGAACGCGGCCCGGAAGCTGTTGCCGCAGTTCCAGGGGACTGGGGGGCGGCAGGGCTGGGTGTGCGCCCAGGTGAACCCGGCTCGGGCGGGAGACCGCGAGGGCATGCTGGCGATGGCGCGGCGATTTCACGCCTGGTCGCCCAACATCACGGTCAAGCTGCCGGCGACCAGCGCGGGCCTGGATGTGCTCGAGCAATGCGTGGCCGAGGGCGTTTCCGTCACCATGACCGTGAGCTTCACCGTGCCGCAGGTGCTGGCCGTTGCCGAGCGGCGCCGCAAAGGGATCAAGCGGGCCAAAGCCCGGGAGCTGGCTCCCGGAAGCTGCTTTCCTGTCCTCATGATCGGCAGACTGGATGATTACCTGCGAGAGGTGGCGCTGGATAGCCGGGCCGATGTGCCCGAGGGCGATATCCAGCAAGCCGGTCTGGCCGTCGCCAAGCGGGCCTACGCGCTCCTTGAGGCGCGCGGCGAGGCAATGGAAATCATTGTCGCCGCCCTGCGCGGCCTTTATCACGCCACCGAGCTGGCCGGCGCCAAAATGATCTTTTCAATTTTCCGAAGCTGGCAAGAACCTCTGATGTCCGGCCTATTGCCGCGTGAGGAGCGGATTGACCGCGAAGTTCCTCCGGCGGTCATCCGGAGATTGTCGCGGCTGAGAGAGTTTGTGCGGGCTTACGAGCCGGATGGGATGAAGCCCGAAGAGTTTATCAGCTTTGGGGCGACGCAGAGAACGCTGGCGCAGTTCTACGACGCCGGTTGGAAATCAATGGAGAGCTTCAAGCTCTAAGGAGGCTATTCAGAAGAAGAGCGCGGGGGTTGCTTCGAGCGTCAAATTCTGTCATGGTGAAAGTGTGAACGCAACAATGGTCCTTGGGAATTCGACCGCCGCCAGTGCTGAGAACCTCCTGCGCGGAACCGTCGAGGCCCTGGTCAAATGCTGCCATTCTTTTTTGGATTGGCAACGTGCATGCATTTTGCAGGGCACCCCTGATTCGGAGATCATGGGCCGGCATGAACAGTCGCTTAAGTGGTTGCTTCGGCTCGTGCGGGTTTTCCTGGCGCAAGCCGAAGACCCGGAGTACCCTGACCCGACAGCAGCCGGTGAATTGCGGGCGGTGCTCTGGAAGCTCTCGGAGTCCTGGGAGGCGATCTACAATCCGATGCCGGAAGTGGAATACCAGAAGCTCGCGGATGAGCTTTTTTCGGGGCATGAATCCGGAGCTTGAGGCTCTCATCAAGGAATTTTCCGATTGCTCTGCCAGGAGTTTTGGTGGACGATCAAAAACATGGCGAACCGAAATCACCATTTGAATGCCGCCGCCTGGCGGTCCGCCGTGGAGACCTGGCTCCGCTGGCGGGGACTGATCTCGATTCGCCATCGAACGAACAAAAAAGTGTCAACCCCACTTCCCCAGTTTTGGTCTCATAATCAATGAATGCAAGCAAAAGGAGCCTTTTCGTAACCGATGACGGGAAGAACCTGGTGTTCACTTTTGCCATCGTCAGTTCCCTGTTCCTGCTTTGGGGATTCTGCAACGGGATGATCGACGTGATGGACAAGCACTTCCAGCAAGAGCTGCACCTGTCCTATTCGCAATCTGCCTGGGTCCAGTTCGCGCATTACCTGGGTTACTTCCTGATGTCGCTGCCGGCGGGGTGGCTGGCGATCAAGCTGGGCTACAAAGGCGGCATTATCGCCGGTCTGCTCATGGTGGCAGTGGGGGGGTTCTGGTTCATCCCGGCCACACACATCGCGGCGTTCTGGGCCTTTTTGCTGGGGGTGTGCTTCATCGCCTCCGGCTTGACCTTCCTGGAAACGGTGGCCAACCCGTACACCACGGTGCTGGGACCGCCGCGCTACGCGGCGACCCGCATTAACCTCGCCCAATCGTGCAATGGCGTCGGCTGGATTCTGGGTCCGATCGCCGGCGGCCTGTTTTTCTACGGCACCGACGCGACGGGCAAGAGCACGGGCAGCCAGACGCTCTGGATCCCTTACGCCGGCGTCGCCGTCGTGGTCATAGTGCTGGCGGCGGTCTTCTACTTTGCGAATGTTCCCGACGTCAAGACGCAGGATGACTATCACCTGGACGACCAGGATGCCAGCGGAGGGGCAGCCGCTGCGCCCCGGGAGGTGAACCGCGGGCTGGTCTATGCTCTGCTGCTGCTCAACCTGGCCGTGCTGATTGGCGTTTTTGGCATGATTCTCTGGGTAATCCTCAACGCCCTGGGGGCGGGCCGGCAGCTCATCGGCCTCGCATCGTGCCTGCCGCATCCCGGGGGCGCGGACCTCACGGACGGGCTGGCCTTGGCCATCGTGCTTTGCTGGGCCGGGTTGGCGTGTATCGCCATCGCCGCGGCGGTCCTCATCCCGGCTGCCAAGCGGCTCTCGCATCGCAGCATTTGGTCGCACGAGCATTTTACCGGCGCCACCCTGGCCCAGTTCTTTTACGTAGCCGCGCAAGCGGGCATTTTTAGCTTCTTGATCAACTACATGACGACCGAGCCTCCGGCCATTCCCTCCTCGTGGAATATGGCGCTGACCCATAAATGGCTGGAAACGGGCAAAGACGGCCTGCTGCACGTGAGCAATCAAGGCGCCTCCAATCTGGCGTCGCTGGGCTTTATTTTTTTCCTGACCGGCCGCGTTACCGGGGCGGCGCTGCTGAAGAGTTTTTCCGCCCATAAGGTCCTTGGCTTGTATGCCCTCCTGAATGTGCTGGTTACTTTCCTGGTTTTCTGCAAGCTCGGCTGGCTGTCGGTGGCGTGCGTTTTCCTGAGCTATTTCTTCATGTCGATCATGTTTCCCACCATTTTTGCCCTTGGCATTTACGGGCTGGGCGTGCGGGCCAAGAGTGCCTCCGCCTACATCGTCATGGGCATCATGGGCGGCGCTATTCTGCCCAAATTGATGGGGGCCGTGGCCGACAAGTACGATATGTCCCGGGGATTCATCGTGCCGATGAGCTGTTTTGTGCTCATCGCCTGCTACGGCTACTGTTGGCCCAAGCTCAGCAAGGCGGAATCGCTGCACGGCATCGGACCTTCCGGCGGGCATTCAGCCTCCCTGGATGGCGCGCGGGCCGCCAGCCATTAATGATTTGGCGCCTGAACGCGCCTGCCAACGCTCTTGACAATAACCCTCAACCGAGCTTCGGGCTCCTCACCATGAAAAGGAACATCCCTCCAACCACGCTTGTTATTATGATCGCAACCGCGTCTCTCGCGCCTCGGGGTGGCGCCGCCACTTTTGGCGACGATGCCGCGTTTTTGAAAGGCCACACCGAACTCATCGTGCTGAGCGATAAGAACGGCCGCGCCCGCGTGGCCATCTCGCCGGCCTGGCAGGGCCGCGTCATGACGAGCACCGCCGGCGGTGAAGGCGGCCGAAGTTTTGGCTGGATTAACCGCGAGCTGATCGCCTCCGGCAAATTGCTGCCCCACATGAATGCCTTCGGCGGGGAGGATCGGTTTTGGATGGGACCGGAGGGCGGCCAGTTTTCAATCTTCTTCGCTCCAGGGGCGAGGTTTGAATTGGCCGATTGGCAGACGCCGGCGATTTTCGACACCCTGCCGTTCAAGGTGGTCAGCCAGGCGGCCAACCAGGCGGCCTTTGCCGCTGAGTTTGAGTTAACCAATTACTCGGGAACGCGCTTTGCAGTGGCGGTGAGCCGCACCGTGCGCCTGCTCGACACCGCCGCGGCCTGGAAGAAGCTCGGGGTGCGGCCGGGCCGGGACGTGAGCCTCGTCGCTTACGAGACGGACAACCGGATCGCCAACGCAGGCCAGGACGCCTGGAAGAAGGAAACCGGCCTGCTTTCAATCTGGATTCTGGGCATGTTCAACCCCTCGCCCTCGACCACAATTGTGGTCCCCATCAAGTCCGGCCCGGAAGCCGAGCTTGGCGTGAAGGTCACTTCGGATTACTTCGGCAGCATTCCGCCGGAGCGGTTGGTGGTGAAGGACGGGGTGGTCTTCCTGAGCGCCGATGGCAAGTTCCGCAGCAAGATCGGCATTAGCCCCAGACGCAGCAAAGCTGTGCTCGGCGGGTACGACGCGGACAACCAGGTGCTGACGCTGGTGCAATTTAGCCAGCCCGCCGGCGTGACCGACTACGTCAACTCGCTCTGGAAGCGGCAGGACAATCCCTACGGCGGCGACGCGGCCAACAGTTACAACGACGGCCCCCCCGCTCCCGGAGCCAAACCGCTTGGCCCGTTCTTCGAGCTGGAATCTTCCTCGCCGGCCGCCGCGCTGGCCCCAGGCAAGAGCCTGTCGCATGTCCATCGGACGCTCCATTTGAGCGGGCCGGAAACGGCCTTGGATGCGGTGGCCCGGGCGACGCTGGGCGTCTCTCTGCCGGCGATCAAGACGGCGCTTCAAAACCCGTGAGCAGTGCCAAATATACGCCGGGTTTGACGGCAACTTCCTTGAATAGACAACCTTGAGCCGCCAGGAACAACATGAGGAACACTCCAACTCCTCAAGAGGCCAATTACAGGGTCCCCAGCCGCGCATTCACCCTGATCGAATTGCTGGTGGTGATCGCGATTATTGCGATTCTCGCGGCGATGCTCTTGCCTGCGCTTTCCCTCGCCAGGTCCAAGGCGCAGCGCACCGCATGTCTGAACAATCTCAGGCAGATCGGCCTGCTCATGCAGTACTATACCACTGACAACCTCGAGACCTTTCCCGCACACCGCAACCAGAACATCGATGACACCGACGCCACTATCTCGCTGACCAATTGGTGGGGCACCGCCCTTCTCAGCTACAAGACGGGCGGCTCCTGGTCGAACGTGTTCCACGACCCCGCCATCAAAGGCAAGCGCCTGGACAATGGCACCGAATGGCAATGGGGGTTCGACTGCCACCTGGTCGGCTATGGCTACAATGGCTTCTTCCTGGGGCACCACCCCTACGATGCCCAAACCCTCGTCGTGGGCGGGATTATTTTCGACATCCCCGTGACCTTCAAGCGGACCTCAGTTCGCAGCCCCTCGGAGAGCCTGGTCAACGGTGACAAGCACCCGTACGGGGACCCGCCGGTTTGGAGCTCGAGCCTCTGGTGGGAGTCGTCCTGCATGATCCCGAGCGTGGTGGAGTTCAGTTCATTTCCGACCTACGAGGGCATCGAGCCATCGCGCCACCTCGGCGAGGGCGTGGTGGGGTTCAATGACGCGCATGCTGAGGCCCGCAAGAGCGCCATGATCAATCCCCCGGCCAACCCGGCGGATGGGAGTGCCACGGCGCTGGCCAACTCGCGTTACTGGGACCCCCTCCAGCGCGCCGGCTCGCGGTGAATGCCGGGCGCTATGAACAAGCGAACCAAAGATGTAGCGGTTGGGAGCCTGGCCGTTGGCGCGACGGCGGTTTGCCTCTATCTGGGTTGCGGCAGGCTCGGGCCAAGGGTCGATCTCAACAATACCAACGAGGTCCTGGGCGCCATGACGGCGGAAGAAACGGCCAGGCTGGCAGGAGGCCAAGGCCGGGTGATGGTCTTCGTTCGGGACACCGGCAAGGTCAAGAACCCGTGGGTCCAGGCGCAGTTGGGGGCCTTCCAACAGACGTTGAAGAAACACGCAGGCCTAAGTTTGGTGACCGAAGCAATTCCGGTGTCCCCAACGCTGATGATGGCCGCCGGCGGCGGCCTGCCGGCCGGCCCGTTTCTCAAGGCGCTCGAAACCAATCCGGACCTGGCTGCCGTGGTGTCGTTCTTTGGTTTCCCCCAATTGGCCGAGGCGGAATTGGAGGCGCTGAAAAAATCCGGCGTCAAGACCGTGGTGGTTTCCGCGCTCCGTCCGGGCTACAAGCAACTCCTCGAGCGGCAGGCCATTCAGGCGCTGATTGTGCCCCGATCAAATGCGCCCCCGCCCGGCGCCCCGGCGCCGCGGACGTTGCGTGAACACTTCGACCAGGAATACACCCTCTTCACGCCGGCTGATGCGGCGAGCTTGCCTTGAGCGCGGGAACACTGGCACAACTAAGGAGCCGTCAAGAAATAACCTGGAAATATTAAGCCCGGGGCTCGTCGCCCCACTTGGGTTCAGGTTGTCTCTCCGTCATCCTGGCCCTCATCGGCCGTCTCCGCGTCTCCGCATAATGACTGGCGCGGGAGTCAGCGCCGGCAGCCACACTGCCGACCAGGACCATCAGGCTTCCCGTCAGCCAGCAAACCACGCGATACCAGGTGCTCAAGTGTGGCATCACCGTCGCGGTGAGGGCCTGCTCCTTCGTCAAGAGCGCAACCAGGTTCCGCTGAAAGAGGTAATCGGCGCCGATAGGGGCCAGGATGAGCGCCGTGCCCATGATAATCATTGCGACCGCGACTGGAGGTTTCATACCGGAGACACTGAACCACGGAGATTCACGATGCAAGCCCTTTCGTCTGCGAGGCTTTCATCCGGGGCCATGCTCCTCGCCCGCGCTTTGGCAGCCGGCAGAATCTCTGCGTCATATCTCTTCGCCTTCAGGCGGCAGGTTCGTTTAGTCACTGACATACATTGTCAGGGCTGCGGTATAAACACAACGTTGGTAGGATACCTGGACGGTAAAGCTAACGCTACCCGCTGGTCCCTTGGCCGTTCCTTCTATTACGTTGCCCAACGTTCCTCCAAGGGAAAAGCCCGGCGGCAACGCTCCACTTAACAAGGTGGTAGTGCCGACAACCGTACCCCCGTTCGGCGATTTTAGAACCACATAGCCAAAGGCGGGGTTTCCGTCGCTGTTTCCCCAGTTCACACCAATTTTCGCAACACCGGGCGCGCTCTCAAGCACGACGATCTCGTCCGGACAATCCAGGCCCACAATTGTCGTAAAGGTACAATCGTCAACTGTTGTCGCTGCACCTAGCGGCGGCGTTAGGTCCTGAGGTTGAGCGACGGCAGGGCCTGGCGTTGTGGGAAAATCGCTCGAAAAGGTCGAACCGACCACATAAACCTCGGTGAAGTCAACCGCAACCGCGCTGCCTTGACTCGCGCCGGAACCGCCCAGGTAGGTGGAGAGATAAAGCTGGCCGCTGGGCGTGAAGGTGGAGATGAAAGCGTCGTTCCCGCCATTCAAACCGGCATAGACAGTGGCGGGATTTAGGGGATTGACGGCGACGGCGTTGACGGTATTGCCGGCGAGGCCAACGGCGTTCCAGGAGACGCCGCCGTCGGTGCTTTGGAGCACGCCCTCGGCGCTGGCCGAGTCCGTGCCCAGATAAAGTGTCGGCGGCGAAGCCACCGCGCTGTTGGTCAGGAGCAAACGGTAGTATCCCTGCGCGCCGGACGTGGGAACGGTGACGACGATGCTGCCGTTGTTCGTCGCCGGTGGTTGCGGGGCGTTCTGCCAGTTGGCCGGGTTGAGCGCCGGCGTGGTTTGCAGAACGTAACCGGCGAACGAAGCGGGCCAGGAGACGTTGTCGCTGCTTCCCGCACGGGCGAGGGTCAGGGCCGGAGAAGAGGACGACGCCGCCAGGGCCAGCGCGGTGAATTTGAGGCCCTCGGCTTCCAATAGTTGCGACCACTTGCCGCCGCCGTTGGTGCTGTAATATAAAGTGGCGGCTTCACCGAGGTCGCCGACAATGGCATAAATCGCCGAGGAGTTGGCGGCCAGCGCCACGACCGGCAGCGGCGCCAGCCCGCTGCTGGACAGGGTCCAGCTTGCGCCGCCATTGGTGCTCTTGAACAGGCTGGGGCTGGCGTCAAAAAAACCTCCGGCGCCGGCATAGACATTGGAAGAGTTTTGCGGGTCAACGAGCAGCGCCTGCACGTCCAGAATGCCCAAGCCGTTGGTCATGACGTTCCAACTGTTTCCGCCGTCGGCGCTTTTGTAGATGCCGCGCGAGAAAGTCCCGGCGTAGAGCGTCGAGGGCGCGGCCGGATCGACCGCCACGGTTTGAATAATTGGATTGTAGGGCAAGCCCGTGCTGGCGAAGGTCCAATTGGCCGCGCCGTCGCTCGTCTTATAGACGCCGTCGTAAGCGCCGACATAGAGCGTGCCCGAATGGACCGGGTCGCGAGCCAGGAGCCCGCCGGTCGCTGTGTTTGGTTGGGCCGGGAGGGTGCTCAGATTCAGACCGCTGCTGGCGGAAGTCCAATGCGCGCCGCCGTCGGTGCTTTTGAAACAGCCGTTCGGAGTGAGGGCATAGATGATGGCAGCGTTGGCCGGGTCAAATTGAATGGAGTAAATGATGCCACTGCCCATGCCGGAATTGCTGGCGTGCCAGGCGCTCGGGCCGTTCGCGGAAACGAAAAAGCCCTGATCGCCGGTGGATTGAATGGCGTCAAGCACCGGAAAATCCGGCGAGTCGGTGAAGCCGGTGACGGCGACCGCCCCATCCTCAGGGCGCACGGCGATGCCGTTGACCTGGTCGTCGCCGCTGCCGCCGAAGTAGGTGGAATAAATCAGATTGGTGCCGGTGGCATCGAGCGCAGCGACGAAGCCGTCGCCGATGTAGGCGCTGCCGGCGCCGCCAAACACAGACTGGAAGGCATTGGTCGTCGGCAACGAGCCAGCCAGGTCGTTGCCGGCGAAATAGACGTTGCCCGCGCCATCAACTCCGATGGCGCGGCCGAAGTCGCCGTATTCGCCGCCGAAATAAGTTGAATAAACGAGCTGGCCGGACGGATCGAGTTTCGTGACGAAGACGGCGCTATAAAAATCGTAGAAGGAAGTGGCATTGGTCGGCTGAAAAGCGTCCAAAACCGGGAAATTCGTCGAGAAGGTCCAGCCGGT